>Ga0210334_11082682_pt1 | contig 26596 bp, 22 predicted proteins | sample S306metaT_FD_164440 | JGI IMG/M metagenome (GOLD analysis project Ga0210334, IMG submission 164440) | Metatranscriptome of estuarine sediment microbial communities from the Columbia River estuary, Oregon, United States - S.306 (Metagenome... | ecosystem: Environmental > Aquatic > Marine >... | reverse complement strand
CGCCGCCTGCACGTCCTCCTTGAGCACGCGGCCGCCGCGGCCGCTGCCCGCGATTTCTTCCGCCTTGACACCCTTCTCCTCGGCCAGCTTCCTGGCCGCAGGCATGACAGCGGCGCCCGCCGCCGGCTGGGGCGCCGGCTCCGGATGCACGCCGGGGGAAGCCACCGGCTTGGCGGTCTCAGCCACCTCCGGATTGGCCGAGGTGTCGATCTTGGCGATCACCTCGTTGCTGGTCACGGTGGCGCCGTCGCTTTTCACGATGCTGGCGAGCACCCCCGCCTCCGGCGCCGGCAGCTCCAGCACCACCTTGTCGGTCTCGATATCGATCAGGTTTTCGTCCCGCTGGACAAACTCGCCCTGCTTCTTGTGCCAGGAAAGCAGGGTCGCTTCCGACACCGACTCGGACAACACAGGTACCTTGACTTCGATCAGCATCTTTTCTCCGTCTCTTTGGCTGTGCCGGGTTTCCGGCGGCAATCTCCGTTAACTTCCCAAGCTGCGCATTCAGGCCTTGATCCCGGGGCGAACCGCCTCGGGCTTTATGTTTTCGCGGAACGCCGCGGCCACCAGCTCCTTCTGCTGCTCCAGGTGCAGGGACATGTAACCCACCGCTGGCGAAGACGCCGAGGGCCGCAGGGCATAGGACAGCATCTGGTCCGGACGCATGTGGCGCAGGAGATAATGCTGGACGCGGTGCCATGCCCCCATGTTGCCCGGGGCCTCCTGGCACCAGATCACTTCCTTGGCGTTCTTGTAGCGCTTGAGTTCTTCCGCATACTGCTGGTGCGGGAACGGGTACAGCTGCTCGATGCGCAGCACCGCCATGTCCGTGATCTTGTGCTCGCGGCGGTGCGCCATCAGCTCGTAATAGATCTTCCCGCTGCAGAAGATGAGCCGCCGTACCTTGTCTGCATCCAGGTTCTCGGTCTCCCCGATCACCGGCTGGAAGGTGCCGCTGGCCAGGTCCTCCAGAAGTGACGCCGCCTCCTTGCTGCGGAGCATACTCTTGGGCGTCATCACCACCAGGGGGCGGCGCATCATGCGAACCATCTGCCGGCGCAGGAGATGGAACATCTGGGCCGGGTTGGAGGGCACCACCACCTGCATGTTGTAGTCGGCGCAGAGCTGCAGATAGCGCTCGATGCGGGCCGAGGAGTGCTCCGGCCCCTGACCCTCGTAGCCATGGGGAAGCAGCATCACCAGCCCGCACAGCCTCCCCCACTTGGCTTCGCCGGAAGCAATGAACTGGTCGATGACCACCTGGGCGCCGTTGGCGAAGTCCCCGAACTGCGCCTCCCAGACCACCAGCTCGTCCGGGCGCGCCGTGGCGTAGCCGTATTCGAATCCCAGCACCGCCTCCTCCGACAGCACGGAGTCGATGACCAGGAAGTCCGCCTGGTTGGGCTCGATGTGCTGGAGCGGGATGTAGATGCCCTCGTCCCATTTCTCCCGGTTCTGGTCGTGGAGAACGGCGTGGCGGTGGAAGAAGGTGCCGCGGCCGGCATCCTGGCCGGAGAGCCGGACCCCGAAGCCCTGGCTCACCAGGGACGCGTAGGCCAGGTTCTCGGCCATGCCCCAGTCGATGGGCATCTTGCCGTCGCCCATGAGCTTGCGGTCGGAGATCACCTTCTCGACCCGGGAGTGGAGCTTGAAATTGGACGGTATGGACGTCAACCGGTCGGTGAGCTTCTTGAGGTCCACCAGGGGCACGGCGGTCTCGCAGGGCTCGTCCCAGCGCCGGTTCATGTAGGGCCGCCAGTCGATGGCCAGCGGCATGGTGTAGTTGGAAAGGATGGTCTGGTTGGTGTGGTGGCCCTTGTCCATGGCCTGGCGGAAGATGGCAACCATTTCGTCCGCCTCGCCCTCCGGCACCACGCCCTCCGCCTGCAGCCGGTCGGCGTAGCGCCTGCGGGTGCCGGGATGGGCGCTCACCTTCTTGTACATGAGGGGCTGGGTCACCATGGGCTCGTCCTGCTCGTTGTGGCCCTGGCGCCGGAAGCACACCAGGTCGATGACCACGTCCTTCTTGAACTGCATGCGGAAATCGAGGGCGACCTCGATGCAGAGCAGCGCCGCCTCCGGATCGTCGCTGTTGACGTGAAAGATGGGGGCTTCCACCATCTTCGCCACGTCAGTGCAGTAAAGGGTGGAGCGGGTGTCCCGCGGGTCCGAGGTGGTGAAGCCGATCTGGTTGTTGATGACGATGTGCATGGTCCCGCCGGTGCCGTAGCCCCGGGTCTGGGACAGGTTGAGGGTCTCCATGACCACACCCTGGCCCGCGAAGGCAGCGTCGCCGTGGAGCAACACCGGCAGCACTTCCTTGCCTTCCTTGTCCTTGCGCCGGTGCTGGCGCGCCCGCACCGAGCCCTCCACCACCGGATTGACGATCTCCAGGTGCGAGGGGTTGAAGGCCAGGGTGATGTGCATGGGGCCGCCCGGCGTGGAAACGTCGGAGGAGAAGCCCTGGTGGTACTTCACGTCGCCGGCCAGTTCCTTCTTGTCGTGCTTGCCCTCGAACTCCGAGAACAGGTCCTTGGGCATCTTTCCGAAAGTGTTGACCAGCACGTTGAGGCGCCCCCGGTGGGCCATGCCGATCACCGACTCCTTCACGCCCTGGGCTCCGGCGCGCTGCAGCATGTGGTCCAGCATGGGGATCAGGGTCTCACCGCCCTCTCCCGAGAAGCGCTTCTGGCCCACGTACCTGGTGTGAAGGTAGCGCTCCAGGGTCTCGGCCGCGGTCAGCCGCTCCAGGATGTGCTTCTTCTGCTCGGGCGTGTAGCTGGACTGGGCGCGCACGCCCTCCAGCCGGGACTGGATCCAGCGCTTCTGCTGCACGTCGGCGATGTACATGTACTCGACGCCGATGGTCCCGCAGTAGGTCTGCTTGAGGGCGGCGGTCAGCTCCCGCAGGGTCATGGCGCTGGGGCCGCCCACGAAGGACCCGACGCTGAACATCATGTCCATGTCGGCCTCGCTGAAGCCGTAGTAGGCGGGGTCCAGTTCCTGCACGTAGGGCATTTCCTGGCGCTTGAGCGGATCCAGGTCCGCCTGCCGCACTCCCAGGAAGCGGTGGGCATTGATGAACTGGAGCACGGACACCTGCTTCTTGGCGTCCGCCTCGACCCGCGCCATGGCGGCGTGGCTCACCGCCGCCGGACGCTGCTTGGCGAGCTGGACGAATGAATCCACGATGGGTCCGTGGGCCACGTCCCGCCGGGCGGCGCCCTCCTGCAATTCGTCAAAGTAGCCGCGCCATTCGCCGGACACGGAATCCGGATTGGCGAGATAGGCCTCGTACAGCTCCTCGATGAACGGCGCGTTGGCGCCGAACAGGTAGGAATTACCGAGAAACTCCTTCATCACGCTGCTCATGGTGGTGTCCTCGACGGTTTACTTGCGCTGGCCGATGGGCTTGACTTCCCGCTGGGTGGCGCCGACGTACAGCTGGCGCGGCCGCCCGATCTTCTGCTCCGGATCCGCGATCATCTCGTTCCACTGGGCAATCCAGCCCACGGTGCGCGCCATGGCGAAGATGGCCGTGAACAGGCGCGTCGGGATGCCCAGTGCGCTCTGCACGATGCCGGAATAGAAGTCCACGTTGGGGTAGAGCTTCTTGCTCACGAAATAGTCGTCCTCGAGGGCGATCTTCTCCAGCGCCATGGCCAGCTTGAACAGCTTGTTGTCCTGGAGGCCCAGCTCATTCAGCACCTCGTGGCAGGTCTCGCGCATCAGCTTGGCGCGCGGGTCGTAGTTCTTGTAGACCCGGTGCCCGAATCCCATGAGCTTGAAGGAGTCGTTCTTGTCCTTGGCGCGGGTGATGAATTCCCCCACCCGCGACACGTCGCCGATCTGCTCCAGCATCTGCAGGCAGGCCTCGTTGGCGCCGCCGTGCGCCGGGCCCCAGAGGCAGGCGATGCCCGCGGATATGCACGCGAACGGGTTGGCGCCCGAGGAACCCGCCAGCCGCACCGTCGAGGTGGAGGCGTTCTGCTCGTGGTCCGCGTGCAGGATCAGGATCCGGTCCAAGGCCCTGACCAGCACCGGATTGGGGGTGTACTCCTCGCACGGAGTGGCGAACATCATGTGCATGAAGTTGGCCGCGTAGGAAAACGTGTTGCGGGGATACATGAAAGGCTGGCCTGCGTTGTACTTATAGGCCATGGCCACGATGTTGGGCAGCTTGGCGATCACGCGGTGCGCCGAGATGTCCCGGTGGTACTGGTCCGAGATGTCCATGGCGTCGTGGTAGAAGGCGGACAGGGCGCCCACCACCCCCACCAGGACCGCCATGGGATGGGCGTCCCGCCGGAACCCGTTGTAGAAGCGGGTGAGCTGGTCATGCACCAGCGAGTGATTGGTGATGATCTTGACGAACTCCGACTTCTGCTCGGCGTTGGGCAACTCACCCCGCAACAGCAGGTAGCAGACCTCGAGGAAGTCGCAGTGCACCGCCAACTGCTCGATGGGATAGCCGCGGTAGAGCAGGATTCCCTGGTCGCCGTCAATATAGGTGATGGCGGAGCGGCAGCTCGCCGTGGAGAGAAACCCGGGATCGTAGGTGAACATCCCGGTCTGGCCGTAGAGGGAGCGGATGTCGATCACCTCCGGCCCCACGGTGCCCCCCAGCACCGGGAACTCCACCGGGGACTTGCCATCGATCGTGAGGACTGCCTTGCGCGTGTTTGCCATATGCTTCTCCGCGGTTACCAGGTTGCCAATGTTTTAACGTAGATCCTGCGTCGAGCCCGGCTGCCGGCTAGCTCGCCCGCAGCAGATGAACCAGTTCCGACAACTCCGGGTCTGGGCTTTCCAGGCGCCCCGCGACCACATCCCAGAGATCGTTGTCCTGCATTTCCAGCAGCCGGTCGAAGCGGCGCCGCTGCTCCGCGTCGAGGCCCGGGTAGTGCCTTTCCATGAATCTCTCCAGCACCAGATCCAGTTCCAGCAGCCCCCGGCGGCAATGCCAGCGCGTGCGGTGCTCCTCGGGAGTGGCCATGCCAGTTTCCCTGCCCTTCCTGACGCGCCCCTTACACCATGCGCTTGACCATCAGGTCCTTGATCTTGCCGATGGCCCCCGTCGGATTGAGCCCCTTGGGACACACGTCCACGCAGTTCATGATGGTGTGGCAGCGGAACAGGCGGTACGGGTCCTCCAGGTTGTCCAGGCGCTGGCTGGTGGCCTGGTCCCGGCTGTCGGCGATGAAGCGGTAGGCCTGGAGCAGCCCCGCCGGCCCCACGAACTTGTCCGGGTTCCACCAGAACGAAGGGCAGGAGGTGGAGCAGCAGGCGCACAGAATGCACTCGTACAAGCCCTCCAGCTCGGCCCGCTCCTCGGGGGACTGCAGCCGCTCGGTCTCCGGCGGCGGCTCGTCGTTGATCAGGTACGGCCTGATGGAGTGGTATTGCTTGAAGAACTGGGTCATGTCCACGATCAGGTCGCGGATGATCGGCAGCCCGGGCAGCGGGCGCAGGACCACCGGCTCTTTCAGGTCGGCGATCTTGGTGATGCAGGCCAGCCCGTTCTTGCCGTTGATGTTGATGGCGTCGGAGCCGCATACCCCCTCGCGGCAGGAGCGGCGGAACGCCAGGGTGTCGTCATGGGTCTTGATGCGGACGATGGCATCCAGGAGCATCTTGTCCGTCGGCTCCAGCTCGACGTCGTAGTCCTGCATGTAGGGCTTTTCGTCCTTGTCCGGGTCGTAGCGGTATATGGAGAAGCGCATCGGGAGCTCCTAGAAGGTGCGTTTCTTGGGCTGGAACATCTCCACCGAAAGGGGCTTGGTGTGGACCGGCTTGTACTCCAGCCGGTGCCCCTCGCTGTAGAACATGGAGTGCTTCATCCAGTTGGCGTCGTCCCGCTCGTGGAAGTCGGCGCGGTCGTGGGCGCCGCGGGATTCCTTGCGCGCTTCCGCCGAGATCATGGTGGCCACCGCCACCTCGATGGTGTTCTCCAGTTCCAGCGCCTCCACCCGGGCGGTGTTGAACACCCTGGACTTGTCCTGGATCTCGGTGTGCCGGCACCGGCTCTGCACCTCCTTGATCTTCCTGACGCCGGCCTCCAGCATGTCCGGGAAGCGGAACACGCCGCAATGCTCCTGCATCGTGCGCTGCATGGCGAGGCGCACGTCGTGCACGTGCTCGCCGCTCTTCTGGTTCTCCAGCCGCGCCAGCCGCGCCAGAGTCCGGTCGGCGGCATCCTTGGGCAGCTCCTTGCGGGCCCGCCCCGCCCCGCGCAGGGTGTCCACCACGTGGTCGCCGGACGATTTTCCGAACACCACCAGGTCCAGGAGCGAGTTGGTGCCCAGGCGGTTGGCGCCATGCACCGAGACGCAGGCGCACTCGCCCGCGGCGTAGAGCCCCCCCACGATGGCCTCGTGGTCGCCGCTCCTGGGCGCCACCACCTGGCCGTGGTAGTTGGTGGGAATGCCCCCCATCATGTAGTGGCAGGTGGGCACCACCGGGATCGGCTCCTTGATGGGGTCCACGTTGGCGAATTTGATGGCGATCTCGCGAATGGACGGCAGCCGCTGCTTGATGACCTCGGGTCCCAGGTGATCCAGCTTGAGCAGCACATGGTCGGCGTTGGGGCCGCAGCCGCGGCCCTCCTTGATCTCCGTGGCCATGGCCCGGGCTACCACGTCGCGCGGGGCCAGGTCCTTTAGGGTGGGCGCGTAGCGCTCCATGAAGCGCTCGCCGTTCTTGTTGAGCAGGTAGCCGCCTTCTCCCCTCACGCCCTCGGTGATGAGCACGCCGGCGCCGGACACGCCCGTGGGGTGGAATTGCCAGAACTCCATGTCTTCCAGGGGAATACCGGCCCGGGCGGCCATGCCCAGGCCGTCCCCGGTGTTGATGAAGGCGTTGGTGGAGGAATGGAAGATGCGCCCGGCCCCGCCCGTGGCAAGGATGGTCGCCCGCGCTTCCAGGACATAGACATCGCCGGATTCCATCTCCAGGGCGGTAACTCCCAGGACGTCGCCCTCGGCGTCCCGGATCAGGTCCAGGGCCATCCACTCCACGAAGAACTGGGTGCCGGCGCGGACGTTGCGCTGGTAGAGGGTGTGCAGCATGGCGTGGCCGGTGCGGTCCGCCGCGGCGCAGGAGCGGATGGCCGGCGTCGCCCCGTAGTTCTGGGTGTGTCCGCCGAAAGGCCGCTGATAAATGCGGCCGTTGGGCAGCCGGTCAAAGGGCATGCCAAAGTGCTCCAGCTCGATCACCACCTCGTTGGCCTTGCGGCACATGAACTCGATGGCGTCCTGGTCGCCCAGGTAGTCCGAGCCCTTGACGGTGTCGAACATGTGCCAGTGCCAGTTGTCGTCGGTGGTGTTCCCCAGGGACGCCGCCACGCCCCCCTGGGCCGCCACGGTGTGCGACCGGGTCGGAAATACCTTGGTCAGGACCGCGGTTTTGAGCCCCGCGTCCGCTAGCTGCAGTGCCGCCCGCAGCCCGGCGCCGCCCGCCCCCACCACCACCGCGTCAAAGCTTCTCTTGGCTAGCGACATTTAGTTGCTCCACAGGATCTGGGCCGACCACAGGGAACAGCCCACCAGCGCCAGGATCACGAGGACCTGCGCGGTGAGCCGGATGCCGGTGGGGTGAACGTAGTCCATGAGAATGTCCCGCACGCCGATCCAGGCGTGGTAATAGAGGGACAACAGGAACAGCAGCGTCGCCAGCCGCATCCACTGGCTGGCGAAAAGGGCCTTCCAGGATGCGTAGTCCTGGGCCGGCTGCGCCAGCAGCACCAGGGCAAACAGGATGATGTAGATCGCGATGATCACGGCGGTAACGCGCTGGGCCAGCCAGTCCCGGAGCCCGTAATGGGCGCCGACGACGATTTTTTTCACCATAGCTTCACTCCCAGGATCAGGGTCAGGGCAAGGCTCACCACCAGCACCGCTGCGCTGGAGGCCCGCGCCTGCGGCAGCGCGATCCCGAGGTGCAGGTCCAGGGCCAGGAAGCGGATGCCGGCGCAGAGGTGGTGCAGCAGCGCCCACAGCAGGCCCAGCAGCAGCAGCTTGCTGAGGGGATGGGACATGATGGCCCGGAGTGTCTCAAAGGATTCGGGAGAGCCGAGGGAGAGCTGGAGCAGGTACAGGAGAAAGGGCAGCGAGACGAACAGCCCCGCCCCGCTGATCCGGTGCAGGATGGACACGAAGCCGGGCATGGGGAGCCGTATCTTCGGGAGGTCCAGGTGTTTGGGTCTCTTCTTGACGGTCATCGGCTCAGCTCCTGGTCAGGCATGGTCTCAGACGATCTTGTTCACGTAGGAGTGACTCTGGGTATTGCACAAGGTCCTGCGCACCTCCACCGGCTTGTCCCCGTAGGTATACGAGACCCGGTGGATCGAGAGCAGGGGCGCCCCCGCGGGAATGCCGAGCAGTCTTGCCGCCTCGCCCTGGGCCGCCACCGCCTTGATCTGCTCCACCACCTGCAGGATCTGGATGCCGTAGGCGGACTCGAACATGCTGTACATACGGCAGTGATACTCGTTGATGCGCTCCGCGCCGAGCCCCTTGAACAGCGTCGCGGGCAGGCGGATCTCCTCGTGCATCACGGGCCGCTCGCCGAACCGCATGAGACGGGTCACGATGAAAAGGTTGGCGCCCCGCCCCACCTCCAGCAGCCTCGCCGTCTCGGCGTCCGCCTTCCCCTTCTCGCAGGAGATGAGATCCCCCTCGGAGCCGATTTTGCCACCATCGTCGGGCAGAAGCCGAAGAAAGTGATATTTTCTGCGCTCCTCCGAGTGCGACGCAACAAATGTGCCCTTGCCCTGGTGCCGGACCAGGAGGTTTTCCTGGGCCAGCTCGGAGATGGCCTTGCGCACTGTCCCCTGGCTCACGTGAAAGCGCTGGGCCAGTTCAAACTCGCTGGGGATGGCCTCCCCGGGGCCCCATTCCCCTGAGATCAGACTCTGGGTGATCAGCATTTTAATTTGCTGATACAGCGGCTTAAAGGTTGGAGGGGAAATGGCCTGGGCCATAGCGGCACTTATTGTGGCATAAATAATGCCACGAGTCTAGAAATGATATATCTTATATAAGACACAAGAATTTTGTTGACACCGTCAAGAACCGTTCCTATTATCGCATCGCACCATTTCACCCCTGCCGACACCCGGGATTTTCGCGTCGGCAGGCATTCGAGGACCACGAAGCAGGTAAAATTTCACGTCCACGCCAGCCCCACCCAATCTTCTGACCAGGAGCCAAAGCCATGAAAAAACCCGTACGCGTTGCAGTCACCGGTGCCGCCGGCCAGATCGGCTATGCCCTTCTCTTCCGGATCGCCTCGGGGGAGATGCTGGGCAAGGACCAGCCGGTGATCCTGCAGATGCTGGAGTTGCCCATGGAAAAGCCCCAGAAGGCCCTCCAGGGGGTAATGATGGAGTTGGAGGACTGCGCCTTTCCGCTCCTGGCGGGCATGGTGGGCACCGGCGACCCGAAGATCGCGTTCAAGGACGCGGACTACGCGCTGCTGGTGGGCGCCAAGCCCCGGGGACCGGGAATGGAGCGCAAGGACCTGCTGGCCGAGAACGCGAAGATCTTCACCGAGCAGGGGAAAGCCCTCAACGAGGCGGCCTCCCGCGACGTGCGGGTGATCGTGGTGGGGAACCCGGCCAACACGAACTCTTACATCGCCATGAAATCGGCCCCCGACCTGCCCAAGAAGAACTTCACCTCCATGATGCGCTTGGATCACAATCGCGCCGTGTCCCAGCTCGCGACGCGGACCGGCAAGCCGGTTTCCGCCATCGAGAAGATGGTGGTCTGGGGCAACCACTCCCCCACCATGTACCCCGACATCCGTTTCGCCACCGTGGAGGGCAAGGGCGCAAAGGGGCTGGTGAACGACGACGCCTGGTACAAGGGGACTTACATTTCCACCGTGGGCAAGCGCGGCGCCGCCATCATCGACGCCCGCGGCGCGTCCTCGGCGGCCAGCGCGGCCAATGCCGCCATCGACCACATGCGGGACTGGGCCCTAGGGTCCAACGGACAATGGGTGACCATGGGTATTCCCTCCGACGGCAGCTACGGCATACCCGAGGAAATCCTCTACGGTTTCCCCGTCACCTGCGCCAACGGTCAATACACCATGGTGAAAGGCCTGGAGATCGACCCGTTCTCGCGGGAAAAAATGGACGCCACGCTCAAGGAATTGATGGAAGAGCGGGATGGCGTCAAGCATCTCCTTCCCTGAGGACGTGGCGGATTCGGGGCCCTTGCCGCCCAAGCGGGGGTCCGGGCCCCGGCCCTGACACGCCCATGAGCCAACCCGCTCATCCCAGCGCGGTCCTTTTCGCCGGGGAGAAGCCGTTCCCCGTCATTCCGGCATGCGAGCACTATGCCGGCAGCGAGAAGTTGATGCTCAAGGCCCTGGCGCTACAGGGGGAAATGGGGCCGGTGTTCGACGCCACCTTCGACTGCGAGGATGGCGCCCCGGCGGGCCGCGAGCGGGAACATGCGGAACTGGCCGTCAGGCTGCTCAACGGCGCGGAAAACCGCCACGGCCGGGCCGGATTCCGCATCCACGACCCGTCCCATCCCCATTGGCGCCAGGATGTGGACATCATGGTGGGCGGCGCGGGCCGAGTGGCGGCCTATCTCACGATTCCCAAGGTGAAATCCGCCCGGGAAGCGGCGGAGGTCATCGAATACGCGCAGGCAGCCGCCGGCCGCCACGCCGGCGGCCGGGAGATCCCCGTCCATGTCCTGATCGAAACCCACGGCGCGCTCAGGGACGCCTTCGAGATCGCCCGCCTGCCCTGGGTGCAGGTGCTGGATTTTGGCCTCATGGATTTCGTGAGCGCGCACCATGGCGCGATCCCCGCGTCCGCCATAGAAACGCCGGGCCAGTTCGAGCACCCGCTGGTGGTGCGCGCCAAGACTGAGATCGCCGCCGCCGCCCTGGCCAACGGCTGCGTGCCGTCCCACAACATCACCCAGGACATCCGGGATCCCGAGGCAGCGCGCCGGGACGCCGGCCGCGCCCGCAGGGAATTCGGCTACCTGCGCATGTGGAGCATCCATCCGATCCAGATCCGTCCCATCGTCGAAGCCATGCAGCCGGATTTCGCCGAGGTGCGGCGGGGCGCGGAGATCCTTCTCGCCGCCCGGGCCGCGGCTTGGGGCCCCATCAGCCATGAGGGAAAGCTCCACGACCGCGCCAGCTACCGCTACTACTGGGAGCTGCTGCAACGGGCCCGGATCACCGGCGCCGCTTTGCCCCCCGCCGCGGAGGCGGCGTTTTTCGCGCCCGCCTGAACCGAATGTCTTATATAAGATATAAGAATATTGCAGTCCCCGGGCACCGGGGATACAATGGGCCGCCCGCGCCACCAGAGGCCGGGCAGCCGCCTCTCCAACCCACGTCCTAGCCAGTTCACTGGAGCCATTCATGAGCCATAACCTGTTCAACACCCTTCAGGAGTTCAAGCTCGCTTCCGGCAAGTCGGGGAAGTTCTATTCCCTGCCGGCCCTGGAAACGGCGGGCGTCGGCAAGGTGTCGCGCCTACCGGTATCGATCCGCATCGTGCTGGAGTCGGTGCTGCGCAACTGCGACGGCAAGAAGGTCACCGTGGAGCACGTGAAGCAACTCGCCAACTGGGCGCCCAAGGCCGTCCGGGTGGACGAGATCCCCTTCGTGGTGGCCCGGGTCATCCTCCAGGACTTCACCGGCGTGCCGCTGCTGGCGGACCTGGCGGCCATGCGCGGCGTCGCCAGCGCCCTCGGCAAGGACCCCAAGGTCATCGAGCCCCTGGTGCCCGTGGACCTGGTGGTGGACCACTCGGTGCAGATCGACCACTACGGCTCGCCGGACGCGCTCCGGCAAAACATGGAGCTGGAGTTCCAGCGCAATTCCGAGCGCTACCAGTTCATGAAGTGGGGCATGCAGGCATTCGACACCTTCAAGGTGGTGCCGCCCGGCATCGGCATCGTGCATCAGGTGAACCTGGAGTACCTGGCCCGGGGCGTCCACCGCAAGGACGGCGTCTATTACCCCGACACCCTGGTGGGCACTGATTCCCATACCACCATGATCAACGGCATCGGCGTGGTGGGATGGGGCGTCGGCGGCATCGAGGCCGAGGCCGGCATGCTGGGCCAGCCGGTTTACTTTCTCACGCCGGACGTGGTGGGGGTGCAGCTCAAGGGGCGGCTGCGCGGCGGCGTCACCGCAACCGACCTGGTGCTCACCATCACTGAGATGCTGCGCAAGGCCAAGGTGGTGGGCAAGTTCGTGGAGTTCTTCGGCGAGGGGGTGGAGAAACTCGCGGTCCCCGACCGGGCCACCATCGCCAACATGGCACCAGAGTATGGCGCCACCATGGGATTCTTCCCGGTGGACGAGGCCACCGTGCAGTACTTCGCAGGCAGCGGCCGCACCGACGCGGAGATCGATGCCTTCCGAGCCTATTTCAAGGCCCAGGGCCTGTTCGGGGTTCCCAAGCCCGGCCAGATCCAATACAGCCAGGTGCTGGAACTGGACCTGGCCACCGTGGCGCCCTCCCTCGCCGGCCCCAAGCGGCCCCAGGACCGCATCGAGATCGGCAGCGTCAAGTCCAAGTTCAAGGAACTGTTTTCCAAGCCCGTGGCCGAGAACGGCTTCGCCAAGAAGGCCGAGGACCTGGGCAAGCGTTTCAAGACCCGGGACGGCATCGACATAGGATCCGGCGATGTGCTGATCGCGGCCATCACGTCCTGCACCAACACCTCCAACCCCGGCGTGCTGCTGGCGGCGGGCCTGGTGGCCAAGAAGGCGGTGGAGAAGGGCCTCACGGTGAAACCCCATATCAAGACCTCCCTGGCGCCGGGCTCCCGGGTGGTAACCGACTACCTGAAAAAGGCGAAGCTGCTGCCGTACCTGGAGAAGCTCGGCTTCTACACCGCCGGCTACGGCTGCACCACCTGCATCGGCAACGCCGGCCCCCTCGCCGAGCCCATTGACGAGGCCATCGTGCAGAACGACCTGGTGTGCGCGGCCGTGCTTTCCGGGAACAGGAATTTCGAGGCGCGCATCCATCCCAACATCCGCGCCAACTTCCTCGCCTCGCCGCCCCTGGTGGTGGCCTATGCCATCGCCGGCACGGTGCTGAGAGACCTCATGACCGAGCCCCTGGGCAAGGGCAAGGACGGCAAGGATGTCTGGATCGGCGACGTTTGGCCCACGAGCGAGGAAATCCAGGCCTCCCTCAAGCACGCCATGGACCCCAAGACCTTCCGCAAGCTCTACTCCCATCTGGGGGACGACAACCCCCTGTGGCAGGCAGTGCCCTCCGCCCATGGCCAGGTCTACGACTGGCCCGGCTCCACCTACATCGCGGAACCGCCCTTCTTCCAGGAATTCGGCATGCAACCGAAGCCGGTGACCGCCATTCGCGGGGCCCGGGCCCTGGGAATATTCGGCGATTCGGTGACAACGGACCACATCTCCCCCGCCGGCTCCATCAAGGAGACCTCGCCGGCCGGAAAATGGCTCATCGCCAATGGCGTGACCAAGGCCGACTTCAACAGCTACGGCTCCCGGCGCGGCAATCACGACGTGATGATGCGCGGGACCTTCGCCAACGTGCGCATCAAGAACCTGATGATCCCCCTCAAGCCCGATGGATCCCGCGTCGAAGGCGGCGTGACCCTTCACCAGCCTTCGGGCGAGCAGATGTCCATCTACGACGCGGCCATGCGCTACGTGAAGGACGGGGTTCCCACCATCGTCTTTGGCGGCGAGGAGTACGGCACCGGCTCATCCCGGGACTGGGCCGCCAAGGGCACCCAGCTGCTGGGCGTCAGGGCCGTGATCGCCCGCAGCTTCGAGCGCATACACCGCTCCAACCTGGTGGGCATGGGCGTGGTTCCGCTCCAGTTCAAGGGCAGCGACTCGGTGCAGTCCCTCGGCATCCAGGGCGACGAGGAATTCGAACTCGTGGGCATGGAGGGGGAGATCCGGCCCCAGCAGGATGTCACCCTGGTGATCAGACGCAAGGACGGCGCGCGCCAGGAGGTGCCGCTTCAGCTGCGCATCGACACGCCCATCGAGGTGGATTATTTCCGCCACGGCGGAATTCTTCCTTACGTGCTGCGGGAGCTGGTCGCCGCCTGAAAGCACGAACGCCGGCGTCGCGAAACCCGGCTCCGAGCCGGGTTTCTTTTTCAATCCTTGGAATAGGCGGCCAGCTCATGGCCGCAATGCTTGCAGTACACCGAGTCCGCATCCAGCCCTTCCGTGAGGCAGTTCTGGCAGGTTCGGGTGGTGGGACGCTGCATGGCGCGGGTGGTGAGTTCCGCGGTCACGATCCCCGTGGGAACGGCGAGAACGCCGTAGCCCAGGATCATGACCACGGACGCGATCACCTTCCCGAAAGGGGTGTGGGGGGAAATGTCGCCGTAGCCCACGGTGGTGAGAGTGACGATGGCCCAGTAGACCGAGATGGGGATGCTGGTGTAGCCGTTGGCCGGCCCCTCCACCAGGTACATGAGGGTCGCCAGGATCACCACCGCGATCATGACCGTGGTCAGGAACACCGCGATCTTGCGCCGGCTGGCCACCAGGGCCTGGACGATGATATTGGCCTCGTTGATGTAGGGAGAAAGCTTCAGCACCCGGAAGATCCGCACCAGCCTGAGAGCCCGGATGTCTACCAGGTAATGGGTTCCCGCCAGGAACAGGCCGAGGTAGCTGGGAAGAATCGCCAGCAGGTCGATGATGCCGAAAAAGCTGGTGGCATAGCGCAGCGGTTTTTTCACGACCAGGAGCCGCGTCAAATATTCCGCGGTGAACAGGAGGGTGAACGTCCATTCCAGGATGCCCAGAAGCAGGCCGTGCCGGGCGCGAACCAATTCCACGCTGTCGATCATGACCACCAGCACGCTGGCGAGGATGGCGATGATAAGGAGGACGTCGAACAGCCTCCCGGCCCTGGTGTCCGCCTCGAAGATGATCACGTACAGGCGCCGCCGCCAGCCGGTTTCCGGCCTTCCCAGTTCCTCCCCGAACATCTTTGCCTCCCACTCTGTGCCCGTGTCGCGGCGCCATGGTACCGCGTCCCGTTTCGGCGGCCCAGAACGGGATCCGCCCCGCCCCTCGACGGCTGGTAAAATTCAATTTTTGCACTTAAGACCAGCGGGATGATCCCATGAAGCGCAGCCGCTTTCCCGGAAGGCCCAAACTGACGCGCGACGCCGAGCGGCTGGGCCGCCTCGCCGTGAGCCTGAGCGAGGCCGGCAGCCGCCTGGAAGACAGCTTTTGGGATGCCCGCATCGCGGAACTGCTGCTGCGCCTGATCGAAGCCGGTGACGAGGCAGCCCTGGAAAGTGCCCTGGACAGGCTCTGGGGTTCCAATCCCCCGGCCTACGACAGCCTCATCGACATCGTGGAAGCGCGCACGGAAAGCGGCGCCCTCGAGCACCGGGGCGCGGCCTACGATGTGCTGATGATTGCCGCCCCTGTGCTGACATGGTCCCGGTTCGTCATTCCCGCCGGCCACCTCCCGGCAGGGGACCTGGAGAATCTTCGGGTCCATCTCCAGGGCCACGTGCTGGCCCGCTCCGCCAGGCTCAGCCTGGCCGATTTCCTTTTCAGCCCGGACCAGCTCCCCCGGGGCTACGGCAACACCCTGCGCTTCGCGCGACGGCTGTGGGCGGCCGCGGTGGAAGGCCGCGACGTGCCCATCGAGGCGCGGGAGCTGCCCGACACCCAGCGCTTTCTCGCCGACACCCGTTACCTCCTCGGAGGCGTAGCGGTTCCCAGGGGAGGAGCGGTCTTCCGCTGGCAGGAGGAAGACGGAGGCCGCGCCCAGGCGTCCAGCCAATGGCAGGCCCAGGCCGCCCCCAATCTGCAGTCCACCCTCCGGGGCTGCGTGTTCGAGCTGGTGGCGCCCGACGCGTACTATTCCGCGTGGCGCCAGGCTGATCGCCTGTCGCGGCCGTATTCCTTGCGCTCCGCCGCGGACTATGTCCGCACTACGCTCGAAGTGCCTCCAGCGGGCCTGCGGGCGGTGGTGGCGCCTTTCCACGACCAGCAGCTGGAAGAGTACCGCATCGGGTTCACCCTCAAGGACAGGAGCGACGTCGCCTACGGCGTCGTGTGGCCTCTCCTGGGCGCCGAGGACGATGAGTCGGACGCCCTCAAGAGCATTGAGTCCATACTCCGGGACTGCGGCATCGCCGAGATCACGGAACTGGAGCACCCCTTCCCCCTGGAGTACTGTGACGACTGCGGCGCCCCCCTGTTCCCGAATCCGGAAGGCGAAGCCGTTCACGCCGAGATGCCGGAAAACACGGCATCGATCCCCACCCACCTGCACTGATCCGTTCCGCCCGCGCCGCCGTCCCCGCCTGAACGTCGAAACCTCCCCTACACCGGCCACTACTGGTGGAATTGCGCGGGCCCGCGGAACCATCCGCCCCGGGCGCTGCCCTAAATGGACAACGGGGTGCTAACCGTAGGATAATCCGCCGCTTATGAAATTTTTTCTGGACGTTTTGCCGGTACTTCTGTTCTTCGCGGCCTACAAGCTGTACGACATTTATGTCGCCACAGCTGTGGCCATCGCGGCCACGTTCCTGCAGATTGCCTGGGCCTGGTTCAGGCACCGGAAGGTGGACACCATGCTCTGGGTCAGCCTCGCGGTCATCGTGGTATTCGGCGGAGCGACCCTGGCCCTTCACGATGAGACTTTCATCAAGTGGAAGCCCACGGTTCTTTACTGGCTGTTCGCGGTGGTGCTCATCGTCGCCCAGGCCGGGTTCGGGAAGAACCTGATCCACGCCATGATGTCCGGGCAAGTGACTCTGCCCCACCAGGTTTGGGTGCGCCTCAACCTGAGCTGGATCGCGTTCCTCAGCTTCATGGGCCTGGCGAACATCTACGTCGCCTACAGTTTTTCCACCGAGACCTGGGTCAACTTCAAGTTGTTCGGCGGCATCGGGCTCATGCTGCTGTTCGTTCTGGCCCAGGGGCTGATGCTGGCCAAGTACGTGGAAGATGGCGAGCGCCCGCCCACGCCGGAGCCCGCCGACAGGATCAAGCCCTGATGCTCTACGCCATCATCGGTGAAGACGCGCCCGGCAGCCTCGACAAGCGGATGAGCGCGCGGCCCGCCCACCTGGAGCGGCTGAAGACCTTGCAGGAGCAGGGGCGCCTCATCCTGGCGGGGCCGTTTCCCGCCATCGACAGCCCCGATCCCGGGCCCGCGGGGTTTTCCGGCAGCCTCATCGTGGCTGATTTCGAATCCCTGGAAGCGGCCCAGGCCTGGGCTTCGGCCGATCCTTACGCAACCGATGGCGTATTCGTGAGGGTGACCGTGAGGCCGTTTCGCAAAGTGCTGCCCGCATGAGCACCGAGGGGCGCATGCGCGAGCTGCTGGCGGCCCTGGCCCCCGAGAGCCTGGACATCGCGGACGAGAGCGCCGCCCATGCCGGCCATGAGGGCGCGCGCGGAGGCGGCGGGCATTTCGCCATCACCATCGTTTCCCCGACGTTCAAGGGCAAGAACACCGTGGCGCGGCACCGGCTTGTTTACGACGCGCTGGCCGGCCTTATGCGCAAGGAGATTCACGCGCTTTCCATTCGGGCGTTCACCCCGGACGAAATCTGATTTATCAATCTGACTCAACGAAAGGAATGAAATGCAATTCAGCAAGAAGCTCTTTCTGACCGCCGCCCTTGCCGCCGGCATGCTGGCGGCCGCCGCAGGCCAGGCCCAGGAGGCGGCCAAACCTGCCGCCGGAAGCGACCTTACCGCCAAGGTCAATGGCGTCGTCATCTCGAAGGCCAAGATGGACTTCGCCCTCCAGCAGCGGGTTGCCGCCGGACAGCAGAACACTCCCGAGCTTCAGGCCGCCGTGCGCGACGATCTGATCAACCGGGAGTTGCTCTCCCAGGAAGCGAAAAAGAAGGGACTGGACAAGAACCCGGAGACTGCGATGCAGGTGGAATTCGCCCAGCAGTCGGTCCTGGTGGGGGCCTACATCCAGGACTACCTGAAGAACAATCCCGCCGGCGACGCGGAAATGAAGAAAGAGTATGACCGCATCAAGGCGGAGGCCGGAGAGAGCGAGTACAAGGCGCGCCACATCCTCCTGGAAAGCGAGGACGAGGCCAAGAAAATGACGGCCGAGCTGAAAAAGGACCCCAAGAAGTTCGCCAAGCTGGCGGAGAAATCCAAGGACACCGGGTCCGCCAAGCAGGGCGGCGAGCTGGGATGGAGCCCCGCGGGCCGCTATGTACCGCCGTTCGCGGATGCCCTCAAGAAGCTCAAGAAGGGCCAGATGACGGACGCGCCGGTGCAGTCCCAGTTCGGATGGCACATCATCATGCTGGAAGACATCCGCCCCATCCAGAACTTCCCCACCTTCGATCAGGCCAAGCCGCAACTCCAGCAGCAGGCCCAGCAGCAGCAGGTTTCCAAGATGCTGTCGGACCTGCGGGCCAAGGCCAAAATCGAGTAGTGTCCCAAGTCGGCGACCAGAAAAGGCGACCAGCGGTCGCCTTTTTTTTGCCCCGCCGGCGCGGCCAGGCGTCAGCGCCCGGCAGAGGGCAGTGAGCGGATCGCCGCCGCGATGTCCGCGCTAAGCCGCCCCGCAGCGCGGCTGTGGGCGGCCACCAGGCCCTCGAATCCCTCCCCCGCCGCTTCCACGGCGGTGGTGCGCCCGGTCACCGGACGGTCGATCCCCGGCCCCTTGACGGCCCACACGGCGTCCAGGGTGGCCGACACGCCGCGCCGGGATTCGAAACGCTGGACATCGATCGACACCCGGAAATCGGGCCGCTCCATGCTGCCACTGGCCGGATAGGACACGATCAGCTTCTGCCCCAGTTCCCGCGACAGATTATCGGCCACCACTCGCGCCAGATTGGCCTTGAGGGGCTCGGCCCAGCGCTGGAACTCCCGCACGTCCACGGCATTCTCCGTGACGTAAAGAACCATCTGGGGACGATCGACGACATCGGGCACCGTAACCGGCTCCAGGGCCACGGTGTAAGAGCTTCCGGCCGCGCCCGGCTCCGGCGCGGTCGGAGACAAGCGGTAGAAGCCGGGATTGGCCGAAGTGCCGCAGGCCGCGATCAGGACGGCGGCCAGGGCCGCAAAGACTGGAACCGGGCGGATCATTGCGAATCGTCTCCCTTGCCTCTTATCAGCGCCTCCGGGTGCTGCTCGAGATAATCCGTGAGCTGCCGCAGGGACTGAGCTGCCTTGGATACCTCCTGCAGAGCCTGGCGCATGTCCTGCTGCAGCGGAGAATCCGCGGCGACGGCGTGCTGCACTTCCTGCAATGACTTCTCGAGCTCCGCGATGGCCCGGGTCACTTCCGGGGTGATTTCACTGTCCACCCGCTGGGCCACCCTGTCGAAGCTCTGCAGGGTCTGGTCCAGGGACTTGAGGGCCCGCTGCAGGTCTTCGCCAATCTCGTCGAAGCGCACCTTGCCCAGGCGCTTGGAAATCTCGGCGATGTTCGACTCCAGTTCCACCAGCGTGCTCGGCACCGTGGGAAATTCCGGCGGACCCGATTTCCAGTCCACCTTCTGTTTGCGGTCCTCCTTGAAGAAGTCCAAAGCCACGAACAACTGGCCGGTGAGAAGGTTCCCGGTCCTCAGTTGGCCCCGGACGCCCCCCTCCACCAGCTTGTCTATCCGGGCGGCCGCCGCCTCCGTGCGCAGCTCACCGAATCTCTTCCGTCGCAGCCGCTCCGGATAGATGTCCATGAGCACGATCATGTCGATGTTCTCGCCCTGATCTTCGTACTGCGCAAGAATATCCGTGACTTCCCCGATCACGACCCCCCGGAAGTCCACCGGCGCCCCCACCGACAATCCCCGAACCGATTGGGCGAAGCGCATGGCGAAGGACAGCACTTCCAGATCCTCGTAGGCAAGAGCCTTGTCGCGGCTCTTGAACATCCGGAACTCGGTGTTTTCCGCGGCCGGCTTGGCGGGGCCGGCATCTCCCCGGGCCTGGAAGGCGATGCCGCCGATCACCAGGCTCGCCAGGGACTCCGTCTCCACGCGCACGCCCTGGGCGCTGAGTTGGAAGTCGATGCCACTCGCTTCCCAGAAACGCGTGAATTCGCTGACATACTGGTCGTAGGGAGCGTGCACGAAAATGCGAATGACGACGCCGCGCCCGTCCTTCTCCATTTCGTAGGCCACCACCTGGCCCACCTGCAGACGCCGGAAATACACGGGGCTGCCGATGCCAACGGAACCCAGGTCTGCGCTTTTCAGGAGGAAATGGCGCCCCGGCAGGTCACCGGTGACCACGGGCGGGACTTCCAACCCCTCGAAACGCCTCTGCCGCTCGTCCGAATTTCCGACGTCCATACCTATGTAGGAACCGGAGAGTAGCGTGCCCAGTCCCTCCACGGAGCCGCCGCGAATGATGGGACGCACGACCCAGAACCGCGTGTCCTTCACCAGCCAATCGGCCGCTTCCTTCACCATCTCCGCGTCCACTTCCACCCGCGAACGGTCCGGGCTCAGATGAATCGCGGTCACCACGCCCACGTCCACGCTCTTGTACTTGATCTTGGTCTTGCCGGCCTCCAGCCCTTCGGCGGTCATGAAAGTCACGTGAATGGACGGCCCCTTTTCCGAATACGCTTTCCAGGCGAGAAAGCCGCCGATCAGGGCCGCCACCACCGGCAGCAGCCAGATGACGGAAACCGACCACCCGGCTTTGCGCGCCACCACCGCGGTGGGGATTTCCGGGCGTTCCGGGTCCGATTCAGCCATGCTTCTTCGCCACCGGGTCCCAGATCAGGCGCGGATCGAAGCTCATCGCGGCGAACATCGTCAGGATCACCACTCCCGCGAAAGCCAGGGCCCCGCCCCGGGGCTCCATGATGGCGAGCGACGAGAAACGCACCAGCGCCACCAGCAGCGTGACCACGAACACATCCAGCATGGACCAGCGGCCGATCAGTTCAATGAGCCGGTAGAGCCGCGCGCGCTCGTCGGGGCGCCAGGCGCTCCGCCGCTGCACCGTCACCATCAGGAAACCCAGCGCGAGGATCTTGAACAGGGGCACCAGGATGCTGGCCACAAACACGATGATCGAAAGCGGCCAGGACCCCGAGGTCCAGAGGTAAATCACGCCACTCATGATGGTGTCCGATTGCGTGCCCAGAAACGACGTGGTGGTCATGATGGGCAGCAGGTTGGCGGGGACGAACAGGATCGCCGAGGCCAGCAGAAGCGCCCAGGTGCGCTGGATGCTTGCCTGCTTGCGGGCGTGGAGATGGGCGCCGCAGCGCGGGCAGCAGACGTGGGCTTGTTCGCCAGCGCCACGGGACACCATTCCGCAAATATGGCAGGACAGCAGCCCGAGACGGGCCGCAGTGGGCGCGGCGGCGGTCATTCCAGCTTCTCCCAGCGGGCCCAGAGATAATGGGGATCGATCACCGTCGCTCCCCACGCCAGCAGCACGATGAGCAGGATGAACGCGGCCATGGACAGCCCCGGGACCACGTGGGCGAGATGGGCCAGCTTGACCATGGACACGAATACCCCGAGCATGAACACCTCCACCATGCTCCAGGGCCGCACCATCATCACCCCCCGCAGCAGGGTGGCCAGGTAGCGGGGCCGGCGGTGCCGGACAAAGGGAAGCAGCACCGCCAGCATGCCCAGGATATTCACGAGAGGAAACAGGAACCCGGTCAGGAACACGATGACCGCGATGGCCGGCATCCCGCCCTGGTGAAGCTCGCGAACCCCGCCGAGGACGGTGGCATCCACGCGCTGGCCCTGCAGTTCCATGCTGAGGATAGGATGCACGTTCGCCACGACGAAAAGGATCAGGGCGGAGACCAGCACCGCAAACGCGTTCTCGATACCCCGTTCGCTGGGTACCCGGTAAAGCAGCGCATTGCACCGGACACATTTCGCAGCTCCCTTCGGGGGAACCGGAGCCGGCCGCTGCAGGAGATCGCATTCGTGGCAGGCAATCAATGAGGAGGGTGTCATCAGCGCGGAGGCGGCAAGGATTCGCGTCAATTAGAACCCGCCGCCGCCGGGCAGGCAAGCCCTCGCAAGCGCTCCGTGAAGCGCCGTTTAGTTCACCCAGTTGCGAGCGTTGCGGAACATGCGCATCCACGGCCCGTCCTCGCTCCAGCCATCGGGCCGCCAGGAATGCTGCACCGAGCGGAAAACCCGCTCCGGGTGGGGCATCATGATGGTGAACCGGCCGTCCGGAGTCGTGAGTCCCGTGATGCCGCCGGTGGACCCGTTGGGGTTCAGGGGGTAAACCTCGGTCGGTCTGCCGCGGTTGTCCACGTAGCGCACCGCCACCAGCGGTCGCGCCCGCTCCAGGTGCTCGGGAGAGCCGAACTCCGCGTAACCCTCCCCGTGGGCCACCGCGATGGGCATGCGGCTTCCCGCCATCCCGCCGAAGAACAGGGACGGGTTCTCGGGGATCTGCACCATCACGAAGCGGGCCTCGAACTGCTCCGACCGGTTGCGCACGAAATGGGGCCAGTCCGCGGCGCCGGGAATGATCTCGTGCAGGTTGCTCATCATCTGGCAACCGTTGCACACCCCGAGAGCGAAGGAATCGCCCCGGGCAAAAAAGCGCTCGAATTCCCCCCGGGCCCGGGGATTGAACAGGACGGACTTGGCCCAGCCCTCGCCGGCCCCGAGCACGTCGCCATAGGAAAAACCGCCGCAGGCGACGAGGCCCTTGAAGCCGGATAGCGTGACGCGACCGGCGATGATGTCGCTCATGTGCACGTCCACCGCCTGGAAACCAGCGCGGTCGAAGGCCGCCGCCATTTCCAGCTGGCCGTTGACCCCCTGCTCCCGCAGGATCGCCATGCGCGGCCGCGCGCCTCGTTGCACTAACGGTCCCGCGACGTCCTCACTCACATCGAACGTCAGCTGCGCGCTCAGTCCCGGGTCGTCGGCATCGAGAATCCGCTCGAATTCCTGGCGGGCGCATTCCGGGTTGTCCCTCAGGCGCTGCAGGTGAAAGGTCGTCTCCGACCAGGCCCTGTGCAGATCCACGCGCGTCTCCGCCAGCACCGGCTTGTTGTTGCGGTAGAACCGGATCTGGCCGCCGGCGTCGGGCTCGCCGAGGATGAAGCTGGTATCCCGCAGGCCGTGGGCTGCGAGGATCTCCATGACAGTGCGCCTGTCGCACCGGCGAATCTGGATCACCGCCCCCAGTTCCTCGCTGAACAGCACGGCGAACAGCTTGTCCAGGTAGCGCCCGCCCAGGACGTCGGGACGCAGATCCTGGCCGTCCACGTCGTTGAGCCAGGGGTCGTAGCACACCTGGTCCAGGTTCACCGAGATCCCGCAATGGCCGGCAAACGCCATCTCGCACAGGGTCGCGAACAGGCCGCCATCGGACCGGTCGTGGTAGGCCAGCAGCAGGCCCGCCCGGTTGAGTGCCTGCACGGCGGCGAAAAATGACCGGAGCAGTGCCGGGTCGGCGTCCGGGCTTTCATTCCCTGTTTCCCGGAACACCTGGGCGAGGGCCGAGCCCCCTAGCCTGTTGCGACCGCACCCGAGGTCGATGAGGACGAGATCCGTCTCTCCGGCGCCGGTCCTCAGTTGCGGCGTGAGGGTGCGGCGCGCGTCCTCCACGGGCGCGAAGGCGGAAACGATGAGGGAGAGGGGGGCGGTGACCTGCTTGCGGGCCCCCTCTACTTCCCACATGGTCTTCATGGACAGGGAATCCTTGCCCACCGGTATGCTGACGCCCAGGGCCGGGCAGAACTCCATGGCCACGGCGCGCACCGTGTCGAACAGCGCCGCGTCTTCGCCGGGATGCCCCGCCGCCGCCATCCAGTTGGCGGACAGTTTCACCCGTCCCAGGTCGCAGATGTCCGCGGCGGCAATGTTGGTGATGGCCTCGCCCACCGCCAGGCGACCCGACGCCGCGGCGTCGATGACCGCCACCGGTGTCCGTTCGCCCATGGCCATGGCTTCCCCCCGGTAGCCGCGGTAACCCATCAGAGTGACCGCTACGTCGGCCACCGGGACCTGCCAGGGACCCACCATCTGATCCCGGGCGGTCATTCCGCCCACGGTACGGTCGCCGATGGCGATGAGAAAGGTCTTGTCGGCGACGGCGGGCAGCCGCAGCACCCTGTAGGCGGCCTCCCGGAGGTTCCGCCCCGTCAGGTCGAAAGGTGCCAGCTCGCGCCGCGGGCGGGTCACTTCCCGGACCATGCGCGGCGGCTTGCCCAGCAGCACGTTCAGATCCATATCCACGGCCCGGTTTTCGAACAGCGGGTCTTCCACCACCAGCTTTCCGTCATCCGTGGCTTCCCCCACCACCGCATGGGGGCAGCGCTCCCGCTCGCAGATTCCGGCGAACAGGTCCCGGGACTCCCGCCGGATGGCGAGCACGTAGCGCTCCTGGGCCTCGTTGCACCAGATCTGCATGGGCGACATGCCCGGCTCCTCGGAAGGAACCCGTCGCAGGTCGAAGCGCCCACCCCGCCCGGACCCGTGCGCCAGCTCCGGGAGGGCGTTGGACAGACCGCCGGCGCCGACGTCGTGAAGCGCCAGGATCGGATTCGCGGCCCCCAGGCGCCAGCAGCGATCGATGACCTCCTGGCAGCGCCGCTGCATCTCGGCATTGGCCCGCTGCACCGAATCGAAATCCAGCCCCTCGACATTGGCGCCGGAGTCCATGCTGGACGCCGCACCGCCCCCGAGACCGATGAGCATCCCGGGGCCGCCCAGCTGGATCAGCAGCGCTCCCGCGGGAAACTCCTGCTTGGCCACGTTGGCCTCCACGATGTTGCCCACGCCGCCGGCGATCATGATGGGCTTGTGATAGCCGCGCATCTCCCCCGCGGTCTCCTGCTCGTAGCTGCGGAAATAGCCGGCGAGATTGGGCCGCCCGAACTCGTTGTTGAAGGCGGCGCCCCCGATGGGCCCCTCCAGCATGATGTCCAGGGCGGAGGCGATCCGCCCCGGCCTGCCGTAGGCCGGCGTCTCCCAAGGCTCCGGCAGCTCCGGGATGTTCAGGTTCGACACCGAGAATCCGGTCAGTCCGGCCTTGGGTTTCGCGCCCCGGCCGGTCGCCCCCTCGTCGCGAATCTCGCCGCCGGAACCCGTGGCGGCGCCTGGGAATGGCGAAATCGCCGTGGGGTGATTGTGGGTCTCCACCTTCATCAGGATATGGACCGCATCCTCGACGTAGCCGTAGCTCCCGCCGCTGTCCGGCCCGAAGCGCTCGATGCGCGCGCCCTCCATGACGGCCGCGTTGTCCTCATAGGCCACCAGCGTTCCCACCGGATGGGATGCATGGGTATGACGGATCATCTGGAACAGGGAGCGGGGTTGCGGGTCGCCATCGACCACCCATTGGGCATTGAAGATCTTGTGCCGGCAGTGCTCGGAGTTGGCCTGGGCGAACATCATCAATTCCACGTCCGTGGGATTGCGGCCCATCCGCCGAAAGTTCTCCAGCAGGTAGTCGATCTCGTCGGGCGACAGGGCCAGGCCCATCTCCCCATTGGCCCGTGCCAGCGCCCCCCGCCCTCCCGCCAGCAGGTCCACGCCGGCGAGCGGCGCCGGTTGAACATGCCGGAACAGGCGCTCGGCGTCGTCCAGCGCCGGAAACACTGCTTCCGTCATCCGGTCGTGGATCAGGGGCAGCAGCGCCGCCCGCTCCTCGGGCTTCAGCTTCCCGGGCCCGCGAGCCTCCACATGCCAGGCCACGCCGCGTTCGATCCTGCGCACCGCGTCCAGTCCGCAGTGGGCGGCGATATCCGTCGCCTTGGAAGACCACGGAGAAATGGTTCCCGGCCGCGGGACCACCAGCAGCAGCTCCCCGGCGGGGGTATCCGGCGCCCGCTCGGGGCCGTAGCGCAACAGGCGCTCCAGCACTGCAAGCTCCCGGTCCGAGAGGTCCCGGGACACATCCACGAAGTGCCAGTAGTGGGCGTGAAGCCGGGCCACCCGCGGCACCATGTCCTCCACGGCCGCCATGATCTTGTCCGATCGGAACGGGGAAAGCGCGGGCGCGCCCGGCAGACGCAGCATGGGAGTGTCGACAGCCCTGGAAAAACGCGGATTTTACACGAGAGCGGCGTCTGCCCTCAGCCGCGGGCGCGGATTACTGCTCCCACCAGGCCTTGATCTCCCCGTGGGGAACCCGGTGACAGCGCTCGCAGGAGAAATAAGTGACAAAGGCGATCCGGTCGTGGCACTTGCCGCAATACTCGCCCCGGAAGATATCGTTCATGGTGATCTGGTGGGCGCCCGCCCTGGACTCAAAGATGGCGGGATGGCAGTTGGAGCAATCCAGCCACTGGGTGTGGGCCCCGTGGGGGAACAGGACATAGGGCATCTGGCGGGTATTCTTCATCACGATGTCCATGTCCAGCACCTCCATACGATCCTCTCCCTCGAGGTCGGCCCGGGGCGCGATGAGGCCGGAGCGCAGGGCCGCCACCCAGTCCACCTTGCCGTAGCTGTCCACCGGAAATCCGGCAAGGGCCTCGTTGGCTTTCTGCAGCAGGGGCAAACCGGGGTTCGCCGGGTCATAGAACAAATCCTGGCCCGGCGCGCTCTCCGCGGGCCGCACCCGGGCGGGCTCCTCCTGCCTGGCGACCGGCGCGGCCCCCGCCCGGGGTGCCGCT
>Ga0210334_10168873_pt1 | contig 26928 bp, 28 predicted proteins | sample S306metaT_FD_164440 | JGI IMG/M metagenome (GOLD analysis project Ga0210334, IMG submission 164440) | Metatranscriptome of estuarine sediment microbial communities from the Columbia River estuary, Oregon, United States - S.306 (Metagenome... | ecosystem: Environmental > Aquatic > Marine >... | reverse complement strand
GGACGTCGGTGAAGGTGGCCCCGAGGTCGAGGTCGGCGCTCAGGTCCTCGGCCAGGATGCCGGTCGCCGTGCCAGTCGCGCCGTGGGCCGCGCCGTCGTAGACGCCGCTGTAGCCGCTGACGTCGATCGTCGCATCGGCCTTGGCGACGGTGAAGCTCTGGGACACCGGCGGGGCCGGGTTGTACGTCGCGCTGCCAGCCTGGTCGGCCTGGATCGTGCAGGTGCCGGCGGCGACGATTGAGACGGTTGCGCCGGATACGGTGCAGACGGCCGGGGTGAGCGGGGCGAAGCTGACGGGCAGCCCGGACGAGGCGGTCGCGCTGATCGCGAAGTCGGGGTCACCGTACGTCTTGCCGGACAGCGGGCCGAAGGTGATGGCCTGATCGGCCTTGGTGACGATCAGCTGACCGTTGCCCGTCAGCGTGTCGCTGATGCCACCGCCGCACGGGACCCCGCTGTTACTGCGCCGGGTCGCCGTCATGGTGATGTCGTAGGTGCCCACGGGCGTGGCCTCCGTCGTCGCGACGATGACCTGGATCGTCGCGGTACCGACCGGGACCCTGATGCACTCCGACGAGGCGAGGCTCGCCCCGGCGGGCAAGCCGCTGATCGATGTGATCGAGACCGAGCGGTCGGAGCCGCTGCCATTGGTGACCTGCACGTTGTAGGTCGTCGTCCCGCCCGGCGCGACCGGGTTCGGCGACTGCGGTCCAGGGGTCACGTCAGAAAGAACGGCCATGGCCACCAGCGGGACGGCCATGGCAGACACCAGCAGGACGCCCAGCGACGCCACGATGAAGCGCCACCGGGGCCTCGGGTCGGACATGAACATGTACATCTCGGGTCGGTTCTCCACTTCTGGGGTACGCGCGTGGCCATGGTCGGCCACCCCAATCTGGGCTGAACGGCACGAAGCCTAGCACTGCCAGAGCGGCCGAATTAGGCGGACCGCCACATCGGCGGCCTGTCGCGACGCCTGCGGCTCGGGCATCATCCGGGCATGGGCGATGGGAACGGACCCGAAGCGAAGCCGCTCTCGGCGACCCTGACGCAGGTCCGCGGGCAGATTCGGCCGCTCCTTGACCGATACGTCCCGATCCTCGGCTGGCTGCCCGGCTATCCGCGCGACTGGCTCCGTCCCGAGCTGATCGCCGCGGTCACGTCCTGGGGGGTCATGGTGCCGGTGGCGATGGCCTACGCGGAGCTCGCCGGGGTCGGCGACCTCCGGATCTTCTAGGCCGCCGGCCCCACAGCCGATCCAGGCGGCTGGCGCTCGTCATACGGCGCGGCCCCTCCCGTCGAGGGTACTTCCCCCTGCTCCTGCCCCACGAGGAAACGGTTCCGGTAGTGGATCACGCCGAAGAGGAGGGCACCGTGCACCAGGGTCGAGGTGATGGCCGAGACCTGCTCGACGTAGAGGCTGACGATCGCCCCGGCCGTCAGGGCGACCACGAGCCCGATCGTGGCCAGCACGACACCGCGCTGCTCGTGCCCGCGGCCAAGCGCCACGGCGGCCCACAGGAGCACGAGGCCACTGACACCGAGGATCACGGCCTCGAGACCATAGAAGAGGGGGTCGTCGGGGCGCTCGATCCTGTCGCCCGGCACGTTCACGGCGGCGTCGATCAGATCGCGGACGATCGCCGGGTCGAGGGCCACGAAGATGATCAGGGAGGCGACCCAGGCGAGGCCGAAGATCGCGAGGAGCGCAACGAGGATCCGTCGGTAGCGCCGGCGAGGCAGGTGCGCCTCCTCCCATCTCGACACCGACGCCGGACGCGTCACGGTCGGGTCGGCATCGGGCCGCCGTCGGAGGGCGACGAAGAGCAGCACGAGGACGAGGAACAGGCCGTAGATCAGCGGCGCTGCGAGCGGGTAGAAGTAGTCGTTCGAGGCCGTGATGAACTTGCCGACCTCGTCGATGAACAGCCCGGTGCCGGCGCCGGCCAGCACTGCCGAGACGGTCAGCGCCCAGGCGGCCTCGACGAGCAGCGGCAGGAGGGCGGCGACGATGAGCAGGAGGCCGCCCCAGAGCATGTGGGCGACGTGAAGCTCTCCACCGCCGACCTGCGGATAGCCTGTCGCCTGGAGGTACCACCTCGTCCCGACGACGGCCACGACGAACGAGACGATCGTGAGCAGCAGGTACCGCTCGGCGCCCTCGCGGATCATCGAGGACCCGCCCCGCTTGAGCGCTCTGCCGACGCGGCCGGCTGGGCGCGCAGGCCGCCATCGTCGCCCCGCTCCCGCGCGATCGGTGGGTGCCGGGGGATGGAGTTGGTCACGAACGGCTCCTCATGATCGACAGGCATTTGGCGGCGCGGCGGGGCGGGCGCGGCCGGCAGGCGGGCGCGACTGGCTCCTCCATCTGGACTCCTGGGTACTGGGGCACGCGGCAATCTACCCCAAGAGCCCGACCGATGGGATCGACGGCGATCGACGCAGGCCGCACCCCCGATGATCGTCATGGCCGCGACGTCGCCACCGGGAGGCGTGCGTCGAGGGCGACCCAGCCCGTCGTGCCGGCGACCGCCGGCAGCACGATATCAATCAGCTCGGATCGGCTCAGGCGACCCACAGCACGCGCCCCCTGCCCAGCGTCCGGATGAGCTCGGCGGCGACGGCGGGGATGAACGCGACGATTGCGACCACGAGCCACTCCGCGGCATCGAGCGGGGTCGCGCGGAACGCCTCGCTGAGCACCGGCACGTACGGGATCAGCACCTGGATGGTGACGGCCGCGAGGCACGCCCCGAGCAGGAAGCCATTCCACCCAAGGCGGTGGATCGGCTCGCGGATGCTCCGATTCCAGTACGCACGGACGCACTGCCCGACGACCAGAACGGTGTAGGCGAGCCAGGCGGCATGCTCGAAGGTGCCGCCGCGCACGAGCATGACGACGAGGGCGCAGATCGCGGTGAAGCTCCCGGCGCCGACGATGCCGCCGAGGATCCGGTTCGTGAGCAGGGGGGCGGTCGCGGAGCGTGGCGCACGGGTCATGAGGTCGGGCTCCGGAGGCTCGCGCTCGAAGGCGATCGAGGTCGCGAGGTCGATAAACAGCTCCATCCAGAGGATCTGGAGCGGAAGGAGGACCTGGGCCTGCGCGACGAAGATCGTCGAGATGAAGATGAAGCCCAGGAACGCCATGTGCGTCGAGAGGAGGAAGACGAGCCCCTTCTGGACGTTGTCGACGATCCGCCGGCCCTCGGCGAGGCCGTACATCAGCGTCGCGAACGAGTCGTCACCGAGCACGAGGTCGGACGCCTCGCGCGCGACCGCCGTGCCGCTGCCCATCGCAACGGCGACGTCCGCGCCGTGCAGCGCGGGGGCGTCGTTGACCCCGTCGCCCGTGACGGCGACGATGCGGCGGTCGGTCCGTGCGGCGTTGACGAGGCGCCGCTTCTGCTCGGGAGTCGAGCGCGCGACCACGTGGAGGTCGGGCAGCTCAGCGGCGAGCCGTGCGTCGTCCCATGAGGCCAGATCCTCGCCGGTCACGATGCGGTCAGCGCGCAGGCCCGCCTCGGCGGCGATCGTGGCGGCAGTGCGCGGGTGATCCCCGGTGACGACGACGACCTGGATCCCGGCGCCCGCCGCCGTCGACATCGCGTCGGCGATGCCCGGGCGGATCGGATCCGCGAAGCCGACGAGCGCCCGCATCTCCCATGGGCCGTCGTCCACGCGTCGGGCGAGCCCGACGAGCCGTTCGCCGGCCGCCGCGGACGCCTCGATGAGGTCCGACCAGCGATCCCGCCCGCCCACGCCGCCGGCGAGCTCGTCGACAGAGGCGAGGACCACCTCGGGAGCGCCGAGTGCCAGTCCCTCGACGTGGCCGTCGCGGCGGGCGTCCGTGCGCGTCACCGGGTGCCCGTCGGACGCCGGGGTCGCACTGATGAGGCCGGCCGCGTCGAGCACGACGTTCCCGCCCGCCTCGGTGACAGCGGCCCGGAGGGCGCGAGTGAAAGACGCGGGTGCGATCCCCTCGCCCGGCCAGGCGTCTTCCTCTGCCCGCAGGGCCTGCTCGAGGAGCACGCGGCGCTCGGCCGGGTCGTCCACGGACCCGTCGGGTGTCCGGACCGATGAGACCGCAAGGCGGTTCTGGGTGATCGTCCCGGTCTTGTCGGTGACGATGAGGTCGACCGCGCCGAGAGTCTCCTCCGCGTTGAGCCGCCGGACCAGGACGTCGCGTCGCAGCAGTCGGTAGGCGCCGAGGCCGAGGATGACCGCGAGCAGGACCGGCGGTTCCTCGGGGATCGCGGCGATCGCCGCGGAGACGCCCGCGAGGATGTTCTCACCGAGCGTGTGGCCGCGGACGAACCCGATCCCCGTCGTGAACGCGATGAGCGCGAGCGCGACGACGAGCAGGATCCGCACCAGCCGGTCGAGCTCGCGCTGGAGCGGCGACCGGCGCCGCTCCTCCGATGCCAGGCTCCCCGCGATGCGCCCGAACTCGGTCGAGGCGCCGATCGCGATCACGATCCCCTCGCCTCGGCCGCCGACGACGCTCGTGCCCGAGTACGCGATCGAGCGCCGACCGGTGAGCGGCGCCTCCGGGAGGTCGGGCTCGACACGTGCCTCCTCGGGGATCGATTCGCCGGTGAGCACGCTCCGGTCAAGGAGGAGCCGGTCGACGCCATCGATCCGGAGGTCGGCGGCCACGACATCGCCAGCCTGGAGGAGCACGACGTCGCCAGGGACGAGCGAGGCGGCGGTCACGATCGCGACCGCGCCATCGCGACGGACGCGAGCGACTGGGGCGGACGCCTCCCGCAGAGCCTCGAGCGCCCGTTCGCCGCGATACTCCGTGACGACGTCCGCGCCGACGATCGGCAGCAGCGCGACGAGGATGAGGACGCCGTCTCGCACCTCGCCGACCGCGATCGCAAGGATCCCCGCGACGACGAGCATGACGATGAACGGCTCGGTGAGCGCGTCGACGACCATCCGCCAGACGGGCCGGCGTTTCGATCCCTCGAGCGCGTTCGGGCCGGCAACCATGGCTCGCCGCAGCGCCTCGCTCGTCGGCAGGCCCGATGACAGATCCACGCCGAGCTCGGCGGCGACGGCGGAGGCGGCCTCCGCGTGATACGCGACGGTCACGTGCGGAACCCGTCCTCGAGGCCCCGGAGGCCGACGTCGAGGATGCGAAGAGCGGCATCCCGTCCAAGATCGCGGTCGGCCGTCCAGGCGGCGATCCCGATGCCGACGACGCCACCCGAGGCCGCCTGGACCACCGTGTCATGCGGGTCGCGCCCCCACCGCCCGCCGATGAGCTCGGCGAAGAGGCCGATGGCCCCCGTCATCTCGCCGTACACGGCCTCGCGCGCCTGCGCGAGCGTGGCGGCGGCATGCGCGTCGACACCGCTCCAGCCGTCGTCGACGACCACGAGCTCGTCGAAGCTCGCCCGCATCGCGGCGTGGATCGCCGCGAAGACCGACGCGTCGGGACCGAGCGAGCCGAATGCGTCGCGGATGAGGGCCTCGAGATCGAACGGCAGTGCCAGGCGGGCCTTCGTCGGGTAGTAGCGGAAGAGGGTCGAGAGCGAGACGTCGGCAGCGTCGGCGACCTGCTGGACCGTCGTCGCCTCGTACCCCTGTTCGAGGAACAGGCGGAGTGCCGCCTCGCGGATCTGGGCGTGGGTCCGCGCCTTCTTGCGTTGGCGCAGGCCAAGGCTGCTTGTCGTTCCGCTCATCGCACCCTCCGACCGGTGGAATGACGAGGCCTGCCGCTGGGGGAACGCGGGCCTCGGTGGGATCGGCGGTCCTATCGGCGAGCGACCGCATCCAGTACCCCTTCGCCGCAGCTCGGCACGCCTTGGGCTGTATCTGGTGACTAATCTGCTAGCAGTCGCACATGACACTACTACCAGACTACAGGAGTGTCAATGGATCGGAACACCCACGGCGTAGGAGGATACTGACAGTAGTGGCCTTTGGGATGACCGTCATGTAAGAGTAGTCCTAAAGACCCTCGACCCCCGACGCGCCCGCGCCGTGTACTTCTCGGTGACCGAGGACGTGGTCATCGGGAGAGAGACCCTCCGAGATCGAGCGCGGCGTGCGCAGCGCCCAACAGAGCGCACCGTTGCCACGCACCGAAGGAGTCCCCCGATGGTCGCCATCCCCCTTGAGGCTCCGCCTCGACCGGCACATGCGTTCGCCGCGGGTGGGACGACGGAGCCCGTCATCATCTGTGAGGGTGTCGCGCGACGCTTCGCTGTCGGCAGCGCCGTCGTCGACGCGCTCGTCGGCATCGATCTCGTGGTCCATCCCGCAGAGTTCGTGGTAGTTCTCGGCCCATCCGGGAGTGGCAAGACCACGCTGCTCAACCTCATCGGCGCTCTCGACACGCCCAGCGACGGCCGGATCACCGTCGCCGGCATCGAGCTCGCCGGACTGACGCGTTCGGCCCTCGCAACGGTGCGACGCCACACCGTGACCTTCATCTTCCAGGCGTTCAACCTGTTCCCGAGCCTCACCGCCCTCGAGAACGTCCGGTTCGGCGCCGATGTCGCCGGGCGCCCGGATCCCGAGGGAGTGGCCCGCTCGCTGCTGGCGGACGTCGGGCTGGCCGAGCGAGTCGAGCACTTCCCGGCCGCGCTGTCGGGCGGGGAGCAGCAGCGGGTGGCGATCGCGCGGGCGCTGGCCACCGGCAACCCCGTGCTCCTGGCCGACGAACCGACAGGCGAGCTCGATTTCCGCACCGGTGTCGCCGTGCTCCAGCTGCTCCGCCGCCAGGCGCAGGACGGACGTGCCGTCCTCGTCGTCACGCACAACCGCGAGATCAGCCGGGTCGCCGACCGGGTCGTCGAGCTGAGCAGCGGACGAATCGTCGCGGACGGGCCACCGCCGGGCGGTCGGGCCGACCTCGCGGACGTTCACTGGTGAGGGCGGTGAGATGTCGCGCGCCCGTTTCTGGCTACGCTGGTCGCTGCGCGATCTACGCGAGCGCTGGCTCCTCGTCCTCGCGATCGCCCTGACGATCGCCCTGGGTACCGGCTGCTTCGCCGGCATGTTGTCGACGACCGTATGGCGGCGCGACGCGATCGACGCCAGCTCCGAGCTCCTGCGCATGCACGACCTGCGAGTCGAGCTTGCCGAGGGTGCGGCCGTCCCGGCCGGGAGCCTTCGCGCCCTGACCGACGCGCTCGACACCCCGGGCGCGGTCGCCGGGGCTTCCGAGCGGCTCATCGTGCCGGTAGCGGTCGACGCTTCGACCGACGCGAAGACGATCATCGTCCCCGGCAGGCTCATCGGCGTCGAGCTCGCTGACGGCGGTCCGACCGTCGACCGGTTCGAGCCTGACGCCGGTCGGGCGCTCACGGAGAGTGACGACGGGCGGCCGGTCGCCCTTCTCGAATACCGGTTCGCCCGCTTCCACGAGCTGGAACCGGAGGGCGCCCTCGTCGTCGCCGGGCGGCCGGTGGCATACGTCGGCCAGGGTTCCACGCCCGAGATGTTCCTCGTGGTCACTGAGGGTGGCGCGATGTTCGCCGACGCGAGCTTCGCCGGCGTGCTCACCAGCCTTGGGACTGCGCAGGACACCGCCGGCATGCCGGGGCTCGTCAACGACCTCGTCGTGCGGATCGCGCCCGGCGCCGACCGGACGGCGGTCGCCTCGGATCTCCGGCAGACCGCTGCGCGGCTTCTACCCGGCATCGGTGTCCGGGTGCTGACGCGGGACCAGGACCCCGCGTACCGGATGCTCGTCGGAGACATCGATACCGATGCGCGGTTCTTCGCCATCTTCGCGGTGCTCATGCTCCTCGGGGCGGCTTTCGCCGCGTTCAACCTCACGAGCCGGATCGTCGAGGCGCAGCGGCGCCAGATCGGTATCGGGATGGCACTCGGGCTGCCCGCGCGCTGGCTCTCGGTCCGGCCGCTCCTCACGGGGGCGCAGATCGCCGCGCTCGGCGTCATCCTCGGCCTCGGGGTGGGGCTCCTGTTCAACGCGTGGATGCTGGTGATGCTCGAGGAGATCATGCCGCTGCCCGTATTCGAGGCCCCCCTTCTTCCGGGCCCGTTCCTCGCGGCGGCCGCGGTAGGCTTCGCGGTCCCGTTCGCAGGGACACTGCTCCCAGTCCGGCGAGCCATCCGGATGCCGCCCGTGGAGGCGATCCACGCCGGGTCGCGATCCGTCCGCGGATCGGGTCTTGCGCGCCTCGCCTCGAGGCTTCCGCTGCCGGGCGGGACCCTCGCTCGGTCGCCGTTCCGGAACGTGCTGCGCGCCCCGCGACGGAGCCTCCTCACGACGCTCGGGATCGCCGCGGCCATCGGCGTCCTCGTCTCGATGGCCGGGATGATGGATTCGTTTGAGGCGGCGATCCAGGCGGGAGAATCGGCCACCGTTGGGCGTCGTGCCGACCGGGTCACGGTGGGGCTCGCCGGGTTCCTGCCCGTCTCCTCGGTCGATGCGGCGCTCGCCGCCGAGCCGGCGGTGGGTTCGGCTGCGGCCGGGCTGCGGGTGGGCGCGACCGTCGCGTCGGGTGATCGCGAGATCGAGACGCGGCTCGACCTCATCGATGCCCACGGGAGTGGCTGGCTGCCGTCCGTGATCGAGGGCGTGATGCCCGATGGGCGCGGTGCCGGGGCTGGCGGGGTCCTCCTCGCGCAGGAGGCGGCCCGTGACCTCGGGGTCGACGTCGGCGACGAGGTCGTCCTCCGACATCCTCGGCGGACGGACGGCACGACCGTCGATACGGTCGCGACGGCGATGACGGTCACGGGGCTCCACCCCAGCCCCATCCGATCGTTCGCGTACCTGGACCTGGCCGACGCCGACCTCTTCGGCCTCGACGGGATCGTGAACATGATCGACGTCGAGCCGGCGGCGGGCACAAGTCAGGAGGACCTCATCCGGGCCGCTTTCGGGTGGCCCGGCGTAGCGTCGGCTGAGCCGGTGGCGATCGAAGCGCAGGTCTACCGCGACCTCGTCGAGGAGTTCGTCGGGGTCCTCACCGTCGTCGAGGTCGTCGCCCTCCTGCTGGCGCTTCTCGTGGCCTTCAACTCGGCGAGCATCGCGACCGACGAGCGTGCCCGCGAGCACGCGACCATGCTCGCTTTCGGCGTGCCGGTCCGCCGCGTCCTCGGGATCGAGATCGTCGAGAGCATGATCCTCGGCGCCGCGGGCACGATCGTGGGACTCGTCATCGGGCTGGGTATCGTGGCCTGGTTCCTACTCGTCGAGATGCCGCTGGTCATGCCCGAGGTCGGGGTCCCGATCGTGGTGGCGCCCGGCACGGTCGTCCTGGCGGCCGTCGTCGGCGTGCTGGTCGTGGGCTTCGCCCCAGTGCTCATGATCCGGCGGCTGCGCCGCCTCGATCTCCCGGGAACCCTTCGCCTCGTGGAGTGACAAACCGCGCTGGAGGGCACGGGGTCGGCTGCGACGCCGGGAGGCCGATCCGGCAGCCGCCGACATCCAGACCCCTCGCGACGGCTTCGGTCGCGGCCCGCCCGACCCCCTCGGCGGCCGGGCTCAGGCGGCGGCGAGGACGCCCTCGGGCAGCTCGACGCGGCGGCGGTCGTGGAAGCCCGTCGAGATCGCGAGGCGGAGGCCGCTCTTCGAGCCGAAGCTCTCGCACTCGACCCACATCTCCGCGCCACGAACCGCGACACGCATCGAGCGTCCGCACTGGTGGCAGTACGTCAGCGTCTCCAGCTCGGCCTCGATCAGCTCTCGCGCGCGATCCTCAAGGGTGGGCATAAGCGGTCGGTTCATGGTTCGCTCCTGTCCCCGGCCGGCCTCCGTGCATATGATGGGTCTGGACCGGTCAAGAACATGGTCAGCATAGCCGAGACATCTGGACCGGTCAAGAAGACCGGCCGACCACCGGTCGGTGAGGACCTGCATGGATGAGCCCACCCCGCCCCGCCGACGCCTGACGCTGCGCGATCTCGCCGCCTCGCTCGGCGTCTCCAAGACGACGGTCTCGAATGCGTTCAGCCGGCCCGATCAGCTGTCGCCCGAGCTCCGCAGCCGGGTCCTCGAGACCGCGCGGGCCGCCGGCTACGCCGGACCCGACGCGGTCGGCAGGATGCTCCGGACGAGGCGCGCCGGGGCCATCGGGCTGATCCTGCCGGAGTCGCTGCCATTCGCCCTCGACGACCCGGTCGCAAGCGAGCTCATCCGCGGCATCGCCGACGCCTGCGAGGAGCGGCGGCTCGGACTGCTCGTCGTGCCCGGCGGGCTCCAGGCGGCCGACTCGCGGATGATCACCGACGTCGCGGTCGACGGCTTCGTCGCGTACTCGCTCCCGCGGGGCGCAGTCGGCCTCCAGGCGGCGCTCGGGCGCGGCGTCCCGATCGTCGTCGTGGACCAGCCGCGGCTGCCCGGCGTGGCGATCGTCGCCTTGGACGACGCGGAGGGCGCGCGCGAAATCGCCCGTCACCTGCTCGCCCTCGGCCATCGCCGGTTCGGCATCGTGACGCTGCCGTGTCAGCCCGACGGCTACACCGGCCCGGGTGACCAGGCACGGGTCGCGACGAGCGCGTTCGACGTCACCGCCGCACGGTTCGCGGGGTACGCTGACGCCCTGACCGCGGCCGGCATCGCCATCGACGCGGTCCCCCTCTTCGAGTGTGCCCACTCCGACCCGGAGCTCGGGGCAGAGGCCGCCACCCACCTGTTCGCGCTCCCGGACCGCCCGACCGCGGTGCTGGCGATGAGCGACCGCCTCGCGATCGGCGTCCTGGCGGCGGCCCGTGCGACCGGGCTCGCTGTCCCACGCGACGTCTCGGTGACGGGCTTTGACGACATCGCGGCTGCTGCCCACGCGCGACCAGCGCTGACCACGGTGCACCAGGAACTCCGCCTCAAGGGCTATGCGGCGGCACGCCTCCTCCTCGACGCACCGGCCCGGGCGACGGAAGCGGAGGGGACGTCCGCGGCGGACGAGGACCTCGGCCTCCCGTTCGAGCTCGTCGTCCGTCGCTCGACCGCGGCCCCTGCGGACCGCACGGGGACGCCCGTCCGGTCCTGATCCCGGTGCCGGTCGCCGGTGCGTCGGCCAGCCACCGCGGCGACCACCATCCACGAGCCCATGGCGACGAAGCCGACGGTCGCCGGGCCGATCTCCTGTTCGAAGGTCAGGACGCCGGCGACGAGCAGCGCCTGGAGCACGACGATCACGGCGATCCCAGCCACGGCCAACGGCGTTCCGAACCGCGACAGCCGTGGCGTGGCGACCCGGAGGGCCGCGCCGATCGCCAGCACGCCGGGCACCGCGAACACTGGACCAGGACCGCCACGTCGGTGATCCAGCCGAACGCCATCGCAGCTCCTCGAGCCCCGGCCGCGAACGACACGAACATGAGGACGAGGAAGACGGTGCCCATGCCGCTCGCGCCCGCGGATACGAACAGCGGGAGGGAGCCGGTCCCGCTGGTCTCGGTCGCCGATGGGAAACGGGTCATCTGGGCCTCCCGCGTCGGATGGCGGCTGGTCATGACCAACCGGCGAGGAGCGCGACCCCGACGAGGAGGGTCGGCAGGTAGAGGACGGCCGGGATGCAATCGCCGGTCCGGATCTGGATGAGCAGCACGAGGGCTGCCACAGCGCCGGCCAGCACCGCGACGAGTGCCGGAGCCGGGGGCGGGGCGAGGGTAGCCGGGCGGGGCTTGCCAGCGATGAGTAGGTGCTGGCTGAGGGCCAGTCAGCCCCTCAGTCCTCCAGGCGCGTCCGCCGCAATCTCCATGCCTCTCAGAGATCGAGAAGCGCGTTCCGCGGCCACAGGCAACAATCACGGCGCGCAGCCATGCTGCGTCTCGGTCCGAAACGCCGGGCGTCCACGCGACTACCTCAGTGAACGCGCGGGCGCTGCCAGACGTCGGGCGTCTCCCCGAGGCGAAAGGAGCGGGTCATGTCCTATCTCGTGGACTTCAACAACGTCTCGACCACCGGCCTGGAGTCGTCACCGGTGGCGCCCGCGCTCGCCGGTCTGCGGGCGAACGAGGCTCGCTACTTCAAGAACAAGTACGACCACGACTTCACGGTGGAGCCGGCGAGCGATGCCAAGGAGACCGTCGACTGGGTGCACCGCATCCTCAAGGAGGAGCGCGACCTCGTCATCGCGGCTCGGCCACTCGAGGCAACGGAGTTCCAGGTCGCGAACATCCGGATGGCGTACGTGTTCTACGAGAGCGGCCTGTCGATCAACGTCATGTACACCATCGACGACGCCAAGAAGCGGGCGGTCGGGTTCAAGCTCTCCGACGGGATGGAGGTCCCGGCCGAGCTCGCCTCGCGGTTCAAGTTCGCACGCCAGAAATCGAAGCTGGCCGGAACCATCCGCGGTTCGTTCTTCGTGATCAAGGGTGAGTACTGATCGGGGCAGCGCCGCCCCTGCGGCAGGCCCTCGTCGGCTGCAGACAGGAACTCTCGTCTGGTCGGGCGAGAGGGGTTACCCCGCCTCCAGCGGTGCCATCGATGCGGACTCGACGACTGTCATGTCGGTGACCCGCGGCGGGGTCACAAGAGAGCCGCACTGCATGGGTGCCGCCTGGGGCGGTGTCGCCTTCACCGTCGGCTACTCCGTGCTGAGCTCCCCCGTGGTCGAGACAGCGTGGGCGGGGCTGCCGGAGGCGCTCAGCGAACGACTGCGCGAGTGGAGGGACGCCACTTTCCGCCGGACCCTCCGGATCGTGATGGACGGCTACCAGGCTGGGGAAGGAGAGAGGCGATGGTGAGGACGATGGTCGGCATCCTGCCTTGGGCGGTCGTGCTGGTGGTGATCGGCGGTGGGGTCTGGTGGCTACTGTCGCGGGAGATGGCAGCGGGACGGTGGCTGCTGGCGGCCCTGCTCTTCGGCCACGGCGTCGTCCACGTCCTGTTCGCCGTGCCTGCGCCGCCGGCAAGAGGCGGTGGAGGGAAGTGGCCGTTCGACATGGCCCGGTCGTGGGCCATCACCGGTGCGGGCCTCGACGCAGGCACGGTCCGGATCGTCGGGGTGGCCCTCATCGCCGTGGTCGTGGTCGGCTTCACGTTGGCCGCCTTGTCGACGGTCGGCATCATCGTGCCGTCAAGCTGGTGGCAGCCGATCGTCGCGGTGTCAGCCATCACGTCGGCGATCCTGCTGGTCCTGTTCTTTGAGCCCCAGCTTGTGCTCGGCCTTGGGATGGACGCCGTCCTGCTGTGGGTCGTGGTGGCCGGAGCGTGGACGCCCTGAGCGACGAAGCGTGGACCCGCTCGGTTCTCCTCCCTCGCGCGACCGAAAGACTCGAAGCGACCGCGGGACCCAGCCTGAAGTCGGCGGAGGCGCCGTCGGCCGCCAGGACCGCGAATGGGCGCTGGGCCTGCGACCCATGTGATCGCGCCGTCAGGTGTGGGCGTGGTCTCGACATCGTCGAGCTGCCCGACGGCATCGACGAGCTGGTCGCCTAGGCTCATCGGCGAGCCTCGGCCAGGATCGAAGCCAGATCGGCGACGTGGTCCTCATAGTGGGCCGTCGTCTCGGAGCGGAAGAAGCGCTCGTGATCGCTGTGCTTGAGCCAGCGGTTCTCGGGTACGACCGTCAGATAGCCGCGCAGCTCACCCGGGAGGGTGGCGAAGCGGTCGCGCAACTCGTCCATCGACAGCGCCGCCCAGGTCGCGTCGATCTCGGCGTTGACGACCTCGCCGCCACGCGCATCCCAGTCGGCTTCGGCGCGTTCCTTGGCCGGGCTCGTCTCGTTGACCGCAAGCTCGGTCGCGACCGCGAGCGCGATCTCATGCCCCGAGAGCAGGTGTCCCATCAGCTGTCGGCCGGTCCAGCCGTGCGCGGCCTCGACCGGGACGGACAATTGCTCGTCGGTCAGGTCAGCGAGGGCCTCGAACGGACGCCACGCGTCGCGCTCCTCGTCGAGGAATTCGAGTGCGTCGAGGTGCATCCCGAGATGGTACGCAGTCGTTGCCGCGGGTCGCGTCGTGGTCTTGCCCTCGGGTCGGCCCGCATGGTCGCGGTCCGGCTGACCTCGTCTGGGACAGGAACCACGCCCACGCCCATACTCGTCGTCGGTCCTGAGAGGCCGGCGTCCCAGCCAAGGCCCTCCAGGCACCCGGAAGGAGACTCGACGTGCCGAAGATCATCGTCACCGCTGCAGTCAACGATGTCGAGGCGTGGCTGAAGTTCAAGGCGGACATGACCGCCGCCCTGTCGGCGGTCGCGTCGGACGGGTCCAGCTACGTGGCGATGGATGGCAGCAACCAAGTCGCGAGCACTTGGGACGTCCCCGACATGGAGGCCTTCCAGGCAGCGCAGCGTTCGTTCTCGCCGGAATTGGCGGCGGCGGCGGAACGAGCCGGGATGATCCCACCGGTGATGATCTATATGAAGAAGTAGCCCGGTCGGCGGTTGACGCGGGGGGCGCAGCTAGAAGGGTGGTCGAGCGAGAGGGATAGCCCCGCGACCACCGACCTTCCGATCACGATACGGCTCGCTGAGCCACCAGGGCCTTGCGGCCTGGCCCGGAGCGCATGACACGACGGTCGTCTCGCCAGGGGAGGAGTAGATGCGCAGCGCGCTCACGCCGCTGGCGACACAGCGGCTGATCGACGCACTCGGCGCCTACGTGTCGGACAGGTAGGCGATGGGGCCCCCGGTGGCCGCCAGGGTCGCCGACAGGTGCCGGGCGGTGCTCGCCGGGACGTCCGGCTCCGTCGCACGGCCCGCCGCACGCTCCGCCGCGTCGGCTGCGGCGAGCTCGATGAGCGTTGCGCTGTCGCGCATCACGGCAGTCCGGAACTGCCCCTCCATCGCCTGCAGGATGAGCCGGTCCTTGAGCGAGCGCGGCCGGGCCACCCGGTAGACGAGGTCGGTCCGATCCGGGCCGCGCGCGATCAGCTCCGTCGTCATCACGATCCGCGGGGCGCCCTTGAGGGGGGTCTTGATGCGCTTCGTCTCATACTCGGGCGGGAACCAGTCGAGGACCTCCTCGATGGACACGTTCTTGCCATGCATGCAGTGGTTGACGGTACCGACCCCCCGCCGTCCGTTTGCGAGGTCTTCGACGACGTCCGTCATACCGGACCCCCATTGGATCCTCCGGGCGGGCGAGGTGGCCCACTCCCAGAGGATGGCGCGCGGGACGGCCGTCGGGATGGTAATCACGGCGAGCGCATCGTCGTCGCTGATCTTCATCCGCTCGCGCTGGCGCTCCACCTCCCAGGCCGCGCCGAGGTCGGTGACCCAGCCCACCACCTCACCCACCGACTCAAAGGACTCGCGATGCTCGTGCAGCCCCGCCGCGGCAGGATCGTCGAGCCCCATCGCCCGGACGAGCGCGTCCGTGTACAGCACATAGGCCGACATGTCGAGGCTCTCGGCGACGCGGTTCTTCAGCAGGCGGTGGACGACGACGACGTCGCTCCCGACGAGTTCCTCCCGCCCCGCCATCCGCTGGCGGGCGATGAGCCCGTGATGGGCGACGAACTTCAGGTCGAGCCCGGGCATCCGTGCGCAGGCGTTGCACTCGCACGTCGACGCCTGGCGGATGTCTCGGATCCGACGCTGGAAGGCGAAGTAGCAGTGCTCGATGACGTCGCGGAGGCCGGGTCCGTCTACGGTCGTCGCCGGCACGTAGACGAATGCGGCGTCGCCCTCGAGCTTCGCCAGCTTAAAGGCCGGGCGCAGCGCGCCGACGATCACGTCGACGAGATCGGCGAGGATGTCCTGTGCGTGGTCGAGCTCCACGCCCGCGAGGTAGCCGCTGTACCCAGCGATGTCGGCGATGACGAGGCAGGCCGGCTCGGTCCGGGCGAGCATCAGCCGGGCTCCGCCATCAGCCACCGGCCGGGATCGACGATCTCCGTGGCGGAGGCGAGGCCCGCTGCCCCCACGGTGGTCGCGACTGTCATTCGCCGATTGTCTCAGACGCGGATCCTGCGGCGAAGGCCCTCGGGAATCGAGCTGATCTCGCTCAGGAAGCCACCACGAACGACGGGTGGGGCGAGCTTGACGCGGACGCCCAGGCACTGATGACGGCCCCACGTCCGTGCGTCAGTCTTCCGCGGCGGGCTGCACTTCGAGGACGGCCTTCAGCCTGCCGAGGTCGGCCTCGTATCCCCGACGGACCATGCGGCCCATCAAGGGCTCCAACGGTCCGAGGATGCCGCGCAGCTCGACATCGTCGGTCCAGGTCACCTGGGTACCGCCGGCCACGCGCTCGAACGTAACGATGTTGTGGGTCCGAAGGGCCCCTGCAGCGCCCCTGTACGCGAACCTCGAGCCGGTTTCAAGCGCAGTCACCTCGATGACGATCGCGATGGGCCGCCCGAGGACCTTGCCGCCCGCTCGGATCCGCGCCCCACCCGGGTCGGGCCGTCGGTGAGCTGTTGCACCTCCGAGACGCCACCCCGCCACTCGGTCATCCTGCGGAAATCGCTGGCATACGCATAGACATCCCCCGCGGCGGCCGCCACGAGCCCCCAGGCGGACAGCCACCGGGGCACGAGCCGCGACTGGTGGAGCAGGACGTAGAACATCAGCGCGCCGAGGGCGAACGGGATGACGCCCACCTGCTGCCAGATCACGGGGTCGGCCGTGCGCACGAAGCCGGTTGTACCTCGTCGTGCTGGTCGTCCTGCTTGTGGCCCGGCAGCCCTGGCGGCCCTCACCGCAGCCACGACCTCCACGGCGCACACGCTCCGGTGAGCCTCGTGCACCATTCAATCGGGATCGCGTCGGCGGCGCGGCGCGACATCTCGACCAGAACGACCACGCGCCCGGCCGCCCCGACCCGGTGCGCAGGTGCACTGCACGTTGAGAAAACGATACTGGACGCGCGCGCAACCGCGATGCACACTCCGCCGACGGCAGGGTGGCTGAACTCCTCGGGGGAGGGGTTCCACCAGCGCGGCGTCCCGAACCGGTCGCCACGACCGTCACGCTGGGCCAATGGCGAGACCGACCCCGTCCGACCCGGGCGCGACTGCGTCCAGAAGGGGTACTCATGGAGAAGGCAATCCGCCTCAGGATTCTGGGAGCGCTCGCCGTTGCGGCAGCGCTCGCGCTGCCAACTGGATCGGCGATGGCCGCCGCGCCAGGCCCGATGCCGTACACGTGCTCCGGCGGTGGCATCCCGTCAGGCGACTACGCCAGCATCACGGTCACGGGCTTCTGCGGCGTTGCGCCCGACGCCGTGATCACCATCGTCGGGAACCTGAACGTCGGGGCCGGTGCCGTGCTCGACGCGCAGAGTGCGCCGTCGACGATCACCGTCGGCCACAACGTCACCGCGGCTGCGGGCTCGCTCGTCGGCCTGGGCTGCCAGCCCCCCTCGTACACCCACAACTCGGGACATGAGTGCGCCGTCGAGCCGGAGGGACACTCCATCATCACCGTCAACGGCAACGTCACGGCCACCAACGCGGATACCGTCCTGCTGAACGGGGTCACGGTCATGGGGAACGTCACCCTGACCGGAGGGGGCGGCGACATTCCCTGGGCGATCAAGAACAACACGATCAGCGGCAACCTCACGGTGAGCGAGGTGACGGCCGACTGGCTCGGCGTGCTCTTCAACTCGATCGGCAAGAACGCGACGCTGACCAACATCACGGCGACCGACCCGGGCGACCCGGGCCGCCTCGTCTTCGTCGTTCGCAACACGATCGGGCGGAACCTCACCTGCATGGGATTGGCCCCTGGTGTGTCGGGAGGCTTCTTCCCCGGCTCGGTGAACGTCGTCGGCCGCCACGCGATCGGTCAGTGCGCATCCCTGGTCTGACCTAACCGCATCCTGTCCGTCTGCCACCCTCTGGGCCCCCAGCGGGTGGCGGACGGGCGCGACAGTGAGCCAGCTCCGTCAAGCCGTCCTCGAGACCCGTCGCCCCCGTCCCCATAGTTGATCGGTGCCCGCGCCGATCCTGGCCACCAAGCTCTACATCCCACCTTCACGGCGTAGAGTCGTCCTCCGCCCGCGACTGGTCGAGCGGCTGGACGCAGGCCTCGCTGCCGGCAACAAGCTGACCCTGGTCTCCGCTCCTGCCGGCTTTGGCAAGACCACCCTGGTCGGCAAATGGGTCGCAGGCTGCGGGCGACCGACGGCGTGGCTATCGCTCGATGACGGCGACAGCGACCTCAGCCGCTTTCTGACCTATCTGATCGCGGCTCTGCAGACGGTTGCGCCCGGGGTTGGAGAAGCGATATCGACCGTTCTCCAATCGCCGGAGCCCCCGCCACTCGAGTCGACGCTGACGGCCTTGCTCAACGACATCGCGACCATCCCACGCGATGCCGTGCTCGTTCTCGACGACTACCACGTCCTCGACGCCAAGCCGATCGACGATGCGGTGGCCTTCCTGGTCGAGAACCTGCCGCCCCAGATGCACCTGGTCATTACCACCCGTGAGGATCCCGGGCGGCGGGCCGTCGAGCGGCGGACGACCCCCGGACGCCCGGTACGCGTCTCCTCCCGCAAGCCGTCGCGTGGCCCGTTCCCGACCTCGTTGGCGCAGCCCGACCCGGTGGCGTCCAGGTTCGGCACGAGGCTGCGGCCGCCGACAGCTGGCAACAAGACAGCCAACGGGGCGACGACCGCGGCCGCACGGGCCCACATGCGATGATCCCGGCGTGACCCACGACCCGGTCCAGCGGGCAGGGCAAGGCCCGCTGACCCTCCGGCTGATCCTCCACCACGCGCTGGCCATGTTCCGCCTGAGCTACGTGCGGGTTGCGGCCGTGGCCCTGATCCTGTTCGTGCCGCCGGCGATCTTGAGCGCGTCGCTCGAGCGCGTCGCGGAGGACCGACTGGACCTGCTCTTCGACGATCGGGTGCTGCTCGCGATGGTGATCGGCGGCCTGTTCCGCCTCTTCGGCCCGGTCGTCTTCGCCGGGTATCTCGATGAGGCGGTGGGCAGCGAGTACTTCAGGGGCCATCGTCAACGGCTGCCGCAGGTGCTCCGATCCTTGCCCTGGGTATCGCTCCTGGTTGCGGACATCGTCGTGGTCGTAGGGGCGTCCATCGGACTCGCGATGCTGGTGGTCCCCGGGATCGCCTTCTACGCGGCCTTCGGGCTGGTCGGTCCGGTCATGGTCCAGGAGCGCCGCGCGATCCGGGATTCGTTCGGGCGGACGTGGCGGATCAGCCGGACGGCCCTCGTCCCGGTCGTCCTGCTGGTGGTCGTGCCCCTGGCGGCCGAGCAGGTGGTCCACGAGGCCGCCTACCGTGCCGTGCACGAGGAGGCGGTCCACATTCGGATCCTTGTGGAGTGGCTCGTCGCTGCCGTCGTTGGCGGCACCGTTGGTCTGCTCGAGGTTGCGCTCGCGACGGAGCTCATGGCTCGCAACCCGGAGCCGGCCGTCCGGCTCGATGCATCAGGCGCCGGCGTCGCGCGGGATCGATCCGCCTAGCCCACGCCCAGGGGAGACGTCCGCCATCGATCAGCCCAAGGGATCGGCGACCACCCGTCCGTCCGCGATCGCCGCCTTGAGCGCACCGGAGTCGTGATCGTTCTGGCTCGCATACGCCTCGGCGAAGTCCGCGATCGCGCCGTCGAACCTGTCGCGGCATGTGGCGGTAGCGGACCGACGGTCGCACCGACGGTGACGGCCAAAGGGTCGCCCGCCTCGGATGTCGAGCCGATCGACCTCGTCATGCTCGCCAACTCCGGGGGCTGGGGGCGGGCCGAGCCATACGCCGCACTCGCCGCCGAGGCGCTCGGTCGCGAGGTCCGGGTCCACGACTACAGCACCGGCGGCGCGGGCCCCAACGAGCTGCTGTCGATGATCCAGGAGCGGCGTGTACGTCGACGTGGCGGAGGCCGAGATCATCGTGTTCATCGTCAGCCCCATCGGGGTGACGCCGGCGAGCCACCAGCCCTGCATTCCGTTCTATGAGGACCAGGCGGGGAAGCCGCCGGTCGCGACCTCGGTCGAGGATTGGCAGGACCTCCGGGACGCGCTCGACCGGAACTACGACGAGATCCGGAGGCTGCGCGCCGGCCAGCCGACGATCATCAGGGTCGTCGCCAGCTTCAATCCGTGGTTCGCCCAGCTGCGAGAGGCGGGGATCGCATCGTTGTGCATGGCCAACGAGGCGGTCCGCGACCAGGTCGAGCGGGACGCCGCCGTGGCGGCCGGGGCCGCCTTCGTCTCCTGGCTCGGTCTGTTCAACGGACCCGCGCACGACGTGGACCCGGTCGAGCAGGGCTGGCTCGCCGACGGCGTCCACCCCAACGACGCCGGCCGTGCCGTCCTTGTCGAAGCGCTCGCTGCCACCGGATGGGAGGCGAGCGAGTCGCCAAGCTGAGCTCACCTCGGTGGGGACGAGGCCTCTGAAGTCCTGCACGCGGCCATCCCCGATCGGCTCGACGTGACAGTTGGGTATGGTCGGGGCGAGAGGCATTGCCCCGCGACCACCGACCTTCCGATCACGATGCGGCTCGCCGAGCCGCCGGAGCCGTTCGACTGGCTCCGAAGCGCATGACGCGACGGCCCTCCCGCTCAGCCGCGCGCGCCACCGACCGCGAGGCGGGCGTGGTCGCGGCCGTGCCGGTCACCGGGTCGGAGAAGGCGGCCGCCCACCGCCTCGGCCTGTCGCACTCGACCGTGAAGCACCACCTCGCGAACGCGCGGTCCAAGGTGGGGCGACGACGACCGCGCAACTCGTGTGGATCCTGGCGGAGCGGCTGCCCGAGCCCGATGGCTCGGCCCCGGACTAGAAGCGGGTTCGAGTCACGCCTCGCGCGCGGCTTCCGGCCCCGAAGGCGATTGCGGTTCTCCATCAGAGGTGGGCCGCTGCTCCTCGAGGAGGGCGAGGATGCGGTCGGTGTTCGCCCGGATCGCCGTGACGTTCGTGTAGATCCACTTCGGCGGGGACGTGTCTGGCATCGCTGCGATCCGCTCGCCGATGTCCGTCTTGCCGACCCCGGACCCAAGCGCTCTCGCGAGGAGCGCCCCACCGGCGACCATGGCAGCGATGACCCACGCCTTCTTCATATGAGCCTCCTCAGGCCAAGGGGATTTCGGCCGCGGGCCCACAGCCCGATCCCGACCCCGAACGCGATGTGGCCGACGAGCATGATCCGGTTGAGCCGCCCGGCCTCCCCGGACCGGAGGCCGAACATGCCGTAGCCCATCGAGGGGAACATCATCAGGAGCGGCAGCACGGCCGTCGAGATGCCGTACGCGGTCCCCGCAAGGAAGCTCCGTCTCCCGCGCCAGCGGCGCGGCACCAGCAGGAATGCCTGGGTGAGCGCGACGCCCGTGACGTAGTGGGTGGCCAGGCCGAGCGCGAGCTCACCGCGCTGCGCCGGCTCGCGGCTGATGTCGGCGCGGCGCCACCGGCCGCGCAGCAGACCGGCTGCCCAACGGCCGATCATCTCCGGGCCGAGGCGATCGGACGTGAAGGCCTTCCCGCCGAGGCTGCTGGCGGCCACCATCGCGACGTCCATGGTGATGGTCGCCAGCACGCCCGCCGGAACTCCGGCCGGAACGCGGATCGGACGGACGCCCATCACTCAACCCTTCCGGCGGCGAGCATCTGCTCGACTTGCTCGGCGACCCTGCACCCGATCGCCCGGCACCTCGTGATCTGCTCACCGTCGATGTACCTCGACACGCCCGCGGGGTCAGAGAAGTCGCATCCCGTGATCTTGTGGCACTGGGTGCTGCCGAACTCGCCCGCGAACCACTTCGCCAAGCGGTTCCCGCGGTTCATGCTGGCGTTGAACTTGTTGAGGCGGTCGTCGAAGGCGTCGCCGCCGACCGTCATGATGGCGAGCAGGCGGACGACCCGCAGGCGGCTGTCCTCGATCTCCCCGTCCTTGAGGCCGATCGCCATCACTCCCGCCGTCAACGCGCTGCACGTCCTGCCCATGAACAGCGTCCCGCCCACGAACGCCGAAGTGGCATCGAACAGCTCGCGGTGCTCGGTGGCTGAGTAGCCAAGGCGGCTGAACACGGCCTGTGCGCAGTGGAACTCGTTCTCCACGAAGTGCGAGTACAGCCTCGAGTAGCCCGCCCTGGTGCCCTCCGGGATGGCGGCGGACCGGGCGCCGTCGAGCGCGCCTCGCCAGTGCTCCGCCGAGTGCAGGACCGGACTGATGCACTGCCGCGGGAAGCCGTCCTTCGTCCGGATCTCCCGGCACTGGAGCGTCTGGTGGCAGGCGAGGAAGTCGCGGCACAACGCATGCCCCCGGTCGAAGATCACGGGGAGACCACGGTCGACCTCGCGCAGGCCGTGCTGTGTGCCCATCACCGCGAGGGGCGAGGTGACGGCCCCGCACTCGTGTCCCGTGTTGCCGATGCCTCCCGGCATGCCGGCGCTCAGCCTGACCAGCCATTCCTTGTCCGTCGACGAGACGTCGAGGATCGTCTGCATGGCCGTCGGGGCGCAGTGGCCCATCCTCAGGAGGTTGGAGAAGCCTCGCCGCCGGTAGGCCCAATTCGGGCGGCGCTTGGGTCGCTGCCGGCTTCGTGTCTCCATCAGATGCGCCTCTCAGGATCTCGCCCCATCTGAACGGCTCGGTGGTCCGCGCCGCGGATCCCTGGAATCGACCTCCGAGTCGTTTCGGCTCTGTCGCGCTGGCATGCCAACACTCGGGCGCGGGGGTCGATCTCAGAGCGGCCCCGTGCGGCTTCGGCGACTCAGGCACCGGAATCTCCCGCTGGCGGTCAGAATGCGGCGCAGATCGTGTAGTTGGCCAGAGCCGAAGGGCACGCCCCGGGTGCACCTCCCGCGGTCGCGACGACCAGCACTCGCTCTTGGCGGGCCGCTGATTCGCCCGCAATGGGGAGCACCCGGCGTGCAGGTGGCGCCCGAAGCGCAACGTCGATCACGCATCGGGTGACGGCAAGGTCCCGCCGTTCGCGGTCGACGCCTTGAGCTCGTCGACGGCCGGCGGTCGCCCGCTGGATCTCCTCGTTGACCGACACCTCGTCGACGCCGGCGCTCGCCTCGAGAGCGGACGAGCAGCGGACTGCTTGACCCGGTCGAGAGGGCGCGGACGACACTGGCCGGCCACGACCGTGCAATTGGCACTTGCGCAGCCGGATCGGTCCGTCGAACGTGGTGTGGCGCCCGCCCGCCGCGCGGTGGAGCCGGCCGAGGCGGGCCGGAGCCGAGGGTGATCCATGCGCTTCGACTACAGCGTCACCATCCGCCGACCGCCTCCGGCCGTCTTCGCGATGCTGGTCGACATCCAGGATTGGGGGAGGGAGGAGCGGGCCGCGCTCGTCCCGGTGATGGAGAAGGTCACGCCGGGCCCGACCCGCGTCGGCACCCGCTGGCATGAGGTCATCCAGGTTGCCCCGCACGTCACGATGACGGTCTGGTCCGAGGTCGTCGCGATCGAGCGCGACCGTCTGCTCGACGAGCGCTTCTGGTCGTGGTGGATGCGCGGTCGCCTCGAGTACACGATGACGCCAACGGACGGGGGCACCGTCCTGCGCCAGCGCGAGCGGCTCGAGCCGCGGGGTCCATTCCGGCTCATCGACGGATTCATCGCACGACAGCTCGGGCCGGCGATCGAGGCCAGGCTCGAGGCCATCGCGCGCATGCTCGATGCTGCCGGAGGGCAGGCGTCTGCCGGAGAGCAGGCAGCTGACGCTGCGCTAGCCACCTGAGCTGCCACGGCGCGGACCCGTGGTCGCGCTACCGGGACCGCGCGAACCCGTCGTGGGGCGACGGAGCCGTCAACGGCGCCGCCGGCCTGCGTCCGCTGACAGGTGAGCTCACGCCGCGGACCTCGACGTCGAGGCGGACCTGGCTGTTCGCGCGCCGCCCGGTCTGACCCTGGGCGACGGCCGGGATAGCGGCAGGACCCTGCCCGGCAGGTCATCAACGGCCGGGGGCGGGCCGTTGCGGCGGTTCCGCCGGATGGCGAGACCGTGCCTCAGCCGGCGATCGTCCCCCGCAGCACGATCCCGCCCGGTCCCTCGATCGCGGCCACGATCTGTCCGTCGCGACCCAGTGTCACGTGACCCCGGCGTCCGGTGCCATCCGCGAGGTCGAGCGTCCCATGGCCGCGGACCAGCCAGGAACGCAGGCCGGGCGCCAGCTCGGCGGTGATCGTCCCTTCAGCGGTCGCGGACCAGGGCACGAGCGACGGATCGGACTCGAATGCGAAGCGCGAGGGCGCGGGCATGCCCAGGCCATGGAGCCCGATGGTGGTCCCCAAGATCTCCTCGTGCCCGGCGAAACGGCCGACGCCGTCCAGCTCGACGTCCACCGCCAGCCGGTACCGGTCGCCGGGTCCTCGGCCCTCGAGCCGGGCCACGACTCGGGCGCCGGTCTCGGGGTCTCGCTCCTCGACGGTTGCGCCGACGGGATCGAACGAGGGTTGGCGGTATCCACGACCGTACGACGCGGCCGAGGCCGCGCAATACACGCCGAACACGGCAAGGGCCTTCCCTGGCTCGGAGTCGCCACCACGGTCGGGCGAGCCCGCCCTGAGCAGCTCACCGAGCGGCAAGAGCAGCCGGGTCTTCGCCGCGCGTCGGGCGACGTACCGGACGAGCGAGGTGCCGTGCGTCTCGTACGCGGCGCGCGCATCACCGGACGGCGTGTAGCCGGGAGCGATCGGGCCGGAGATTGGCGACGATGCGGTCATGGTCCGGGTTCGGGACAGGCGCCGGGTCGGATGGGCGTGTCGGTGAGCCTCAGCCGGGCTCGCCGACCGGGGCCGTGACGTGGCTGCCCGGCCCCTCGACGAGCACGGTCCCCGCCATGCCGTCGAGGATCACCGTCGCGCCGTCGGGCACCGCAGCGCAGGCGTCGGGGACCGAGACGATGCACGGGATCCCGTACTCGCGTGCGACCACCGAGCTGTGGGACAGGATCCCGCCGGCCTCGGCGACGACGCCCCCGGCCCTCGCGAACAGCGGCGTCCAGGCGACGTCGCTGAACGGGATCACGATGACGTCGCCGGGCTCCACGCGGCCGAAGTCCGCCGATCCCCGGACGACGCGGGCCGTCCCCCGGACCGAGCCGCGAGAGGTCGGGATGCCGGTCAGCCGGGCCCCGATGGCCTCGCCGGCGCGGCGAGCGACGAATGCGTCGCCGTAGACGATGTCGGGCACGACGAGCTCGGCTGCCTCCGCCACCTCCGCGCGCCGGTGCGCGACGAGCGAGTGGGCCTCGCCCCCGGCCGGCGTCGCGCCGACGGCGAGCGCCCGGACCTCGTCCACGTGGAGGTACATCACGTCGTCGCGCGCGTCGAGGGCTCCCCGCTCGACCAGCCGGTCGCCGATGGCGAGGAACGTCGGCCGGAACAGGCCGTAGACCTGTGCCCAGGCGGTCCCGACGGCATCGCGGTAGACGCGGAACGCCCCGGCCCGTCGCCACAGCAGCCGGACCAGCGGGCGGCGCAGCGCGGGCACGGCGTGCAGGACGGTCTCGAGATCCATGCCATCGGCGGGTTCGAGTGCGGGCCGTTCGCGGTGGCCGAGCACGAGATCGATCACGTGATCGGGGTCCTCGCGCCACGTCGGCTGCGAGAGGTCGTTGGCGCTGTCGGACAGGTGGCCGAACCGGTCGAGGTAGGCCTCGATCGCTGCCCTGAAGGTCGCCAGTGCCGGGTCCGCCCGCGCCGCCGCCATCCGTCGCCCGGCGAGGGCAGCCGCTGCCTCCGGGGGCAGGTCAGCGGCGAGCGACGCCAGCGCGTCGAGCGCGGCCGCCGGGCTGAAGGTCGCGCGGTCCCCGCGGTCCGCAGCGGGGTCGGCCGCGTGCGGGTCCAGGCCCGCAGCCCGGAGTTGGGCGCCGAGGGCGCGGTCGTAGCCGTGCATCGTGAGCGGCACGACGATGTTCGCGTAGGCCGCCCGGCGGCCGAGCTCTGTGATGTCGTCGATCCGCCGGACGAGCGCCGGCAGGTCGACGGTCGCGGGATCGACGAGGGCCAGGGACTCGCGCGCCGCCCGCAGGTCACGCAGCTCGGTCCTCGCCCAGCGGCCCCGTCGCAGCGTTCGCCGGCCCGCGCCCGCGACGCGCGGCAGGTGCCGGACGACATCCGAGCCCGGCCGCATGCGCGGCGACTCCGGCCCCTTCGGCAGGCCGAGCAGCAGCTCGAGGCTGTCCCGCGGCATGCCCAGCGCCTCGAATACCGAGCCGATCGCCGTCATGTCGAAATAGGCGCGATAGCCGAACGAGCGGGCAAGGTCCTCGGGCCGCAGGTCGAGTGGACCCACGAGCTCCTCGAGCAGCTCGAGCCAGGCGGCGTTGACGAGCGGGACGTTGACCGACCACACGAGCGGCTTGATGACGCCCGGCAGGACGTCCCGCGCGATCCGCCGCGAGTAGACCCGCAGGCCGTCGAGCCCGGTCAGCGGCCGGGCCTGCAACCACCACGTCGTGTGCCCGTCGTGGGCCCACTCGAGGTCCACCGGCCGCCCGCCGGCCGCCGCGAGCCGTGCGGTCTCGCGCGCGACGGCCTCGACCACGTCCTCGCTCACCCTTGGCGAGACCGGCGCCTCGCTGAACGCGCCCCAGCGCCGGACCCAGCGGTCGGGCGTGACGCCGTCCCCGACCAGCGCGTCGCCCCTGGCCGGGACCGCCTCGACCACCACCTCGTCGAGGCCGGTCAGCGGGTTGCGGCTGAACGCGACGCCTGCCTCGGTGGCGGCGACCATCGCCTGGATCACCACGCTGATCTGCTCCGGCACGGCCGCGCCGGTCCGTGCGGCGTAGGCGGTTACCCGGGCCGGGTACGGCTCCGCGACGACGCGAACCGCCTCGAGCACGTCGGCCGCCGGGACGTCGAGGCGGGTCTCGAACTGGCCCGCGAACGAGCGCAGCTCGCCGTCCTCGCCGTGGGCCGAGGAGCGGACGGCGTACGTCGCCTCCGGGTCCAGCCAGCGGCGCAGCGCGCTGCGCAAGAGCTCGGTCGCCAGCGGGTCGTCATGGGCGACCGCGTGCGCGACGTCGGCGGGAACGGCCACCGCGGGCGGGACGTGGACCCCGTGCGAGGCGAGCCAGGCGAGCGACGCCGCCTTGGCGCCGACCCGTGCGGGGTCGGGACCG
>Ga0210334_10002397_pt1 | contig 26963 bp, 24 predicted proteins | sample S306metaT_FD_164440 | JGI IMG/M metagenome (GOLD analysis project Ga0210334, IMG submission 164440) | Metatranscriptome of estuarine sediment microbial communities from the Columbia River estuary, Oregon, United States - S.306 (Metagenome... | ecosystem: Environmental > Aquatic > Marine >... | reverse complement strand
GGCGATGCCGCTGTCGTCGTCCACGGCCGCGCCGGCCGCCTCGAGCAGCGGCAGCGCACGCTCGCCGTGGAAGCGGACCCCGACCTCGGCCAGCATCCGCAGGCTCTCCTCGTGGACCCGGGCCTGATCGCTCTCGCTCAGGAACGTCGCTTCGTAGCGCATCGCGTCACCCGACCCTGGTCGGGGCGGCCATCTCGCGGGCCGTCTGTTCGATGCGCGCCAGCTCTCGAGCCACGGTCTCGTCCAGCAGCAGGGGCTCATGCGCCGCGATCGTCGCCTCGACGACGCCTCTGGCCTCTTCCAGCACGTCCGGCCGACCGGCCGCATCCCAGCGCTCGTATGCATCGCGATTGCCGAGCCGGTCGACGTACCACTCGCCGCCGTGCACGGCGGCGCGGGTGGCATGCCGGGCCAGGAAGTCGCCACCGGGCCCCACCTCGGCCACGGCCGACTCGACCGCCTCGGTCGCGACATCCTCGATGCCCCGATGGAGGCGCTCGCAGCGACGGAACACCTCCAGGTCGATGACGAGCTGCTCGAGGCTCAGGATCGTCGCCCCGCCCAGGAGCCCGGGCCCGACCAGCAGATCGGGCCAGCCGAGCGCGGGCAGCACCCACGTCGTCCCCCGCTCGTAGGCCGCCTGGATGCCGGGCAGGGGCTGGTCGCTGCTGCCGGTCGACGCCTCGACCGGCAGGCCGTACCCGCGCGCGACCTCGCTGACCGCCGCGCCGAGGAGCGCGTGCTCGATCGCCCCGCCGCCCCAGCGCCCCGAGCGCGGTTCCATGACCGCCAGCGCCGGCGCGTAGATGAACGGCGTGCCGGGTGCCGCGGCCTGGACGAGGCACAGCATCGCCAGCACCTCGCAGTTGCCCAGCACCACGGTCGAGAGGAGTCCGACGGGCCCGGTCAGGCCCATGATCGGCATCGGCATGACGGCGATCGGGATGTCCCAGCCGATCGTTGCCAGGTATCCATCGGTGTGTGGACCCTCGAACACGAGGGGCGACACCGGGCAGACCAGGAACGAGAAGGGGTGGTCGCGCCGCACTGCCTCACGCCCGCCGAACACGACTTCGAGCACCTCGAGCAACCAGGCCGCCTCGGCGGCGTCGGCGGCACCGTCCTGGATGTGCTTGGAGAACAGGCCGAGAGCCTCGACCCAGTGGCGGACCGCGGCCGCCGGCGTGCCGTCCTCGAGCCCGGCCTCGATCATCCGCCAGTAGACGCCGACCTCGTCGGACGCGTCGAGCAGGCGGGTCGCCCGGACCCAGTCGTCGTGGGTGCCTGCTCGACGTTCTCCGGTCAGCGGGTCGAGCACGTGGATGCCCTCGCCGTCGGCGACAAGCGAACACGCGCCCTCGTTCATCGGCAACCCGAACCCGGGTCGTCGCCCGCCGAGCGAGAACCGCCTCGGAGCGAGCGCGAGCGACCGTTCGACGAGAGTCGCCGGGAACCGGACGATCCGGTTGGCCTCGTCGACACGGGCGCCCGCCTCGGCCAGGATGGCCCGCGCCCGATCGGAATCGACCCGAACGCCGGTCCCCTCCAGGATCCCCAGCGTCCGCTCGTGGACGACGGCGCGCTGCTGCTCGGTGAGGACCCGGACCTGCGTCGTCATCGTGGGGCGCTCCCGTGGGCCGGGGCCGCCGGCGGGACCGGCGCCGGCATGCTGGCGCCCAGCTCGCGGTCGGCGGTCGCGACGATCCGCTCGAGCTCGGCCCGACGCTCGTCGTCAAGCGGCTCCGGCCAGTGCTCGGCGAGGATCCGTTCGACGATCTCGCGGGCGACCGCCACCGGATCGACCGGCGAGCCGTCCACCGTCGTCCGGCCGGTGAGCTCGGAGAAGCGGAGCGCGCGCAGGCCATCGCGCGTGTGGGGCTGGTAGAGATAGTGGCCGCGGGGTCCGACCTCGCGGATGACGCCGAGCGCGAGCGCCGCGCGGCTCGTGTCCAGGCCGGCCAGGTTCGCCCGGACCCGCTCGTGGAGGTCGGCGTCGAGCACGAGCTGCTCCGGGTACAGGAGGGTGCACGCCTGGAGGAGGCCCATCCCGCTGCCGGTCTCGGCGCCGAGCAGCGCGCAGATCGTCAGGCCGACGGCCGACTCGGCGGCGGCCTGCCAGCCGGGCACCTGCGCGTCGGTGCCGTATACGCCGGCCAGGGTGGGTACGCCCCAGGCGTGGGCGAGCTCGACACCCGCCGCGTAGGCGATCTCCCCGGCGGCGCTGGTCGCCAGATAGCCACCCGTCCGCGGGTCCATGACGCCGGTCATCAGCGAGTGGAACACCGGCGCCCCGGGATGGACGAGCTCGATGAGCGTGAGCGCGGCGACGATCTCCGCATCGCCCTGGACGACGGTGCCGGCGATGGTCGCCGGACCGGTTGAGCCCGCGTTGGCCATCGACATGAAACCGACCGGGATGCCGGCCTCGGCGAGCACGAGGGCGCCCTCCATCCCCTCGTCGTCCTGGGCGAGCGGCGCGATAGCGCAGATGAGGGCCGAGAGCGGCGGTCGCGCCCGCATCGTCGCCTCGTCACCGGCCAGCACCCGGGCCATCTCGACGGCGTAGCGGGCCATCCGCGCGCCCATCACCGTCTCGGTTTGAACGTGCTTCACGGTGCTCGTGTAGGCGGCCATCAGCTCGTGGAGCGGCGCCGTGGCCGGGTGGTCCTGCGCGCTGACGATCGGCCAGTAGAAACCGACCGCCGGAAGGGCGTCGGCGACACGGGCCATGTCGGCGACGTCCTGAGTCAGCGAGGCGCGCCGCTCGCGCGTCGTCGGGTCGATGGTCGCGATGCCGCAACCGTCGGTCGCCACGTAGAGCGCGGTGCCGTCGAGCACGGCGTCATGTGCCACGGAGCGAGCGCCCATCGTGTAGCCGCGGGGTGCCCGGGCCATGGCCGCCTCGACGAGCTCGGGCGGGAGCTGGACGATACGACGCTCGTGATCGACCCGCGCGCCGTGCGCCTCGTACAGGTCACGGACGCGCTGCGAGGGGCAGTGCACACCGATCGTGTCGAGGATCTCGAGGGTGGCCCCACGCAGGTCGTCCAGCTGGCTGTCGTCCAGCAGCCGGACATGCCGGCTCGGTCTGATCGGCGCCAGGGGCGGTGTCTCGCTCACCCCGCGTCACCCGAGCTCACGGTCGGCGGCCGCGAGGATCCGGCTCAGCTCCTCCTGCTGGGCAGTCTCGAGCGGCGCCGGATGGTGGTTCGCCCGGATCCAGGCGACCTTCTCGCGGGCGACCTCGACGGGATCGCGGTAGCCGCCGTGTTCGGCCAGCTCGTGGGTCAGCGCCCGCTTGAGCGAGGTCCGCATGTGAGTCCGGGTGTGCTTCTCGGCCAGGAAGTGGCCGCCCGGACCGACGTCCGCGATGACGTCCAGGGCCAGGGTCTCGTCGCTGACGTCCTCGGCCAGCAGCGCCAGACGCGCCCGGTGGTAGATGTCGTCGTCGAGGACGATCGCCTCAGGGTAGAGCAGGGTGTAGGTCCGATCGAGGCCCAGCCCGGTCACGATCTCCGGGCCGGTCAGCCCGGCCAGGAACGGGTCCAGGGCGACCTCCACGCCGGCCTGCCACGTGCCGGCGGCCGGCGAGTCCGTGCCGAAGCAGGCGGCCATGGACGGGAGGCCCCAGTGATGGGCCATCTCGACGGGGGCGTATCTCGCCCTCGCATCGAGCGAGTAGCCGACGTAGTTGCCGTTCCGCGGATCCGCCCAGGCCTTCATGATCGAGTGGAACACCGGGGCGCCCGGATAGGCGAGCTCGAGGAGCACGATCCCCGAGATGACCTCCGCGTCCCCGACGACCAGCGCGCCGGCCGACGTCGCCGGCGCCGTCGTGCCGAGGGTAGGCATCGCGAGGAAGCCGACCGGGATCCCTGCCTCGGCGAACACGAGGGCGGCCTCGAGCCCGGCGTGGTCCTGGGCCAGCGGCGCGATCGAGCAGATGAGATCCGAGAAGAGCGGCCGCTCCCGGAGCGCCTCGCGGGTGCCGGCCAGGACGCTGGCCATCTCGACGGCGCGCCGGGCAGGCTCGGCGCCCATCACCATGCCCTGGAAGTGCTTGACCGTGTTGTTGTACGCGGCGTCGATCTCGTGGAGCTGAGATGTCTGGCCGTGGTCCTGGGCGCTCACGGTCGGCCACATGAAGCCGATCGAGGAGAGGTAGTCGGCGACGCGGGCCATCTCGGCCACGTCGCTCTTGCGCGACGGGCGCTCCTGGCGGGTGTCCCAGTCGATCGTCGCCACCCCGCAGCCGTCGGTCGTGAAGTAGGACACGCCCTCCTCGAGATGGAGGTCGAAGGCAGGGTCGCGGGCGGCCATGGTGAAGGTTCGCGGCGCCGATGCGAGGGCCCGGCGGACCAGGTCACGGGGGAAGCGGACGATCTGCGTGGCGGCGTCCACCATCGCCCCGTGGTCGGCCAGGATCGCCAGGGCCGACTCGGACGGGAACCGGACGCCGACGTCCTCAAGCACATGGAGCGTCGCGTCCTGCATCCGGTCCAGCTGTTCCGTGTCGAGGAAGGACAGGCGGCGGCTCGAGCGGATGGGCTCGAGCGGCGGGGTCACGCTCGGGGCGTCGATCTGTGTCGTCATCGTCCGATCTCCCGGTCGGCGGCAGCCAGGATCCGAGCCAGCTCGGCCTGCTGCGCCGCTACCAATGGCTCCGGATGGTGGTTCGCCCGGATCCAGTCGACCCGCTCCCGGGCGACTTCCACCGGGTCGCGGTAGCCGCCCTGCTCGGCCGGCTCATGGGTGAGGCCCCGCTTGAGCGACGTCCGCATGTGGGTCCTGGTGTGCTCCTGCGCGAGGTAGTGCCCGCCTGGCCCGACCGAGGCGACGGCATCGAGGGCCAGGGTCTCGTCGTCCACGTCGAGGGACATCAGCGCGTGGCGCGCCCGCTGGTAGATGTCCTCGTCGAGGAGGAGGCCCTCGGGGTACAGGAGGGTGTAGGTCCGGTCCAGCCCCATGCCGGTGACGATCTCCGGCGAGGTCAGGCCGGCCAGCACCGGGTCGAGCACGACCTCGGCGGCCGCCTGCCAGGTCCCGGCGGCCGGCGCATCCGTGCCGTAGCAGGCGCCCAGCGAGGGGAGGCCCCAGTGATGGGCCATCTCGACCGGGGCATAGCGCGTCCGGCTGTCGATCGAGTAGCTGACGTAGGCGCCGTTCCGCGGATCGGCCCATGCTTGCATGATGGAGTGGAATACCGGCGTCCCGGGGTATGCCAGCTGGAGCAGGACGGCCGCGCTGATGACCTCGGCGTCACCGAGCGCGAAGGCCCCGGCCAGCGTCGCCGGCGCCGTCGTGCCCAGGGTCGGCATCGCCAGGAACCCGACCGGGATGCCGGCCTCGGCGAGAACCAGGGCCGCCTCGATCCCGTCGTGGTCCTGGACGAGCGGCGCGATCGTGCAGATGAGGTCGGAGAATGGCGGACGCTCGCGGATGGCCTCTCGGCTGCCGGCGATGACGGTCGCCATCTCGATGACATAGCGGGCTGTGGCGGCGCCCATGACCGTCTCGGATTGGACGTGCTTGACCGTGTTGTTGAACGACGCGTCAACCTCGTGGAGCGGCGCCGTCCGTCCGTGGTCCTGGGCACTGACCATCGGCCAGTAGAACCCGATCGACGGCAGGTAGTCCGCGATGCGGGCCATCTCGGCCACGTCGCTCTTGCGCGATGGACGCTCCTCCCGGGTGTCGAAGTCGATCGTCGCGACGCCGCAGCCGTCGGTCGTGAAGTACGTCACCCCCTCCTCGAGGTGGAGGTCGTACTCGGGGACCCGCGCGCCCATCGTGAAGTAACGTGGCGCCAAGGCAAGCGCCCGGCGGACGAGGTCGGGCGGGAAGCGGACGACCTGGCTCGCCATGTCCACTGTGGCGCCGTGGTCCGCCAGGATCTCGAGGGCCATCGTCGAGGGGAACTTGACGCCGACGTCTTCGAGGATGCCGAGCGTGGCCGCCTGGAGTCGGTCCAGCTGATCGTCCGCGAGGAACCGCACGCGGTACGGCGAACGGATGGGCTCCAGGGGTGGACGCGCGACGGCGACGGCCATGAAGGGCTCCTTAGGCTGGCGGGACGCTCGTCATTCCTGGGCCGCCCGGCCGCGAGCGCGGCGGGCGCTCACCTGCATCGCGATGAGGATCGCGACACCGGTCGCGACCACCACGATCGTGGAGATCGCGTTGATCTCGGGGGTAACGCCGAAGCGGATGCGCGAGTAGATGTAGAGCGGCAGGGTCGACGAGCCGACCCCGGCGTTGAACGAGGTGATGATCAGGTCGTCGAAGGAAAGCGCGAACGCGATCAGGCCACCCGCCGCCACGGCAGGGGCGATGAGCGGCAGGGTCACGTGGAGGAACGCGGCTCTCGGCGATGCGCCAAGGTCGCGGGCGGCCTCCTCCATCCGCGGATCGAGGGATACGGCCCGGGCCCGGACGATGATCGCCACGTAACTGATCGAGAAGGCGATGTGGGCGATCGCGATCTGCAACAGTGAGCCGTTGGCGTTGAACAGCAGGGCGAAGAACAGCAGCAGGCTGATGCCCATCACGACCTCGGGCGTCACCATCGGCAGCAGGATGAGGCTGTCCGACGCGCCGGCGGCCCGGCCGGACCGGATCCGGGCCAGGCCCAGGCCGAGGAGCGTGCCGAGAAGCGTCGTGACTACGACCGAGATGAAGGCGACCTGGAGCGTGACCCCCAGAGCGTCCAGCAGCGCGTTGTTGCCGAACAGCTCCGGATACCACCTCAGGGTGAAGCCGCGCCAGGCGAAGTTGCGCTTCGAATCGTTGAAGCTGAACAGGATGAGGATGACGATCGGCGCGAACAGGAAGATGTAGACGAACCAGGCGTAGAGCGTCAGGAGGGGGTTGCGGTCACGCGACATCAGCCGATCACCTCGCGCCGCAGGAAGCGCAGGCCGGCGACGGTCCCGACGATCGTGACGACGATGAGCAGGAACCCGAGGGCGGCCCCGAAGGGCCAGTCGCGGGCCGACAGGAAGAGCGTCTGGACGATCTTGGCGATGGTCGTCGTCTGGGCGCCACCGAGCAGGTCGGGCGTGACGAAGTCGCCGATCGCCGGGATGAAGGTCAGGAGGGCCGCGGCGATGATGCCCGGCATGGTCAGCGGCAGGGTGACGTGGAAGAAGGCCGACCGCCCGCTGGCGTAGAGATCGCGGGCGGCCTGCACCAGGGCCGGGTCGAGCCGGTCGATCGAGACGTAGAGCGGCAGGATCGCGAACGGCAGGAAGCCGTAGGTCATGCCCAGGATGACGGCCAGGTCCGTGTTCAGGAGCTGGATCGGGCCGGGCAGACCGAACGCACCGAGCACGCTGTTCACGACTCCGTTGTCGCGCAGGATGATCATCCAGGCATACGTCCGGATGACCCAGCTCGTCCAGAACGGCAGCATGACCAGGACGATCAGGAGCGCTTTGCGCCGACCGCCGTAGCGGCTGATCCAGTAGGCGATCGGGTAGGCGATGACGATCGAGAAGAACGTCGTCGCGAAGGCGTATTTGAGCGAGTTGGCCACGGTCGGCAGGAAGTCGGGCTCGAGGGCGCGCAGGTAGTTCTCGAGGCCGATCCGATCGAACAGGACGCCCCCGTACTGGTCACGGTGGCCGAGGCTGACCACGAAGATGATCGCCAGCGGCACGGCGAAGAACAGCAGGAGCCAGGCCAGACCTGGCACGAGCAGGACCGCGTCGCGCGTCCGGTCTCGCTTCATCGATCCCGGCCCCTGCCGTCGGCTGGCCGAAGCGGGTCAGGCGCCCGACCGCAGCTTCGTGTAGCGCTCGGTGTACTTCACCTCGTCCTCGCCGAGGTCGAGGATCTCCTGGAGCTTGGCCACGAGTGCCGAGTCCGGGTTCACCGTCGGGTCCTCCAGGATGGCCGGGTCGATGAACTCCTTGGCCGCTTCGTTCGGGCCCATGTAGCCGATGTAGTTCGTGTTCGCGGCCGCGATCTGGGCATCGAGCATGAAGTCGATGAACAGGTTGGCCGCCACCGGGTGCGGAGCGTTGGCGAGGAGGACCATCGTGTCCGAGCCTCGCACGCCGCCCTCCTCTGGGATGTAGTAGACGACCGTGTCTCGCTCTTCCTGCACCTGGTAGACATCGGCCCCCCAGGCGTGCATGACCCACACGTCGCCGGTCGACAGCACGCCGATGTCGTCCGTCGTGTAGGTCCGCAGGAGCGGCTTCTGCTGCTGGAGGAGTGCGAGCGCCTCGTCGAGCTGGGCATCGTCGGTCGTGTTGATGTCGTAGCCGAGGCGGATGAGCGCGGCCGCGAAGACCTCGCGGACGTCGTCGAGCATCGCCATCTTGCCCTTCCAGCGCTCGTCCCAGAGGGCCGACCAGGAAGTGAGCTCGTCCTCGATCTGGGCGGTGTCGTAGGCGACGCCGGTCGTCCACCACATGTAGGGCATCGAGTACTTGTTGCCCGGGTCGTAGCCGGGATCCACCCACTCCGCAGCGAGGTTGACGGCGTTCGGGATCAGGCTCAGGTCAAGCGGCTGGATGAAATCCTGTTCGATGTAGCCCTTGATGTACGTCGAGGTCGGGAAGGTCACGTCGAAGCCGCTGTTCCCGGTCGAGATCTTCGCCGACATCTCCTCGGCGCTGGAGAAGAAGCTGTAGGTGACCTTGATCCCGTACTTGTCCTCGAAGGCGCCGATCGTCTCCTCGCCGATGTAGTCGGCCCAGTTGTAGACGAAGAGCTCGCTCTCGGGAGTGGGGACAGGGGTCGGCGAGGCAGATGCCGCGGCCGACGCGCCGGCTGAGGGAGACGCTCCGGCCGAGCTCGGCGATGGGGTCGCACCCGCGGCACACGCCGCCAGCGTGGGACCGAGGGCCGCCGCGGCGCCGAAACCCGCCATACCCCGGAGCATCGTTCGGCGGCTCAGCGGTCGTCGCGACGGTTGCAGCCGATGGATCTGGCTCATGGTCGCTCCTCCTCGTGTTGCTCCCCTGGACGTTCGAGTGCCAGGACGTCCGTTGCCTCCCACCGGACTCGGACATGATCGCCGGCGCCTCGTCGCTCGGCCGATCGCGGGACGACGACGGTCAGCACGAGGCCGCCGGTGGTCTCGACCTGGTGACTGACCGATGTCCCGAGATACGCGCTTTGCCGGATCTCGCCCCGCAGCTCCAGCCCGGATCCCGTGTCCTGCCCAGCGTCGTCGTCCGGTCCGAGGCCGATCACCTCGGGCCGGATCGCCAGCTCGACCGCGGTGCCGACCGGCAACCCGTCGGCGGCAGCCCGGCAGCGCTCACCGCTCGCGAGCCGGACGACCGCCCCACCCGCGTCGCGCGATTCGATCGTGCCGGCGACGAGGTTCGACGTGCCGATGAAGCCGGCGACGAACAGCGTGCGCGGCGCGTCGTAAAGCTCCTCCGGGGTGCCGAGCTGCTCGACGTGGCCGCGGTCCATGACGGCGATGCGGTCGGACAGGGCTAGCGCCTCCTCCTGGTCGTGGGTCACGTAGATGAACGTGATCCCGACCTCCAGCTGGACACGTTTCAGCTCGACCTGGAGCTGGCGGCGGAGCTTGAGGTCGAGCGCCCCCAGGGGTTCGTCGAGGAGGAGGACGGTCGGCTCGCAGACCAGCGCCCGAGCGAGCGCGACCCGCTGCTGCTGACCGCCGGAGAGCTGATCGGGCCGGCGGCGGTCGAAGCCGGGCAACCGCACCAGCTCGAGCGCGGCGCCCACCCGGCGCTTCACCTCGGCGTCCTCGGTCTTGCGCCGGCGCAGCCCGAAGGCGACGTTGTCGAACACCGACAAGTGGGGGAAGAGGGCGTAGCTCTGGAACACCATGTTCACGGGCCGGCGCTCTGGCGGCTCCGTCGTGATGTCCTGCCCGCGCAGCTCGATCGTGCCGCCGGTCGGCAGCTCGAAGCCACCGATCATCCGCAGCGTGGTCGTCTTGCCGCAGCCGGATGGACCCAGGAGCGAGAAGAACTCCCCGGACTGGATCTCGAGCGAGATGCCGTCGACGGCCGTGACCGCACCGAAGCGCTTGGTCAGCTCGAGGAGGCGGACCTCGACCGAGCCGGCGCGATCCTCGGCCCCCAGCGCCGCCTGCGATCCGGCGCGCGGCGCCTCGCCACTCGAGCTCCCGAGAGCTGGCGCGGGCGAGTTCCCCACACGGTGTCCTCGTTCGGCCGGTCGGCGGCCGTCCGGGCCGCGGATCCGGATCTGGTGGCCTCGCGTGGCGGGCGCATGGCCTGAAGGGACCCCGTCCCGCCACCCGACAACCTCGCGATGCCATGTTCGCACGCGGAGTCTCCCGGCCGCCCGTCGATTGCGGCAAGGGCCGTCCCACCCCGTGCGCCAGGAACCTCCGGGTCTCGACCTCGACCGCCACCCTGGCCTCTCGCGCCGATCGACGCCTCCGACGGCGAACTCCGGACGAGACTGGGAGCCTGGCCAGGCAAGACGCCTGGCCGAGATATCGCTGGGGCGACTCATCCGGCCAGCGCCGGCCCTGAAGCGGGCCGAGATATCGCTGGGGGACTCATCCGCTCGGCGCCGGCCCCGGAACGGCCGAGATATCGCTGGGGGACTCATCCGCTCGGCACGCGTGGGTCGTCACGCACGCGAGCACCAATGGGTCCGGCCGCACGAGTCGTGTGAGCGATGTCTCGGCCGAAACCACGCCCCGGCGATCGTCCGGTCGGTCGTCCTGGCGGGAACCCAGACGTGTCACGCGTCCGCGCCGTCCCCACCGGCGCCCAGCATGGCGCCCGTCTCGACCGACGTCTTGAGGCCGGATACGATGAACACGATCCCGCCCGAGAACTCCTCGGCCATCCGCGACCCTGCGCGCAGTCCCGCCGTGGTGACGACCAGCTTCGTCATCGGCCCCTGCGGCTCTAGCGTCCAGGTCATCGTGACGGGTCCTGCCGCCGCGATCTCGGGGTCCCAGCGTGCCTGGAACGTCATGACGAGCCGGTTGGGCGGTTCGCACTCGAGGACCTGGCCGTCAGCGGCGACCGAGCCGTCCGGGTAGGTGTAGGTCACGGTGGCTCCGGGGGTCCAAGCGGAGGAGACGCGGGTGCCGTAGTAGTAGCGGACCGTCTCGTCGCCATCGGTGATGGCGCGCCAGATGCGAGCGGCATCGGCCTGGATGTAGACCGAGTAGACATGGTCGGGAGCGGACATCGCGGGGCCCTCCAGGTGTGCCTTCATGGCGGCGAGTGATCCGACGACCGGTTCCGCGTAGCGGCTGATCCAGCGATCGTGGATGAGCCGGATCGGTACCCGGTCCAGGTAGTGCCGCTTCTCGCGTCCGATCCGCTGGGTGGCGACGAGGCCGGCCACTTCCAGGACGCCGAGATGCTTCATGACGCCGAACCGCGTCATCTGCGGCAGATGTGAGCGCAGCTCGCCAAGCGTCTGGCCGTCGCGCTCCTCGAGCCGGTCGAGCAAGAGACGCCGGCTAGGGTCACTCAGCGCCCGGAAGACCGGGTCCAGCGGATCCATCTCGGAACAATAGGTGACCATTGGGTCACATGTCAACCGGCGACGCTCACCTGGGCGTTGCTGGTGGTCCCTGTTAGGAGCTGCCGCAGATCGCCTCGGGCGCGATGTAGCAGAAATAGGACGTGCGACGACCGGCCGGCACGTCCTGGCAGATGAGCCGCCAGCCCGCGCGGACCCGCTCGATCACGTCTGGCATCGCCTGCGTGACGATCCCGCGGAGCGTTCCGGAGATCCGGCGCACCGGCTCGGGACAGGCGACGAGGAACACCCGGGGGTACTCGATCGGTCATCAACGACACGACACCGGCCTCGATCCCGTCGGACGCAAACGTCTGGCTGGCGGTGTTACGAGAACTCGCGTCCGCACCCCCGGCGGACGGTGGAGCCGGGCGCCCTGCTATCGTGCGGCGCATGGACGTCGCGGCACCCCCGCTCCGCGTGAGCTGGCTCGGGCGGATCGCCTATCGCGAGGCCTGGCACCTGCAGCGAGCGCTCGCCGCCGCTCGAGCCGACGGCCGGACCGAGGACCACCTCCTGCTCCTGGAGCACCCGGCGGTGCTGACCCTCGGTCGACAGGCCGATGAATCGTACGTACGCGCGACCCCGCGAGAGCTGCGCCGTCGCGGTATCGAAGTCATCCGGGTGGAGCGCGGTGGCGAGGTGACGTACCACGGACCCGGTCAGCTCGTCGCCTATCCGATCATCGGGCTCGGAGCGCGCGGGCTGCTTCTGCGACCGCTGGTCCGTGCGCTCGAGGCGGCGATGGCCGACACGTGCACGGCACTCGGCGTCGCCGATGCCGACCGCCGCGAGGGGCAGCCGGGGTGCTGGGTGGGGCTCGGCTCGCCGATGCCGAGGAAGATCGGCGCCCTCGGGCTCCGCGTCGAGCGAGGCGTCACCTACCATGGCATCGCCCTCAACGTATCGGTCGATCTGACCGACTTCGACCTCATCGATGCCTGCGGCATGCCTGGCGTGGTCTCGACGTCGATCGCGGAAGAGGTCGGTCGGACGGCCGAACCGCCGACGACCGGTTCGGTCGCCCGCGCGGCGGCGTTGTTCGCTCGAGCGCTGACCGAGCAGCTGGGCGCTCCGCTGGCGGGCGCGCTCCCGCCCGATGCCGACGCCGAGGCGGAGCTGGCCCGGCTCGAGCGTTTCGTCGACGCGGCCGCCACCGACCCGGCCACCGCCGATCCCACGGCCACCACAGCTCGGCCGCCCGCCGTCGCGGGCCCGGTCCGGGATTGACCCAGGCGATGGCCGCCGGACTGTTCGAGCTGCGCAAGGACGCCATCACCGGCTGGTGGGTGGCGACGGTCGTGGATCGCGAGTTCCACCGCGACCGGTTCCGGCTCGGCGCCGCGACGATCGACGACGGCGGCATCTGCCGCAATTGCCACGAACCGGTCGGGGAGGGCGTCCGGACGCGGATCCTCAAGGACTTCGCGTTCAACGTCGTGGGCACCGAGGAGGAAGCACGGGCGCTGGACGGTGGAGTCGCCCAGATCAGCCTCGCCCAGCTGCGGGCCACCGGCGCCTGGAAGACGGTGGTCGCCCCGCCGGGCGAGCATCGGCCGCTCCACGCCGTCGGCACGGCGCTCATCGGGGAGCTGCTGGCCGGGGTCCGCTCGGCGATCGTCGCTGCCCGGGAGGACGGCCAGACCGAGTACGTCCAGATCGTCCAGAACTGGGGTGCCCAGGCCGGCGCCCGGACCAACCACCTCTGCCTCGACGTGTACGACCTGCCTCAGGTCCCGCATCGCGTCGGCGAGGAGCTCGGCGGATCGGCGCGTTTCGTGATCCGCGAGGGAGAGTGCCCGTTCTGCCGGCTCGTCCGAGAGGAGGTACGGACCGGTGCGAGACTCGTCTGGCAGGACGCGTCGAGCGTCGCGTTCGCCCCATACGCCTCCCGCTCGCCGTTCGAGATGTGGATCGTGCCGCGTCGGCACGAGGCGGACTTCGGACAATCCTCCGATCCCGACCTCGAGTCGACGGCCGAGGCGCTCCGCCAGGCGCTTGGCCGCCTTTCATCGCTCGATCATCCGCCGTACAACCTGGTGCTCCACACGGCACCCCTGCGCGAGCGCGTCGACGCCACGTATCACTGGCATTGGGAGATCCATCCGCGGCTGCGCGAGATCGCGGGCCTCGAGCTCGGCACCGGCCTGCCGGTCAACCCCGTGTCTCCCGAGGAGGCCGTCGAGGAGCTCCTGACCGGGGCTCCTGCCGAAAGACAGCTGGCCCCCGACGCCGAGCTGCCATGAGATACCCTCCGACACGGCTGCGGCGTCACACCCCCGCCTGCCGCGCCGTCACTTGGCAAAGGGGTGGACCGGTCCATGGTCCTGCCCCTGGCTTGCACCCATCACCGGAGCCACGATGGTCCAAGGCGAGTCCGGCATCGGCGCCCTCGCGTTCCCGCGGGGAGCGGCCGTGACGGTCCGCGATCCAGCCGCCGCCAATGCGTTCCTCGAGACGCTGTTCTCGAAGCACCACAGCGAGATCTACGCGTACCTGGTGCGCATGGTCCGTGACCCGGAGCTCGCGGCCGACCTCACCCAGGACGCGTTCATCAAGGCGTATCGAGCGCAGGACAGCCTCGAGAAGCCGGAGAACGCGCGAGCATGGCTCTACCAGATCGCCCATCGGGTGGCGCTCGATGAGCTCCGCCGCCGCAAGATCATCCGGTTCCTGCCCTGGACCGGCGAGTCGCGCGGTGCCGCCCCGTCGGCCGAGCACCTGGCCATGGAGCCGCGCCTGACCGGCGAGCTCGCTCGGGCACTCCAGCGGATCCCCGAACGACAGCGAGCGGCCCTCATCCTGGCCGAGGTCCATGACCTGACGGGCCTCGAGCTCGCCTCGGTGCTCGGCGTCAGCCACGTCGCCGCGCGGGCGCTCCTCACCCGCGCCCGGGAGTCGCTCCGCCAGGCGCTCGCCGATGAGACGCGCCAGACAGCGGAGCGCGAAGCGGCGCTCGACGCATCGCGGACGGCTGGCGACGAGCGGCCGCGGAGCAGCCGATGATCCCCTTCCTGCCCGGCGGCCGCCGCCACGCCGGCGACACGGACGGCCACCTTCGCGCCCGGACGCTGCTGGCGGCCCGGATGGATGACGAGCTCGTCGACGAGGATGAGGCATGGCTGTCCGATCACCTCATCACCTGCAGCGACTGCATCGCCGTCGACGCCGCATACACGGAGCAGCGCGGGCTGCTTCGCGGGCTCGCCGAACCGATCCCGCCCCGTGACCTGTGGGCGCGCACCCGCGCGAAGGTCGAGCTCGAGTCGAGGGGTTCGGGTGCTCGGTCGCCGCGCCGGTCCGTGGTGCCCCTCGGCGCCCTTTCCGGGGTGCTCGTGGTGGCCGTCGTCGTGGGCGCATCCCTCCTGTCGCAGCCGACGGTCACCCCCGTCGGCACCGGCAGCCCGTCGCCTCTGCCGTCCGTGGCCGCCGCCTCGGTCGAGCCCCGTGCGACGCCCATCGCCGTCCGCGCGGGTGAGGTCGGCTGGGCGCTGCAGAACGACGACGGTTCCTACGAGCTGGCCTTCGCGGATGTGAGCGAGGTGTGCGGCAGCGATATCGCCCCGGACTGCGCGCCGCTCGACCCGCCGGCCACGAGCACGCTCCGCCTGACCGACGCGCCGCGGGCCATCGTCAAGTCGCCGACCCAGGATCAGCTTGTCGTCGTCGAGGCCGGCACGCGTAGCGAGGGTGGCTCCGTGATCGTCGTGCCGGTGCCCAGCCCTGCCACGTCCCCCGAACCGACGGCTGCGCCGTCGCCGTCCATCAAGCCGAGCGTGTCACCGAGTCCGCCACCGACGCCGACCCCGACCCCCGACGGGACGCCGTCGACGCAGCCGTCGGCGCCGGCCACTGCGGCACCGAGCCCAGGCACGTCGCCTGAGCCGACCGTGGACCCAAGCGCCGAGCCGTCAAAGCCGCCCGGCGGTGACACCGCCGCCGAACCGCTCGCGATCCTTGCCGATGTCGTCCTGGTCGGGGGATCGGCCGCGTACTCGAGCGATGGCTCCTGGTTCGCATTCTCGGCTCGTCCGGCAGATGCGACTGCCGGACCGGACATCTACGTCTGGCGGCCGGGCGAGTCTGACGCTCGCGCCGTCACGGTCGATCATCGCTCCGTGTTCTCGGCCTGGGTGGGCGATCGGATCCTCGGCAGCCGCGTCGTCGAGCCGCCGAGCAACGTTTCCGTCGATGCTTCGCCATCGCCGCTTGCCTCCCCGCTGCCAGAGGCCTCGGCGTCGTTCCTGCTCGACCCGGCCACCGGCGAGGAGACGGTCTTCGCCGGCATCCAGATCTGGCGTCCCGTGGTCGATCCGACCGGGCGGTTCGTTGTGTTCTGGGATGGTGACGTCGAGGTCGACGCGAACGGTGTCGACTGGCGACCAGGAGCGGGCCGCATCGTGCTTGCGAGATTGGATCCGCCCCTGATCCCGGGCCCCTCGGGCCCGCCCGAGCCATCGGCAAGCGTCGATCCCGAGGGCGGCGAGAGCTCGGAGCCGGTGGCGTCCGAGCCGGCGCCGTCGGCACTGCCGGTCCCGACGCTGCTCGCGACGTTGACGGAAGGCGTCGTGCGCGATTGGGACATCCACTGGGACGAGATCGGAACTCGCTTCGCGATCTGGCTGGCCGACCCACTCGATCTCGATGTCGGCGCCATCAGCCTCCATCAGATCGATGACCAGACTGGAGCGCTCGACCCGCTGGGCGCGGCGCTGATCGACGTGCCCGCGCTGGCAGGCTTCTCGATCGGCGACGGACGCCTCGCCTGGGCGACACCCCCGGGCCAGGGGGGTGAGGGCAGCCGCGTCATCGTGCTGGCCTGGCAGGGCGAGGAAGCCGGTCGCATCGAGACCGTACCGGACCGCGGCTCCGCAGCACTCGTCGTCATCAAGTAGGCCAGGCCGCCCGCTCGTCGCCGTCGCGGTCGACGGACGGCGCTGCCCTAGCCGGGCTCGGGTATCGAGCGGCGCCAGCGAGCCTCGATCGTCTCAGGCAGCGCGACGATCATCGCGAAGTCCGGGACAGACCGGACTTATCCACACCCAAAGCCCCTCGACTGCCATATCGTCCGGGCTCGATGCGGCCCCGACACATCATCGCGGGCGCGGCGCTCACCGCCTCGCTCGCCCTGGTCGCGCTGCCGGGTCTCGCGGGCTCGATGTCCTCGATCCCGTCCCGATCCCTCGAGGCGGCAGCCCTCAACCAGCTCTCACCTGTCCGCGCGCCGACCGTTCCGCCCGAGGCGATCGGCGACTTCGACCCGGCCCTGCGATCCGCTGGTGCGACGACCGCGGACGCTGTCTTCCGGGAGCCGGCGACGGACGACGCGGTGGCTGTGCCCGGGCGGCCCGCCGTCGGCCAGCCGAAGGCGGGCGGCGGCTTCGATTGGAAGCCGGCCCGCTACACGATCAGTGGCCTCGCGACCTTCTACGACCATGGCACGACAGCCATGCGGCTGCCGCGAGGCACGATCATCCGAGTGTGCGGCGCCGGGGGCTGCCTTGAGCGCGTCGTCAACGACTATGGGCCCCATGGGAAGGGCCGGGTCATCGACCTGTATCGGCCCGACTTCTTCGCCGTCTGCGGTTGCGCGTCATGGTCCGGCACGGCCCAGGTCACGGTCCACGTGTACTGATCCACCCGCCGGGCCTCCGACGACTCGCGGCCGGCAGCGAAGCCGTGTCCTGTCGTCAGGGCCGCTCGCCCGTCCGGCCCCTGGGGTAGACTGCCAGGGACCCTTTAACGACCGGCCCCGAGAGGCCGGGAAGGAGGAGCGCAGCGTGCGACGGCGCAACCCATCGCGCCTCGGACGGCACGGCGAAGCGGCTCGATGAGCGCTCGCCGGATCATGACGGCGGACGAGGTCCGCCGAGCCGTCATCCGAATCTCCCACGAGGTGGTCGAGAAGCACGCTGGCACCGAGGGTCTCGCCCTGATCGGCATCCAGCGTCGCGGCGTGCCGCTCGCCCGTCGACTGGCCGCGGCGGTCGCCGATCACGAGGGTGTCGAGCTCCCGGTCGGTGCGCTCGACATCACCTTCTACCGCGACGACCTCTCGATGATCGCCCAGCAGCCGGTCGTCAAGGGCACCGACATCCCCTTCGACCTCAACGGGCGCACGGTCGTCCTCGTCGATGACGTGCTCTATACCGGCCGGACCATCCGGGCGGCGATGGATGCCCTGGTCGACTTCGGGCGGCCGCGTGCGATCCGCCTGGCGGTGCTCGTCGACCGCGGTCATCGTGAGCTGCCGATCCGCGCCGACCATGTCGGCAAGAACGTGCCGACTTCGCGCGAGGAGCTGGTCAAGGTCGCCCTCGAGGAAACCGACGGCGAGGATGCCGTCACCATCGACCGGGTCGCCTCCGACGTCCCGGAGCCCATCACATGAGCGTCCCGGAGGTTGCCGTCGCGTGAGTCTCGGGGTCCAGCCGACCGCCCTGTCCGCCACGGAGCCGGGAGCGCCCTCGGGCGAGTCCGCTGCCGGCGGACCTGCCCCCGCTGGGGCCGTCGAGGTGCCCTGGCGCCATCGCCATCTCCTCGATGTCGACGTGCTCTCCTGGCCGGAGATCGAGCGAGTGATGGTCACGACCGATGCGATGAAGGAGGTGCTCGCTCGGCCCATCGCCAAGGTGCCGGCGCTCCGCGGCCGGAGCGTGACGATCCTGTTCTACGAGGCGTCGACCCGGACCCGCGTGTCCTTCGAGGTCGCGGCCAAGAACCTCTCCGCCGATGTGGTCAACATCGCGGCCAGCTCGTCCTCGGTCACCAAGGGCGAGTCGCTCGTCGACACGATCCGGACCGTGCAGGCGCTGGGCGCTCAGATGCTCGTCATGCGCCACGCGACCTCGGGTGCCCCGTATCTGGCGGCCGAGCATTTCGCCGGTTCGGTGCTCAACGGCGGCGATGGCTGGCACGCCCACCCGACCCAGGCGCTCCTCGACCTGTACACGATGCGCGAACGGCTGCCGAGCGGTTCGCTGGCCGGGCGCAAGGTCGTGATCCTCGGCGATTCGCTCCACTCCCGGGTCGCGCGTTCCAACATCTGGACGCTGACGTCGGCCGGGGCCGATCTCTGGCTCTGCGGCCCCTCGACGCTGATGCGTGGCTTCGAGGCGTGGGCCGGTCGCGGCGCCGCCGCCGGGCGGCGCTTCCACGTGACGACCGACGTCGCGGCGGCCCTGCGCGACGCGGACGTCGTGATGGCCCTGCGCATCCAGCGCGAGCGGATGGCTTCGGGGCTGCTGCCCTCCCTGCGCGAGTACGCCGCCCGCTACGGCCTGACCCAGGAGCGGCTGCGGCTGGCGAAGCCCGAGGCGCTCGTCATGCACCCCGGACCGATGAACGAGGGGGTCGAGATCGCCGCCGACGTGGCCACCGACCCGCGGGCCGTGATCACCGACCAGGTCACCAACGGAGTCGGCGTCCGGATGGCGCTCCTGTACCTGCTGGCGGGCACGCTGCCGCCGGCCGGAGCCCACCATGGCTGAGACCGGGGGCGCCGGAGCCGTCGCGGTGGCGACGAGCGTGATGGAAGTGGGGGCGCTCGTCGTGGACCTCGAGATCTCGCGAGCGTGGCTCGTCGATCCAGCGTCGGGGCGCGAGGGTCCCGGCGAGATCGTCGTGCGCGACGGGGTGCTCGAGGCGGTCACCTGGCTCGAGGGTGCCGAGGCCGACGGCATCGACGCCGACGGCATCGTCGTGGCGCCGGGCTTCATCGACTTCCACGTCCACCTCCGCGAGCCGGGCAACGAGGACGCCGAGACGGTCGCCTCGGGCCTGGCGGCTGCGGCCCATGGCGGCTTCACGACCGTCTGTGCGATGCCCAACACCGACCCGGCGCTCGATGAGCCGTCCGTGCTGGCACGCATGCGTGGCGCGGCGGCCGAATCCGGTTCGCCGGTGCAGCTCCTAGCGCATGGCGCGGTCACGGCCGGGCGAGGAGGAGAGCAGCTCTCGGCGATGGGCGAGCTGGCCGATGCCGGCATCGTCGGGTTCTCGGACGACGGCGCGCCGGTGAAGTCGGCCTCGATCTTCCGCAACGCGATGGCATACGCCGGCGCGCTCGGCCTGCCGCTTGTCGAGCACGCCGAGGACCCCGGGCTGACCGGCGGCGCGGAGGCGAACGAGGGGTTCGTCGCGACCGTGCTGGGCTTGAAGGGCTGGCCGGTGGCCGCCGAGGCCGGGGCCGTCGCCCGCGACATCGCGATCCTCGAGGACGTCCGCCGCGACGTGCCGGGCGCGCGCCTGCACCTGACGCATCTGTCCACGGCCGCGGCGCTCGCACTGGTGCGCGAGGCTCGGGCGCGCGGCGTGCCGGTGACCTGCGACGTGACGCCCCACCACCTCGGCTTCACCGAGGAGTGGGTCGCCGGGGCGCGGCGCTGGGCCTGGGAGGCGATGGACGGCGAGGGCGGGGCGCGTGATCCGTGGGCGGACGGCGCGCTGGTGGCCGGGCCGTTCTCGACGGCCTGTCGGGTGAATCCGCCACTGCGCTCGCCCGAGGACGCCGCCGCAGTGCTGGCGGCGCTGGTCGACGGCACAGCCGACGCCGTCGCCACCGACCACGCACCGCACACGCAGGTCGACAAGGAAGCCGAGTTCGGGCTGGCGGCTAACGGCATCAGCGGGCTCGAGACGGCCCTCGGCGTACTGCTCGCGGCCGTGGACGCCGGGCGGCTGTCGCTGGCGCGGGCCGTCGCGGCGCTGACGACAGGACCAGCGGGGCTGCTCGGGGAGCGCCTTGGCCATCCGGTCGGGTTCGTCGAGGGCGCTCCGGCCGATCTCGTCGTGTTCGATCGCGGCGCGCGCTGGACCGTCTCGTCGGAGGCTCTCGCCTCGCGCGGGAAGAACACTCCGCTGCTCGAGCGCGAGCTGCCCGGTCGGGTGCTGGTGACGGTCGCGGGTGGGCGCGTCGCCTACGCCGCGTCGAACCTCGACTGACCGCCCGACTCGACTCGTGTCCTCTCGGCTAGGTGACCCGCTCGCCTCGCTCGAGCCGCGCGCGCTCTGGCAGGTCCAGGCGCCGCCACTGCCGGATCGCCGCAGGCGCCAGCTCCCCGACACGGCCGATCTCGTCGTCGTCGGCGGTGGGTTCACCGGGCTGGCGGCCGCTCGCCGCGCGGCCCGCCTCGGTGCGAGCGTCGTCCTGCTCGAGGCCGAGCGGCTCGGCAGGGGCGCCTCGACCCGCAACGGCGGGATGTGCCACCCCGGCTACAAGTGGAGCGCGCCGTCGCTCGCCAAGCGCTATGGAGAGGCGCTCGGACGGCGGCTGTACGACGACTCCGTCGAGGCGGTCGCCTGGACGAAGCGCACCCTCGACGAGGAGGGCATCGACGCCGACTGGGACGGTGCCGGCTATGCCGAGCTGGCGTACGCGCCCGCCCATGCCGGGGAGCTCGAGCGCGCCGTCGCCTCGCTGGCGGCGGTCGGCACCACCGCCCGCTATCTGCCCCGCGAGCGGATCCGCGAGGAGATCGGCACCGACGCCTACTTCGGGGCGATCGTCATCGACGCCGGCGGCGGGCTCCATCCGGGCAAGTACCTCGCAGGCCTGGCCGAGGCCGCCGCGCGCACCGGAGCCGACCTGCACGAGGGCGTCCGCGCTCGCCACGTCCGTCCGCAGGCCGACGGGCGAGCGGTCGTCGAGACCGACCGCGGCGCGATCCTCGCCCGCCACGTCTTCGTCGGCACGAACGGCTATCCCGACGGCCTCGTGCCGCAGCTGCGCCGGCGGATCATGTCGATCGGCTCGTTCATCATCGCGACCGAGCCGCTGTCGGAGGATCTGGCCAACGAGCTCATGCCGACCCGGCGGATGTTCTTCGACTCGAAGCACTTCCTCTACTACTGGCGCCTGACGCCGGACCGCCGGATGCTGTTCGGGGGGCGGGCAAGCTTCTGGCCGAGCTCGGTCGAACGGACGGCGCGAATCCTCCACCGCGGCATGCTCGAGGTCCACCCGCAGCTGGCCGGCATTCGGGTTGCCTACGCCTGGGGAGGGCGGGTCGCCTTCACCTTCGACCGGATGCCGCACGTCGGGCTATTCGGTGGCGTGACGTATGCGACCGGCTGCTGCGGCTCGGGGGTCGCGATCCTGCCCTGGCTCGGCGAGCGGATGGCCGACTGGATCGTCGGCGGCGCTCCCGCCCCCGCGCTCGCTGAGCTGTCGTTCCCGCTTGTCCCGGCCCCCTACGAGGGCCGAGCCTGGTTCCTGCCGGTCGTCGGAGAGTGGTGGAAGGCGCAGGACCGGCTGGCGGCGCGCACGAGACGGCACACGTCGTCGCGTCCCAAGCCAGGCAACGATGCCTCGAGCGCTCGCTAGCCCGCCGCGAAGCCGCGCAGGCGCTCGAGCAGCCGGTCGATGTCGGCCTCGGTCGCGAGGTAGTTGACGATGCCGGCCCGCAGGTAGGTGCGACCACGCAGGGTCGTCGTCGAGAGCCAGCCGTCGCCGGACGCCTCCAGCGCGGCCTGGAGCCGATCCTGGTGGGCGTCGAGCGCCCGGGGATCGGTCGCCTCGAGAGCCTCGGCCGCCTCGCGTCCCCCGGGCAGATGACGGAAGCAGACGACCGACAGCTCCGGCTCGGCCGGATGCGCCTCGAAGTCGACCGCCTCGCCGCAGCGCCGCGCGAGATGGGCCGCCAGGTCGTCGTTGGCCTCGACGAGGCGTCCGAAGCCCTCGGTGCCGAGGTGCTTCCAGCTGAACCACAGCTTGAGGGCTCGCCAGCGCCTCGTGCCCTCGAAGCCGTGCTGGTAGAAGTTCAGCGGCTCGTCCGCGCCCGGGTGGACCGCCTCGCCGCCGCGGTAGTACTCGGGCGAGCGATGGAAGGTGTCGAGCAGGTCCTCGCGCCGCCGGACGACCAGGGCCCCGATGTCGTAGGCCTGGAAGAACCACTTGTGCGGGTCGACCGTGACGCTGTCGGCGCGGTCCAGGTCGGGCACCCGCGGCGCGTCGCGCTCTGAGAGCAGGGCCGCGCCACCGTACGCGGCGTCAGCGTGGAGCCAGAGCCCCTCGCGTGCCGCGAGATCCGCCAGCTCACCGACCAGATCGACGGCGCCCGTGTTGGTCGAGCCGGCCACGGCGGCGATCGCGGCCGGCGTGTGCCCCGCCGCCCGGTCGCGACGGATGGCCTCGGCCACCGGGGCGGCGTGGAGCCGGTGGCGCTCGTCCGACGGCAGGACCACGAGGGTGTCGGACGGGAAACCGAGCTCGTCGAGCGCCCGGGCGATCGAGAAGTGGGTCTGATCGCTGGCATAGACGCGCACGCCTTCGAGGTCGCGACCGCGCGGTGGACGGCGGCTGCCGAGCAGGCCCGCGAGGTGGACGTCGCGGACGAGCGCCATGGCCATGAAGTTGGCCATCACCCCGCCGCTCGCGAGCAGCCCGAAGCTGCCGTCGCCGTAGCCGACGAGGTCGCACAGCCAGCGCACGACCTCCTCCTCCACGAACGATCCGACCGGGCCCGCGTGCCAGACGTCGATTCCCTGGTTCGTCCACTGGGCCAGCACCTCGCCGGCGATCGACATCGGCAGCGGTGGCGGCGTGAAGTAGCTCAGCGAGCGCGGGTGGTAGCTGTTCAGTTGGTGCGGTGCCAGGCGCTCGGTGAACTCGCGGAGCACGTCGCCGCTGGGTGAGGGGGCGCGAGGGGCCGGCGCCGGGGCGCCAGGCTCGCCGTAGAACCTGGCGCGCAGCTCCGGGTAGCCGACCGGTTCGCCCATCGCCCGCCGGAGAGCCTCGTCGTAGAGGTAGTCGAGAGCGGTCGTCCAGGTCGCCTCGCCGAGGCGCTCGAGCGCCGTCCGCGAGGCCTGCCGGTAGCGGAAGCCGAGCAGCTCCGGCTCAGGGTGCCAGGCGAAGCGCGCGAGGAAAGCCTCGATCTCCGCCTGGCTGGGTTCGCGCGGGTCGGTCGGGTCGAACGGGTCGGGGCCGAGTGGCATGGCCGGATGGTACGCGGGTCGCGATCGTCGCATCGCCCTCGTGTCAACCGCACCGAGAGCCGAGGCATGCGGGCCGGGGCGACCGGCAGTGCCGCTCGTTCCACGGTACAGTCGGCCGGTGACCGAACCTTCCCCGGAGCGTCCGTCCTCGCCCCCGCCTGTCCGCTACAAGGGCGAAGATCTCGACCCCGAGCGCGGCCCCGGCCTCGGCTGCTTCTACCTGCAGATGATCGTGCTGGGCGTGCTGCTCGTGGCGACGCCACTGAGCGTCAGCATGAGCGCGCCCAGCATCGTCAGCGCCGTCCTCCTGTTCCTGACGATCGGCATCCTGCTGGTGTCCGGCCAGACGATCATCTTCCTGCTCCGCCTGGTCGCCGCCGACCGTCGCGAGGGCAGGCGTCGGCCGATCGCGAGCCGGACGCGGACCGTCGGCGAGCTCGATGACGCGTCCGTGGCGACCGCCTTGCCCGAGCCGAACGCCGCCGACGAGGAGCCCGCGGCGTCCGCGCTGCCCGCGACCGGGGCGGCCACCTTGCCCGAGCCCTCGACCGCTGACGACGCGGCCGGCGCGGGGAGACATCCCGGCTCCGGGCAGGTCCCGCCGGAGCCCGCGCCGGCGCCTCCGTCGGACGAAGGCCCCGTGCGACAATAGCCGCGGCCGCCATCTCGACCGACCGCCCGGAGGAACCGCCGCCCGTGCCCGTGCTCGCGACCTTCTTCTCCGTCCGCCGCGGCCGCGATCCCTTCTTCAAGACGTTCATGCGCACCCAGTTCCCCAAGCAGGTCCACGACTACGAGGAGAAGTTCGGGATCAAGTTCCTCGGCTGGTACAACGTCGCCCACGGCTGGGATTTCGACAACGTCATCCTGCTCGACCTGCCCGACTATGCCACCCTCGACCGCCTCGAGGCCGATGAGTCGACCCGGGCGCTCGGTCATCGCGCCGGAGAGTGGATCTTCGAGCGCCACCACTCGATGTTCCTGAGAGAACGGATGGGTCCCGATCTCGAGTACCACGGCTAGCGAAGGAGGCCATGCCATGAGTGACAGCCGCAACAGCATGCTCGGCGAGCTCGCGGCAGACGCTGCCCTCGAACGATCGGACTTCATCACCCAGTCGACCGAGCAGCTCCACCGGTTCCTCGACGCGAACCGGGACCGCATCCGGGACCTCGGTGGCCTGACCCTCATCGACGACGATCCCGACTACCTCTCGATCGCCCCCGACTGCACGTTCCGCAGCCGCAGCCGCTACCTCGACGAGGAGACCGGCGAGTGGATCAGCGACACGGAGGTCATCGAGAGCGCGGCCGAGCTCGTCGAGCTGTACAACCCGTCCGACGTGTTCGCCGCCTTCGCCGAGGCCGCTCGCGAGGCGGCGGGCCTCGCCGCCGAGCCGACGGCTGCCGAGGACCTCCTTGAGACCGCCGGCATCGCCCTCGACGAATCGGTCGGCCTGGGCGAGGACGTCGACGCCGGTGCCGCCTACGCCGGTGCCGCGGATGCCTGGGCCGCCGGACAGGACGAGAGCGAAGCGCCGACGAGCGAGCTCGACGCCGCCCGCCGGCTGTACGACGCCGCCCTCTCGTTCCAGGAGCGCAGCCAGCGCTCCGAGGCTCGGCTGCTCGAGCAGTTCGAGGAGACCGCGGCTCGCATCTCACCGGCTATCGGTGAGCTGCTCATCGTCGACGATGACGACGAGCGGCTCGTGCTGGCAGCCGACGGCTCGCTCCGTGCCGACGTGCAGCCCGAGGATTCGGGCGGTGAGTGGCGCGCCCTGGCGTCCGCGGAGGAGCTGGTCGAGTTCTACGACCCGACCGACGTGTTCGGCGACCTGGCCGATGCGCTGGCCGAGGGCTGGCCCGAGGTCGCGCCCGAGCTGGCGGGTGCCGACCTGGCCGACGACGAAGGCTCCGACGACGAAGGCTCCGACGACGAAGGCTCCGACGACGAAGGCTCTGACGACGAGGACGACGAAAGCGACGAGTCGAACGGCCGCTCCTGAGCGCCGCTCGGCGGAGCGTCGCGGACCTGAGCGGATGCGGCTGCTAGCCGCCGAGCTCGTCGAGAGCCGCGAGATCCTGCCCGGGCAGTGGCTGCAGGCGTATCACGCGCCGGCACTCGCCAGTGGAGCTCGGGCCGGCCAGTTCGTCCACGTCAGGACCGGCGACTATTCGGGCTTCGTCCTCCGCCGGCCGTTCTCGCTGAACACCGTCGACGCCGCCACGGGCGTCATATCGATCCACTTCCGGACGGTCGGCAAGGGGACGGCCTGGTTCACGCTGCTGCGGCCGGGCGACACGATCGACATGCTCGGGCCGCTCGGCCGGCCGTTCGAGGTCGACCCCCGCAGCCGTCACCTGCTGCTCGTCGCCGGTGGGCTCGGGGTCGCCGGCCTGCGCATGCTGGTTGACGAGGCGCTGCGCGACGGGCGCCAGGTGACGCTCCTGTTCGGGGCGGCGAGCGCCCGCGAGGTCTATCCCTCCTCGCTCCTGCCCGACGAGGTCGAGTACGTGGTCGCGACCGACGACGGTTCGCTCGGCCATCACGGCTTCGTGACCGAGCTCGTGCCGGACTACGAGGCCTGGGCCGACCAGGCCTTCGCCTGCGGGCCGCGGCCGATGCTGGCGACGCTCGCCCGCCTGGCCACCGGCCGCCGCCAACGGCTCGGAGTCGCCAGGCTCGGCCGCAAGCGCGGCGCCAGGAGATCCGTCGCGTACGGTTCGACGGCGGCCCGACGCAACGCGTTCCTCCAGGTCTCGATGGAGCAGCGCATGGGCTGTGCCGTCGGAGCCTGCCTCGGGTGCGTCGTCATGGGCACGAACGGGCAGCCGCAGCGGGTCTGCCGCGAGGGCCCCACGTTCGGGTCCGATGAGGTCGACTGGGAGAGCGGCTGGTGAAAGCGAAGCGCCGGGTCGTCACGACGCCCGACCGCAAGGGATCGAAGCGGACCCCGACGGTCCGCAGGCACAAGAGCGCGATCGTCCCGGCGCCGAAGTCCAAGAGGCCGGCCGGTGCGTCGGCCGCGCCTCTCGACGCGGGCACGCCGGCCCCAGGCCGAGCGCCGCGCACGACCTTGCCTGTGGCAGCCGATGAGGCGTTCCCGGGCGCACCCGGACCGGTCGACCTGACCGTCGACCTGGCACCGGAGCGGGGAGGCTTCAGGCTGGCCAACCCGATCCTCGTCGCCTCGGGCACATTCGGCTACGGGGTCGAGTACGGCGACGTCGTCGAGGTCGATCGCCTTGGCGCGATCTGCTGCAAGGGCACGACCCTCAAGCCGCGCATCGGCAACGTGCCGCCACGGGTGACCGAGACACCCGGCGGGATGCTGAACTCGATCGGCCTCCAGAACCCCGGGGTCGACGCCGTCGTCGAGAAGTACGCCGAGACCTGGGCCAAGTGGCGAGTCCCGGTGCTCGTCAACGTGGCCGGCGAGTCGGTCCGCGACTACGTCGAGGTCGTGCGTCGCCTCGACGGCGTCCCTGGCGTGGCCGGCATCGAGCTCAACATCAGTTGCCCCAACG
>Ga0210334_10923136_pt1 | contig 27201 bp, 23 predicted proteins | sample S306metaT_FD_164440 | JGI IMG/M metagenome (GOLD analysis project Ga0210334, IMG submission 164440) | Metatranscriptome of estuarine sediment microbial communities from the Columbia River estuary, Oregon, United States - S.306 (Metagenome... | ecosystem: Environmental > Aquatic > Marine >... | reverse complement strand
GGTCCGGCCAACGGCTGGAGCCTCGTCGGCAGCAGCCTGACCTTCGGCCCGGCGACCCTCGCCGCGGGCGCCTCCGCCACCGTCCACGTCGAGCGGGCCTCGACGCCGGCCGAGTGCGGGCTCGTCCCCAACACGGTCACCGGCTTCGCCACCAACGAGCCGCAGAGCTCGCAGCCGAACACGGCATCGGACGACGTCCTCGTCCAGTGCCCTGACATCACCGTCGCCAAGACGGCGAACCCGGCCGGCCCGGTCAGTGCCGGTGACGACATCGGCTTCGACGTCACGATCAGCAACGCCGGCCCCGGCACGGCCTACCAGGCCCAGGCTTCGGACACCCTGCCCGGCAGCGGCTGGGCGATCGTCGGTCCGGCCAACGGCTGGAGCCTCGTCGGCAGCAGCCTGACCTTCGGCCCGGCGACCCTCGCCGCGGGCGCCTCCGCCACCGTCCACGTCGAGCGGACCTCGACGCCGGCCGAGTGCGGGCTCGTCCCCAACACGGTCACCGGCCTCGCCACCAACGAGCCGCAGAGCTCGCAGCCGAACACGGCATCGGACGACGTCCTCGTCCAGTGCCCTGACATCACCGTCGACAAGACGGCCGCCGTCACCCCGATCAGCGCGGGCGAGATGGCCATGTTCACGCTCGAGGTCTGGAATGCCGGCCCCGGCATGGCCTATGGCGTGACGCTGGCCGACACCCTCCCGGCGGGCGTGGACTGGTTCATCGACAGCACCAGCCCGGCAGCGATCGAGGCGGCCTGCGACATCAGCGGGCAGGACCTCGCCTGCGACCTGGGCGATCTTGCCCCCGGCCGCGGAGCGAACAGCGTCTTCATCTACCTCGCCGGCCAGACCTCCTTCGCACAGTGCGTAGAGGGCGACTTCGAGCTCCTCAATGAGGTCGTGGTCGCGGCCGACAACGAGCCGGCGAACGCGCCGCTCCCGAACAGCGACGAAGCCACCATCGTCGTCAACTGCCCCGCCATCGGCGTCAGCAAGGAATCCGATCACGTGGGCGCGGTGAGCGCCGGCGATGAGGTCGGGTTCACCGTCAACATCGGAAACACCGGCGAGGGCACGGCGTTCGGCGTCGCCGTCGACGACCCGCTGCCTGCCGACCTGGTCTGGAGTCTCGATGGCACCGACCCGGCCGACGACACCCGCTGGACCCTCACGGGCGCGGCCGGTGACCAGACCCTGTCGTTCGCGGGCAACCTGGCCAGCGGCGAGTTCAGCTCCGTCCACATCGTCGCGACCTCGAATGCCGAGGTCTGCGGCGCCATCCCGAACACGGCCACGATCCTGCTCGGCGAGGCGGAGCTTGGCTCCGATGACGCCACCGAGCTCGTCGACTGCCCTGACGTCGTCGTCGAGAAGACGCCCGACGGCGCCTCCATCAACGCCGGCGACACCGCCAGCTTCAGCATCGTCGTCACCAACCTCGGCCCCGGTCGGGCGGACGACGTCGTGCTCACCGATGACCTGCCGGCCGGCGACTGGACCCTCGGCGGTCCTGACGCCGAGGCCTGCTCGATCGTCGGTGGCACGCTCACCTGCGACTTCGGCTCGCTCGAGGCCGAGGAGACCGCGACGGTCACCCTCAGCCGGGCAACGACGGCCGAGGACTGCGGCCTGATCGAGAACGAGGCGTTCGTCTCGGCGGGCAACGAGGCCGCAGCCGACAAGCCCGACAGCGACACCGGCGACATCACGGTCCTCTGTGCCGCGATCGACATCACCAAGACCGCCTCCTCCGAATCGGTGGTGGCGGGCACCTCGATCGCCTTCACGGTCACCGTGACCAACCCGGGACCGGGCGATGCCTACGGCGTCGAGGTCAGCGACCCGCTGCCCGCGACGGCCGGCCTCGCCTGGTCGATCCAGAGCGGTGACGAGGGCTGGGCGATCGTGGACGGCGACCTCGTCTTCAGCGCCGATGTCCTCGGCGCCGGCGAGAGCGCCACCGTCACCGTGGCGAGCCCCACGACCGAGGCGTCCTGCTCGGTCGTCGACAACACCGCATCCGTCACTACAACCAACGACGGCTCGGACGAGGCCAGCGCCTCCGTCGAGGTCATCTGCCTGCCCGAGCTGACCATCGTGAAGAGCAACGACGCTCCGATCGCAACGATCGACCTGGGCGACAGCGTCATCGTCGACCTGCCGACCCTCGAGGAGGGTGACAGCGCGACCTTCACGCTGGAGTACACCCTCGTGAACGGGCCCGTCGACAACGGCGTCGTCACCGATGTCCTGCCTGCCGGGCTCGCCTACGTCGACGGCTCCGCCAGCAGCAACGACGAGTTCGCCTTCGTCTCGTACGACGAGGCGACCCGCACCCTGCGCTGGGAAGCCGAGACAGTGACCGAGAGCGGCACGCTCACATATGAGGCTCAGGCTCAGGACGGCGCCGCCGACCTGGCCCAGCCGCTGGTGAACGTCGCCACGGTCGCAAGCGACCAGACCGGTCCCGACAGCGACGACTCCGAGGTCTACGTGGCCACGGTCGAGGCTCTCACGCCGCCGCCGTCGATCACTCCGCCGCCCACCGATACCCTCGCTGCCCCGCAGGCCCCCAGCAACCCGGGATTCACCCTGATGCTGGTCCTGCTTGGCCTCGCCGGCTTCACTCTCGCCCTTGGGTTCGTCACCCCGGTGCCCGAGCGAGTCCGCCGACGGGATCGCCGCAGCTGACGCTCGGCCGATCATCACTCGGGCCGCTCGTCCGCCCCTGACGGGACGGGCGAGCGGACCAGGTGGACCGTCGGACCCATAAGGTTGGGTCCCCGAGACCCGGACGGGGCGTGCCCGCCTGAGGCACGCCCCGTTCGTCATGCCTGGGCCGAGACGACAGGTTCTTGCGCCCGGGAGATCCTATGACCCGGCCCGCGCCTCGTCCTGGGCCGCTCGGTGCACGATCGCACCGCGTTCGCCGTCGCGTGTGCGGTCCGGTCGGGACCAGTGCACAAGCCACGGCCCGAAGGTCCTGGACGGGTACCACCCGGTCCTGCACGATGACGACGCCCCTTGGGCAAGGGCCCCGGCCCCCCTCGGTCGGGATCCTCATCAGGACCGCATCGGAAAGGATCTCGGGGACCATGGACCCAGCGCGACGCCGGCGCACGCGCGCCGCGCTCTCGCCGCTCCAGGCGCTCGGCTGGGCGGCCGTGGCGGCGCTCGTCCTCACGGTCACGTTCGGTTCCGTGGGCGCACTCGCCTCCGAGGCCCCGTCGGCCCCCGCTCGCGGTGGCGGCATCGTCGTCGACGGCGTCCGCACCGATCGGACCGGCGCCGACCGGTTCGCAGCCATGCACCGGGCCGGCCGGCCGGACAAGACGAACGAGTCCGACCTCTACCGGCGCCACGACTGCGCGACTGGCGTGCTCGCGGTCATTGTCGAAGCGCGCCCAGGCGTTGCCCTGGTCGACGGCGACGACTTCGTCAAGGCTGACGGGGTCAAGCGAGTCGGCAGTCCGGACATCGGGGACCACACGAAGAGCGCCGACCACCTCGGCTGGGAGGCGTCGTTCGCCCTGGCCCAGGGATCGCACCTCCTGAACGTGCATGCGCAGGTGCTCGATGGAGGCAGCCAGACGTCGGCGGTCGAGGATCGCGCGATCGCTCTGATCATCGAGTGCCCGGGCGTCGAACCATCGGTACGGCCATCGGCACAGCCCGCCGTCGAGCCGAGCCAGCAGCCGGAGTCGAGCGTCGCCCCCGCCGTCGAGCCCGGGACGGCGCCCTCCGTCGAGCCCACCGTCGAGCCCAGCACGACGCCAGGCGCCGTGGTCGAGACCCCCGCGGCCCCCGAACCGACACCGACCCCGATCGCCGAACCGACCGGCGACCCCGACCCCCACGACGAGTTGAACGGCCCGTCAGGCACGTGCGCGTGCGACGCTCCGGGTCCGTCGAGCCAGGTCGTCGACGAGGTGCTCGGCACGGTCGGTACCCCCACCGTGGCCTCCCCGCTCACGCCTCCCCCGACCGACAGGCAGACGGTCGTCCCGACCGCGTCGGCGACCGATGTCGGCCGGCTCGTCCTCCTCGGTCTTGCGGTGCTGATCGCGACCGCGCTCATGGTGGCGCGGTCGGGGCGCGATCGTGGGGAGGTCCGGGCCCGCTAGATCGCCGTCGCTGTCCCTGGTGCCCCCGGCCCGGGTGGCCCCCGCACCCGGGCCGTTCCCTGTCCCGGGTACGCGAGGTGCCCGCTCAGATCGTCGTCGCGTCTCCGGGCCACACGAAGGACACCGGCCCGTCGAACGCGGCCTGGACCGAGGCGATGGCCTCTTGCGGGTCGTATCCCATCTGGAGGTGCGTCAGCAGGATCCGCGCCGGGCGGGTCGCCCGGCCGAGCTCGCCGATCGATGGCCCGTCGAGATGAAGCTCGTCGACCGGTACCGGCCCCGGGCCGAAGGACACCTCCGTGAGGAGCGTGTCACCCGGCCGGATGAGCGGGGCGAGGTCCATCGCCCGCCCGCAATCGCCCGAGTACACGAGGCCGGGACCATCAGCACCGGGGATCGTGACCCGCAGCGCCTGGCTGTCGGCGGTGTGCGTGACCTTGGCTGCCTCGATGCGGAAGGGCCCGATCGTTCGTGTGCCAGGCTCGAGCGCCACGACGTCGAGCGCGGCTGCTGTGAACCCCTCCTCCCCGTGGAGCGCGTCGAGGCGTGCCGCCAGCGGACCAGGGGCGTGGACCGCCATCCGCCGCGGCGGATGGAACTCATATCGCAGGTAGTGGCGCAGCGCGATCAGGTCGATCCAGTGGTCCGGGTGCAGGTGACTGACGACAACGGCCAGAAGGGCGCTCGGCTCGATCTGGCCCGCAAGCGCCGGGAAGACGCCCTGGCCGAGATCCAGCACGATCGACGCGCCCAGTGTCCGAACGAGGTAGCCGGAGCCCAGCGCACCCGGACGATCCGTGTATGCGGGACCGGCGCCCAGCACGTAGAGCTCGATCGCCGCTCCCGCTCGGTCGGTCATCCGCGCAGCCTAGCGCAAGGTGTGCTGCTCGGCGTCGGGGCCGGGCGCGACGCCGTCCGGCGGGCGACCGGCAACCTTCTCGGGGCGGTCGGCGTGGTGGGTCTGTCGAACGCTACGGCCTTGGCGACGCGCTCGGCTTGGGGCTCGGCTTGCCGCCACCCGGCGGCGACGCGTCGGGCCTGGGGCTCGGCTTGCCGCCACCCGGCGGCGACGCGCTCGGCTTAGGGCTCGGCTTGCCGCCACCCGGCGGCGACGCGTCGGGCCTGGGGCTCGGCTTGCCGCCACCCGGCGGCGACGCGCCGGGCTTCGGACCGTCGAGACGGTCGATGACCTTGCCACTGTTCTCGATCGCGTTTCGGAGCCCCTTGATCGCCGGTCCCGGGGCGGTATCGAGCAGACCGTTCAGGACGACCAGATGCTTGGAGAGCACGGTCTCGAGCTCGCCCTGCCGCAGCTCGGATGGGGCGGAGTCCAGCACCTCGTCCACGGTCGACTGATAGGCAGCCAGGGCGGCGGCGAGAGCGCCCTGATCGCCGCGAGCCGCGGCCGCCTCGGCCTCGCCGAACCGGGCCTCGATGCGCCGTAGCTCGGCTTCGGCCCGGGCATCCGGGTCGGACGGCAGGGTGACTTCCTCGAGCCAGAGACGCGCGCCGTACAGGGCCCCGCCTGGACCGCTCGCGGCTGCCGCACCGCCGACCGCGACGACGAGGGCGAGGGTCGCCGCGAGCAGGCCAAGTAGCGGGCGCCAGCTGCGTGGTGTCAAACGGTGGTCGGCGACCTCCGGGATCGTCCCGGCCAGCGGTCGCGGCGATCGAGCCTCGACCATCACCCGCGCCCTCGCCCGCGCCGTCGCGAGCGGATCCGGGCGCAGGCGCTCGTCGGCGTACGCCTCCAGGCGCCGCTGCAGCTCCTCGTCCCCCGGGATCTGCGGGTCCACTGTCACATCCACGTCATCCATCCGTTCGGTCCGATCCACCGGGACCGTCCCCCGGCCCGTCGATACCGAGCTGTCGCCGTAGCGCGGCGATGGCCCGGAATTGCAGGCCCCGGATCGTGCCTTCCTGCTTGCCCATCGCGACGGCCGCCTCGCGGGCCGAGAGCCCGGCGAAGAAGCGCAGGGCGAGGGCATCCCGCTGCTCCACCGTCAGGGCCTCGAGGGCCACTGCGACCGCATCCATGTCCTGTCGCGCGGCGGCGATCTCGTCCGGTGCCGCCGCCCCGCCGAGCAGCTCGCCGACCGACTCCAGGTCGGCGTGCTCCCGATGCGTCCGAACGTGATCGATCACCGTGTTCCTGGCCAGCCGGAACAGCCAGCCCCCGAAGGGAACGCCCCGCGATTCGTATCTCGGGAGCGCCTCCAGGGCCTTGACGAAGACGTTCTGCGTCAGGTCCTCCGCGTCTGCCGGGCGCCTGACGCGGCTGGCGATGTAGCGATAGACCGGATCGTGGTAGAGGTCGAAGATCTGCCCGAATGCGTCGGCATCGCCGGACCTTGCCTGATCCACGAGTCGCTCGAGCGCGGCATCGTCGACAGTCACAACGATTCCATCGGCCCGGCGTTAGGCGCGGAGGCGATCGGGGATCGAGACGGCGATCCCGGCGCCGCCTCGCCGGAAGGCAAGCTCGCGATAGCCCGCCTCGGCCGCCGCCGCATAGGCCGCGTCCAGCCCGAAGGCGAACGAGCGGGCCCGATGGGCATCCGAGCCGGCCGTGACGCGCCGCCCGCCGAGCTCGCGGAAGCGGGCCACCGTCGCTGGCGGTGGATACGTCTCACCGGGAGCCTGGCGCAACCCGCTCGAGTTGACCTCCAGCGCTGCACCTGCCTCGACGATCGCCTCGAGTGCCGGCTCGCAGAGTTCCGGGGCCGCCGCAAGCTGCGCCGGGGTCACGAACGGGAACAGGTACTTCTTCACGTAGTCGAAGTGGCCGATGGTGTCGAACAAGCCGCTTCGGGCGGCGGCGATCACTTCGTCGTAGTAGGGGGCGACCACCTCGGCCAGCGAACGCCCGGTGACGAACGACGCGACCCGGTCCGGCGTGTACGGCGAATCGGGCATCACGTGGACCGAGCCGATCGTGTAGTCGTAGCGGTGCCGGGCCAGGTGCGCCCGGATGTCCGCCTCGCGTGCCGACTCGTACGTGATCTCGATGCCGAACCTGATCGCGACGCGATCTCCCCATCGCTCGGCGGCCTGGCGCACGGTTCGTTCGCGCTCCTCGTACGACACGTCGTAGGCCGGTGCGCGCGGATCGAAGTCGACGTGGTCGGTGATCGCCAGCTCGGCGATCCCCTGCTCGACGGCGAGGGCCGCGTACACCTCGATGGGAACGTCCGCGTCCGGCGAGAGGTCCGTGTGGAGGTGGGCGTCCAGGGGCAGGTCGCGGGCCGGCCCGTCCGGCGTCACCCGGCGATCACCCCGAGCTCGTGCCCGACGCGGTCGAATGCGGCCAGCGCCCGATCGAGGTGCTCGTCGGTGTGGGCCGCCGTCACGATCGTGCGGATGCGCGCTCGGTCGAGGGCCACGGTCGGGAACACGACGGACGTGCCGAACACGCCCTCCTCGAACAGGCGCTCGGAGAAGCGGATGGCCGTTGCCGATTCGCCCAGGATGACCGGCGTGATCGGAGTCTCCGAGCCGCCGGTGTCGAAACCCAGGCGCGTCAGCTCGGCCTTGAAGCGGCGTGTGTTCGCCCAGAGCCGCTCGAACAGCTCGGGCTCCTCGCGGAACACCCGGATCGCCTCGAGGCAGGCGGCCGCCACGGCCGGTGGATGCGAGGTGGAGAAGAGGAATGGCCGGGCTCGCTGGGTGAGGAGATCGCGCAGCATCCGGGAGCCGGCCACGTAGCCGCCGAGCACGCCGACCGCCTTCGACAACGTGCCCACCTGAATCGCCACCCGTCCGTGCAGGTCGAAGTGGTCGACGCTGCCTCGACCGTTCCGACCGAGTACCCCGGAGGCGTGGGCATCGTCGACCATGACCGCGGCGTCGAAGGCCTCGGCTGCCTCCACGATCATCGGCAAAGGGGCGATGTCCCCGTCCATGCTGAAGACGCCGTCGGTCACGACCAGGATGGAGCGATACGGCTCGCCGCTGTCCGCCCGACCCTGCTCGCGCGCCTCGCGCAGGATCTCGCGCAGCGCGGCCACGTCCTTGTGCGGATAGACCTTGCGCGGCGCCTTCGAGAGGCGCATGCCATCGATGATCGAGGCGTGGTTGAGCCCGTCACTGACGATGAGGTCGGCCTCGCCGGTGATGGTCGGGATGACCCCGGTATTGGCCGTGAAGCCCGACTGGAAGGTGAGCGCCGCCTCGACGTCCTTGAAGTCGGCCAGCTCGGTCTCGAGCGCCTCGTGGAGGGTCATCGTGCCGGCGATGGTGCGGACGGCGCCCGAGCCGGCTCCGAACGCCTCGACGGCCCGCAGGGCGGCCTGCCGCAGCCGAGGGTGGTGGGTGAGCCCGAGATAGTCGTTCGAGGAGAGGCTGATGACCTCGCGGCCGTCGATGATGCAGACGGGCCCCTGGGCGGAGCTCATGACTCGCAGGGGTCGGTAGAGGTGCTCCCGGTGCAGGGCCGCGAGCTCGTCATCGATGTGGGCCAGGGGATCGCGACGGGTATCCAGGCTGCGCATCACGTCATCCAGTCCATGATCACCTTGCCCGAGTCACCCGAGCGGGCGGCGGCGAAGGCGGCTTCGTGCTCGCGGAACGAGAAGCGGTGGGTGATGGCCGGGCGGATGTCCAATCCAGACTGGAGCATCACCGTCATCTTGTACCAGGTCTCATACATCTCGCGGCCGTAGATGCCCCTCACGGTCAGCATCTTGAACACGATCTGGGTCATGTCCAGGGCGATCTCCTCGGACGGGATACCGAGCATCGCGATCCCGCCGCCGTGGGCCATGCTGGCGATGGCCGCCCGGAGGGCCTCCGGGTTGCCCGACATCTCGAGCGCCACGTCGAACCCCTCGACCATGCCCAGCTCGGCCCACACCTCGGCCAGCGGGCGCTCTCGTGGGTCGACCGCGACGGTCGCCCCCATCCGCATCGCCAGCTCGCGGCGGAAGGCGTTCGGCTCGCTGACGACGACGTGGCGCGCGCCGGCGTGGCGAACGACGGCGGTCGCCATCAGCCCGATGGGGCCGGCTCCGGACACCAGCACGTCCTCGCCGAGGACGGGGAACGACAGGGCGGTATGGACGGCATTGCCGAACGGATCGAAGATCGCCGCCACCTCCGGGTCGATGCCCGGCCAGTGATGCCAGACGTTGGCCATCGGGAGGGCGACGTACTCGGCGAAGGCGCCGTCGCGACCGACCCCGAGACCGATCGTATTGGCGCACAGGTGCCGGCGACCGGCCAGGCAGTGCCGACAGCGCCCACAGACGACGTGACCCTCGCCACTCACGAGGTCGCCGGGTCGGACGTCGAGGACGTTCGGGCCGACCTCCACGATCTCGCCGACGAACTCGTGGCCGACGACGAGCGGCGGTGCGATGGTCCGCTCCGCCCAGGGGTCCCACGACTCGATATGCAGGTCCGTGCCGCAGATTCCCGTCCGGTGCACGCGGATCAGGACGTCGTTGATGCCCGGGACCGGTTCCGGCACGGTTTCCAGCCGGAGGCCCGGGCCGGGCGCGGTCTTCACGAGGGCGAGCATGGTCGCCTCCAGGTGGTCAGGCGGATCCGTCCACGATCGGGTTCTCGATGCTTCCGATGCCCTCGACCTCGATGCGTGCTCGATCGCCCGGCTCGAGAAAGACCGGCGGCTGGCGGAACACACCGACGCCGGCCGGCGTGCCGGTCACCAGCAGGTCGCCAGGCTCGAGGGTGATGGCGGCGCTGACGAACTCGATCAGCTCCGGGATGCGGAAGATCATGTCGGCCGTCGTGCCGTCCTGCATCGGGACCACCTCGCCGGCCTGTGGGCCGGCGCCGGGGATCCGCCAAGAGCGTAGCGCCAGCGCTTGCGGGTCGGGGAGGTCCTCCGGCGTCACGAACCAGGGGCCGACCGGCAGGAACGTGTCCGAGCCCTTGGCCCGGAGCCACTGCCCGTCGCCCCGCTGGCCGGGTCCCAGGGCCGCCTTGTTGCCCTGCCAGTCCCGGGCCGTGACGTCATTGCAGGCGACGTATCCGGCGACGTGCTCGAGGGCGACCGTGGCATCGACGGCGCTTGCCCGGCGCCCGATGACGACGCCGAGCTCGACCTCGAGATCCAGGGCGTGGGTACCGGCGGGCCGAACGACCGGCTCGCCGTCGGCGACGATCGCGTTCGCGAACTTCGCGAAGAGGGTCGGGCGGGTCGGCACGTCCAGCCCTTGCTCGGCCACGTGGTCGCGGTAGTTGAGGCCGATGCAGACGATCTTGCCCGGTGCCCAGACGGCCGGCGCGGGGCGGAGCGATCCGAGCGGCAGCGGCCGCACCCCGCGATTCCGCGCTTCGTCGACCGCGTGGGCCATCTGCTCGAGCGCCAGGCGAGCGTCACCGGCGAAGGCGGTCATCACCGAGGGGTCGAGCTCGACCAGGGGCGGGGCATCGATCCAGAGGCGCTCCGGATCGAGCGCCAGCCAGGGCAGCACGCCGCCTTCGACGGCGATCCCGAACGTCCTGTCCTCGTCGGCGTCGAAGTAGCTGAACAGGCGCATGCTCGGGGTCCTGGGTGCCCCGGATCAGCTCGGGCTGGGGGAGGGTGCCACGTCCGGCGACGCGCTCGGCCCGGCGCACTGGGGCTCGGGGTTGCTCCGCTCGCCCTCCTCGCTCCAGAAGTGGAGGATGGCATCCGTGTCGAGGGTGTCCAGATAGAGCACGCGGCCCCAGACGAGCGCCGCGTACGGCTTGGGCATCTGGTCGAATCGCGCGATCACGGGGCCGTTCCTGCCGGCGGGGATGTCGCAGACCGGGCTCGGCGGGAACTGGTCGTAGAGCTGGCGGAGGGCGGCCTGGCTCGCGTCGTCGCAGGCGCCGGCGTCGCAGCGGTAGAGCAGGACGAGCCCGCCATGCTCGAGGTTGTGGATCCAACCCTGGGGAGCGACGCTGTCGCCGGTGTCGTAGAAGCGTGCCTGGATCGGCCCCTGGCCGGTCAGGTTGACGTGCGAGCCGGAGGCCGGCGGGCAGTACGTGTAGCGGACGAACTCGCCGGCCGAGATATGGCCGCGGCCCATGTCGCTCTGGACCGTGCCGAGACCATCGGGATCCGGGTCCGTAGGCTGGAACTCCGTCGAGCAAGCGTAGGAGGGCGACGAGGCGGCGAGGAAGACGAAGCCGCCGACCAGGGCGATCCCGGCCACCAGCGCGATCCCCAGGATCGTCGTGCGGTAGCGCTCCAGGAACGGAGGCTTGGCGGTCGCCGCCGGGCCACGATCCCGGTCGCGATCGCGCCGCCCCGCACGAGCGCCCCCGGACGAGGAGCGGGACGAGGTTGGCTGGCCGGTTGCGCCATCGGGGCGGCGCGAGGACTTGGTCACGCGTCGGGCCTCATCGTAGATCGCGAGCTGGCCGGTTCCGGGACGGAGGCCGCCGCTCGAGTGCAGGCCAGAGGGTACCGTCCGGCGCGTTTCGCTGCCGGGACCGGCTCAGGGCTCGTTGAGATAGGCGCGGACCGCCGGCCGGGTCAACCCCCGGAAGAGCACGAACCCGAGCAGCGCGGCGAGGATGGCCGGGACCGGCATCCCCAGCAGGAGCAGGAGCGGAACTGCCGGCAGGGTCAGGCTGGACAAGCCGAGGGCGAGGCCGCGCGACGCCTCCTTGCGCTGGAGGACGAGCGTCACGGTGAAGATCGTGTAGGCGAGCAGGACCATCACGACGACACCGACCGGGCTGAGGGGCGCCGAGATCGCCTGGTCGACGACGAAACGGAGCGACAGCCCGACGGCGCCCAGGACGAGGAAGGCATAGCCGAGGAAGACAAGCACCCCGGGCGGCATGGCGCGAATCCGTTCGAGCATCGCGGCCGATTGTGCCACCGGCGGGCGGCGAGCGCGGTGGGCCGGCCGGCCAGGCTGGGGCGTCGGCCGGTGGCGCGGTCGCGAGCGGCGAGCGGCGATCGAGGGGGCGCTCCATCGATCGTCCACTTTGGGGGTTGACAGCACGCGAGCCAGCCCGGTACCGTCACCTAAACCGGTTTTCTAAACCGGTTTGCACGCTCCGCATGCCGGACCATCCCCGCCGGCCCGTGGGGGTGGAGGAGCCGCCGCTGGGCAGGACGCCGCCGAGCCCGACCAGCGGTCCACGTCGATCAGGAGGGTGAGTGGAGCTTCGGACGAAGCGGCCCCGGATCGCTGACGTCGCCCGCGAAGCAGGCGTCTCCAAGACGGCCGTCTCATTCGCCTTCAACAGCCCCGATCGACTGGCCCCCGAAACGGCCAGCCGGATCCGCGATGTCGCCCAGACGCTCGGATATCGGCCCGATCCTGTCGCCCGGATGCTCAGCCAGCGGCGCACACTGACGTTGGGCATCCTGACCCCCCAGGCGCTGTCGGTCGCGTTCTCGAACCCCTTCTTCAGCACGTTCGCAGAAGGCGTCGCGCTCGCGACGGAGGATTCGGGGTACACGCTGAGCTTCATCTCACCGGTCCACGGGTCGCTGGCCCGGGCGATCGGACGGGCGACCGTCGACGGGGTCGTCGTCGTCGGCCTGTCGGCCCGCCATCCCGAGGTCGAGGCCATCGAGCGGTCGGGCATCCCGACGGTGCTGGTCGACTCGCGCTCGCTCAACGACCATGCGTCGATCGATGTCGATGACGCGAGCGGCGCGGGCGCGGCGGCCGAGCACCTGCTCGCCCTCGGGCATCGCGACTTCCTGGTGATCGGCGTCGAGCCGGCCCAGGCCGGTGTCGCTGACGACCCGGAGAGCGTGTCGAGCTGCCGTCTGCGGGGCTACCGTGAAGCGCTGGCGGCGGCCGGCATCGAGCTCCGCAGCGCGTCGGTCGTGATGGGGCCGGCCAGCATCGAGGGCGGCAAGGCCGCCTTCCATCGTGCCTGGGAGGACGGTCTCCGTCCGAGCGCCGTCCTGGCCATGAGCGATGCGATGGCGATCGGTGCCATGCGGGCCGCGCGCGACCTGCGCCTGAGCGTGCCGTACGATGTCAGCATCGTCGGCTACGACGACATCGACCTCGCGCAACACCTCGATCCCGCCCTCACGACGGTGCACCAGCCGATCCGCCGCAAGGGCGAGGAAGCTGCCCGGCTCCTGCTGTCGTTCGTCGACGGCCAGGCGCCGGTCGTCGCCGAGCATCGTCGGCTGGAAACCCGCCTGATCGTGCGGGCGTCGACCGCGGCGCCCCGCAGCGAGGGGAGGTGAACGAGGTCCACGACTCTGGTCATCCCGAGGTGAGCGACCCGCGGCAGAGCGGGAGCTCCGACTCCCGCCCGAACGCACGGTCGGCCGCCCAGCGGCGACCACAGGCCGGGGCCTCCGGCCACCACGCATCATCGGTCAACAAGCAGGAGGAGAGACACAAGACATGAAGCACAAGCTTCAGCTCGGCACGCTGGCTGCCGTCGCGGCGTTCGCATTCGCGGCGTGCTCCAGCGGATCGACCCCTTCGCCCTCGACGGCCGCGTCCGCCGAGCCGTCCGCCGCCGCTTCGGCCGAGCCGAGTGGCGGGTCCATGACAGACCTCACCGGCAGCCTCACGATCTGGCACGCCTACGGCTCGTCCGGCGGCAATGCCGAGTTCAAGGCCTTCACCCGCATCACCCAGGGCATCGAGCTGCTCAACCCGAATCTGCAGCTGACCATCCTCGAGGTCCCGTTCGACCAGATCTTCAAGAAGTTCGAGACCGAGTCGGCCGCCGGCGGCGGGCCCGACATGTTCATCGCCCCGAACGACAGCCTCGGCAGCGAGGTCCGCGGCGGGTTCCTCGCGGATCTCACCGGCAAGATCGACTTCACGGTCAGCGAGTCGACCGATGTCTCGGTCAAGGGCAGTCAGGTCGACGGCGTGCTTTTCGAGGTGCCCGAGTCGCTCAAGGCCGTCGCGATGTACTACGACAGCGAGAAGATCACGACCGCGCCGGCCACCACCGACGAGCTGATGACGGCCGTCAAGGGTGGCGCCAAGGTCGGCCTCATCAGCGGGCCGTACTTCGGCTGGGGCCTCTATGCCTCGTTCGGCGGCGCGATCTTCGACGACACCGGCAAGTGCATCGCCGACCAGAACTCCGGCGTCGCCGACGCCATCCAGTACGTGGCCGACCTCAAGGCCGCCGGCGCCCTCGTCGATGCCGACTACGGCAAGGTCAACGACGCCTTCAAGAACGCCGAGATCGACGCGATCTTCAATGGCAACTGGACGCTCGGCGACTACCGCGCCGCCCGCCCGGCCGTTGCCGTCGCGCCCCTGCCCGCCGGTCCGGCCGGCGACAAGGCCGCCCCGATGGTCGGTGTCGACGGCTGGTACATCAACGCCGCATCGCAGAACCAGGACCTGGCGATCGCGGTCGCCCAGGAGTACGTGAGCCAGGCGTCCCAGACGGTCTATGTCGACGTCGCCGGTCACGTTCCCGCCAACAAGAACATCGAGATCATCGATCCCCTCGTGAGCGCCTTCTCCGACGCCATCAACGAGGGCCAGGCTCGCCCGCAGTCCAAGGAGATGGACAACTACTGGGGCAACTTCGAAAACGCCTGGAAGCAGGTGCTCGACGCGGGCGCCAGCGCGACCACGGCCGTCGCCGAGGCGTGCGCCGCAACGAACACGGCCAACGGCAAGTAGGTCGAAGACCGGCCCGTCGCCGGGACGGGTCGGCAGGGCGGAGCGTCGGAACGGCCGGCGCTCCGCCCGCTACCATCCGGAGACCGGGGAGACCACGGAGACCAGGGAGACCAGGGAGACCGGGGAGACCCGGATGGCCCGAGCGCAGTACCGGGATGAGGAGAGGGACTGCCGATGACCGTCGCGACCACGAGCGCCAAGGCAAAGGGGAAGGCCGCGACCTCGGGACGACGCACCACCAGAGGCGCCTACCTGTACCTGGTCCCCGCCTTCCTGGTCATGGGCGTGATCACGCTCTATCCGCTGCTCTACCAGGTCTGGATGTCATTCACGGACTACGGCATCCAGAATCTGCGGGCCGGCTCCCCGGCGCCTGCCTTCGTCGGGATCCAGAACTACGTCGACGTGCTGGCCAGCCAGCTCGCGATCCCCAACTTCAACTTCGTCCGACTCATCCTCTACAACATCTGGTGGGCGCTCAGCAACGTCGCGATCCACGTCGTCCTCGGTGTCGCGATCGCGCTGCTGATGCACGTCAAGGGGCTCTGGTTCAAGCGCTTCTATCGCGCCCTGTTCATCCTCCCGGTCGTCATCCCGCCGATCATCGTGGCGACGGTCTGGAAGAACATGTACGACCCCGACTACGGCGCCATCAACCAGCTCCTCGCCCTCCTCGGCGGCTGGTTCGGCATCTCGGCCGACGTGTTCCAGATCGATTGGCTGCGCCAGATCGAGGACCCCATCCCGTTCATCCCGCTGCCGCTCGCGTTCTTCGCGATGCTCGTCACCAACACCTGGCTGGGCTGGCCGCTCAACGCGGTCGTCGCGACCGGCGCCCTGCAGAGCATCCCGAACGAGCTGTACGAGGCGGCCGAGATCGACGGCGCGGGCCCCTGGCAGCGCTTCAAGACGGTCACCTTGACCTATCTCCGTCCGGCGATGCTGCCGTATGCGATCTACGGCTTCGTCATCACCTTCAACCTGTTCTACTTGGCCTACTTCATGTCGGCCGGCGGACCGTTCGGGCGGACCGAGCTCCTGGTGACCCAGGCCTACCGACTGGTGAACGACCAGCGACTCTATGGCGTCGGTGCCTCGTTCGCCGTGATCATGTTCTTCATCCTGCTGGTGATCACCCTGGCGACCAACCGTATGGCGCGGGCGACCCGTAGCTACGAAGACCTGTAGGAGGGCGCGACGATGACTGCCACCGGCGCCAGCGCCCTCCGGACCCGGTCCCGGTTCTCCCGCCCCAGCATGCGGCGAAGCCGGCGCGGCAAGCCCTCGCTGCTCCGCCAGGCGCTGCTGCAGGCCTGCGCGATCGGGCTTCTCTTCACCGTCATGTTCCCGATCATCTGGGTGTTCTCGCTATCGCTCGATCCGCTCAACCGGTCGCGACCCGATGGCCTCAACCTGATCCCGACGAATGCCACGCTCGAGGCCTATCGGCAGGTCCTCGAGCAGCCCACCAACAACCCGATCTCGTTCTTCGGCCTTGCCCTCAACAGCCTCAAGATCGCCATCGGCTCCTCGATCATCAGCGTTGGCATCGGCGTCACGGCCGCCTACGCGTTCTCACGCCTCCACTTCCGTGGTCGCGAGGTCCTGATGCTGGCGATCCTCGGGGTCCTCATGCTGCCGGCTGTGGCCACGCTGACTCCGCTATTCGTCCTGCTCAACCAGGTCCAGGTCGACCTCCCTCTGGTCGGCGAGTTCAACCTGCGGAACTCCCTGCTGGGTGTCGGGTTGGCCATCATCTCCGGGCTGCTGCCGTTCGCCATCTGGAATCTGAAGGGCTATCTCGACACCATCCCCCATGACCTCGAGGAGGCGGCGGCGGTCGACGGGGCGACGGGAAACCAGACGTTCCTCCGGATCATCCTGCCCCTGGCAGTGCCGGCGCTCGCGGTAACGGCCTTCCTGGGCTTCGTGTCCGGCTGGACCGAGTTCTACTTCTCGTGGATGTTCTTGACCAAGGTCGAGGACGAGACGCTGGCCATGGCTCTCTACTCGATGCAGGGCCAGTTCACGAACACGCCCTGGTCGCTGTTCTCGGCCTTCGCCATCCTGTTCGCGATCCCGCCGGCGGTGGTCTACTTCCTCGCCCAGCGCTACATCACGTCCGGTCTCGCGGTCGGCGCCGTCAAGGGCTAGGACTCGCGTGATCACGGCGGCATTCGGCCGCCCTCGCGTCTTCGACGACCACCTCGTTCACCCGCCGGCGGCGGGCTGGTTCCGCACCGGGCGGCGGGCCCCGCCGTGTGGCTACGGGCTCGCCGGCTCGAGCTGCCAGATGGACAGGCTGCGGGGCGGGAGCTCAGCGACCGGCACGTAGCCCGCGAAGCCGCCGCCCGCCGTGACCAGGGGGCCGAGTGCCACCGGCGGCGCGGGAGCCTCGTCGGTCGCCACCGGTGCGGCTCGGACGGTCCCGCAGAGCGGCCCGGCGTCGAGCGTCAGGCCGACGTCCGCGGCGGGCGCCGACGACAGGTTGACGAGCACGAGCAGGGTCTGGTCGCCGCTCCGGCGGAGCGTCGCCACCACGGCCGGATCCGAGGTGTCGACGACCCAGGTCTCGGCGCCGCGCAGCGCCGGCAGCGAGGCTCGAAGTCGGATGAGCTGCCGGTAATGCGCCAGGAGGCTGTTCGCGTCGCCCGACTCCTCGGCCACGTTCACGTCCGGCCAGTCGTCGTTCATCGGCTCCCATGGCGCGACCGTGCTGAAGCCGCCGGCGGGCGGCAAGGCGGTCCACGCCATCGGAGCGCGGAGCCGCTCGTCCGGCTTGCGTCCGGACTGGCCGAGCTCCTCGCCGTAGTAGACGAATGGCACGCCGGGTCCCGTCATCAGCAGCGACGCGGCCACGCGAGCCGCGCCCACGTCTCCACCGACCTCGGTCAGGGTCCGGGTCTGGTCGTGGTTCGACAGGAAGGTCGCGTACTGCGCCGCAGGGTAATCCGCGAGGACCGCCCGCTGGACGCCGATGAGCGGGCTGCTGTCCTCGAGACGGACGGCCCGCTTGATCGCGTCGGCAAGCTCGAACTCGAAAGCGAGATCGAGGCTCCCCTCCCGCACGTACGCGGAAGCGATGGACGACAGGTCCCAGACCTCGCCGACCATGACTGCGTCCGTGCTCGCCTCGTGGACCGCGGTGCCGAGGCCGGCCGCCCACGCCCTCGACTCGGGCGTGTTCTCCTGGACCTGGCCGTCCTCGACGTAGTGCTTCACGGCGTCGAGCCGGTAGCCGTCGATGCCCGCGTCGCGGATCCAGCTCCGGGCGATGTCGTGCAGCTCGGCGGTCACGTCGCCGTCGCGCAGGTCCAGATCGGGCATCCCCTCCCAGAACAGGGCGTAGTACCAGCGACCGTCGAGCGGGTACCAGACTTGCTCCCCGCCTGGGCCCCCGTAGCCCGGGTCGGTGTCGCTCCAGACGTACCAGGGGTCCTTCGGTGAGCCGGCCTGACGCGACTCGCCGAACCACGGGTGATCGACCGAGGTGTGGTTCACGACGAGATCGACGATCACCGCGATGCCGCGCTCGTGGGCGGCCTCGACGAGCGCCCGGAGGTCCTCGGTCGAGCCGTAGTCCCGTTCGACGGCCCGGTAGTCGAGGACGTCGTAGCCGTGGTAGCTCGCAGCCTCGAAGACCGGCATCAGCCAGATCCCGGTCACACCCAGGTCGTCGGTCGTCGCCGGGTCGCCGTCATTCAGGTAGTCGAGCCGCTCGACGACTCCGCGCAGGTCGCCGATGCCGTCGCCGTCCGAGTCCTGGAAGCTGCGGACGAAGATCTCGTAGAAGACGCGGTCGTTCCACCACGGGAGGGTGGCCGGAATGACCGAGGCCGCTGGGGGGCAATCCGTGGCCCATGACGAGCTTGCACCTCCGGCCGAGGGGCTGGCCGAGTCGCCGGCCGACGGTGCCGGGCTTGCCGCATCGCCGCAACCGGCGACGAGCAGGACGAGCGTGACGAGCAGGACGACGGTCCGGGGGATCGACACGACGGGAGCGTAGCGCGATGGAGGTGGCCTCGCCGTAGACTTCGGCCGATGTCCATCGACACGCCGGCCTGGGTCCGCGACGCGGTGTTCTACCAGGTGTTCCCCGACCGTTTCGCCCGCAGCCCGCGCCTTTCGAAGCCCGGACCGCTCGAGCGTTGGGATGCTCCACCGACCGCCCATGGCTTCAAGGGCGGGGATCTGCTCGGGCTGACCGAGCGTCTCCCCTACCTGGTCGAGCTCGGGGTCAGCGCCCTCTACCTGACGCCGATCTTCACCTCGGCCTCGAATCACCGTTATCACACCGACGACTACCTGTCCGTCGATCCGCTCCTTGGCGGCGACGAGGCGCTCCGGGAGCTGATCGATGCCGCCCATGCCAGGGGCATGCGGGTCGTCCTCGACGGCGTCTTCAACCACACCGGGCGCGGCTTCCTCGCCTTCCACCATATCCTCGAGAACGGGATGGCCTCGCCCTATCTCGACTGGTATCACATCGACCGGGCGAGGCTGGCCGCAGGACGGCCGCTGATCGCGTACCCGGAGGCGGGGACCGATCACGGCGGCCGTGACTCGATGGAGCGACTCGGCTACCGAGCCTGGTGGGGCCTGCCGGCGCTGCCGAAGCTGAACACCGACCATCCGCCGGTCCGCGAGCATCTCCTGTCGGTCGCTGAGCACTGGCTCCGCTTCGGCATTGACGGCTGGCGGCTGGACGTGCCGGAGGAGATCGCTGACGACGCATTCTGGCAGGCGTTCCGCGAGCGTTGCCGGGCGATCCGGCCCGACGCCTATCTGGTCGGCGAGATCTGGCACGAGGCGCACGACTGGTTGCAGGGCGACCGCTTCGACGCGGTCATGAACTACCCGCTGGCGGAGGCGATTCTGGGCTTCACCGCGGGTCCCCACCTCGACCACGACGTGCTTGCCTTCCATCACGAGTATCGGGAGCACGTCCGGCCCATGGACGGGCTCGCGTTCGCCGCCGAGCTGGAGCGTGTCATGGCGCTCTACGACCCGGACGTCACGGCCGTCCAGCTGAACCTGATCGGCAGTCACGACACGCCACGCTTCCTGACGCTGGCCGGCGGCGATCGGGCGGCCCTGCGCCTGGCGATCCTGCTTCAGGCCACGTTGCCCGGGGCGCCGTGCATCTACTACGGCGATGAGATCGGGATGGAGGGCGGCCACGATCCAGACTGCCGTCGGTCGTTCCCGGAGGACGCAAGGCACCGGGATCGTGACCTGCTCGCATTCACGCAGGCGGCCATGGCCCTCCGTCACGCGACGCCGGCGCTGCGACACGGAGCGCTGCGGGTCGCCGGTGCCGCCGGGGGCGCGGTGGTGCTGGAGCGGGCCGACGACACCGAGCGCTGGCTCGTCGCCATCAATGCCGGCATGACACCCGAGGGAGCGCCCGTGACGCTGCCTGGCTTGGAGGACCCGCGCCTTGAGGTCGTGCCGCTCCCCGGCTGGGCCGCCCCGGACGTGCTCGGCCCGACCTACGCGGAGGGACGGCTCGAGCTGATCCTCCCACCGCGGGCCGGCGCCGTGTTACGGGTGCGCTGAGCTCGCCTCACCCCCGGTTGACTCCCTCCCAAGAGGGTGTCTGAGGTGGCCGAATCTGCCGCGCGAGCCATCGGGCAGACGCGCCTATACTCCCTGTCCCGTGTCAGACCTACCGCTCCACCTCGTGGCCGCGCTGGACGGCCGGCTCGCCGACCACATCGATGTGGAGGGCAAGCTTCCGCGTGCGCTCGACGCCCTCGGTCAGGTGGCCGGGCGCGACGTGGCCCTCATCGGGGGCGGATCGCTGCGAGCTCGCCAGCTGGCCGCGCTCGGGGCCCGCCTCACCCAGGCCGACGACGCCCGGGCCACGGGCCTCCCGGACGCCAGCGCCGATGTGGTCGTGGGGCTCTTCTCCGAGTATCGCGGCGTCGTGACCGACGAGATCGCCGAGGCCGATCGGGTGCTGCGGCCCGGCGGTCGCCTTCTCGTCGTCCATGACTACGGCCGCGACGACGTGTCGCGGCTCGGCGACCCGGAGCGGCCGGAGTATCGCTCGTGGAGCCGCCGCGACGGCCCCTTCCTGCGTGGCGGGTTCAAGGTCAGAGTCGTCCATTGCTGGTGGACCTTCGCTTCGTCCGACGAGGCGATCGACGTTCTCGAGGCGGCCCTCGGGGAGCCCGGGCGGGCGCTGGCCGCATCGATGACCCGGCCGCGGCTGTCGCACAACGTGGCCGTCTACCATCGCGACCGCGGCGGTCGCGCCTGACCGCCGAGGCCCTGCTACGCTGGGTCGGATGACCTCGCGCGGAACGCGGCCGGGTGGACGGAGCCGGCTCGATGATCGCTCCCAGGTTTCGCCGCGGAACGCTGACGGGAGCCGGGGTCGGGCAGGCCCCCACGTCGGGCCGATCCGGCTGACGCCGATGCGGGTTACCCTCGGCATCGCGCTCGTCGGCTCGCTCCTCTTCGTGCTCTACGCGGTCACCGTCCGGGACGCCGCGGCCATCCCGATGCTCGCCTCGGGTGCGCTCGTGCTCGGCCTCGTGTTCACGGCCCTGGCGATCGCGGGCGGGGTCGGCACGTATCGCGCCGCCAGCGATGGCCGGAGCGGCACGGCCCTCGGGGAGGCACTGCTCGGAGGCTTCGCCGCGATGATCGCCTGCGGATGTTTCGCCCTGGCGACTGTGCTCATCCTGCTCTGGCGGACGCCGGCCTGAACCGGTCGTCCGGGGCCTTCCTGCTACACTCCCGGCGGCCGTGCCCCCATCGTCTAGAGGCCTAGGACGCCACCCTTTCAAGGTGGAGATCAGGGGTTCGAATCCCCTTGGGGGCACCACTCGCCGTGCCTGACGGCGGTGGAGGCAGGGATGCTGGACGCGGGCCGCGCGAGGCTCGGCCGACGCACCGCGGGCCAGCCTCCCTGCTACCATCGCGGTCGATGGAGATCATGGGCATCCGCATCCCGACCGTGATCCACGACAACGTGGCCAGCCGCTGCGACGGCTGCCGCCAGCCGATCGACGGGACGCCCTGGCGGGTCAACCTCCTGGACATCGTGGCCACCGAGACCCCTCCCGTCTGGACCGACCGCCCGGCCGTCAACCCCGGCCCCTTCCAGTTCCATCCGGACCCGACCCATGTCCATGCCTGGATGCGCGAGAAGGGCTACCTTCTCTGCCGACGCGGCCAGGTGCGCGAGATCATGCGGCCGGTCCCGATTGCGGGGCCCGACGTCGTCCGCTGGGGCCTCTGCGATGGCCTGCACCGCGACGACCACGAATTCGTCCCGGCCTGACGACTCGGTCGGACCGGGGACCCGGCGGTCGAGCAGCATGCCGTGATGGCTCCGAGGTAAGGCGATGGACTGGAACACGGTGCTCCCCGGGCTCTCATCCGCCCTGAGCCTCGTCTTCGCGCTGATGCTCCTCGACCAGTGGCGCGAGCGGCGACGGCCGTACCAGCTCGTCTGGGCGCTGGGCATGCTCTGGTACGGCCTCTCGGCGGGGACCGAGTTCGTGGGATCGGCGATCGGCTGGAGTGAGCCGCTCTATCGCGCCTGGTACCTCATCGGGGCGATCTGGGTCGCCGCCTGGCTGGGGCTCGGCACCGTGTATCTGCTGGCCCGGACCCGCTTCGGCTACAGCCTCGCCTTCTCGCTCCTCCTAGCCGCCCTGTTCACGTATCTCTCCTGGCGCCGCTACGAGTACCCGGACAGCGGCATCGCGATCTGGCTCTATCCCCTGATCGGGCTCGGACTGACCATGGCGATCGCCGTCCTGACGTATCGCGGCGACCACCGCTGGTCCACGCTGACCGGCTGGGCGCTCGTCATCGGCACCGTCGTCTCGGCGGTGATGGTCCTGACCGTGCCGCTGCCGCCGCCCGGCTACTACGTCGACCCGGCGACCGGCATCCCGGCCGGCGAGCTGTACCCGGGCTACATCCGGCTGCTCACCCCGTTCTTCAACGTGACCGGCGGGTTCGCCCTTGTCCTGGGCGCCGTCTACTCCGCCTACGTGTTCATGCCCAAGCGCCGGGTCATCGAGTACGACCTCAACGCGGATGCCGGCGTCGGCCCGTTCCTGCGCAACCTCGTCATCGCGCCGATCGCGATCGTCGTCAACCTGGTGGCATCGATCCCCGGCGCGGTGGCGGCTCTATTCAACGGCACGCTGGACGGACGGGTCCCGGCAACGGCCCTCATCGCCCTCGGCGGGCTCATCCCGTCGATCACGAGCGGGGCGAACCGCTTCGGTGAGACTGGCGCCTTCTTCCTGGGCGAGTTCCTGGGGGTCGTGTTCCTGTTCGCCGGATTCGTCGTCTCGGCGCACGTGCTGGGCGACGTCCGGATCCCCTTCACCGGCATCGTGCTACTCCGACGCGACGCCCCGGCCTGAGCGCACCCGTGGCACCCGCGTCGTTGCTGCCGACACTCACCTCGCTCCTGGCATTCCTGTTCTTCGTCGCGGTGCTCGACCAGTGGCTCGAGCGGCGGCGGGCCTACCAGCTCATCTGGGCCTTCGGGATGCTGTTCTACGCGATCGCCGCGGGCTGCGAGGCAGTCGCCGCGGCGAGCGGCTGGAGCGAGCCCCTGTACCGGATCTGGTATCTCACCGGCGCGGTCTGGACGGCGGGCTGGCTCGGCCTCGGGACCGCCTTTCTGCTCGGCCGCACCCGCTTCGGTTACACGTTCGCGGGGTGCCTGTTCTTCGCCGGCCTCATCACCTTCGCCCTGCGCAACAACCCTAACTACGCTGAGGCGGGAACCGCGCCGCTGCTCTACTTCCTCGCGGCCGGCATCCTGGCCCTGGCGGTCGGGGTGGAGACCTACTTCCAGAACGAGCGTTGGCCGTACATGGCCGCCCTGGCCGTCGTCGGCGCGACCGCCGTCTCGCTCGTGCTCATGCTCACGACCGCCCTGGAGCCGCCGGGCTATGCCATCGATCCGGCCACGCAGCAGCCGGTCGCCACCCTGTTCCCGCCGCAGCTGCGGCTGCTGACGCCGTTCCTGAACATCACCGGCGCCATGGCGCTCGTCCTCGGCGCCGTGTTCTCGACCTACGTGTTCATGCCCAAGCGTCGCGTCCTCGACTACTCGCTGGACCCAAATCAGCCGGGCGATCAGTTCCTGTTCAACCTGTGGATCGCACCGGTCGCCATCGCCGTCAACCTCGTCGTGTCGCTCCCCGGCGCGGCGCGGGCGCTCGTGACCGGCCGGATCAACAGCCGGGTGCCGGCCACGATCCTCATCGCGATCGGGGCGTTCATCCCGGCGGTGACCGACAGCCTCAACCGCCTCGGCTCGACCGAGCTGTTCCAGCTGGGCAAGTTCCTTGGCGTGGTCTTCCTGTTCGCCGGGTTCCTCGTCTCGATCGAGGTGTTCCGCGAGATCCGGGTGCCGTTCACCGGGATCCGCCTCGTCACGGGGCGGCGGGAGCATCCGGACGCGCTCCGCGAGGACGGGAGAACGGCGGGGACCGAGAACCCCGCCTAGGCACCCCGCCCGACGGCGATCGGCGCCGATACCATTGGCCCGATGCGCCGCGACCACGCGACCCTCCTCGGCACGCTGCTGGCGCTCGTGGCGGCGAGCCTCTTCGCGACGTTGGGTCCGCTGTCGCGCTATGCGGCGGAAGCGGGAATCGGCGCCATCGCGTTCGTCGCCTGGCGGGCCGGGATCGGGGCCCTTGCCCTGGCCGTCCCGATCGCCGTCACCGGCGGCAGCTCGGCATCGGTGGCCGCGCTGCGAGGGCTCGATCGCCGCGGGCGCCTCTCGCTGGTCGTCGCGGTGACCATGGGCTTCACGCTCAACGTGTCGATCTTCCTCGCGTTCGGGCGACTCACCATCGGCCTCGCCCTGATGCTCTTCTACACGTACCCCGCGATGGTGGCCGCGGTCGCGATCCTGACCGGCCAGGAGCGGCTGACGTCGCCGCGGGCCAGCGCGCTGGCGATCGCCTCGGGTGGCGTGGTTCTCGTCCTGATCGGCGGTCTCGACGCATCGGCCGGCCTCGAGATCGATCCGCTCGGCGTGCTGCTGGGGCTCGCAGCCGCGGGCTCCCAGACCGTGTTCATGACCATCAGCCGCCACGGCTACAGCCGCGTGCCGGCGGAGACGGCGACGCTCGTGATCCTGGTCGGTTCGGCCCTCGGCGCCTCGCTCACGGCCCTGGTGGCCGGATCGACCGCCGGACTTCTCGTCCCGTTCGCTGGGCTCGGCACCTGGCCGATCATCCTGGTTGCCGGGATCCTGACGGCAGGCCTGCCGTCGTTCCTCTTCCTGACGGCCATCCGACGGATCGGCGGGACCCGGACCGGGATCCTGATGCTCTGGGAGCCGATCGTCGGCGTCATGCTCGCGGCGGTGCTGCTCGGTGAGCGCCTGGTCCCGGTGCAGATCGTCGGTGGGGCCCTTGTGCTGACCGCCGCGCTGATCCTGCAGCTCGACGCCGATCCCGCCGAGGAGCCGATCGCCGGCGCGATCGATATCGTCTGAACGACCATCGTGGCGGTCATCGCTGGGTGGGCGTCGCACCAGATTGCGGACGAGGATCGACTCGCCATGAGAGGGCAGCCGGCGACCCTCGGGTATACTCCCTGCCTCCCATCCGCACTCGCACCGAGGTCCCATGCGCGTCCGCAAGGCCGTCCTGCCCGCCGCCGGCTGGGGCACTCGCTTCCTGCCCGCCACGAAGGCGCAACCGAAGGAGATGCTGCCCCTCGTCGACAAGCCGGTCATCCAGTACGCCGTCGAGGAGGCCGTCGCCGCCGGCATCGACCAGATCATCATCGTGACGTCGAGCCAGAAGCGCGCGATCGAGGACCACTTCGACCTGAACTACGAGCTCGAGCACCTGCTCGAGGAGCGCGGCGACGTCGAGATGCTCCGGCGGATCCGCCACATCAGCGACCTCGCCCAGATCGCCTACGTGCGGCAGAAGGAGCAGCTCGGCCTCGGGCACGCGGTGCTTGTCGCCAAGGAGCTGGTCGGGCACGAGCCGTTCGCCGTCATGCTCTCGGACGACGTCGTCGTGGGCGATCGGCCCTGCATCGGCCAGCTGATCCACGCCTATCACCAGACCCACGGCTCGGTCGTCGCTGTCCAGCGGGTGCCCGCCGAGGAAACGGGTCGGTACGGCGTCATCGGGGTGGCCGAGGGGGACGAGCGGCGGACGAGCGAGCGTCTCCATCGGGTCGACCGGGTGGTCGAGAAGCCCGCTCCCGCCGATGCGCCGTCCGACCTCGCCGTGATCGGGCGCTATGTGCTCACGCCCAAGATCTTCGACAAGCTCGAGCAGACCCCCCGCGGTGCCGGTGGCGAGATCCAGCTCACCGATGCGATCGAGGCGCTGATCGAGGACCAGCCCGTCCACGGCTACGAGTTCGAGGGCACGCGCTACGACGCCGGCACGACGATGGGTTGGCTGCAGGCCTCGGTCGAGCTGGCGCTCCAGCGACCGGACCTCGCGACCGAGTTCCGGGAGTACCTGCGGAACCTGCCCCTCTAGGCCGCCTCTGCCGGCGGCGATCTCGGCTGCGGGGCACCAGGCTCGCCATGCCCGGTCGCGCCGCAGGCGTGCTGCCCATGTACGGTACGATGCGCCGCGGATGGCGCTGCACGCCGCGCCGCGGATGACAGAAGCGAGGATGGAGTGGCGGAGATCGGGAGCGTCCTGGGCGGTCGATACCGGTTGGTCGAGCTGCTGGCGCAGGGCGGGATGGCGACGATCTTCCGTGCCCGGGACGGCCAGCTAGAGCGCGACGTCGCCGTCAAGGTGTTGCGGCCCGAATACGGGCGCGACCCGGACTTCCTGGCCCGATTCCGGCAGGAGGCCCAGGCGGCCGCCTCGCTGGCGCATCCGAACATCGTCGCGGTGTTCGACTACGGCCAGGACGAACAGGGCCCGTATATCGTCATGGAGCTCGTCGACGGCGAAGACCTCTCGACGATCGTCCGCCAGAACGGGCCGCTGCCGCCGCGTCAGGCTGCCCGGATCACGGCCGCTGTCGCCCGGGCGCTCCAGGCGGCCCACGACAAGGGCTTTGTCCACCGCGACGTGAAGACGAGCAACGTCCTGCTGACGCGAGACGGACAGGTCAAGGTCGCCGACTTCGGCATCGCCCGGGCGGTCGCGGAGGCCCAGATCACCCTGCCCGGCACGACACTCGGCTCGGTCCACTACTTCAGCCCTGAGCAGGCACGCGGCGAGACTGCGACCGCATCGAGCGACATCTACTCCCTGGGCATCGTGCTCTTCGAGCTGCTGACGGGTCGACGACCCTGGGAGGGCGACAGCGCCGCGTCGATCGCCGTGGCCCGGCTGTCCGGCCCGGTGCCGATCCCGTCCGACTTCCGGGCGGGCATCCCACCAGCTCTCGAGGCGATCGACCGCAAGGCCCTGATGGTCGATCCGGCGGACCGGTTCGGCAGCGCCGGCAGCATGGCCGACGCGCTCGACGGGTTCCTCGCCGAGCGCAGCGGCAGCGAGGCGACG
>Ga0210334_10490020_pt1 | contig 27639 bp, 21 predicted proteins | sample S306metaT_FD_164440 | JGI IMG/M metagenome (GOLD analysis project Ga0210334, IMG submission 164440) | Metatranscriptome of estuarine sediment microbial communities from the Columbia River estuary, Oregon, United States - S.306 (Metagenome... | ecosystem: Environmental > Aquatic > Marine >... | reverse complement strand
CTTCGCGACGCTGTCCGAGGTGCTCGACGTGCGGGACCAACTGGAGACATGGAGTCGACTTCTGGCAGAGGCGATCGCGGCCGGCTCTGTGCGATGATCGGGGTGAGGAGAGCCTCCGTGTCACGCTTCGTTCGTTCGATCCTCGGTCTCCCGGCTCTGGTGGGCCTCGCCGCGTTGCTCCTTGCCGGGTGTGCCGACAGCACGGTCGATCGCAGCGGCGCCGTCGTCGTGCTCCCGACGACCGGCGTCGTGGACAACGTCATGGCCGGCTACATCGATGGCGGCGTCCGGCGGGCGGCGGAGGACGGCGCCGCCGCCGTGATCATCGAGCTGGACACCCCGGGCGGCAGCCTCGACGCGACGCAGACGATCGTGTCCACGCTCCTCGACCCACCGCTCCCGGTCATCGTCTGGGTCGGACCGCCCGGCGCGAAGGCGGCATCGGCGGGCACGTTCATCACGCTGTCCGCCAACCTCGCATACATGGCCTCCGGCACCAACATCGGGGCGGCGTCTCCGGTGGGGTCCGGCGGCGAGGACATCGAGGGGACCCTCGGCGACAAGGTCCGCAACGACGCCATCGCCTCGATCACCGCGATCGCCGAGGCACGCGGGCGGCCGGTCGATCCCGCCGTGGCGACGGTGGAGAAGGCGACCTCGTACCCGGCCAGCCAGGCCGTCACGCTCGGGCTCGTCGACGGACTGGCCGAGACGCTCGAGCAGGTGCAGGTGGCGGCGGACGGCGAGACCGTGGAGATCGGCGGTGCGCCGGTGCCGCTGGCCCTGGCCGACGCGCCCCTCGTCGAGCTGCCGATGAACCCCTTCCAGTCGCTGCTCCACCTGCTGTCCGACCCGAACATCGCCTTCATCCTGTTCACGATCGGGTTCTACGGGCTCCTGTTCGAGCTGCAGAGCCCGAACTTCGTCACCGGCATCTTCGGCGGACTGGCCATCATCCTCGCCTTCATCGGGTTCGGCAGCCTGCCGCTCAACGTGGCCGGCCTGCTCCTGATCGGGCTGGGCCTCGTGCTGCTCGTCCTCGAGCCGACCGTGACCAGCCACGGGCTGCTCACCATCGGCGGCCTCGTCTGCCTGGTGCTGGGCGCGTCGGCGCTCTACACCGAGCCCGGCTCGCCCACGGCCCCGGATGCGACCGTCGCGCTGCCGGTCCTGTTGACGGTCGCGATCACGGTCGGCCTCCTGATGGTGTTCGTGACGGCCGCCGCGATCCGGAGTCGGCACATGCCCGCGACGGCCGGGACGGTCGGCACGACGCTCGCGATCGGGTCGGCCGGAGCCGTCCGGCGACCGCTGTCCCCGATCGGCTCGATCTACGTCGCGGGCGAGGAGTGGACGGCCCGCACCGAGGACGAGCGGCCGCTCGAGCGCGGCACCCAGGTCCGCATCGTCCGCATCGACGGGTTGACGGCGATCGTCGAGCCCGACCCATCCGCTCCGCCCGTATAGCCAGGAGGCACCATGGATTACCCGTTGCTCGGCGCACTCGCGATCGGCATCTTCCTCGTCGCTGTCGTCCTCGTGATCCTGTACCTCTCGGTCAGGGTCGTGCAGCAGTACGAGAAGATGGTCGTCTTCCGGCTCGGCAAGACCAACGAGCGCCTGGTTCGCGACCCGGGCCTCCGTTTCCTCATCCCGATCGTCGACCGGCCGGTCAAGGTGAACCTGCAGGAGCAGTTCATCGAGGTCCCCAGTCAGACCACCATCACCAAGGACAACGCCCCGATCAACGTCGATTTCCTGATCTACTGGAAGATCGTCGAGCCGCTCCGCAGCGTAGTGAACGTGGCCAACTTCGCAGGCGCCCTGCAGGGCGTGGCGACGACCACCCTGCGCGCCGTCATCGGCGACATCCTGCTCGACGAGGTCCTGTCCCGGCGCGAGCAGATCAACGAGATCCTGCGGACCAAGCTGGACGAGGTGACCGAGCGTTGGGGCGGCAAGGTCACCACCGTCGAGATCCGCGAGATCACGCCACCGCGGGACGTCCAGGACGCGATGAACCGGCAGCTCTCCGCCGAGCGGACGAGGCGCGCGGTGATCACCGAGTCCGAGGGCTCGCGGCAGGCGGCCATCAACGTCGCCGAAGGGCAGAAGCAGTCCGAGATCCTGAAGGCCGAGGGCGACCGCCAGGCCGCGATCCTGCGGGCCGAGGGCTTCAGCGAGGCGCTCACGCGGATCTTCCGGGCGGCCACCGGGGTCGACGAGAAGACGATGACCCTCCAGTACCTCGAGACGCTCAAGGTCGTGGGCCAGAGCCCGTCGACCAAGTACATCATCCCGATCGAGCTGACCCGCCTGGCCGACTCCCTCGAGCGGTTCACCGAGGCGGGGATGCGGGCCCTGCCCAAGCGCCCGTCGGACGAGGATCGATCGACGGCCGGATGATCGGCCGCCTGCTCGCGGCGAGCGGCGCGATCCTGCTGCCGCTCGCCTCCTTCGGGTTGATCTCACGCCGGGGTGGCCGGCGGCTGCTGGCCGCGCCGCGGGTGATGGCCGAGGAGCGAGGCCTTGGCCCGGCTCTCGATGCGCTCGGTGGCGAGGTCGTCCGGCTCCGGGCTCGGGATGGCGTGCGGCTTGCGGCCCGCTGGGTGCCGAGCCAGCGGCAGCCAGACGATGACTGGCAGGCCGACCCCCACGAGGCGATCCTGCTGCTACACGGCTACTCGGGCTCGATCGCCCCCGATCTCGTCGAGTACGCGCCGTTCCTGCGTCGGACCGCGGGTGTGCTCGGACTCGACTTCCGCGGCCATGGTGGCTCGGACGATGGGCCGACGACGTTCGGCGCGCTCGAGATCGAGGATGTGGCCGGCGCCCTCGCCTGGCTCGGCGAGCGAGGCATCGAGCGCGTCGTCCTGATGGGGACGTCGATGGGTGGCATCGTGGCGATCGCCGCGTCCGCCGTGCTCGGTGACGGTTCGCTCGCCTCGATCGACGCGTCGCCCACGGCCCCGATCGCGCCGGCCCCGCCGCCTTCGCCGCGCATCGTCGGGGTGATCGGGGATTCCGTGACGCCCGAGGTCAGGATCGTGGTAGCCAGCCGGATCGCCGGGCCCCTCGCGGGGTTCGCGGCCGATCGCGCGCTCTCCGGCGCTGCCCGGCAGCTGGGCCAGGACCCGCGCTCCGTGGAGCCGCGGCGGATGTTGCCGCTCCTGGAGGACCTGCCGGTCCTGCTCATCCTCGGCGACGCGGATCGCACCCTGCCGCTGGCCGACGGGCTCCGGCTCGCCGCGCTCGGGGGATCCGGCACCGAGCACTGGGTGGTGCCGGGAGCCGATCACAGCCGGGCGCACCTCACCTTGCCGGCCGACTACGAGGCGCGCGTGAGCCTGTTCCTGCGGCGTGTCCTGCGTGCCGCCCGGGCGTGAGCGGGGCCACTGGGTCCGGGCCGGGATCGGGACCTCCGAGGGGTGATCCCATGGATGACCTCAGTCGTTCTATCATCTGGTGCCGGTCCGCACCGGCGCCGATCCGGTACTGAGTGAGGAGTCGATGGCCAAGATCCTCGTCGTCGACGACGATCCGAACGTCCAACGCACGCTCCGCTACACCCTCGAGCAGGAGGGGTACGAGGTCGTCCAGGCGACCGACGGCGCGGAGGCGTTCCGCCTCTGGGGGACGGAGGACCCCGCGCTCATCCTGCTTGACGTGATGCTGCCCAAGCTCGACGGGTACCAGGTCGCGACCAAGATCCGGGCCGAAGAGGGCTCAGCCGGGCACGTGCCGATCATCATGCTCACGGCCGAGCGCGAGGTCGAGCAGAAGGTCCGCGGCTTGAGGGCGGGTGCCGACGACTACCTGATCAAGCCATTCCATCCGGCCGAGCTGCTCGCCCGGATCCGCAGCCTCCTCGCCCGATTCGCACCGCAGGACTCCCTCGTCGGTCGTCCTCCGCTGGGTCGCATCCTCGCCTTCTACGGAGCGAAGGGTGGGGTCGGCTCGACGACCATCGCGATCAACATGGCCATCGCGCTCCATCGCGAGCTCGGCCGCAAGGTCGCTCTGGTCGACGGCAACCTCCAGTTCGGCGACCATCGGGTGTTCCTCGATCTGGGTCTGGACCGCAAGAGCATCGTGGATGTGGTCTCGGCGCCGTCGATCGATGCCGACCTGCTCAAGACCGTCATGGTCCGCCATGATTCGGGGATCGACCTGCTGCTGGCTCCGCCTTCGCCGGAGACGGCCGAGCTGGTCACGCCCGGGCATCTGCCGACGATCCTCGACCTGCTGCACGCCACCTACGACTACGTGCTCGTCGACATCGACCAGCGGTTGGACGACCTCAACCTGCACATCCTCGATTCGGCCGACTCGGTGTTCGTCGTGATGACGGCGGACCTGTCCTGCCTCAAGAACGTGCGCCTCGTGCTCGAGACCGTGGGCCATCTCGGCTGGCCTCGATCGAAGGTCCAGCTCGTGCTGAACCGTTCGAACGCGTACACCGGAATCAACGTCAGGAACGCAGAGGGCGCGCTCAAGCGCGAGATCGACCACCAGATCGTGAACGAATACCGGGGCGCCATCAGCGCCCTCAATTCGGGTGCGCCGTTCATGTTCACCAAGGCCGACTCGCTGCTCGGCCGCTCGATGCTCGACTTCGCCCGAGTCGTCGACAAGCAGCCCGTCGGCGGGCAGCCCCAGCTCGAACCGGCCCGCTGAGATCGAGGCCCTCGCCGGGCCGGCGGCGTTCCGATCGGCTGCGTGGACGCCCACGGTGAGCGTCCGATAAGCGGCCGGTGACGCTCCGTCACTAGGGTCGGTGCATGCTCGCCAACCTGCTCTCGGCCACGCTCGTGGGCCTCGAAGGTCGCGTCGTGCGGGTCGAGGTCGACGTCGCGCCGGGCCTGCCCGGCTTCTCCATCGTCGGCCTGCCAGACGTCGCCCTGCAGGAGGCCCGCGAGCGGGTCCGTGGCGCGCTCCGCAACAGTGGCTTCGCGTACCCACCCCGGCGCATCACGGTGAACCTGGCCCCGGCCGATGTGCGCAAGGCCGGCGCGTCGCTCGACCTGGCCATCGCCATGGGCATCCTTCTCGGCTCGGAGCAGGTCGTCCCGTCCGGGCGTCCGGCGCTCCTCGGCGAGCTCTCGCTCGGTGGCGAGCTGCGGGTCGTTCCCGGACTGCTGCCGATGGTGGCTGCCCTGGCCAGGCGTGGGGTCGGGCGGGTCGTGGTTCCGGTCGACGGCCGGGCGGAGGCGTCGCTCGTCCCCGGGATCGATGCCATCCCGGCCGCGACCCTGCTCGAGGCGGCGAATGTCGTGCGCGAACGGCGCGGGCGACGATCGGCCGTCCAGCGGATCGAGCTCGCCGCCGCGCTCGGTCCGGAAGCACCCGACGACGCGGATCCGACACCGCCTCCCGATCTCGCCGAGGTGCGAGGGCAGCTGATGGCGCGGCGCGCCCTCGAGATCGCGCTCGCGGGCGAGCACGGGCTGCTCCTCGTCGGACCTCCTGGTTCGGGCAAGACCCTGCTGGCGAGGACGATCCCCGGGCTCCTGCCGCCACTCGATGACATGGAGGCGCTGGATGCGACGATCGTGGCCTCGGCCGCGGGGGATCGGCCGGCCGGGCTGCTCCGACGCCGGCCGTTCCGCGACCCGCATCACACGATCAGCTATGCGGGGCTCGTCGGTGGCGGGCCGCGCCTGGCTCCGGGAGAGGTGACGAGGGCGAACGGCGGCGTCCTGTTTCTGGACGAGCTGCCGGAGTTCGGACGGGATGTGCTGGAAGCCCTGCGGGAGCCGCTCGAAGCCGGCCGGGTGGCGATCACCAGGGTGGGCGGGACGACGACGTTCCCGGCTCGGTTCCAGCTCGTCGCGGCGATGAACCCATGCCCCTGCGGCCTGGCCGGATCGGCAGACGGGAGCTGCCGCTGCCCACCCCGCGTCGCGCAGCGCTATGCCGCCCGGGTGTCCGGTCCGCTCCGCGACCGGATCGACATCCGGGTCGACCTGCCGCGCGTCCCCGCTCTCGCCCTGCTCAGCGGCCCGCGGCCAGAGGCGTCGAGCGTCGTCGCGGCGCGGATCGCCGCGGGACGGGTACGCCAGCGGATCCGCCAGGGATCGCTCAACGGACGCCTGACCGGGCGGCGCCTGCGCGTCGTGTGCGGGCTCGACGACGTCTCGCGACGGCGTCTCGTCGAGCTGAGCGACCTCGAGGGCCACACCGCTCGCGGAACGGAACGGATCCTCCGGGTCGCTCGCACGATCGCGGACCTGGAGGGTGCACTGCGGGTCGAGTGCGCACAGCTGGACGAGGCGGCCCGGTATCGCGTGGGCAGCTCGAACGACGCGGAGCTGGCGGTCTGAGGTGCGGACAGCCATGACGTCCTGCAGCGAGCGCGAATCCTGGGCCGTGCTGGCGGCGGCGAGGGGCGTCGGTCCCGCGGCTTTCGGCTCGCTCATCCGTCGCTTCGGATCCGCTCGAGCGGTGCTGGCCGCGTCCGCTCGTCCGGGTGCGCCCGAGCTGTGGCATCCGCCTCCGGATCCCGAGCCCGGCGTTCGCGATCCGCTCCGGGACACACGGCTGGTTGCCGAACTCCAGAACGCCGCCGCCGAGCTGCCGGTCATCCTGGGTCGCGTCGCAGCGGTCGGCGCGGCGATCGTCACCGCCGACGACGCCGACTACCCGCGTCGCCTCCGCGCCATCGACCTCGCTCCACCCGTGCTGTTCGTGGTCGGCGATCAGCGGGCTCTCGACCAGGAGCGGATGATCGCCGTGGTCGGGACCCGCCGGCCAAGCGAGGCGGGGCGCGCGCTGGCCGGCCGGATCGCACGGGAGCTCGTCGCGGCCGGCGCGACCGTGGTGTCGGGCCTGGCGATCGGGATCGACGGCGCGGCCCACGCCGCGGTCGTTGGCGAGGGGGGCCGGACGGTGGCGGTGCTCGGCAGCGGCCACGCTCGACTGAGCCCACGCGCCCATCAGGCCCTCGCCGAACGGATCGTCGCCTCGGGTGGGGCGATCGTCTCGGAGTTCGCACCGGACGTCGCGCCGGGTCGGTCGACGTTCCCGCGCCGGAACCGGATCGTGAGCGGCCTGGCCGACGCCACGGTCGTGATCGAAGCCGGGCTGCGCAGCGGCGCGCTCATCACCGCCGGCTGGGCCCTCGAGCAGGGCCGCGACTGCTACGTCGCGCCGGGGCCGGTCGGCGTCAGGGTCACGGCCGGCTGCCTGCACTTCCTCCGCGAGCACGCCGGACTCGCGCGGATCGTGGCCGGGGTGCCCGAGCTGCTGGAGGATCTGGGTCTCGACCGACTCCCGAGCCGGTCCGACGACGTGACCCGGGCGACGCGGGGCGACCTCGGCGCGGCCGAGCGGCTCATCCTGGCAGCCGTCGATCGCGGCCTCGGGACCGTCGACCTGCTGGCAGCGGAGACGGGTCTCGCGACGGCCACGGTGCTCGGAGCGCTGACGCGCCTGGAGCTCCTCGGGCTTGTTGTCACGTCCATCGGTCGCTATCGGCCGGCGGGCGCGAGATCGAGCGCGAGCGGCGCCCCGAAGCAGTCTGCGGGCATCGAGGTACCGGCGGCGTTTGCGGGCCCGTCGGAGGCGGTGATACCCTGACCTCGACCGGAGCGGCCCAGGACGCGGGCCCCCGCGAGACAGACAACGACGCCATCGACCCCCAGCGAGAAGCTAGGAGCCTGTCTATTGCGTAGGTTCGCCGTCGCCCTCCTGGCTGCGCCCATCCTCGCCATCATCTATCTCCAGGTGCTCCTGCGGCGCTCCGTCGCCGCCCGCGTCGGCCTCCTGCTCGGGGTCGGCGCCCTGCTGGGGGTTGCCGGCTTCGGTGCCCTGGTCCCGGATGACACGACGGCCCTGCCGCCCGGAGACGCGACCGCGATGCTGCCGAGCGCCGAATTCCGAACGACGCTCCGGACGGGTCAGGGCCTCCAGGAGCCAGTGGTTCGCGAGTTCAGCGCCCCGATGGATCAGACATCGGTCGCGTCGGCGTTGACGGTCGACCCGCCGACCGCCGTGGAGCTCTCCTGGACGCCCGAGGGCGACCGGCTGACGGTCGCGCCGAGCACTGGCTGGTCGCCCGGTACGTACGTCGTCGTGACCGTCGGCGCGGCGGCCCGCGACCGCGACGGGAACGCGCTGGGCTCGCCGGCTCGGGCCGCATTCCTGAGCAGGGCGGCGGCGACGGCGAGGTTGTCGGCGGCCGATGCAGCTGCCGGCCGGGTGCCGCTGCGGACCTCCTTCGTTCTCACGGTCGAGGGCGATGTCGATCCGACGGTCCTGACGGACGCCGTGCACGTCGAGCCGGCTGTCGAGGCCCGCGTGTCGGTGACGAAAGAGGCCGATCCGGCCTCCCCGACGGCCACGCCGCGCCTCAGGGTCGTGTTCCTGCCGACTGATCCGCTGGCGGCGGATACGACTTACACCGTGACGCTGACGCCGGGCGTGAAGGACCGTGAGGGCGTCGACCTGGTGGCCCCGGAGCCACTGACGGTCCGCACGATGGCCGCACCGACCGTCGTTCGCTTCCGCCCTGTCGGAGCGGCGACGGACGTCGCCGTCGGCACGAACGTGTCGGTGCGCTTTGACCAGCCGATGGACCGGGCCGCGACAGAGCGGGCATTCCAGGTGACGGCCGCTGGCAAGCCGGTCACCGGGACGTTCAGCTGGGCCGAGGACGACCAGGTGCTCTTGCTCGATCCGGCGACGGATCTCGCCCAGGGCATCCGCGTCGAGCTCAGAGTGACGACCGACGCACGCTCGGTGGCCGGTGTCGCCCTGGCGGAGTCGCGCGCGGTCAGCTTCGCGACCGTGCCGAAGCCGAAGCCGAAGCCGCCCGCTCCGGCGCCGGCGCCCAAGCCGAAGACGTCGAGCTCCTCGAGCGGGTCCTCCGGCGGCAGCGTCGGCAGCGGCAGCTGGGCAGCGGTTGAGTCGTACTACCTCAAGCTGATGAACTGCACGAGGACCGGCGGCTGGGTGACCGGGAGCGGTTCCTGCAGCAGCCCGGGTGGCCGGAATGTCGCGCCGCTCAAGCTCGACGCCGGGATCTCGAGCAAGGTGTCGCGACCATACGCGAAGCTCCTGGCGACCCGCGGCGCCTGCAGCCACTTCATCGGCGGCAGCCCGGGCGATCGGCTGCGACGTGCCGGCTACTCGAGCTACCGCTGGGCGGAGAACATCGGCTGCCGATCCGGCAACCCATACGCGGCCGTGCTCGGGACCCACCTGTTCTACCAGAATGAGAAGTCGTCCAATGGCGGCCACTACGTGAACCTGATGAACGCCAAGTACGACCGCGCCGGGATCGGTGTCTGGGTGTCGTCCGGTCGGGTCCGGCTGGTCATCGACTTCTACCACCCGTAGGGGTGACCATCGGGCAGGGGACCGCCCGGGACCGCGGGCGCACCATCGGCCCGTGATCCGCAACGCCGTCCTGCATATCGAAGGCGAGCAGCCACTGCTCGGCGACCTGTACCGTCTGCCGGAGCCGACCGACCTCGGCCTTCTCTGCACCAACGTACGGACGCTGGACGGCCGACGCCCTGTCTTCATCGATCACAGCGATTCGGCATTCTTCTTCCCATACCGGATCATCCGCTTCGTCGAGATCCCGGCCAGCGCGGCTGGTGGCTCCGATGGCAAGGTCGACGACCAGGGAGCGTCGGTCTTGGTGCCCGCGCCGAGCGATGGCCACGATGCCGATCTCGACCTCGAGCTGGACGAGGACTTCCTCCGGCGGGTCAAGGAGATCTGAGCCCCGGAACGGGCGGCGACGGGAGGCCGGCTGGCGCCGGCGCCGGCGACCGTCGGCTCGGGTGCCGGCGGCGCCTGGTGAGGGTGTGGCAAGGAGCCGGTGCTAGACTCCGCCGCGACATGGGTACCAATCTTGTGATCGTCGAGTCGCCGGCGAAGGCGAAGACGATCGAACGCTACCTGGGGGCCGGCTACCGTGTGCTCGCCTCGTACGGCCACGTCCGCGACCTGCCCGAGAACCCCGGCATGGGCGAGTTCGGCGTCGATGTCGACCACGACTTCGCCCCCCACTACGTGATCGTCGAGGATCGGCGCAAGCAGGTCAACGCGATCGGTCGGGCGGCCCGCGATGCCGACAACGTCTACCTGGCCACGGACCTCGATCGAGAGGGCGAGGCGATCGCCTGGCACGTGGCGGAGGCGATCGACCTGCCGATCGACCGCGCCCGACGGGTCACGTTCAACGAGATCACCGAATCGGCCATCCAGGAGGCGTTCGCCAACCCACGCCACATCAATATCGACCTCGTCGACGCCCAGCAGACGCGGCGCATCGTCGACCGTCTCGTCGGCTACACGCTCAGTCCGCTGCTCAGCCGCAAGGTCCGGAGTGGCCTCTCGGCGGGTCGCGTGCAATCGGTCGCCGTCCGCCTCGTGGTCGAGCGGGAACGCGAGATCCGGGCGTTCACGGCGCGCGAGTACTGGACCGTCGAGGCATGGCTCGCCACAGCCGAGGGCGCGACGTTCTGCGCCGATCTCGTGCGCATCGACGGCCAGAAGCCCGATATCGGCGACGCTGAGACGGCGGAGCGGCACGCCGCCGCGCTGCGAGCGATCCGGCCGACGGTCCGCTCGGTCGCGGTCAAGCGGTCGAAGCGCGGACCGGCGCCGCCGTTCACGACCTCCACCCTCCAGCAGGAGGCCAGCCGCAGGCTCGGTTTCAGCCCGAAACGGACCATGGGAGCGGCCCAGCGGCTCTACGAGGGCGTCGAGACGGCGGAAGGCCAGGTGGGCCTCATCACCTACATGCGGACCGACTCAGTGGCGATGGCCGGCCAGGCCCTCGGCGAGGCGCGCGCGGTGATCGCGGCTCGGTTCGGCGACGCGTACACGATGCCCAAGGGTCGGCCGTTCAAGACCCGGTCGCGCAACGCGCAGGAGGCACACGAGGCGATCCGACCCACGTCCTTCGCTCGGGAACCCGACGCGATCGCCGCCCAGCTGGGACGGGACGAGGCCCGCCTCTATCGCCTCATCTGGCAGCGCGCGCTCGCCAGCCAGATGAAGGAGAAGGAGCTCGAGACGACCACGGCCGAGCTGGAGGACGGTCCGTACGTCCTGCGCGCCTCAGCCACGCGCACCCTGTTCGAGGGATTCGCCGCCGTCTACACGGAGGGCACGGACGACGCCGCCGAAGAGGCGGAGCGGACGCTGCCACCGCTCGCGGAGGGCGACCGGACGGCGATCACGGCGGTCACGCCGACCCAGCACTTCACCGAGCCCCCGCCGCGCTTCACCGAGGCGACGCTGATCAAGGCGCTCGAGGAGAACGGCATCGGGCGGCCGTCGACGTATGCCGCGACCATCTCCACGATCGTCGATCGAGGCTACGTCGTCGTGAAGGAGCGGCGCCTGTACCCGGAGCCGGTCGCCGAGATCGTCACCGACCTCCTGGTCGAGCACTTCGGCGAGTGGGTCGATCCCGCCTTCACCGCTCGCATGGAGGACGAGCTCGATGAGATCGCCCGCGGCGAGCGGGCGTGGGTGCCGCTGCTGCGCGAGTTCTACGGGCCACTCAAGGAGCGGGTCGACGAGAAGCGCAAGGTGCTCCGCCGCCGGGAGCTGACGACGGAACCGACCGATGAGCTGTGCTCGGAAGGACACCCGATGGTCATCCGGCTGGGGAGGAACGGTCGCTTCCTGGCTTGTTCCCTGTTCCCGGAGCACAAGGAGTCGCGGCCGCTGCCGGGCGAGGAGCAAGAGCTGCCATCGCTCCCAGGGGCCGGCGAGCCTTGTCCGGAATGTGGAGCGACCGACGGGGGTCGACTGATCGCCAAGCGCGGCCGATTCGGGCCGTTCGTCGGCTGCGACCGGTATCCCGCCTGCACGTACATCAAGCGTGAGGGACCGCCACCGCCAGACCCGCTGCCCTTCCAGGTCGATTGCCCGAAGTGCGGGCAGGGGCACCTCGCGGCGCGACGCGCCCGTCGGACCGGATCCGTGTTCTGGGGTTGCTCGCGCTACCCGAAGTGCGATCTGACCACCTCGCACGAGCCGATCGGCGCCCGCCACGACACCGACGGTGGTCCTGTCGTTCGGCTCGACGAGGCGACCGGTCGATGCCTCGCCTGCGGCGCCGCGATCGAGCTGCCGAACGACGGCGAAGGCGTGGTCGGACGCCCGCTGGTCGGCGGGCCCCCGGACCCCGAGGCGCTCGCCCGGCCCCGCCGGGGAGGGCGTGGCGGCCGCGGTGGAGGTCGTGCCTCCGGACCGCGAACGACGCGTCCGACTCGCCGAACGACCCGGCGGGCGGCGTCCGAGGCGTGAGCGGCGACGGCGCCGGTCACGTCGCCCTCGACCGGTTCCTGGCGACGCTGGCCGCCCGGGATGCATCCCTCCACACGCAGCGCGCCTACCGGACCGCCGTCGGCGCCTACCTCGACTGGCTCGTCGCGCGAGGTGACGACTGGCGAACGCCCCGACGCACGGAGCTGCGCTCCTACCTGGCCCACCTCGGCGCCGGGCACGCACGGAGCTCGGTCGCCCAGCGGTTGGCGGCCATCCGCTCGTTCCATCGCTGGGCGGTTCGGGCGGGACTCGCTCCCGGTGATCCGTGGGGCGCCGTGGCGACCCCGCGCCTGCCGCGGCGGCTGCCCCGCGTGCTCGAGGTCGAGCAGGTCGAGGCACTCCTCGATGCCGTGGACGCGGAGCTCGCCGCCACCGGCGGCGGCGGCCGCGCCGAGCTCGCCGCTGCCCTCGCCTCGCGAGATCGAGCGCTCATCGAGACCGCCTACGCCGCGGGGCTGCGGATCAGCGAGCTGGCCGGCGCCGACCTCGGGTCGCTGGATCTGCGCCGTGGCGAGATCCGGGTGCTGGGCAAGGGTCGCAAGGAGCGCATCGGGCTCCTCGGTCGACCGGCCCGCGCTGCGCTGGCCGGCTACCTCGACGAGGGGCGACCGGAGTTGCTGGCTCGCCGACCGGCCGAGACGGACATGCCGCTGCCGGTCGAGCTGTTCCTGAATCACCACGGCATGCCGCTCGGCGTCCGGGGCATCCGCTACCGGCTCGATCGACTGTGCCGCCGTGCCGGGCTGCCCAAGGGCGTCAGCCCGCACACCCTTCGCCACTCGTTCGCGACCCACCTGCTCGATGGTGGCGCCGATCTGCGGGTCGTCCAGGAGTTGCTCGGCCACGAGAGCCTGGCGACCACCCAGGTGTACACACACGTGTCGCCGGGCCGCCTGCGGTCGGCCTACCAGGCCGCGCACCCCCGGGCCCGGGCCGCGCCGGCCGGTCGAGCCGCCGTCCGGCCGTGACCACGACCGGCGCGCTCGCCCGGGCAGGGGTCATCGTCTCGGGTGCTTTCCTGGCGTCACGGGCGCTCGGCTGGCTTCGAGTATCGATCTCCACGGCCATCTTCGGAGCGAGCCCCGATCTGGACTCCTTCTACGCTGCGTTTCGTATCCCGGACCTCGTCTTCCAGCTCGTCGCGGCCGGGGCCCTGGGCTCCGCCCTCGTGCCGATCATGGCCAGCCTGCTCGCTCACGACGACCGGGCTCGTGCCTGGCGCGTGGCATCGACGGTCGCGGACCTGATGCTCGTCGCGCTGCTGGTCCTGAGTCTCGCCTTCGCCGTCGCCGCGCCGTGGCTCGTGCCGCTGATCACACCGGGCTTCGATGTCGTCCAGACCGAGCTGACCATCCGGCTGACGCGGATCATGCTGCTCGGTCCGATCTTCCTGGCACTCGGTGCCGTGGCCTCGAGCGTGCTCAACGCCTCCGGGCGATTCGCCGCCGCCGCCCTCGCCCCGGTCGCCTACAACATCGCGATCATCGCATCGGCCGTGCTCCTCGGCCCGGTCATCGGCGTCGGGGCCCTGGCGATCGGTGTCGTCGTGGGTTCGCTGGCTCATCTCGTCGTCCAGCTGCCGGGGATCCGTGAGCGGACCGGGTTCCTGTTCGATCCGCGCCCGGACGTTGCCGACCCGATGGCCCGCAAGGTGTTCGGGCTGATGTGGCCCAGGGCGATCGGGCTCGGCGCCGCCCAGATCACCTTCATCGTCAACACGACCCTGGCGTCCCTGCTGGGTGCGGGCGCGATCACGGCCTACACGGTCGGTTTCACCGTCCTGCAGTTGCCACTCGGCCTGATCGCGGTGCCGCTCGGTGTCGTCCTCCTGCCTTCGATGTCACGGGCCGTCGCCGTCGGAGAGAAGGCCTCGTTCGCCGCGATGGTCGACCGCTCCCTGCGACTTCTGGCGTATGTCATGCTCTTCCTGACTGCCTTGATGATCGTGGCCCGTGACCAGATCGTGCGCCTCCTGTTCGAGTACGGCCGCTTCGGGATCGAAGCATCGAACGTGGCCGCCGACACCCTCATGGTGTTCTCGATCGGCCTTGCCGCCCACGCCATGATCGCCGTGCTCGCCCGGGCGTTCTATGCGACCCACGACACGCGAACGCCGGTCCTGGCAGCGTTCGTCTCGGTGGGGGTGAACGTGACCGTGTCGGTGCTGACGGTCGGGACGCTCGGCTTGGCGGGGCTCGCGCTCGGCATCGCGCTGGGGGCGTGGGTGGAGGTGCTCATCCTGCTCTGGCGGCTGGCTGGCGTGATCCCGGGCGTGGGCATCGGGCGAGAGGCGCGCTGGTGGCTCGTGTTCGGCGGCGGGGCCGCGCTGGCAGGGGCCGGGGCGTGGCTCTCGCTGCGGCTCCTGCGCGAGCTGCTCGGCCCGGACCCGGGCAAGGTGGCGCTGGCGGTCGAGCTGGTCATCGCCACGGCCGCGAGTGCGGCGGTCTACGCCGCCTACTCCCGGCTTCTGCGCCTGGACGAACCGGCAGCCGTCCTGTCCCTGGCCCGGCGGGCGGTGCGCGGCGGCGACGCCGCATGAACGGGTCGTCGAGCGAGATCCGCGACGTGACCGACGCGGCCGCGATCGACGCGGCCGCGATCGACGCGGCCGCGATCGATGACAGCGCCTGGGACAGCTTCGTGACCGGGACGGCCCACGGTTCCTATCTCCAGCTGTCCGCCTGGGCGCGGGTGAAGGCGGTCAACGGCTGGCGCTCGGTCTGCCTGGCACCCGATCCGGCCGGACCCGCGATCGGGGCTCAGGTGCTCGTGCGGCGACCCCGACCGCTGCCCTGGGGATTCGCGTATGCACCACGCGGGCCGGTGGCGAACGAATGGTCGGCCGAGGCGATCGACGCCCTCGGCGCCCGGCTGCGCCGCGAGTTGCCGGCGCGCGCTGGTCGCATCTCGCATGTGCGGATGGACCCGGAGGTCGAGGCGCTGGGCCCCGACGACCCGGATGGCGCCCTCCGGGCGACCCTGCGCCAGGCGGGCTGGCGACCGGCGCCGCCGATCCAGCCGGAGCGGACCCGGGTCATCGATCTGGCGGCCGACGAGGCGGCGCTCTGGTCCGACCTGCGCAAGAAGTGGCGCCAGTACGTCAATCGTGCGCGCAGCGGCGACATCCGGGTCGTGGAGGCAGGTGGCGACCGATTGCCGGACTTCTATCGGATCTACCGCGAGACCGCCGACCGAGCGGGATTCCTGATCCGCTCGGAGAGCGCCTACCGAAGCATCTGGGAGGCATTCCGTCCGAGCGGTCGCGGGTCGCTCATGTTCGCCGAGTCGCCCGACGGCGCGCCGCTCGCGACCCTGTTCCTGGTCCGCTGTGGCGGGCGTGTCGTCGAGCCCTATGGCGGGATGACGGCAGCAGGCGCCGAGAGCCGCGCGAACTACCTGCTGAAGTGGGAGGCGATCCGTCGCAGTCGCGAAGCCGGCGCCCGCGTCTACGACCTGTGGGGCCTGGCCCACCCGGGGATCGCCCACTTCAAGACGGGGTTCGGCGGCCGCGAGGTCGCCTACATCGGTGCCTGGGACCTGGTGCTGAACCCCGTCGCGCGGCGGACGTATTCGGTCGCGGTCGCGACGCGGGTGCGGCTTGCCCGGTGGCGACACGGCCTTTCGAACACGGCCAGCGCCGCGGCCTTCAGCGGGGAGGACGGGTGATCGCGCCGGCCGTCGGCGGGCCGGGGACCGGGGCGCGGCCGATCGCCCGCAGCCTCGATCCGACCGCTGGCCTCGGCGATTGGGACTCGGTGGCGGTGGACGCACCCGGCGGCCACGTGTTCCAGTCCCGCGCCTGGGCGACCCATCGCGCCCGCCGCGGCTGGCGTCCGCGCTACTGGGCACTTGACGACGGTGGGCGCGTGCTCGCCCTCGTGCGCCCCTGGGTCGGTCTGCCCGGTGGCGGGGCCTATCTCCCGCGCGGGCCCGTCCCATCACCGGCGGCAGACGTCGCCGGTCGCCTGCTCGCCGTGGCCGATGGGCTGGCGTCGGAGGGCGTCGACGTCCTGACGGCGGATCCCGAGATCCCGGCCTCCGACGAGGCCTATCGCGATCGCCTGACCAGCGCCGGCTTCCATCCGATCGAGGAGCTCCAGCCGTCTCGCCATCGGCTGGCGCTGGCGCTGCCGGGAGATGGCGACGAGGCGCAGGTCTGGAGCGGCATCGGGCGCTCGACCCGCCAGCGCATCCGCGGCGCGGAGCGGGCCGGGCTGAGGATCGTGCGTCACGACCGTCGGCTCCTCGACGCCCCTGGCGACGGCTTCGTCGCCGCGACGGAAGGGGTCGACGTGACGCTCGGGCGGTTCGCCGCGATGCTCGAGGCGACGGGTGACCGCCGCGGCTTCCGTTTCGACCGGGCCGGCTTCCTGGCCTGGTGGGCGGCGGCCCACGCGGCCGGGCACCTGATCGTGCTCGAGGCTCGACACAATGACGAGCCCCTCGCCGGCCTGCTCTTGTACCGCCACGGGGAGCGCCTCTCGACGGCCCACTCGGCGGATCGGGCGGACACCCGGCGCGAGCATCCCGGAGCGCTCCACCTGCTCCGCTGGCGAGCCGTCCAGCTGGCGCTGCGGGAGGGCCGCACCGAGCTCGACCTGGGCGGCGTCGACGTGCCCGGCGCCCGCCGGCCGCCGGTGGAAGGCGAGCCGATGTGGGGGCTCTACCAGCACAAGCTGTCGTTCGGCGCCCGCTGGATCGAGCAGGCGGGTGCCCAGGAGCGGATCGTCCGGGGCTGGCGCTACGGGCTCGGTCGAGTGACTGGTCGGCTGGCCGCGACGGCGGGTCGCCGATGAGTGACGGGACGGAGATCGGCGGCCCCCGCGCGAACATGGGCGGCAACGCTACGAGCGGTTCCAGCCGGTGAACAGCTCAGCCGCGCGCGGCCAGCCCACGATCGAGGCGACCCTCCGTGCGACCGAGCCGGCGGAGCCCCGCTCGCTGGCCACGCTCGCCGAGCGGCTGGCTGCCGCCGGGAAGCTGCGCGCGGTCGAGCGTGACGGGCGATCGATCCCCAGCGGCCAGCTGGGCGGCCTTCTCGTCCGCGGCCCCGTCCAGGATTCCCGACGGGTCGGGCCTGGCGACGTCTTCGTGGCGATCAGCGGCCAGCATGCCGACGGTCACGAGCACCTCGCAGAGGCGGTCGCGGCCGGGGCGACCGCGGCATTGGTCGAGCGGCTCGTGCCCGGCGCCTCCGTGCCCCAGCTCCGGGTCGACTCGACCCGCCGTGCCCTGGCCGAAGCCGCCTGCTGGTGGTACGGCGACCCATCGCAGGAGCTCGGTGTGATCGGCGTCACCGGCACGGACGGCAAGACGACGACCTCGTTCCTGGCCGAAGCCGCGCTGGCGGCGGCTGGCATCCCAACCGGGCTCATCGGCACGGTGACGTGGCAGGTCGGCGGCGTCCGTGAGGCGACTCCGGCGCACGTGACCACGCCCGAAGCGCCGCAGCTGCAGGCACTGCTGCGAGCGATGGTCGAGGCCGGCGATGCGGCCGCCGTGGTCGAGACCACCTCGCACGGGCTGGCGCTCGATCGGGTGGCCGGTACCGCCTATGCCGCCGCCATGTTCACGAACCTGACCCACGAGCATCTCGAGCTGCACGGCACGTTCGAGGCGTACCGCAACGCCAAGCTCCGCCTCTTCGAGGCGCTTGCCGGACCCGGCGCCAGCGCGCTCCGTCCGGACGGCCGGCCCTGGCCCCGGCTGGCCGTGGTCAACCTCGACGATCCGAGCGCTCCATCCTTCGCGGCCGCCGGTGCGGCGGCGGGCGCCCGTGTGCTCACCTTCGGGACCGTTCCCGCGGCCGACGTGCGCGCGTTGACAGTCAACGAGGACGCGCACCGCCTGCGGATCGCCTACGACGCCCCCTCCGGCAGCGGGCGCCTCGATCTTCGGCTGGCCGGCCGCTTCAACGTCCTGAACGCGCTGGCGGTCGTCGCCCTGGCTGACGGCCTGGAACTGGACCCTGCCGCGGTCCGCGCCGGGCTTGACGGGATGGCCGGCGTGCCGGGTCGGATGGAACGCGTCGACGCCGGCCAGCCGTTCGGCGTGATCGTCGATTTCGCCCATAGTCCGGCGTCGCTGGCGGCGGTGCTCGACCAGCTCGGCCCGGTCGCCGCGGCCCAGGGTGGCGGACTCATCGCCGTGTTCGGTTCGGCGGGAGAGCGGGACCGGGCAAAGCGGCCACTCATGGGTCGCGTGGCCGGCGAGCGCTGCCGTGTCGTCGTGCTCGCCGACGAGGATCCGCGAGGCGAGGACCGGGACGCGATCCTGACCGAGATCGCATCCGGGGCGGAAGCCGCCGGGCTGCGCCGCGACCGGGACCTGCTGGTCATCGCCGACCGTGCGGCGGCCATCGCCGCGGCACTCGACCGGGCGCGACCCGGGGACATGGTCGTGCTGGCCGGCAAGGGGCACGAGCGGAGCATCGAGTATGCCGACCGGGACCTCCCGTGGGACGAGCGCCGGGTCGCTCTGGAGGCGCTGGCCGCCCTGGGGCATCGGCTGCCGGGCTGAGGATGCGCGGCTGCCTCTTCGTCGTGGTCACCGGTCTCGCCGTCCTGGCGGCAGCCGCCTGGTTCGGCGCGCCGCCGATGGCCGAGCTTCTGGTCCGATCGTCGCTGCAGGCTGGCGGCCTGGAGTCCACCGAGCGAATCGAGGTCGATGTCACCTTCACCTCGCCGGGCGACCTCCTGGCGGGCCGCGCGAAGACTGTCCGCATCGAGACCGGCCGAGCGACCATCGCGGGGGTCGGCTGGCGTCAGGCCCGGATGGAGCTCGGCGAGGTCGAGCTCCTGGGTGCCCGTTTCGCGGCCGTCGACATCGAGCTCGACGCACCGACGTTCCGCGGCGCGACGGACGGTGTCGGCCTGGCAGCCCTACGTCTCGTGGCGCGCGGGTCCGCCGACGCCGCGGCGACGCGGATCACGATGTCGGCCGACCAGGTGCTCGAGCTCGGGCGAGCGTCCTTCGAATCGAGCTTCGGCGGCTCCCCCGACCGTGTCGACCTGTCGGCACCGGCCATCGCCTCCGGGAGCGTGCGGGGCGTGCCGTTCAACGCCACGATCCGCCTGGACGACGGCGCCCTGGTCATCGTCCCCGAGCGCGCGGACCTCGCGGCCGTCGAGCTCTTCCGGCCCGACGCCAGCGTTCCGTTCCAGATCGAGGGCGTCCGCGTCGAGGCAGGCGAGCTGGTGATCGTCGGCACGCTCGACGTGTCGAAGATGCTCGGCGCCTGATCGCCCGGCGGCGGTCGGCACCCGGCCCGCTGCTAGACTGCGACGACGATGGCCACCGCTCGCACCCGACGCCAGCCGACCCCGCCGCGGTCGAGCACGCGACGCTCCAAGCCATCCCCGACGGGTGGCGCCGTCACGGCGATCCCGGAGCGAGGACCGGTCGTGACGACCGCCCCGACCCCGCCGACGGCCGACGTCGTCGACCTCGAGGACCTGCGGAGCGAGCTGCTGACCACCGTCACCCGCCACTACCCGAGCGCCGACCTGGCGACCATCGGCAGTGCCTTCGACCTGGCCGTCGACGCCCACGAGGGCCAGCGGCGTGCTTCGGGCGAACCCTACGTCACCCACCCGATCGCGGCCGCCCAGGCCGTCGCCGAGCTCGGCATCGATCCGGACGCCGTGCAGGCGGCGCTCCTCCACGACGTCCCCGAGGACACCGAGTACAGCCTCCAGGACCTCGAGGACCGGTTCGGCCTCGACGTCGCGCAGATGGTCGACGGGGTCACGAAGCTGTCCAAGTTCAACACCTCGTCGCAGGAGCAGCAGCAGGCTGAGAACATCCGCAAGATGTTCCTGGCGATGGCGGAGGACATCCGGGTCGTCCTCATCAAGCTCGCCGACCGGCTCCACAACATGCGGACGCTGGACGCCCTGCCGGCCGAGAAGCAGGCCCGGATCGCCCGTCAGACGATGGAGATCTACGCGCCGCTGGCGGAGCGGCTCGGCATCTGGCAGATCAAGTGGGAGCTCGAGGACCTCGCCTTCAAGGTGCTCGAGCCGGACCGCTATCGCGAGCTGGCCAATCTCCTCGACACCCGCCGCCAGGGTCGCGAGAGCTACATCGACCGGGCGATCGCCGAGCTGACCCCCGTGCTGACCGCGGCCGGCATCGAGGCGGACATGCAGGGCCGCCCGAAGCACCTCTACAGCATCTGGAAGAAGATGCTCCGCAAGGGCGCCGAGTTCGGCGAGATCTACGACGTCTACGCCATCCGCATCCTGGTCGACGAGGTGCGCGACTGCTACGCCGCCCTCGGCGTGGTCCACTCGCTTTGGCGCCCGATCCCCGGCCAGTTCGACGACTACATCGCCGTCCCCAAGAACAACCTCTACCAGAGCCTCCACACCGCGGTGATCGCGCTCGACGGCAAGCCACTCGAGATCCAGATCCGAACGCACCAGATGCACCAGATCAGCGAGGTCGGCATCGCGGCGCACTGGCGCTACAAGGAGGGTTCGCGCTCCGATCGGGTGTATGACGCGAAGCTGGCCTGGCTGCGCCAGCTGATGGACTGGCAGCGCGAGGTTTCGGACGCGAAGGAGTTCGTCGAGGGCATCAAGCTCGACATCTTCCAGGACCAGGTCTTCGTGTTCACCCCCAAGGGCGACATCAAGGACCTGCCGGCCGGCGCCACGCCGCTCGATTTCGCCTACCGGATCCACACGGACGTCGGTCACCGCACGATCGGCGCCAAGGTCAACAACCGGCTCGTGCCCCTCGATTACCGGCTCAAGAACGGCGACATCGTCGAGATCGTCACGACCAAAGCCGAGCATGGGCCTTCGCGCGACTGGATGAACATCGTCCGGACCTCGCACGCCCGCGAGAAGATCCGCCAATGGTTCAAGCGCAAGGACCGGGACGAGAACATCGTCCACGGCCGCGAGTCGCTCGAGCGCGAGCTCCGCCGGCTCGCTCGGACGACCCTGGCAGCCGTCGGCAGCGATCGGATCTTGGAGGTGGCCAAGAGCTACAACCACGATGCCCTCGACGACTTCTACGCCGCCGTCGGCTATGGCGCCGTGTCGGCCCAGCAGGTCGTCACCCGACTCGGCGTCGTCGACGACGGCGAGCTCACCCTGCCGGCCGTCGCGCCGCCAGCGGCGCCGATGCGGACGGGTGGCGTCCGCGTCAAGGGTGTCGGGGATCTGCTCACCCGCTTCGCCAAGTGCTGCCAGCCGATCCCGGGCGACCCGATCGTCGGCTTCATCACCCGCGGCAAGGGCATCACCGTCCACCTGCGGACCTGCCCGACGGTCATCAACGAACGGGAGGTCAGCCGGCTCATCGAGGTCGAATGGGAGGCCGCGCCGACCCAGACCTATCCGATCGCCATCCGCGTCGAGGCCTACGACCGACCGGGCTTGCTGCACGACATCACCCAGGTCGTGGCCGAGAACAAGGTCAACATCATCGCCGCGGCCGTGGCCGTCGGTGCCGACCACACAGCGGTCGTGGCCGCCACGCTTCAGGTCGCCTCCGTGGCCCAGCTGGCCCGGGTGATGGTCCGAATCGAGCAGATCCGCGACGTGCTCTCGGTCCAGCGCGAGATCGGCTGAGCCGGTGGGCCTCGCGTTCACCCCGGACGCCCGGGGAGCGCCGGAGATCGTGGTCGAGCCCGACCTGGTCCGAGGTCCTCGTGTCCTCGTTGACGGTGTCCGGGTGCTGCCCCGTCGCGAGCGAGGCCGGCCGTTCTTCCCGATCCCGATGGCCGACGGGTCCGAGCGCCCGCTCACGCTCCACGGCGGGTTCATGGGCCTGCGGGCCCGCTTCGAAGAGCACGAGTATGCGGTCGAGCCTCGCCTGACCCTGCTCGAGCTGTTCATGGTCGTGCTGCCGCTGGCGCTGGCGACGATCGAGCCGCCGCTCGGCGCCGTGGCAGCCGCCGTTGGGGTGATGTCGAACCGGCTGATCATCCGACGCCCGGCCCCGCTGCTCGTCCGCATCGCGCTCGCTGCAGCCGTCGTGATCGCCGCCTATCTGCTCATCGGGCTGCTGGTCGGGGGCGTGCTCGGCTAGCATGCCGTCATGCGACTCAGGATCGTCGGTTGCGAGGTGCTCGCGCGGCCGCTCTACCTCGCCGCCGCCCGATCGCCGCATATCATCGACCTGACCCTCCTCAGGCAGGGTCTACACGACCGGCCCGGTGGCCTGCGCGACCGCCTCCAGGCCGAGATCGAGGCGACCAGCCCGACCGAGCACGACGCGATCGGCCTCGCCTACGGCCTGTGCGGCGGTGCGACGTCGGGGCTCGTCGCGTCGACGACGCCCGTGGTCCTGCCCCGGGCCCACGACTGCATCACCTTGTTCCTGGGCAGCCGTGAGCGATACGCCTCGGAGTTCATCGACCACCCCGGGACCTACTGGTACGCGCAGGACTTCATGGAGCGCGGCGAGGAGGGGTCGTTCGTAGGGATGGGTGCCGAATCGGATGAGGTCCGCCAGAGGACCTACGAGGGATACGTCGAGAAGTACGGTCGTGACAACGCGGACTACCTGATGGAGACGCTCGGCGAGTGGCGTCGCCATTACGACCGGGCGGTGTACGTCGACCTCGGCGTCGGGGACGGCTCGGCGGTCGAGCGGCGAGCGCAGAGCGAGGCCGCGGAGCGCGGCTGGGCGTTCGACCGGCTGCCCGGCGACATGGTCCTGGTCAAGCGTCTCGTCGACGGCGACTGGGCCGACGACTTCCTCGTGCTGCGACCCGGCGAGCGCGCCGTGCAGGCGTGGGACGAGGGTGTCGTCCGCGCCGAGGCGATCGAGGCGCCGTAGCCGGGGGATCGAAGCGCCGTAGCCGGGGGATCGAGGCGCCGTCGGCGCGGCGGGCGAGGCGGCCCTACCCCGCCTGATCCTCGGCGGCCACCGCCAGCGACCCGTCGCGGTAGGCGGCCAGGAACGCCATGCAGTACGGGTCGCGACCGGTCAGGGCGTCAGCCGCCAGGGCGTACGGGCGCGTCGTCCGATCGGGCGTCAGGGCCCGATCGAGGTCGGTCCCGACCGGGTCGACGATCGCGCTGTCCAGCCCTGCCTCGAGCGCCAGGTCGATGAACACCTCGTTGAGGATCTTCCTCGATGGCAGCCCGAACGACACGTTCGACAGCCCGCCCGTGAGGTGGATGCCGGGGCCGTACGTCTCCCGGAGCCGGGCCACCGCCTCGAGGAAGGCGCTGCCGGATCCCGGATCGACCGCGACCGGCAGGACCAGCGTGTCGACATGGCAGGCGGCGGGCTGGATGCCCCGCGACAGCGCCGCCTCGAGCACACGGCTGCCGGCCTCAACCTTGGCGTCGGCGGTGCCGGGCAGGTCGGTGCCGAACGCGGCCGACAGCACGACGTCGCAGCCTCCGCTCGCGGCGAGGTCGAGGACGTCCGGTCGGTCGAGCGTCGCCGAGTTCAGCAGTGGCCGGGGCGACTCGGGCGGGAGCGCCGCGACACCCTCACCGAGCAGCTCGGCCGACGAGGAATCGAGGGCGAGGGGGACCGGGCTGACGGCGGTGACGGTGGCGACCAGCCAGCGCATCGCCGCACGCTGCGTGTCGAGATCGTCGGCCACCTCGTCGATGTTGAGGTCCAGGTAGTCCGCGCCGGCCGCCAGCTGTCGGGCGGCCAGCAACTCGACGTAGGCGCGCGCCGTGGCCGCGTCCTCGAGCGCGCCCGGTCCGGCATCCGGGGCGGAGCCGGCCAGGGCCTCCAGCAACGCCGCCCGCACGTGCTTGACCTTGCCGGACGTCTCCACCTCGGCCAGCATCGATGGCGGGACCGCCAGGAGGCGTGGTGTGCCGTTCGTGTCGGTGAAGGCGAGCGCCGGTCGCCCGTCGGGGGCGTCGGTGACGCTCTTGCCGTCACGGCGCACCACCCGGGTGGCGTGCAGGTTCTCGCCGATGACGATGAGCCGTCGACCCGTCGGGCTGGTCCGCATCAATGGCCTCCCGTGTCGGATCCCTGGGACGATCGACCGGCGTGATCGCGCTCGAGGTATGTGTTGGCCCAGGCGCTCGTCCGGCGCAGGGCGTTGTCCGTGACCACGACGGGACGGCGGAGGATGGCGTCCTCCTCTCCATACGGCTTGAGTCGGCGATACGCACGCGCCCAGATGCACTCCCGCCCGGGAACCTCGCACTCGCCCTCGAGGGAGCCACCGCAGGGACCATTGCGCTCGTTCTTCGCGCACTGCGATTCGGGGCACAGATAGGCGATGTCGGGCAGCGAGCAGTCGCCGCAGTCGCGGCAGTCGAACAGGGGCACCTTGGCCAGCTGCTCCAGCACGTGGAGCGGCCGACCGATGCGGTACCGCTCGGCGGCGGTGTAGACGCGGGTGCCAGCTCGGAAGCCGGCGCCGCCTGGCGCGAAGGCGAGGTCGTGCACGAGCCGGTTGGCCCGATATGCGACGTCGACCCGCCGACGAGCGCGCCGGCGGGCGCCGGGTGCCATCGAGCGGCGGTATCGCTCCGCCGGCCGATCCGACGAGAGGCCCGTCTCGGGATCGGGCTCGAGCGCGTGGAACTCATCGGCCCAGCCGAAGCGGATCTCCCGGGCGAAGGTCCTCCAGTCGTCGGGCGCGAAGCTGGCGGCCACCTCCAGGATCCGCCCGATGTCGTCCGGGTTGCTTACGCCGCCGAAATAGGCCCCTGCATGACCGAGGCCTCGGGCGATCGCCACCTGGCGGGCGGCGAGCTCGAGGAAGAACGCCTTGCCCTTGTCCGGCGAGGCTGCCTCACGCTCTGCGATGGCCAGCAGGTCGTCGGTCACCGTGACGCCGGGGATCTTGCCGGCGTTGAAGATGCGGGCCGTCGTCCTGGTCAGCCGATAGACGTTGGCCAACACGGGCACGTCGAACCCGCGCCGACGCAGGTAGCGCAGCAGCTCGTCCTGCTTGCGGGCGTCGTAGCCGACCTGGGGGATCACGAACCGGGCGCCCGTCCGGAGCTTGAGCTCGAGCTTGTGGTACTGCGGCATCAGCTCCCACTCGAAGCGCTTGTGGGGATTGACGACGGCGCCCGGGAACAGGCCATCCTCGCGACCAAGCAGGCCCTCGCGGCGGTACATCTCGAGCAGGCCGACCGAGTCCAGGTCGAACACCGGCCTGGCGACCCCGCCGTAGCCCTCGACCGGGTAGTCGCCCGACAGTGCCAGGATCGTCCGGAGCCCCCGGCTCGCGAGCCGCCAGCCGAGGCTGAGCAGCTCGTTGCGGTTGCGGTCGCGACAGGCGACGTGGACGATCGGGCGTCCGCCGCGGGCGGCGATCTCGCCGGCCAGGAGCTCCGGCGAGGCCATCGCGTGGCCGCCCGCGTTGTCGGTCACCGAAAGCGCGTCGATGCGCGGGTCGCCGGCCAGCGCAGCCCCGAGCGCCAGCGCCTTCTGTCCGTCCGGCTCATCGGCCGTGCCACGCCAGGGCACGAGCTCGACGATCGTCAGGAAGGCGCCGGGAGCCGTGATCCGTGCCTCGAAAGACGCTGCCGGCTCGGCACTGGCCTGGGCGGGCATCTCCGCTCCTTCGCTGGCATCCGGGGGCGGTGCCGGATCGGCCTGATCGGCCGTTCGGCGGCGGCGACGGGTCGTGCTCATGCGGGGGCCTCCTGGGGCTGCGGCAACCATCGGCAGCCGTCGACGAACCGGTCGAAGAACGAGGGATCGAGCTCCAGCTCCACGTGCTCGATGCGCTCGACGAGGGATTCCAGGGCGCGCCTCGCCCGCAATGAGCGCAGCACGCGGCTGGCACCGGCGAGCGAGGCGTTGCCGACCTTCACGATGCGGTCCTCGGGCACAGGGGGGAGCAGGCCGATCGCGATGGCGTTCGGGACGTCGACGTAGCTGGCGAACCCGCCCGCGAGCCAGAGGCGATCGATGTCGGTCGGGCGGATGTCCAGGCGCTCCATGAGGATGGCCTGGCCGGAGCTGTTGGCCGCCTTGGCCTGGGCCAGCAGGCTGACGTCTCGGCGGGTGAGCTGGACGCCCGTCTCGGGTGCTACGACGACCTCCGCGGCGCCGTCGGCGAGCCGGCCGTTGAGGGTCATCCGCTCGCCGCGTCGCAGCTCGGCCAGCAGGTCGATGAGCCCGGAGCCGCAGAGACCCAAAGGTTGCACGTCGCCGATCGTCCGCCAAACGAAGCCGCCGTTCACGAGCCGAACGGACTGGATCGCGCCCTCGACGGCCTGCATGCCGTAGGCGATGAGACCACCCTCGAACGCCGGACCGGCCGGGCAGGAGGCAGCCAGCCAGCGATCGCCGACACGGAGGACGAGCTCGCTGTTGGTGCCGATGTCGATCAGCATCGAGACGCCCGGGCCGTCGTCCATGGCCACGGCTGCGATGTCGGCCGCGACATCAGCGCCGACGTGGCTGCCGATGAGCGGCCCGCCGTAGACGACCGCCGCAGGGTGGACGAACAGTCCGACCTCATGACCCCGTCGGGTCACCGCGGTCGATCGCCGGAGCCCGGCGCGCCGGGCCGTCTCGGACACCGACCGGAAGGGACGAGCGCCGATCGAGCGGACATCGAGGCCGAGCGCGAGGTCGCGCATCGTAGGGTTGCCGACGAGGACGACCTCGTGCACGGTCCGCCGGTCCACCCCGAGCTCCCGGTAGGCCGCCTTGAGCTCGTGGTCGAGGGCCCGCCGGAGCGCCCGGCGGAGCTCACCCGGATCGACGGCCGTGTCGTATTCGATCCGCGAGATGACGTCGCTGCCGCCGAAGCGCTGTGGGTTCTCGATGGCCGCCCGATACAGGCGCTCGCCGGTCTCCAGGTCGACCACCTCGAGCACCACCGTCGTCGTGCCGATGTCGATCGCGACGCCGAGCAGAGCGCCGCGATACCCGTCGAGGTCCACATCGCCGCGCAGCACTCGGTCACCCTCGCGCCGGACGGCCGGGTCCAGCTCGGTGGGGCGAGCCAGGGCTGCCTCCCCGCCGGCGGCACTGACGATCTGGAGCCGGCGCCGAAGAACGGCGATCTCGACATCGCCCGCGTCATCCTCGACGCGCGCCTGACAGGCCAGACGAAACGGCGGCCGGAGGTAGTCCTCCGCGGCGGATGGCGCGGAGAGCGCGCCTTCGCCGGTCCGGACCTCGACCACGCATTCCCGGCAGCGCCCGGTCCGCCGGCACGTGTCCGGCACGACCATCGCCAGCTCGTCGGCAAAGTCGAACAGCGTCCGACCCGAGGCGAGCGGCGTCCGGTGGCCGCCGTGGACGAGGTCACCCATCGGACCGACGCTACGGCCCCGGGAGGCGATCCGGCAAGGCCGTGTGGCGTACCGTGGGCGGGCCGACCGGCCCGGGGCAGCCACGGCCCACCGCCCCGACCGCTGGGCGGCCGGG
>Ga0210334_10207832_pt1 | contig 27727 bp, 24 predicted proteins | sample S306metaT_FD_164440 | JGI IMG/M metagenome (GOLD analysis project Ga0210334, IMG submission 164440) | Metatranscriptome of estuarine sediment microbial communities from the Columbia River estuary, Oregon, United States - S.306 (Metagenome... | ecosystem: Environmental > Aquatic > Marine >... | reverse complement strand
GTCGCCGTCGCGCTGCCGGCGACGGGCGGCGCAGCCGCGTTGCCGGGCATCCTGGGCGACGGCGGCACCGGAGACCGGAAGTGGGCCGGCAGCGCGTTCGCGGCCGCCAGGCGGCGGATCACGAAGCCGTAGTAGTCGTCCACCTTCGCGGTGACCCGTTCCCAGCTGAACTCCTGAGCGCGAGCCTGCCCGCTCGCGCTCATGCGCCGCCGCAGCTCGTCGTCGGCCAGCAGCCGTGCCAGCGCGGTCGCCAGCGCAGCGGAATCCCGCGGCGGCACGAGGAGCCCCTGCTCGCCGCGCCGCACGACACCCTTGTAGCCGTGGATGTCCGAGCAGACGATGGCCGTGCCCGAGGCCATCGCCTCGAGGAGCACGATGCCGAACGACTCGCCGCCGGTAGCCGGCGAGACGTAGACGTCGGCGGTCCGGAAGAGCTGGGCCTTCTCGTCGTCGGACACGCGCCCGAGGAACTCGACGTCATTGAGCCGGCGAGTGGCGACATATCGCCTCGCCTCGCGCTCCTGTGGCCCGGAGCCGACGATGAGGAGCCGGCAGTCGTAGCCCGAACGACGGAGGATGCGGAACGCCTTGAGGAGGTCCAGCAACCCCTTGCGTGGCTCGTGCCTGCCCACGAACAGCAGGTTCGGCGTGCCGTCCTGCCATCGGGCGATCGGTACGGCACGCTCGAATCGGGTCACGTCGACACCGTTGGGGATGACCTTGTAGTCGCCCGGGAAGTAGTGGTCGATGAAGTGGCGGGCGGCGGCGCTGACGGCGATCCGCCCGTCGAGGCGATCGATGGCGCGGCTGAGCACCCGGCTGCCGAGCTCATAGGCCGGCGAGAAGCCGGCGTAGGCATGGAACGTGGCGATGTTGACGCTCCGGCTCTCGCGCAGCACGATCGGCGAGAGGAAGGGCACCAGCGGCTCGTGGAAGTGGAGCAGGTCGAAGCGCTCTCGCTCGAGCACCTCCCGGACCTGGGGGATGTAGCGGGGCGAGACCGTGAGCGTCCCGACGGAGCCGTTGGCGGGCACCGAGAATCCCTTCCCGATGCGGATGACGTCGCCTTCCGAGCTGCGCTGGAGGCCGTGACTGCTCGTCAGGATGCGGACGTCGTGGCCGCGCAGGCGGAGATTCTCGTATAGGTAGCGGACATGCTGGGTCACCCCGCCGGGCAGCGGGTAGACGTACGGCGACACGAGCCCGATCTTCAACGGCTGCCTCCCTCGGGACGCCCGGCGGGCGGATCGTAGCGCGGCGGCCGAAGGTGACCGCCCGGATAGCCGAGGTCCCGCCCGGTTCCGTCCCTGCGGACGCGCCCGCCGACCTCCGCCCGGGCGTCGCGTCCGTACTTGCGGAGCTGTCGCCCGAACGTGCCGATCATGGAGCCATGGCGATGGAATGCGCCGTGCCAGTGGGTCCGCCGCTCCAGGATCGCCACGCGGAGGTCCTCCGCGGTCCGGCCCGGGAACGTGCTGTGGCCCTGGCCGACCTGCTCGACGGCATGAGCGTCGCTGTTGCCGAGCATCGCCAGCCCGTGAGCCTCGGCGAACGCCAGCGCTCGCGCATGCCCGGGCCGGCCGATCGTCGTCGGGTTGAACACCTCGAGGCCATCGGGGTGGATGCGCGGATCCGGGCTGGCGAGCAGGCGCCGGAGCATCCAGCCCTGGGCGCACAACGGGTAGGGCACGAGGGGGTGGGCCGGGATGGCCAGCCCGCCGAGCTCATGCACCTCGGCGATCGTCGTGCGCAGCGAGCGGAGCGGTCGCACCGGCTCCTCGATGAACAGGGCGAGCAGGTGGCCGCCCCGGGTCGTGATCTCCTCGCCGATGACGATCTCGAAGCGTCGCTCCTGCTCACGCGCCATCTGGCGCGCCGCAAGGGCGGCGTCGATGCGCTCATGGTCGGCGATGGCGACGAGGTCGAGCTCCGTCCTCGCCGCCACGAACTCGAGGATCTCCGCGACGGACGAAGTCCCGTCCGAGGCGAGCGTGTGGATGTGGAGGTCGGCCCGCCCCAGCCGGTCGGTCATGCCGCCGCCTCCAGGTCGGGCCAGATCGGGTAGAACACCGCCCACCATTGCTCCGGGGCATCGAGGATGATCCGCTCGAACCGCCGGGCTTCGGCGATCAGCAGCGCCTCGAGGCGCTCCCGTCGGCTGCCCTCGGCTGGGACCTCGAGCGGATCGATCCGACCGCGGTAGCGCCCCAGGCCGGCGCGTCGAACGCCAGCGACCCAGACCGGGGCGCCGCTCTCGATCGCCAACAGGGCGGGTCCCACCGGCAGGGGCGCCGGGTGCCCGAACAGCTCGATGGACACGCCGCCTCCGGTGAGATCGCGGTCGCCGACGATGGCGACGACGGCCCCGGAGCGCAGGCCGGCCAGCAGCTCGCGCCGCGCCTCCCGGAGGCCGACGAGGCGGACCCCAAGGGCGCCCCGCGTCCGGCTGAACCAGCGTTGGAGCTCGGGGTCCGAGACGGTCTCCATCGGGGCGATGACCGGCCGACCGCCGAACTGCGCGAGGAAGAAGGCCGTTGCCTCGATGACGCCGAAATGGAGGCCGATGAAGACGGCGGGACCGGTCGCCCCGAACGCCATCCTGACGGTGTCCGGCGTCTCCACGAGGAGGCGATCCTGGAGGTAGGCGCGGGTCACCCGCGGTGCCCTGATGAGCTCGACCCAGTACCGGGCGTGGTTGCGGAATGCCGATCGGACGAGCACCTCGAGGGCCGCCGGGTCGCTCGCCGCCGCCTGCACGGCCTCGCTCCCGACGCCCCGTCCGGCGGCGAACTCGGCGACCCGGGCAAGGTTGCGCCGCGCCTGCGCGCGGCGCGCGTCCGAGGTGCGATAGGAGATGTCGCCGGCCAGGTCAGCCAGCCGGAGCGATGGGCCTTCGGGCAGGCGGCCGATCAGCCAGACCCCTGCCGAGAGCACGTGGATCCGCATGCGCTGAAAGCGGGTGCCTCGGCGCGACCGGGCTGGCGCGACGGCGGGTCCCGCCGGGGCCGAGGCCGCCGAGCCGGCATTCCGAGCGCCCCCGTCCGTCGTCACCCGGGTCATGCCGGAGCTCCGTCGGACGGAGACGATTCGACGGACATCGAAGTGTCTGCTGCGGCACTCGCAAGCGTCGCGCCGGCGAGCATCTCGCTCGCCCGACGCTCCAGCGCCTCGGCCTCCTCGGGGCTCGCCGGCCACATCGGCTTGAAGCTGTACCACTGGGCCGGGGCGACGGCGATGGCCCGCTCCAGCGCCGCGGCGACCTGCTGGGTCGTCCGCTGGATGGTCGCGGGATCGCTCGACGGGACCGGGATGAAGGACTCAGTGACGAGGCGATAGCGGCCCTCGGACGTGCGCCGGACCGCAACAGGCAGGATCGGCACGCCGGTCTTCGCCGCGAGGGTGGCCGGTCCCGCGGGCAGGGTCGTCCAGTGGTCGAAGAGGCGGACCGGAACGCCGTCGGGTCGGTAGCCCCAGTCGATGAGCAGGACCAGGATCTCGCCTCGCCGCAGGACTGAGAAGATCTCCCGGATGTTCTTCCAGTAGATCGTCTTCACGCCGAAGGCCTCGCGCTGCGCGGTCAGGAGCTCGAGCAGCTCCGGGAACGCCGAATCGTCGGCCAGGCCGTTGATGGGCAGGCCGTAGCGCACCAGGCCGGCCGCGGCCGCCTCGTTGTTGCCGACGTGGGGGATGGTGATGATCAGGCCCCGCCCGGACGCCCGCCACTCCGCCTTCAGGGCGGCGACGGTCTCCTCCTCGAGCAGGTCGACGACCTCCTCGAGGGGTCGCGACGGCAGTCGCATCAGCTCGACGAGATAGCGGCCGTACATCCGGTACGCGTCGAGCGCGAGTCGACGCACGGCGGGGTCGTCGGGCTCGCGGCCCAGGACGCGCGAGAAGTTCAGGTTCGACCAGCGACGCTTGGTGGGCCAGACCAGGTACGAGACCTGCGAGAAGCGGCCGGCCACGGCGCCGGCCGGTCGCGGCGGGACCCTGCCGAGGACGGCGGCGGTCCCGCGGTAGGCCGTGACCGCCGCACGCTCGGTCAGTCGCGAGAAGCTCCGAGGCGCCCGCCGGTGGGGCGCCTCGAGCCCTCGCCGGGGGACGGTCACTTGCCGGCGGCCGCCGCCTTGGTCTTGGGCGCCGCGACCCTCTTGAGCTTGCGCTCGCGCAGATCCTCCGTGCCGACGAGCGTCTCGTCGTCGTCGCCGCGGATGAACGCCTCGACCCGCTGGTGGGCGATGTCGTCGTGGATCTGCAAGGGCGGGCTCTTCATGAAGTAGCTCGACGGGGCGACCAGCGTCCCCTTGAGGCCGCGGTCGAGGCCCAGCTTCAGGCAGCGGATCGCGTCGGTGATGACGCCGGCGCTGTTGGGGCTGTCCCAGACCTCGAGCTTGAGCTCCAGGTTGAGCGGCACGTCGCCGTAGGTCGTGCCCTCCATCCGGATGTGGCACCACTTCCGATCCTTGAGCCAGGGCACATAGTCAGATGGTCCGACGTGGATGTCGTCATCGGCGATCGGGTAATCGATCATCGACGTGACGGCGTTCGTCTTGCTGATCTTCTTGGACTCGAGACGCTCTCGCTCGAGCATGTTGAGGAAGTCGGTGTTGCCGCCGAAGTTCAGCTGGTAGGTACGATCGATCTTGACGCCGCGATCCATGAACAGGCGGGTGAGCACCCGGTGGGTGATGGTGGCGCCGACCTGGCTCTTGATGTCGTCGCCGATGATCGGCAGGCCCTCCTCGGCGAAGCGGCGCTGCCAGTAGGGCTCACGGCCGATGAACACGGGGATGGCGTTGATGAAGCCGACCCCGGCCTTGAGGGCCTGCTCAACGTACCACTTGGTCGCCTCCTCGCTCCCGACCGGGAGGTAGGAGACCATCACGTCGACCTCGCGCTCCTTGAGGATGCCGACGACATCGGCGGTCGGGCCGGGGGCCTTCGTGATGACCTGACTGAGGTACTTGCCCAGGCCGTCGTGGGTCATCCCGCGGTCGACGGTCACGCCGAGGTGCGGCACCTGCTGGAAGACGTAGGTGTTGTTCTGTCCCGCGTAGATCGCCTCGGACAGGTCCTTGCCGACCTTCTCCCGGTCGACGTCGAAGGCGGCCACGAACTCGATGTCGCGGATGTGGTAGCCGCCGAGGTCGACGTGCATCAGACCCGGGATGACATCGCCGGGCTTGGCGTTCTCGTAGTAGTAGCGGCCCTGGACGAGGCTGCTGGCGCAGTTCCCGACGCCGACGAGGGCGACACGGATCTTCTTGCCCGCCTTGTGGCCGTTCTTGCCGTTCGTGCTCACCTGTTGCTCCATTGCATGGTTACCTGGTCCTCTGGTTGGTGGATCCCGGAGTGGTGGGGCTCGTCCCGCCAGGCTGCTCGGCTGCCTGCCGACGGACATGGAGGATGCGCTGGATGACGGTGACGGTGGCGCCGATGCCGATGATGCCGAGGGCCCCGATCAGCCAGACCTCACCGCCGGCGGGGCAGACGTCGGGCGTGCAGACGCCGCCGGCGATCCCGGCCATGACGAGCCCGGCGCTAAGGATCACGAGGCGGATCTCGCGGGGCATCAGGCCGACCGCGGCCATCCCGGTGCCCTCGGTGAAGCCGAGGCCCTCCGACTTGGCTCGGGCATAGCTGACCATGAACGCCGAGCCCATGGCGAAGGCCGCGAGCCCAGGCAGAACCGAGATGGCGGCCGTTTCGCCGGCCCACGGGATGGCGACGGCCCAGGCGGTAGCTGAGGTCCCCACGACGATGCCGAGGTAGACGAGCGCCTCGCCCCAGCGATCGAACACCGAGTCCATGAACGCGCCGAGCTTGCTGACCTTGCCGGTCGCCCGGGCGAGTGTCCCGTCGAACATGTCGAAGACCCCACCGAGGAAGACGATGAGGCCGCCGGCCATCCACTGGCCGCCCGCGAGGAGGACGGCGCCGACCACGGTGATCGCGAAGCCGATGAGCGTCAGCGCGTCGGGGGTGAGACCGGCATGGCCCATCGCCAGCGCGATCGGTTCGAAGGCGGCCTTGACCCGGGAGCGGGAATCGTTGGAGATCGTCATGACGCGGCTCCGGCCTGGGCCGAGATGCCAAGGACCGATCGCTCGCGCTCGGCGACCTCGCCGAACGCCTCTGGCCGCAACGAGCATACGGTCTCGCGCCCGTTCCGGCGGGTCTGGACGAGCCCGGCCTCGCGCAACCGGCGCAGGTGATGCGATACCAGCGGCTGGCTCAATCCGACGTGATCGATGAGCTCCGTCACCGTTGCCGGCTCCTGTGCCAGGCGACGGACGATCCGCAGTCGGTTCACGTCGGCAAGCGCCTTGTGGAACGTGCGCAGGGCGCGCAGGTCATCGGGCTGGACGACGATCGAGACGAGCGTGGAACGGATGCGGGCGGGGGTGGGGGACACGTGGCTCCAGGACGATTCGATGATGGTCGTATCAATGGGGATTGATATAAATCCTCGTTGATACCAGGCCGGGTGTCAAGTCGCCGCGTACACTCGACCGATGGAGCGCCGCGACCGGCTCGTGCTGCTAGGCGTCTGTGCCGTCGCCGTCTTCCTGGCCGGCCTCGAGCTGATGATCACGGCCGTCGCGCTGCCGGCCATCGTCACCGGCCTCGCCGACTGGGGCGAGCTGCGGCGCGCATCTTGGATCATCAACGGGTACCTGCTGGTCTCGATCGTGACGATGCCGGTCGCTGGGCGACTGGCCGATCGCTGGGGCGCCCGCCCCCTGCTGTACGGCGGCCTCATCGCATTCGTCGTCGGATCGGCGCTGTCGGGAGCCGCGCCATCGCTCGACGCGCTGATTGTGGCGCGACTCCTGCAGGCGATCGGAGCGGGCACGCTGATCCCCGTCGCGACCGCCGCTGCCAGCCACCTCTTCTCCGGTCACGAGCGCCCTCGAGCGCTGGGGGTGATCGGAGCGGCGACGTTCCTGGGGATGGCCGCCGGGCCGTTCGTCGGCGCCGCCGTGCTTCGCTCGGTGCACCCGGAGATCGCGCTCGACCGGGTCGGCCTGGCGAGCGGCGCGCTGAGCGACGTCCTGACCCCGGCCTGGCGGTGGGTGTTCTACCTGAACGTGCCGATCGGGCTCGGCGCGCTCGTCCTCGCCTGGGCGGCCGCGGCCGGCTGGGACACGCCGCGCCGCGACGGGCGTCTCGACCTGCCTGGGACCGTGGCCTTCACCGTCGGCCTCGGGAGCGTGCTTCTCGGCATCACCCTGCTTGGCGAAGGCGAGGCCGCCGCGACGGCCGGGGGCCTGCTGGCGGTCGGGGCGGCGGGGTTGGCCGGAGCGATCCTGCTCGGCCTGCGACGCCCCGACCCGTTCCTCGATGTCCGCTCGTTCCGTCATCCGGCGTACGCCGGCGCCACGCTCGTGTCGCTGCTGACAGGCTACGGATTCGCCACGGCGATCATCGGTGCGGCCGTCGTGGTCGACCGCGTGTTGTACGGCGGGCCCGCCGACCAGCAGGTCGCGCTCGGCGCCCTGGCCGGCGCGACCGCCGTCGGTGCCCTCGCGTCCGGCTGGCTCGTCCGCCGGCTCTCCGTCGAACTCGTCACGATCGCGGGCATCCTGGCCGGCGCGACCGCGCTCGCCCTCATGGCGACATGGGACCCGGCGACCACCCTGGCGGCGATGGCCGCGGTGCTGGCGCTGTTCGGGATCGGGTTCGGCGCGACGGTGACGCCGCGCTCGACGGCCGCCGTCGAGGCGCTCGGACCGGCTGCCTACGGAGTGGCTTCGGCGACCGTCACCGTCGCCCGCATGATCGGCATGGCGATCGGTCTGGCGGTGCTGACGGCCTACGGCTCGACGACGATCGATCGCCTCACCGACCAGGTGTTCGCGAGCCCGGATGCATACCTCGACGTGCTGCCGCCAGCGCTGGCCGGACGTCCTCTCAACGACGGCCTCGTCGTCGAGGCCCTCGAAGCCTGGGCGGCCGGCGAGGCCGCTCGGGTGCTCGGCGGCGTGTTCCTGGTCGCGGCGGCGGTCATGCTGGCGGCCGTGCCGGCGGCGCTGGCGATGGGGCGTCGGACGCGTATGCTGGCCGCGCGAGAGGACGGCCGCCCCGATGGGCAGGCCCCGGCGACGGAGGAGACAAGCGGTGACGACGATCGGGCCGAACCGACACTCGCCCTCTGAGCCGCTCGCTCCCGGGCGGGGCGCCCGGGATGCCGCCCGCCGAGCGCTCGAGACGGTCCTGCGGATCGTCATCTGGACCCCAGCCGGGCTCGTCGAGACGGCGGACCCGGGCGCCCTTGCCGAGGCGCTCGCGGATCCGCAGGCGAGGACCTGGATCGATGTCACCGATCCGTCGGCGGAGGTCGTCGAGACCAGCGGCTCGACGCTCGGGCTCCATCCGCTCGTGGCCGAGGACATCGTCGAGCGGAATCAGCGGGCCAAGATCGAGTTCACGGACCCGACGCTCCATCTCGTGATGTTCGCGCTGCGCTATGACGGCGGCCCCGAGTTGTCCGAGGTCGACCTCGTGCTCGGGCAGCGGTTCCTGCTCAGCGTCCACGATCAGGCCTGGCAGCCGGCGGCGGTCCCGGGGCTGCGGCTCGGCGCCGGCCCCGTGCTAGCACGGGGTGCCGACTCGCTCCTGTGGGTGCTGGCCGACGCGATCGTCGACGAATACTTCCCGGTGCTCGATCGACTGGGTGACGAGATGGACGCGCTCCAGGACGAGGTCGTGGCGAAGGCGGACCGCTGGGCGCTGGAGCGCCTGTTCAATCTGAAGCGCGAGCTCATCGAGCTGCGCCGCGCGATTGCGCCGACGCGGGAGACGGTCGGGCAGCTGACGAACCGCCAGGTCGTGCAGGTGGCACCGGAGCACGTCATCTACTTCCGCGACGTCTATGACCACCTCATCCGCGCGACGGAGGAGCTGGACACCCTGCGCGACCTCGCGTCGGGGACCCTCGAGGTGTACCTCTCGCAGATCAACAACAACCTGTCGCTGATCATGAAGCGCCTCACCGGGGTGACGGTGCTCCTGGCCGGCGTCGGGGCGATCGCCGGCATCTTCGGGATGAGCGAGGCGGGCGCCGTGTTCCGGGGCGGCGAGGCGACCGGCTTCTGGCTGGTCGCGATCGGGTCGGTCGTGGTCGCCGGAGCGGCGGCGGTCGTCCTTCACCGGCTGGACTGGATCTAGCCGCAGGTCACCGGCCTCGCCTTGGGGTGCGCCTCGGCCGGGTCGGCCGGCGAGGTGGAGAGCGGCATGGCGATCGCCTGCATCTTCTCGGGCGTGCCCTTCGGCCCGATCGAGGTCTGCAGCCAGAGCTGCTCGGTCGTGGCGGCCAGTGGCTCCGTGAGCGCCGATTCGAACGACACGACCGGTCGGACCTCGACGATCTCGTACAGGTGGAGCTGGTCGTCGCTGGTGTAGACCTGGACGAGCATCCCGAGCATCCGGTCGCCGCCATCGCGGCGCGATTCGGTCAGCAGTGGAAGGAACATCCCCGTCCGTGCGTGAGCGTACAGGTAGGTGGCGCCGGACTCGCCGGGCTGCGCCAGCTCCTTGATGTACATCGCGACGTTGCACGGAGGATAGGTCGTCGGACCCTCGATCACGGGCAGGTCGACCCTCAGCCCGGCGATCACGATCCGGGTCGCGACCGCGCGCTCGCCCGACGGGGACGGCGATGGTGCGGCCGATGTCGAGGGGTCGGGACTGGTCGTCGCCGGCGCCGACGGAACCGTGGTGGGCGTGGCGGTCGGGCCGGGCGAAGGGCTCGGATCGATCGCCGACACCGGATCCGTGTAGGTCAGCAGCCCAGCCGCCAGCAGCGCCACCCCTGCAGCGGTGAGCAGCGCGGGCACCAGGCGCGTGGACATCCGGTCGATCAGCGTGCGCATCGGTCGGGCCATCGTACCCATTCCTTCGTCGACGGGCTCCGACCGGTTCGTACCGCCGTTGCCGGGACATTCGTCGCGCGCCCGACGGCCGGTGGACGAGGACCGTCAGGGGGCGCGACCCGTCACTCCGTCGTCTCGCTGGCCGACACCGCCCCGCATGGCCACCAGTGGATCGCCTGCCCTGCTACGCTCGCATCGCCATGGGTTCCCGATCCGCCATCGTCCTCGGCCTGCTCGCCGGGGCGCTGACCGCGGCCTTCGTCTTCGTCGCGCTCGTCGCCGCTCTCCCCGAAGGGGTGTCCGTCCCGACACCTACCCCGCCGCCGACCGTGTCGATCGCGCCCTCCTCGTCGCCGTCCGCGTCGGGTTCGGTCGCCCCGCCCGCCTCGCCGGGCTCCTCAGCCGACGAGGCGTTCATGATCGGCCAGCCGGCGCCCGCCCTGGTCCTCGACCAGCTGGGTGGCGGGACGATCGACCTTGCGAACCTGCAGGGCAAGCCCGTCTGGATCAACTTCATGGCGACCTGGTGCCCGCCCTGCCGGGACGAGCTGCCCCAGATGGTGAGCTTCGCGAACCGCTACGCGGACGACGGGCTGGTCGTCGTCGCGGTCGACGTGAACGAGGACGAGACGACCGTCGCCAGCTTCATGTCGGGGATCGGGGTGACGTTCCCGGTCGGGCTCGACCCTGACAGTGCGGCCCAGACGGCCTGGCGGGCTGCCGTCCTGCCCGTCCACTACTGGGTCGACGCGACCGGCGTGATCCGAGCCGGGGCGGCCGGCGGCATCGGCCCGGACATCATGGCGCAGAGCCTCGCGACGATTCTGCCGGGCGTCGACGTCCAGCCCTGACACGAAAGCCCGGGGCGAGCCTCGGGACCGGGCCCCGGAGCTAGGGGATCGCCGTCCCGACCACGGTGCTGACGGACTCTGCCGCGGCCCGTGCCGCATCGAGCACCGGCACCGGCCAGTTGGGGAACACGCCGAGCACGATCGTGCCGACCATCGCGACGATCAGACCGGTTCGCAGGAGCGCGCCATGGCTCGGAGTGGCGGGCCCCGCGACCGATTCGCGCATGTACATGTACACGACGACGCGGAGGTAGTAGAACGCCGCCGCCGCCGCGTTCATCACGGCGATGACAGCCAGCCAGGTCAGCGTCCCGCCGGCCTCGACGGCCGAGAGGATGACCAGCGCCTTGGCGAAGAAGCCGGCGGTCGGCGGGATGCCGGTCAGGCTCAGCAGGAAGAGCGTCATCAGGATGCCCAGGAACGGTTCCCGGCGCCCGAGGCCCGCGAACGTGTCGAGGCTCGATGTCACGCCCTGCCGCTTCTGGAGGGCGGACACGACCGCGAAGGCGCCGAGGTTCATGAACGTGTACGCGGCGCCGTAGTAGAGCAGCCCCTCGAGCCCCTGGATCTGGCCGGCGGCGTACGCTGCCAGGCCGACCAGCATGTAGCCCGTGTGAGCGATGGACGAGTAGGCCAGCATCCGCTTGACGTTGCCCTGGGTCAGGGCGACCAGGTTGCCCAGGGTCATCGTGATGGCGGCCAGCACGATCATCACCGGCAGCCAGTCGTCGGCTAGCGGGCCGAGCGCCTCCACGAAGAGCCGGATGATGAGCGCGAACGCTCCCACCTTCGGCCCGACCGACAGGTAGCCGGTGACCGGCGTCGGGGAGCCCTGGTACGCGTCGGGCGTCCAGTAGTGGAACGGGACGGCCGCGATCTTGAACGCGACACCGGTGGTCAGGAACGCGAGGCCCATCGCCAACCCGGCCGAGAGCGACCCGGTCGCGACCGCCTCGCGGAGCGCATCGGCGACCCCTGCCACGCTGGTCGTGCCGGTCAGGCCCCACACCAGCGCCAGGCCGAACAGGAGGATGGCCGAGCTGAAGCTGCCCAGCAGGAAGTACTTGATGGCACCCTCGGTGGACAGCGCATCCCGTTTGGCGAAGCCTGCCAGCATGTAGCCCGGCAGCACCATCAGCTCGAGCCCCAGGAAGAGGAGCAGCAGGTCCGTCGAGCCGGCGATGAGCATCGCGCCGGTCATCGCGAACACCAGCACCGCCGCGAATTCCGCCAGCGGCAGGTCGCGTGGGCCGAGGTAGTCCGGCGCGAATAGGATGGTCAGTCCGACGATCGCGACGAACAGGTAGTCGAGGAACGTCGTCAGCGCGTCGACCGTATACGCCCCGCCGAACCCCGTCGCCTCCGTCTGGCCGGTGACGAACACCAATGCCCCGATCACGGCGAGCCCGGCGAGCGAGACGGCGAGCGCCGGCCTCGTCCGACCCGGGGCGATGAAGTCGGCGCCGAGGATCGCGATGGCGACCAGCACCGTCGCCACGATCGGAGCCAGGACGACCAGGTCCTGGGCGAGGGTCGCGAGGTCCTGGGTCATCGGGCCGGCCCGCTCTGCGTCTCGAGGGACGGGCGGTCATCCCCGGCCGCTGCGTACAGCATCCGGGCGATCACGCCTGCAACCAACAGGCCGAGGGCCCCGACGACGACCGGCAGCGGCACCTCGGCCGGGACGCCGACGCTGACATCGGCCAGCACCGAGTCGACGGTGCCGTTCACCAGGTCGAGGAGCAGGCCGGGGAAGATCCCGAACACGACCACCAGCGCTGCAAGCGGGGCGAGGGTCAGGATCTCGACCGGGTCCATGTCGGTCAGGTGGTGGCCAAGCCCCTTGAGGAAGTCGGACAGATCGCCGAATGCCACACGCTGGAACATGTACAACAGGTAGGCCGCGGCCAGGATCATGCACAGAGCGGCGATCAGCGCGAGCGGCGGGCTGAAGGCGTAGGTGCCGACCAGCACGAGGAACTCGCCGACGAACCCGGAGAGACCGGGCAGGCCCGCCGACGCAAAGACGAAGAAGCCGAACACGGCGGCATAGACCGGCACTCGCGTGCCCAGGCCGCCCATCTTCGCGATCGACCGGTCGTGTGTCCGCTCGTAGATGACGCCGACCAGCAGGAACAGGGCGCCGGTGATCAGGCCATGGTTGATCATCTGCAGGATCGCCCCCTGCATGCCCTGGGGGTCGAACACGAAGATTCCCAGGGTGACGAAGCCCATGTGGCTGACCGACGAGTAGGCCACCAGCTTCTTGAGGTCGGGCTGGACGAGGGCCACGATCGCGCCATAGATGATGGCGATCAAGGACAGGACGATGACGACCGGGGCGAACGTCTGGGCGGCGTCGGGGAACAGCGGCAGGGCGAAGCGGATGAACCCGTAGCCGCCGAGCTTGAGCAGGACACCGGCCAGGATGACCGAGCCCGCGGTGGGCGCCTCGACGTGGGCGTCGGGGAGCCACGTGTGGAACGGGAACATCGGGACCTTGATCGCGAAGGCCAGGAAGAAGGCGACGAAGGCCAGCAGCTGGAGCTCGATGGGGAAGCCACTGGTCGCCGCGAAGACGCGCAGGGCCTCGAAGGAGAAGGCGCCGTCCCACGAGCCGGTGGCGCTCTGGTAGGTGAACGCGGTGGCCAGGATCGCGACCAGCATCAGCAGCGACCCGACCAGCGTGTAGAGCACGAACTTGATCGTCGCGTAGATCCGGTTCGCGCCACCCCAGATCCCGATGATCAGGTACATCGGGACCAGCACGACCTCCCAGAAGACGTAGAACAGGAAGAGGTCGATCGCCACGAACACGCCCAGCATGCCGACCTCGAGGATGAGGAAGGAGACCATGTACTCCTTCACCCGATCCTGGATCGGCTTGAAGCTGGCCAGGATGCTGATCCACATCAGCGTGGTCGTCAGCACGACCAGGGCGACCGAAAGGCCGTCGACGCCGACCGCGTACTGGATGCCGAAGGTCGGGATCCAGTCCACGACCTCGGCGTACTGGAAGCCCGGCCGTCCGGGCAGGTAGCCGACCAGCAGAATGAGGGAGAGGACCCAGGTGGCGAGCGCGGTCGCCAGGGCGACCCCCCGGATGGCACCCAGCGCCGTGCGCGGCAGGAGCGCGACGATCACGGCCCCGAGGAGCGGCACGAAGACGATCGCGGTCAGGATGGGCAGATCGGTCACGTTCATCGCCCGACCTACCGCTGCACGATGATGAGGTACGAGCCGGCCATCACCAGCAGCCCGAGGGCGATTCCCAGGGCGTAGTTCTGGACGCGGCCCGTCTGGACCTGGCGCAAGGCGCGCCCTGCGCCTGAGACCGCCCCGCCGATGCCGTTGACCGTGCCGTCGATGACGACCCGATCGAACCACCAGCAGGCGGCCCCGACCCGGCCGCCGATGACGATGAACAACAGGTGATTGAGATCGTCGAACCACCACTTGTTCAGGGAGGCGCGGTACAGGAAGCGAGTCACGGCGTTGGCCTCGGCCACGGCGTTGACCCGCTCGGGCTGGGGGTTGCGCCGGAACACCAGCCAGCGGATACCGAACAGCCACCAGGCGGCCACCATGCCGAGGACCGCCACCGTGACGCTGACCAGGATGAGCACCCCGTCGATGCCGAACAGCTGGTACTCGGCGCCGGTGTGCCCCAGGAGCTCCTCGGACTCGAAGAACACCGGCTCGAGCCAGTGCGCGATGGTGCTGTCGCCGAGGGGCAGACCCAGGAACATGCCCAGCAGGGCCGAGGCGACGGCCAGCACGACGAGTGGCACGACCATGACGGCGGGGGACTCGTGGATCTTGTCCCAGATCGCCTTGGGGCCGCGGAACGAACCCCAGAAGGTCATGCCCATCAGTCGGAACATGTAGAAGGCGGTCATGATCGCGACGATGACCCCGATGATCCAGACCCAGTACATGCCGAACTTGAACGCCTCGCCGAGGATCTCGTCCTTGCTGAAGAAGCCGGCCAGGGGCGGGATGCCGGCGATCTCCAGCGAGCCGACGAGCATCGTGGCGTAGGTCCACCGGATCTTCGTCGACAGGCCACCCATCTGCCGCATGTCCTGCTCCTCGTGGACGGCGTGGATGACGGATCCCGAGCCGAGGAACAGCAGGCCCTTGAAGAAGCCATGGGTCATCAGGTGGAAGATCGCCGCGACGTAGGCGCCCACCCCCAGAGCCGCGAACATGTAGCCGAGCTGTGACAGCGTCGAGTACGCCAACACGCGTTTGATGTCGGTCTGGGTGAACGCGATCGAGGCCGCCAGGATCGCGGTGAAGATCCCGATCGCGGCCACGACGACCATCGCCTCCGGTGCATGCGAGAAGATCAGATTGGCCCGGGCGACCAGGTAGACGCCGGCGTTGACCATCGTCGCCGCGTGGATGAGGGCGGACACCGGCGTCGGACCTTCCATCGCGTCCGGCAGCCAGACGTGGAGCGGGAACTGGGCGCTCTTGCCGACGGCGCCGCAGAAGAGCAGCAGCGCGATGAGCGTGATGGTCGCCGCCGGCAGCTCCCCGATCCGCGTGAAGGTCTCGCGCATGTCGAGCGTGCCCAGGCTGACGAAGATGGCCATGATCCCGAGCGCGAATCCGACATCCCCGACGCGGTTGACGAGGAACGCCTTCTTGGCGGCCAACGCCGCGCTCCGCTTGCGGTACCAGAAGCCGATGAGCAGGTAGCTGCAGAGCCCGACCAGCTCCCAGGCGACGAACACGACCAGCCAGTTGTCGGCCATCACGAGCAGCAACATCGAGAACATGAACAGGTTCAGGTAGGCGAAGAACCGCCAGTACCCGGGGTCGTGGGCCATGTAGCCGATGCTGTAGACATGGACCAGCATGCCGATCGTCGTGACGACGATGAGGAGGCAGGCGGTGAGGTTGTCGACGAGGAGCCCGACGTCCACGTTGAAGCCGGTGGACGCATCGGCGCCGGCCGGGATCCAGCGCCACAGGGTCACGCCGTGGCCGTGCTCGCCGAATGGCGCCTGGCCCGTCAGCGCGGCGTAGACCACGACCATCGCGGCCAGCCAGGAGACGATCACCAGGCCGACGGGCACGATGTGGGCGCGCTTGCCCAGCCGACGGCCGACCGCCGCCGTGAACAGGAAGCCCAGCATGGGCAGGAGCGGGATGAGCGGGATCAGCGTGTCGTAGATGCCGCCCGACACGCCCTCCGCGCCGCCCTCAGCGGCCGCGAGGAGTGGCGCGAGGAGAACAGGATCCATCGTCATCGGCGTCGCCCGCTCACTGCCGCATCGCGTCGTACTCGTCGACGAGCGGCGTCCGCCGGTTGCGGTAGATGGCGATGACGATCGCCAGCCCGACGGTCGCCTCGGCGGCTGCGACGGCCATGACCATCAGGGCGATGACCGAGGCGTCGTTCTGGAGCTCCTTGGTGAACGCGCCGAAGGCGATGATCGCGAGATTCACCGAGTTGACCATGAGCTCGATCGACATGAGCATGCTGATCGCGTTGCGGCGGGCGAGGAAGCCGAACGTGCCGATGGAGAACAGAACCCCGGCCAGGATGAGGTAGGCGACGAGCGAATCGCTCACGAGTCGCTGCTCCCCTCCCGCTTGGCCAGGTAGATGCCCCCGATGACTGCCGCCAGGAGCAGCACGCTCACGACCTCGAACGCGAGCAGGTAGTCGTCGAAGAGGACGCGCGCCACGTCGTTGGTCGTGCTCCACAGGCGCGTCGCCACCGCCGGCCACTCGGTCGCCGACACCGCCAGCGCGATGACGATGGCCAACACGACGGCGGCGATCGCGGCCGGCACGGCCTGGGTCTGGAACACGAGCCGGACCGGGGCGACCTTCGACTGGGTCAGCATGATCGCGAACAGGATGAGCACGCTGATCGCGCCGATGTAGACGATGACCTGGGCGGCGGCGACGAGCGGTGCGCCGAGCATCACGTACAGCCCGGCCAGCGCACCGAAGCAGACCATCATCGCCAGGCCGCAGCGGATGATGTCGCGCATCGTCACGACGAGCACGCCCGCGACGATCACGATGGCGGCCAGGACGATGAACAGGACGTCGTCCCAGGCGATGCCCAGCAGCGGAACGGTGTCCGGGATCGGCACGCGACTCCTCTCGTTCCCTCGGTGCCCGGGTCCCGGCTTCCGCCGGTTGCCACGGGCGGCCTCCTAGCTCCGTCTCTCCGTTTGGTCAGCCGTGGTCCGCGCCGGCCGTCCCGTGGCCGTCGCCAAGGGCCCGGCCATGGCCGTCGCCGTGACCGTTCCCGTTGCCGCTGCCGGACGCGATGGACGCGGGCAGCACCGGGAGCAGCCGGTCGGGACGGATGCTCCGTCCCTCGGCCTGGGCCCGGATCGCCCAGTCACGTTCGCGGCGGATGTACGTTCCCTCCGTCTCGCGATCGACCGACGCCAGGGCGAGCAGGTCGACCGTGGGCTCGGCGCGGCCCTCGTGGGCGAGCTCGAAGTCCGCCCCGTCGCGCAACGCGTCGTACGGGCACGCGTCGACGCAGATGCCGCACAGGATGCAGCGGCTCTCGTCGACCTCGTACTTCTCGAGGATGCGCGGCTTGGGCATCAGCGCGCCCGTCGGGCACGTCTCGGCGCAGCGGCCGCACGACACGCAGGGCGTGTCGTTCAGGCTCATGTCCAGCGGCGTCGTCACCAGCGTGTCGAAGCCGATGCGCATGAAGTCATAGCAGGCCGCCCCGACGACCTCGGAGCAGACCTGCGCGCAGCGGCCGCAGTCGATGCAGCGCGACGGCTCGCGCAGGATGAAGGCGTGGCTGTCGTCGCGCAGGTAATCGTGGTTCGTGCCGCTGAAGCGGTTCTCCGTCACGCTCCGGAAGCCGGCTCCGGCGTGGTGCTGCGGCTCGAGCGTCTTGAGTGTCGTGCCGTACTCGATGCCCAGCCGGCGAAGGTCACAGAAGCCGATCGCCTCGCAGGTGCACTGGAGGCAGCGCGTCGATTCGGCGACCACCTCCTCGCGGCTGTAGGGGATCTCGTACTCGATGTAGTTATCGCGCCGCTCCGCGGCCTCCATCGCCCGCAGGCGGTGGCGCGGCTCCTTCAGCTCGCTCGTGAAGGGCACGATCGAGAGGAATTCGGGCTGCGGCTCGGCGAGCTGCTGGCGGGTCTTGATCGCCGACAGGTCGAGTCCCTTGAGGTAGGCGTCGACCGCATACGCCGAGCGGCGTCCCTCGGCGATGGCCTGGACGACCGTTGCCGCGCCGATGCGCACGTCGCCGCTGCCGAAGACCCCGGCCCGGCTCGTCTGGAAGGTGACCGCGTCGGCCTTCAGGCGCCTCTGCCGGGTCGCCTCGATGCCCTCCGAACCGGGACCGACCCACGACAGGTCGGGGCCCTGGCCGATCGCCAGGAGCACGCGATCACAGGGCACCACGAACTCCGTGCCAGGGGCTGGCTCGGGTCGTCGCCGACCCGAGTCGTCGGGGGCGCCGAGCTGCATCCGGATGAACTCCACACCGGTGACGGCGCCGGCCTCGTCGGTGACGACCCGGGTCGGGCCTGCCTGGAAGATCGTCGTGACACCTTCCTCGATGGCCTCGTGGACCTCGCTCGCCGCCGGCATGTCCTTCATGTCGCGGCGGTAGACGAGGGTCACTTCGCCGCAGCCCTGACGCACGGAGGTCCGGCTGCAGTCCATCGCCGTGAACCCGCCGCCGATGACGACGACCCGCTTGCCGGCGTGATCCGGGTAGGGCAGCCCGAGCGTCGCCGTGCGCAGGTACTCGAGCCCGTCGAGCACCTCGGCGGCGTCCTCGCCCGGGATCCCCAGCTTGTTGGTGTCGTAGCAGCCGATGGCCACGAGGACCGCGTCGTAGCCCTGGTTCTGGAGGTCGTCGAGGGTGAAGTCGCGGCCGAGCGCCTGGTTGCAGACGATCTTGCCGCCGAGCCGGGTCACCGATTCGTATTCCGCCTCGAGCACCTCGACCTTGGGCAGGCGGTACTGAGGGATTCCGTAGCGGAGCATGCCGCCGGGTGCCGGGTCGCGCTCGAAGACGGTCACGTCGTGACCGGCGATCAACAGGTAGTAGGCCGCCGACATGCCGGCCGGACCCGACCCGATGATCGCCGCCCGCCGCCCGCTCCTGGGCTGCAGCTCGAAGGGCACGGGTGGATCGATGCCCTCGTCGAGCATCTCGCGCAGCACCTGGTCGCCCGCGTAGCGGTGGCTGTCCCGGATGGCGATGGCCTCGTCCACCTCGTCACGCCGGCAGTGCTCCTCGCAGGGTGCCGGACAGACCCGACCCAGGACGGACGGGAAGGGGATGGTGCGCTTGAAGATGCGAGTCGACTCCCGGAAGCTACCTTCCGCGTTGGCCTTCAGGAACCCGGGAATGTCGATGTGGCTGGGGCACTTGTTCTGGCAGGGCGGCAGGCAGTAGGCGTTGTGGTCGCTGAAGATGAGCTCCAGGTTGGTCCGTCGCAGCCGGCGGACCTCGTCGGTCTGGGTGTTGACGACCATCCCGGGCTCGGCGGCCCGGGAGCAGGAGATCGGCGGGTGCTCCTCGCCCGCGACCTCGACGACGCACATGCGGCAGGCGCCGAAGCCGGGCAGCTTGGGCTCGTAGCAGAGGGTCGGGATCTCGATGCCGTTGTCGCGGCAGACCTCGAGGATCGTCTGTCCCTCGAAGCCCTCGACGACCCGTCCATCCACCTCGATCCGGACGCGTGGGCTCGACTGGGGGCGCTGCGGCGCCTGGGTCGTGATCAAGCGCTCGGCGAGCGAATCCTCGCGCGGGGTGATCGTGTCCAGGACGGCCGGGACGTCGGGTCGGCTCTCCGGTCGGGTGATCAGGTCCGCCATGTCCGCCTCAGTGGGCCGCCCCGGCCACCGCGATCGGGCGACACACGCCGGCGGGGCAGGAGCTGCGCAGGATGTGATCGTCGAGCTCGGACCGGAAGTATCGCATCCCGCTGGTCAGCGGGAGGGTCGCCAGTCGCTCGTGGTCGCAGAGGGCGCTGGCGACCATGTCATGGGCGAGGTCGTCCAGGAGCCCCGGGTCGGTCGGACGGGGACGGCCCTCGGCGATCCGATCGCCGATCTCCTGCAGGCGCCGCGTCCCGATCCGGCAGGGGATCGATTTGCCGCAGGCCTCGGTCGAGCAGAATCGGGTCAGCAGCCGGGCCAGGTCGACGATGCACGCCCGCTCGTCGGCGACCAGGATCGAGCCCGATCCGACATGGGCGCCGGCCTCGCGCAATGCCCTGAACGTGTACGGCGTGTCGAGCCGCTCCGGGGGGAGCAGCCCGCCCGACGGCCCACCGACGACGACCGTCTTGAGCGTGTGCCCGGCGCCGACGCCGCCTGCGAGCTCGACGATGTCCGCCAGCGGTGTGCCACTCGGGATCTCGGCCACCCCCTCTCCCCGCGGGCCGCGCACGTGGACGAGCACCGTACCCGGGGCGGCCGGGTCGCCAGTCGCGGCGAACGCCTCGGCGCCGTTCTGGACGATCCAGGGCACCGCAGCCAGCGTGGCGACGTTGTGGACGACCGTCGGCGCACCGTGCAAGCCGCGCTCGGACGGGTACGGCGGTCGCTGCTCGGGCTGCCCCCGCCGGCCCTCCAGGGCTTTGAGCAGGACCGTCTCCTCCCCCAGCAGGTAGGCGCCCTGGACGCCACGAACCGTCACCTCGATGTCGTGGCCGGTGCCGAGCACGTCGGAGCCAAGGTAGCCCGCGTCCTCTGCCGCCGCGACGGCGGCCGTGAGCGAGCGCACGAGCGCCGTCTCCTCACCCCGGACGGCGAGGATGACCTCGCTCGCGCCGACGGCGAAGGCGGCGATGGCGGCGCCTTCGAGCACGGTATACGGCGCACGCTCGAGCAGCGTGCGGTCGGTCCGCGCCGCGGGATCCGACTCGAAGCCGTTGGCCACGACGTAGCGACGCTCGACGGGCTGGGCCGCACAGTGACGCCACTTGTCCGCTGTCGGGAATCCGGCTCCGCCCCTTCCACGCAGCCCGGCGGCACCGACCGTGGCGGTTACCGCGGTGGCTCCGAGGTCGCGGATCGCGCGGTCGAGGGCCCTGAACGCCCCGCCGGCGACGGCGGCGTGGAGATCGGTCGGATCGACGGTTGCCGTCCGGTCGAGCAGCAGAGTCGGCCAGGCGGCCGGGGTCACGAGCAGGTCGGTCATCGGGTCAGCTCACACGGCCCTTCGCTGCGCCAAGGGCGTTCGACAAATCTGCCAGGTAGGCGGCCTCATCGGGCCGCCGCGCCTGCACGGCCGGGGCCTGGCCGGCTGGCGTCGGTGGCTCGAACCGCAGGTGGCGGTAGTACGAGGCCGTGCCGTAGACCATCGCGTACCAGGCGCCGCTCAGGTGCGAGATGCGCTTGAGCGCAGCCACCGGCAGATAGCCGTAGGCGGCCTGCGTCGCCTCCAGGATGTCGAGCATCCGGGCCGGGTCGTGGTCGGCCTCGTCGAGGATCCGATCGATCGCCTCCAGGTCGACCGCCTCGAAGGGGCTGAAGGCCGGGTCCGGGACGGGGCGGCCAGAGCGCCGGAGCGCCGATTCCTCGCGCCGCTCCCCGTACGTCTCCGCGGCGCCCCAATGGACGTGGTAGCGACCACGGGTGTCGATGCCGCCCATGTCGATGCACTCGATCGGGCAGGCCTGGGCGCACTGGAAGCAGGTCTCGCACTTGAGCGTGCCGTGCTCGTCGTAGAGCAGCTGGAGGCGGCCCCGGAACTTGCCCGGGATCTGGGCCGGCGCCTCCGGGTACATGATCGTCGCCTTGGGCTGGAAGAAACGACGCAGGGTCAGGCCCATGCCGCGGACGATGCCGAGGCCGGGGACGGAGCTCATCGGACGGCCCTCACGAGTTCACCAGGACGATGGCCGCGGCGGTCACGAACAGGTTGAGGAGCGCCGCCGGCAGCAGCCACTTCCAGGCGAAGCCCATCAGCTGGTCGATCCGGACGCGCGGCAGGGTGCCGCGTATCCAGACGAAGGTGGCGACGAAGGCGTACGACTTGGCCATGAACCAGAAGAGACCGACGGCCCAGTCGAAGCTGATGAACGCCCAGCCGAGCAGGACCGCCACGACCATCACGTTGAACACGATGAAGCCGAGGACGAGCGCCTCCCAGCCGGGGCGGTCGGTGCGGGCGAGCCAGAACGGCACGGCGAAGACGAGGGTGCCGACGACGGGCACGACCGCGACGAGCAGCAGGAGAGCCATGCCCAGCGATGCCGGATCGAGCGACAGCTCGATCGGGAATGGCCAGTCGAACGGCGCGTTCCAGCCGCCGAAGAAGAGGGCCACGATCATCGCCGACACGATGAACACGTTGACGTACTCGGCGAAGAAGAAGAAGCCGAAGCGCATCCCCGAGTACTCGGTGGCGAATCCGGCCACGATCTCCGAGTCGGCCTCGGTCAGGTCGAACGGGGTGCGGTTCGCCTCGGCCGTCGCGGCGATGAAAAAGATCAGCGCGCCGAGCGGCTGCTGGAACACGTACCAGTCGAAGACCGAGCCGGACTGGTCGAGCACCAGCTGGTTCACGCTCATCGTTCCGGCCAGAAGGACGAGGCCGACCACCGAAAGCGTCAGTGGGATCTCGTAGCTGACGACCTGCGCCGCTGACCGCAAGCCGCCCAGCAGCGAGTACTTGTTGAAGCTCGACCAGCCGCCCATCAGCAGCCCGACGACGGTCAGGCCTCCCATGGCGAAGAAGAAGAGCAGCGCGATGTTGAAGTCCTGCCCGAACAGGCCCGGCGCGAAGGGGATGACCATCAGGGCCATGACCGACGACAGGTAGGTGACCACCGGCGCGAGGGTGAACACGACCGGGTCCGCGCCGGTCGGGGTGAAGTCCTCCTTGGCGAGCACCTTCAGACCGTGGATCACCGACATGGCCGAGCCCCACGGCCCGACCCTGTCGGGACCGATCCGCAGGTTCAGCCGGGCGATGATCTTCAGCTCCATGTAGATGATCAGGAACGCCGATGGGACGGTCATCAGGAGCACAGCCGTCGCGGCGACGATGAATCGGACGAACGGCATGTTGGCGGACAGGAAGTCGATCGTCGGCGGCCCGACCGCCACGAGGGCGATGAGCAGGGCCGCCACCACGGCGACGAGCAACGGGACGATCGTGACGATCAGCTTGCCCGGCAGGGTCAGGCGATCCCAGGCTCGGCCGGCGGGGGTCATCTACTTGTCCACCCCGCCCATGATCGGATCGAGGGAGGCGTTCACCGCCATCCAGTCGGCGACCAGATTGCCCGGCATCAGGAGCGGGAAGCTCTCCAGGTGCAGGAAGCTTGGATCGTGGATCCGGAAGCGGAACGGCTGGTCCGTGCCGTCGCTGATGGCGTAGACCCCGTACTCGCCGCGGGGCCCCTCGACGGCGGCCCAGGCCCGGCCCGGACGCGGCCGCAACAGGCGCGGCAGCTTGGCCATCACCGGGCCATCGGGCATCTGATGGAGACAACGGTCGATGATCCGCAGGCTCTGCTTGATCTCGTCGATTCGCAGCAGGTAGCGGGCGAGGCAATCGCCTTCGGAGCGGGTCGGGATGTCGAAATCGATCTCGGGATAGACGCTGTACGGGTGGGCCCGACGGAGGTCGAACGGGGCGCCCGTCGCGCGCAGATTCGGGCCGCTCCAGCACATCCGCAGCGCCGTTTCGGTGTCGATGACGCCGACGCCGCGGTTGCGCCGGACGAAGATCTCGTTCTCGTTGAGCAGGCCGAGCCCGGCCTCGACCTCGCCCCCCGCTCGGCTCATCCAGTCGCCCAGGCGGCTCATGAACTCGTGGTTGAGGTCGCCGTTAACCCCGCCGATCCGGAAGTAGTTGAACAGCATCCGCTGGCCGGTCAGGGCGGCCAGCATGTCCACGATCTCATCGCGTTCGATGAAGCTGTAGAGGATCGGGGTCATCCCGCCGAGGTCCAGGGCGTGGAAGCCGAGCGCCAGGGCGTGGCTCGAGATGCGGTTCAGCTCGCCCGACAGCACCCGGATGTACTCGGCCCTTCGGGGAACCCGCACATCGAGGAGCTTCTCGTAGGCCATCACCGCTGGCCACTCGCAGAACAGCGACGAGACGTACTCGAGGGGGTCGAGGTGGGTGATCGTCTGATGGTAGTCGGCGTTCTCGCAGATCTTCTCGACGCCGCGATGGAGATAGCCGAGCACCGGGTCGATATCGATGATCTGCTCGCCGTTCAGCTTCATGACGATGCGCATGACGCCGTGGGTCGCCGGGTGGTGGGGACCCATGTTGATCAGCATCTCGCCGTCCCGCAGCGAGTAGAACTCCGCCTCGCGCTCGGTGCGCGGAGGGAACGGCGGCACCGCCTCGAACACGCCGAGCTGTTCCTCGAGGGTGACCCGTGGATCGTCGGCCGATTGGTGGGCGGGGATCTCGAAGGTCGAGCCGCCCGGGTCGTGGTCGCGCGAGGTCGTCATGGCTCAGCCGACCCTTGAGCGCCGCGTCGCGCTGGCCGGCGTGGCGTCCCGCGGGACGCTGGTGCGCTCCATGGGTCGGACGCCGGCACCCGGTGAGCGCGAGGCATCGTCCGGCAGGTAGAAGTCCTTGCGCAGCGGGTGGCTCTGGTAATCGGGCGGCATGAAGATCCGCCGCAGGTCGCGGTTGCCCTCGAAGACGATGCCGAACATGTCGTAGGCCTCGCGCTCGAGCCATTCGGCGCCTTTCCACAGGAAGGTCACCGACGGCACGCGCGCGTCGTCGCGGGGAAGCCCATCGGCAACGACCCGTAGCCAGTCCGGGGTCGAGTCGCTCCAGAGGTGATAGGCGACCTGCATGACCTCGCCGGTGTCCACCCCTGCCAGGTCGGCCAGGTAGGCGAAGCGGAACTCGGGCTCGTCGTGAAGGGCGCGCAGCACCTCGGTCACGTCGGCGGGCCCGATGCGGATCTCGGTCTCGTCGTGGCGCTGGCGGACGGGCCCCGCCAGACGCTCGCCGAAGCGCACCTCGAGTCGTCGCCGCAGGGCTCGATCCATTCCGCTAGACCCCGTCGGGGACGTTGGGGCCGATGGGTCGGCTGTCCCAGTGGCCCCGGCGGTCCTTGACGATCTGCTGGAGCTTCATCATCCCGTAGATGAGGCCCTCCGGCCGTGGCGGGCATCCGGGCACATAGACGTCCACGGGCATGACCCGATCGATGCCCTGGACCGTGGAGTAGCTGCGCTTGTAGCGGCCGCCAGAGCAGGTGCAGTCGCCCATGGCCACGCACCACTTCGGCTCGGGCAGCTGCTCCCAGAGGCGGACCAGAGGGCCGGCCATCTTCGTCGTCAAGGTGCCGGCGACGATCAGCACATCGGCCTGCCGTGGGCTGGCCCGGAAGGGGAACATCCCCCATCGGTCGATGTCGTTCTTGGAGGTCGCCGCGGACATCATCTCGAACGCGCAGCAGGCCAGGCCCGACAGGAGCGGCCAGAGGCTGTTCATCCGGATCAGATCCAGGATGTAGTCCGCCTTGGTCGGGATGATCTCGAGCGCCCCGCCCCAGCGGGCGTCGTCGCGGTGGGCTCGGCCTGACGCCTCGAGCTCGGTGAGGTGGGTGATCTCGAGCCCGGCGGCGCCACCCCGATAGGCGGTCGGGTCGTCCGCTCGCCACAGCGAGTTCGGGACCACCAGCGGCTCGATCAGGGTGTCCTCGCCGCGCGGGACGAGCGCGTCGCCCGGCCCTGACTTCAGCGCCATTCGAGCACCCCCTTGCGCCAGGCATAGGCGAGCCCGACGAGGAGGATCGCCACGAAGACCAGCATGCTCACGAAGCCGCTGACGAGGAGGTCCCTGAACACGAGTGCCCACAGGAAGATGAAGATGACCTCGATGTCGAAGGCGACGAAGAGGAGCGCGTAGATGTAGAACGAGAGCCCGAACCGGCCGTGCGTGTCGCCGAAGGTGTCGATGCCGCTCTCGTACGGCAGGCCCTTGTGCCCGTCGCCGCGGTTGCGGTGGGTGATGAGCCAGGCCAGGCCGATGACCACGAAGACGAACGTGACGCCGGCGAACGCGAAGCCCACGACGTACCAGATGCCGGTCAACCGATCCTCACCTTCAGCGGGCGCCCGCTCGGGTCTGGCGGCCGCGCCGTGCTGTGCGTCCCGGGGGCCCATCGAGCTGGGCACGCGGTCGCCGCGAGGACGGACCACGTGATCGCATTCTAGCAGGGGATTCCGGCACGAAAGGGGGTTGCGAGCACGCCGGTCCGGCATGTCGGAGGGGGATCGCGACGGGACCGGCGTGCTCGCCCTCCTCGCCAGGAGGGGATCGCGGCGAGGGGGGTCGGGGAGCGAACGTACCGAGCGCGCGTGCAGGTCTGCGTCCGCTCCCCGGCGGTGGTTCAGCACGACACGACCGTGCCCGGACGCGGCGCGACTGAGAGGTCAGCGTGACCGGCACGGCCCGCTCGCCGCAATAGGGCAGATGCCCTAGTGGCCCGACGCGTCCCTCGGCGAACGCGAGACGCCCCTCCGCGGTGGCAGGCGGAAGGACAGGCCGGCGAGGGTCGGCTCGGCAGGCAGGCTCCGCCCCGCCAGCACGACGCGGAAGGCGCCCATGGCCCGCGGGTCCAGGAGCCGGACGACCGCGCCTCGCAACTCCAGGTATCCGGCGAGCGCGGCGGTCGTCGACTGCGCCGATCGAGCGAGGACCTCGCCGATCCCGAGGCCCGTCAGGAACTCCGCCTGGGTCGTTCGGCCGAGCACCGTGAGCCCGGCGGTCTCTGCGGCGCGCTCGAGCGCGGTGATGTCGACGTGCGCGGTCAGATCCTGGCGCCCGACATGCCGGTAGGGGTCGTCGTGGACGCGGTGTCCGATGTACGCTCGCAGGGTACCCTCGCGACGCGTCGGACCGTACAGCTCGGCGGCCGGGTGACCGTAGTCCACGACCAGGAGACAGCCTCGGACCAGATCGGCCGTGACACCGGCCACCCATTCGTCGAGCACCAGGCAGATCTCGGCCCGCTGGCCGTCGGATAGCTCGATCCCCTCGGCGATGAGCCGCTCGACGAGCCCCCCGCTCGACGGCGGGCCGGACCGATCGCAGAAGACGGTCCCATCCCAGTCGACGAACGTCTCGAGCAGCCCGCCGTCGCGCATCTCGACGCGGTGGACCGGGAGGGCGTCGAGCAGCTCGTTGGCGAGGAGGACGCCGACCAGCGGGCCGGTCGGCGCGGCGATCAGGTCGGTCAGACCGGCGGCCTCGAACCGGTCATGCAGCTCGGCGCGGCGATATCGGTTGATCTCGACCGGCTGATAGCGGACCGCATCGACGAGCGGCGATCCGTCCTCGCGGATCCCCTCGATCGCGGTCAGGCCGAGCGTGCCGGCACCGGCGCCGTGCTCCCGGATGACGAACGGGTCGGGGCGGCCCAGTCGCTCCCAGATCTCGACCAGCTGGCGGCCGACGAGTCGCCCGAACACGGGATGGAGCTCGGGCGCTGTCAGGAAGTCGCCTTCGCGGGTGGGGCGCGCCGTCGGCGACGAGTAGTAGCCGCGCTCCGGATCGTACAGCGCGACCTCCATGAACCGGGCGAAGGTGATCGGCCCGTCCCGCTCGATCTCGGCCGCGAGCCGGGCCACGAGCTCGGGATCGCTCTCCACGCCGGACGGATCGCCGGCGTCTCGGTGCGGCCGCTCGAAGCGGATGTCCATCGATCCCATGCTACGGGCGTCGGACGAGGAGGCGGAGACCCGGTCCGACGAGCGTATGGCCCCCCAGGACGACAGGGATGGGGGCGCGGGCGGCGGAGAGCGTCAGCTCGCGCAGCCAGGCGTCCTCGATCCGGTCCGCCAGCAGGAGATCGGACGCGAATCGATCCTCGGCGCTGGGCCAGCGGCGCTCGTCGGATCCGAGCCGGTGGGCCAGCAGCACGCGGGTGTCGACGACCGCACCGTCGGCCAGGCGTGTGAGGACGGCGCCCAGGGCACCGGGGCCCTCCCGATCGAGCACCAGGCCGAGGACGGACGCCGGCGGCCGGCCGTCGGTCG
>Ga0210334_10047160_pt1 | contig 27782 bp, 25 predicted proteins | sample S306metaT_FD_164440 | JGI IMG/M metagenome (GOLD analysis project Ga0210334, IMG submission 164440) | Metatranscriptome of estuarine sediment microbial communities from the Columbia River estuary, Oregon, United States - S.306 (Metagenome... | ecosystem: Environmental > Aquatic > Marine >... | reverse complement strand
TCCGCAATTACCTTTTTGGCATCAGCGGCGTGTCGGGGGGCAGCCTCGGCGCCACCGTGTTCGCGACGCTTCTGGCCGACGGCACGAAGGGTTTGAACCCCGGCCGGTGCGGGGGACGCGAGCCGAACAAGCCCGTGCGCAAGGACTTCGAGTGCGCCGGACAGGAAGTTCTGGGGCAGGATTTCCTGGCGCCGACGGCGGCGGCCATTCTCTTTCCCGACCTGATGCAGCGCTTTACGCCCGTAGCCGTCTTCCCCGACCGGGCCCAGGCGCTGGAGCAGTCCTGGGAGCAGGCCTGGGGGGAGGCCGGGTTCGCCGGGGACACCTGGACCCGCCGCCCGTTCAGCAAGCTCTGGCCAAGAGAGACCAATGCGCCCTACCTGCCGGCGCTGTTCCTGAACGGTACCCATGTGGAGACCGGCAAGCGCATCATCACCAGCAACCTCAGGATCGACGGGTCCGCGTTTCGCGACGCCTACGATTTCTACGGGCTGTCGTCGGGCGACCTGCTGCCCAGCACCGCGGCCTTGAACAGCGCCCGCTTCACCTACGTGAGCCCGGCCGGCACGCTGAAGCGCGATAAGGAGGCGGTCGGCCACATCGTGGACGGCGGCTATTTCGAGAATTTCGGCGCGGTGACCGCCCAGGAAGCGCTGGCCGCCGTCCTGAAGGCCCTGGAAGCGAAGGGAAAGAAGGCGCGCCCCGTTCTCATCCAGATCAGCAACGATCCGAATCTTGGAGAGGATGATCTGGACGTCGAACGAATTGCGCCGCCCGCGGATCGCAAGGCTTACGGGTGGGCAAACGAGACCCTGAGCCCCGTGCGCGCGCTGCTGAAGACCCGGGACGCGCGGGGGGTGCTGGCGCAGAAAGAGTTTCTGCGCGAGGCGCAGACGGAGCGGCGGGCGCACTTCCGCTTGTGCAGGGTAGAGGGCGAATCCGATCCCGCGCTGGGCTGGGTGCTGGCGCCGCGCTCGAAGACGCTGATGCAGGAACTGATCCGCGACGACCGGTGCGGCAACGATGGCGAGTTCAAGAAAGTCCTCCAGGCCATACGATGAGTGGGCGGGCAGGATTGGCGGGGGATTCGGGCATAATTCCCCCCCATCATGTACGCCATCAGCCGCATCCAGGCGAAGCCCGGCATCTGGTGCTGGTCCGTCAGCTTCCGGCGGCGGGGGAAGGCCTATTACCGGCAGTTCTACGACGTGGGCCGGGGTGGTTCGAAGAAGGCGCTGGCGGCGGCGAGGGCGTGGCGGGACCGGCAGCTGAAGCAGATCCGCACGCTGTCGCAGCGGGAGTTCTGCGAGATCGTTCGTTCCTCCAACCGCAGCGGCATCCCGGGGGTTTATTTTCTCAGTCCCAGGAGCCAGCCGGACGGCGTGTGGCAGGCGCAGCTCCGGCTCCCGGACGGCCACAAGGCCACGAAGACGTTCAGCGTCCACAAGTACGGGTTTCACGGCGCCTTCGCGCAGGCGGTTTCGGCGCGCAGGAGGATGCTGAAGGGAGTGGAGAACCGCCCCTACCTTTACCATTCCACGGCGAAGCGCCTGGCCCAGAAAAAGAAAGCGTCCGCCCGCGCCCGCGGGCGCTATAGGCGCTGAGCCTGCTTCGCCGAAACGCCCCGCCGGGTGCCTCTGGGATCAATACCGGCGCGGAGCGGGCCCGCGACGCAGCGGACGCTTTCGAACCGGTCCTCCCGCGGGGCGCGGGGAGGGGCTGGCCCGCCGCCACCCAGGGTGCCGGGCCAGCGCCGTCGTCCTCGGCCGGTCGGGAAGAGGCGGGGGTGTTCTGTTCTCGACAACTTGAAGACGCGGACCTATGCTGCTGCCTGCGCCGCACACAAGCGCCGGTGAGAGCGACTCGCGGTTCTCGATAAAGGAGGATTCAAATGTCATTGCCCAATCCGGTGATCGTCGTTCCCGGAATTACCGCGACCTATTTGCGGGACGAGTACGCGTTGCCGCCGGAGATCGTGTGGTCGGTTCTGAGAAAGGAATACGAGCGCGTCTCGCTGCATCCCGACGACATCCGCTACGAGGCGACAGAGCCGGCGCGGGTGCGACGCGACCAGATCTTCGAGATCGCCTACCGTGAGCTGGTGGAGGAGCTGCGTTACAACCTGCGCACCCGGGAGGATCAGGCGGTGCCTGTCTACCCTTTTGGTTATGACTGGCGGCATCCCCTGGAGACCCTGGAAGCCGAGCTCGCTGCGTTCATCGACGAAGTCATCGAGCGAACCAAGCTGATGAAGCATTACTTCGACCAGGGATACGCCGACGATCCGAAGGTGAACCTGGTGGGGCACTCCATGGGTGGGCTCATCATCACCGGCTATGTGGCGAAATTCGGCAAGAAGGCGCGGGTCGGCAAGGTTGCGACCCTGGCGACGCCGTACCGGGGCGCCTTCGAGGCCCTGATCAAGGTGGTTACCGGAACCGCCACCCTCGGCACCGATGCGCCGAGTTCCCGAGAGCGGGAGGCCGCCCGCATCACGCCCGCCCTCTACCACCTGCTTCCAACCTGCGCGGGGGTGGAAATCGATCCGGCCCTTCCCCGGACCCTGTTCAATCCGGGCACGTGGCAGCCCACCATCGTCGAGACCCTGGAGGAGTACGTGCGGTTGCACGCCGTGAGCAAGCGCAACAGGAAGGAGCAGGCCACGGAGTTGTTCTCGGGCATGCTGGAGATGGCCCGCAGGTACCGCGCCAGAACGGACGGCTTCAAGCTGGAGAGCGCGGGCCTCGGAGCGGCAGACTGGCTGTGCGTGGTGGGGGTGAACACCAAGACCCGGATCAGGTTGCGGGTGCTGTCCACCCGCAAGGGACCGGAGTTTGACCTGGGGTCGAAGGGGGTGGACAAGAGGGGCCGGGAGATCCTCTACCGCGACAACCAATGGGGGGACGGGAAGGACCCGGTGAAGAGCCGGATCACGGGTGACGGCACCGTTCCCTTCGAGGGAGCGATTCCTTCGTTCCTCGACATGTCCAACCTGGTGTGCGTTGCCCCGGAGGACTTCGGCTACTTCGAGATTCCCGACCGGGTGGTGACGAGCGTGGCGGGTTTCCACGGCATTCTGCCGAACATGGACATGCTGCACCGGCTGATCGTGCGCCACTTTACCGGGCGGCCCGATAGCAGGGGCAATACCTGGGGCCGGCCGGCACCGGGGGTCAGGAAGTGGGACCCGCCGCTGAAGTTACAGCCAAGGTAAGGGTTCGGAGGGACCTTGCCCTCGTATTCCCGGCAGGCCGCTGAACCGCGGGACCGGGCACGCGCTCCCGCGCGGGGGAACGCCGATTCATGAAGTCCTCGGAGAAGCTCTTCAAGCGCGCCCAGCAGGCCCAGGCGGCCGGCGACCTGCCGCAGGCGATCCGCCTGTTCAAGGACGTGCTCAAGGTGGCGCCCCGCCACCTGGACGCCACCTACCTGCTGGGCACGGCGCAGGCCATGAGCGGCGCGCTGCAGGAGGCGGTGGTCACTCTGCAGAAGGCGGCCGAGATCGGGCCGGGCTCGGCGATGGTGCGCACCAATCTCGGGCTCGCCCTCAAGATGCTGGGGCGCGGGGAGGAGGCGGAGGCGGCGTTCCGGGAAGCGCTGGCCCTGGATCCCAAGTTGCCCCAGGCGGCAAACAACCTCGCGGCCCTGCTGGTGGCCCGGGGCAGACCCAGCGAAGCCGAGGCCCTAGCGGCGGGGGTGCTGAAAACGAGCCCCGAGGCCGCCGGCTACGCCCTGATCCAGCTGGCCAACGCCCAGGCAGACCAGGCCCGTGTGGCGGAGGCTCTGGCGAGCCTTGAAAGGCTGCTCGAACCTCCGCCCGGGAGCGCCGTGGCCTGGAGCAACTTTCTGTCGCTGCTCCACTACGACCCCGCCCGCGGCCCGCGGGAAATCTTCGACTTGCACCGGCGCTGGGGCCAGCGCTTCGGAGCGAGTCCGCCGGCAAGGCGCATGCCCAGCGGACGGAAGCGGATCCGGGTGGGTTATCTCTCCCCCGACTTCAGGGCGCATCCGGTCGGGCTGCTGATCGAGCCGGTGGTCGCCCGTCACGACCCGGCCCGGGTGGAGGTGTTTCTGTACCACGACTCCAGCGTGCAGGATGCCGTCACGTCACGGCTGCGTGCGATTGACGGCGTGACCTGGCGTGATGTCGGCGGGGTGTCGGACGCAGCCCTGGCGAGCCGCATCCGCTCCGACGAAATCCAGGTGCTGATGGATCTCAGCGGGCACCTGTCCGGCAACCGGCTCGCCGTGTTCGGGGCGCGCGCCGCGCCGGTGCAGGGCACCTGGCTCGGTTATCCGGGCACCACGGGGCTTCCCGCCATGGACTTCGCCGTCAGCGACCCGGTTTTCGATCCTCCGGAGGAGGAGAACCGGTGGTACAGCGAGCGCCTGGTGCGGTTGAACCGGCCCGCGTTCTGCTTCGCGCCGCCGGACGATGCGCCGCCGGTGGCTCCCCCCGCGGGCGGCGGGACGTTCCGGTTCGGCTCCTTCAACAACCTGCGCAAGATGAACGACGACGTGATCGCCGTCTGGTCCCGCATCCTCGCGCGGGTGCCGGACTCGGTCCTGGTGATGCAGACCAGGGCCCTCGGCGACGAGGGCGTGCGGCGCCGCCTCGTCGCCCGCTTCCGGGACCACGGCATCGGCGAGGAGCGGGTGGAGTTCCGCGCGACAAGCGCCCTGGCGGAGCACCTGCGGCTGCTGTCGGAGACCCACCTCTGTCTCGACCCCTGGCCATGGAACGGCCACATGACCACCCTGAACGCCCTGTGGATGGGCGTGCCGGTGCTGACCCTCGCCGGCGACCGGCGGGCCTGGCGCATGGGGCGTTGCATTCTGTCCGCGCTCGGCCTCGACGCGTTGGTCACGGATTCCCGGGACGCCTTCGTGGAGTCCGCGGTGAAAATGACTCGGGACGCCGGGCTGCTTAAGGACCTCCGCGCGGGTCTGCGGCAGCGCATGGCGGAGTCTCCGCTGACCGACGGCCGGGGGCTCGCCGCGGAACTGGAACGGGTGTACTCGACCATGCTGGACGAAACGGCGTGATGGCCGTGCGGCGCTCCCGGCGTGACGGGGGCGGACCTCATCCGCTATGATGCGGACCATTTCCATGCGCCACGAAGCTTCTCCCAAGTTCCTGCTGTTCCTGCTGGCCACCGCGGTAATCTGCGGCGCCCTGATCATGGTGATCGAGGTCCTGGGATCCCGTGTGATCGGGCCGTTCTTCGGCGTGAGCCTGTTCGTCTGGACCTCGCTCATCACGGTGACGCTGGTGGCCCTGGCGGCGGGGTATGCCCTGGGCGGCCTGCTCTCGGACCGGCACAATTCCCCCGACTGGCTCTACGGGATCATCCTCACCGCTGGCCTGCTGGTCTGCCTGGTGCCGCTGGTCAAGGCGCCGGTGCTCAAGGCCAGCGTGGAGCTGGGGCTGCGCACCGGCTCCCTGGTGGGGACGCTGGTGCTGTTCGGGCCGCCGCTGCTGCTGCTGGGCTGCGTGTCGCCCTACCTGGTGCGGCTGGTGGCCACGGAATTCTCCAATCTCGGCCGCACCGTGGGAGGGCTGTACGCACTGTCCACGATCGGGAGCTTCGTGGGCACGGTCACCACCGGGTTCTTCCTGATCGGTTACGTGGGCGTGAATCTGACGCTGGTGGCCACCGGCTTCCTGCTGATCGCGCTGGCGGCGGTCTATTTCGTTTTCGTTCGTCGCCGCTATGTCGTGTTGGCGGCCCTGGTGCTGCCGCTGCTGGTGATGCCCCACGAGTCGCTGCCCGCCAAGACCATGGCCGATGGCACCCGGGTCGAGGTGGCGGCCGCCGTGGACAGCTTCTACGGCAACCTCAAGGTGGTGGATTACACGGGGACCGTTTACGGCACCCGGGAGCTGATCATCGACGGGCTGGTGCAGGGCGGGATGGACAAGGCGAGCGGGCTCTCGGTTTACGAATACGCCTATCTCATGCAGTTCCTGCCTTACGCGCTCAATCCCGGAGGGCAGCGGGCTCTGGTGATCGGGCTTGGCGCCGGCCTGGTGCCCACGTGGTTCGAGAAGCAGGGGATTCCCGCCGACGTGGTGGACATAGACCCCAAGGTGGCGGAGCTGGCGCGGAGCCATTTCGGATACCAGGGCCGGGGAGATGTGTTCGTGCAGGACGCCCGCTATTTCCTGGGCCAGAATACCCGGCGCTACGCCTACGTGGTGCTGGACGTGTTCAACGGCGATACCACGCCCGGGCACCTTCTCAGCCTTGAGGCCATGGGCTTGCTGAAGTCGGCCATGACCGCCGAAGGCGTGCTGGCGGTGAACCTGGTGGGAGAACTGGGGGTGGAGGGCGCGATGGCGGCATCCGTGGTGAAGACCATGCGCCAGGTGTTCGGGCGCGTGCAGGTGCACCCGACCAGCCCGGACAGCGGCGTCGGGAAGGCCGTCAATTTCGCCATCGTCGCCTACGACGGTCCGCCCCGAGCGCTGGATGCTTCCAGGATCGAGGGCTTCCCGGTGCATCCCCTGGCCCAGGCGGCGGTGCGGCGGGGACTGGCGCGGCCCTTGGACCTGCCCGAGGACCCCAAAGCGATTGTCCTGACGGACGACTTCAATCCCATCGACTTCCGGGACCTGGAGATCAAGGAGTCGGTGCGGCGCCAGATCCTGGCCACGACGGACTGGGACATCCTGCTCAGGTGAACGAAAATGCCGTCGCCATGATGCCCGGACAAACGGGACAGGCGGCCAGGGTGGCCGCACCGGCCGTTGCGGTGGTGATTCCCTGCTACAAGGTGGTTTCGACCATTGACGGCGTGCTTGCCCGGATCGGTCCCGAGGTGGCGAGAATTTATTGCGTGGACGACGCCTGCCCCGAGGGCAGCGGCGATCACATCGCCGCCAGCTGCGTTGATTCCCGCGTGACCGTGCTCCGCAACGAGCGCAACCTGGGGGTCGGGGGCGCCGTCATGCGGGGTTTCGTCCAGGCACTGGCGGACGGGGCCGATGTCATGGTCAAGGTGGACGGGGACGGGCAGATGGATCCGGCCCTGATCCCGAAGTTCGTGGGGCCGATATTTGCGGGACGGGCGGACTACACCAAGGGCAACCGGTTCTTCGACCTGGCCTACCTGCGGCCCATGCCGGGGATCCGCCTCTTCGGCAACGCTGTGCTGTCCTTCCTCACCAAGCTTTCCACCGGCTACTGGAACATGGTGGACCCGGCCAACGGCTACGTGGCGATTCACCGCAAGGTGGCGGAGATCCTGCCCCTGGAAAAAATCAGCGAGCGCTACTTCTTCGAGTCGGACATGCTGTTCCGGCTGAACACCTTGGGCGCCGTGGTCGAGGAAGTCCCCATGGAGTCAGTTTACGGCGACGAGAACAGCAATTTGCGGGTGCGGGAGGTGTGGGCGGAATTCCTGTTCAAGAACGTCGCCAATTTCTTCAAGCGCATGGGATACAACTATTTCCTGCGGGGCTTCAGCATCGCCTCCGTAGAACTCGTGCTGGGTTTTCTACTGGCGGCCTTCGGCGTGGTCTTCGGCGCGGTGAAGTGGGTGGGCTCCTTCGCCAGCGGCGTTCCGGTCACCGCCGGCACCGCCATGCTCGCCGGCCTGCCCCTGATCCTCGGCGTGCAGTTGCTGTTGTCCTTCCTCGCCTATGACACGCGGGCGGTGCCGACCGTGCCGCTCCATCAGAGGCTCTGAGTCTCAACGCAGGCTTTCCAGCTCCTGCTTGGCCTTGCGGCTGTAATACCCTTCCGGTTTCAGCTCAAGGTATTCAAGCCAGTGCTCCCGGGCCTTGGGCTTGTTGCCCAGGTCCCGGTACACGAGGGCGATGCCGTAGTGCGAAAGGTCGGCGCTGGCATCAATTTCGAGGGCGCGCCGGTGGTATTCCAGGGCCTTGTCCAGATTCCCGGTGTCGAAGTAGAGGTAGCCGAGATTGCTGTAGGCGGTGGGATGATCGGGGTTCGCTTCAATGGACTTCTCGAACTCGGAGATGGCCCGCGCGTAATCCCGCTCGACGTAGGCCTTGGTGCCGGCCTTGAAGTGGGTTTCGCCGGCGCTGAACTGCTGGGTGTCCTGAAAGCGCCGCCGCAGGTCTTCCGCTTCCTGCTTCTTGCCTTGGGACTCATACAGTGCCATGAGCTGCGAGTACACGGAAAGGAGGGCGGAATTCAGTTCCAGTGCCTTCTCATAATGGCGGATGGCGGAGCGGGAATCGCCGGCTGACGCATAAGCCATTGCCAGGCGCTGGTGCAGGGATCCGTTCTCGTGCTTGTCCAGCGCCATCCGGTAGTAGCGAATGGAATCCGCGGGTTTTCCCAGCTGATGGTAGGCGTAGGCCTTGCCCAGGTAGGCGTCGTAGAGCGCGCCGGGGAGGGGTGCCGGGTGGTTCTCCACCCGGGTGAAGGCTTCGGCGGCGTCGCCGTACTGCCCCAGCTCGTTGAGCATAACCCCCTTCAGGGCCCAGGCCATGGACGATCCGGTGTCCCGTATCGCCCGTTCCAGCTCCCCGGCAATGCCCGTGCGGGCCTCCGGGTCGGAGAGCCGCGACTTCTGGATCCCCCGGGACGGCACCAGGAAACGGTACCCGTCCTCGGCGATCGCCGAATCATAGGGGCCGCCGCTACGGAAATAGACCAGGCAGATGTCGTCCCAATAGACCAGCGTCCAGTCCGGATGATTGAGAATCAGGTCGGTGTCGCCGATTTCCCGCACAGACTGGGGAGCCGCGGCCTGCTGCACCAGGACAGCGCTTTCGAAGGGAAAACGGCTCCAGACATCGTCCAGCATCGCCGGCTTGGTGGGGGCCATGGTGGCGCGCTCGAGAAGATCATCATTGAGGAACCCGCGCCCGTCCATGAAAGGAACCCGCTTGGGAAAGTCCCGCCACGTGATGTAACCGCCCAAGTGGAAGGTGTTGAGCACCCGGCCGGTGACCCCGCGGCGGTCGAGATATCCCAGGCAGCGCTCCGGCGTAAGGCCACTGAAATTGACGCCCAGGCCGAACTGCAGGTCATTGAGGGGCCTCTCGCCCTTGGCGGGAAAGAGCTGCACGGCTGTAGCGGACACAATGGCCAGGACCGCCACCGCCGTGGACGGCCGCCCACTGGCAAACCGGAGCAACGACTCCCGGCTGGAAAGCAGTTCGCCCAGGTTCCTGGCCAGCAGGGCGCCGGTGATGGCGGTGAACCAGAAAAAACGGATGGCCGTGAACGGCATGACCAGCAGCGGCACGGCCAGCAGCACGTCGGGAATGGAAATCCTGCGCCGGTTGGCGATAAAGGAAAGTGCCACGGCGGCGGTGAAGACGTAAAGCGGCCAGAAGTCTTCCCAGGTGGGCTTGCGCAACTCGCTGATGGACTGCCGCCACCAGTCCGACTGGAGAGCCCCGACGCTGTGGAGATACTGGTCGAGGAAGTAGGGGCTGATCAGGGATGTGCCGACGGAAATGGCCGCGACGATCGCCACGCTCCCAAGCTGAGCGGAAGACGGCGCCGGCGCAAAGCCAAGGAACGGCGAGAGCCGGCGCTCGAATCCGGTACGGTCCATGGCGAGTTGAAAAAAGCCGCCGGCCACCAGGGCGCCAAAGGGCAACAGCATCATCAAAATGCTGGTGTGGACGTTGGCCCACAGCAGGCTGACCACGGGCATGAACCAGAGATACTTCCGGTTCCCCTGAAGGAAGGCGCCCAGGCTGAAGATCGCGTAGGAGAGGAACAGCATCATGAGGGTATCCGGCCGCTCCACGAAGCGGAAGCGCAGCCCGATGGCAACGGCGCCGAGGACCAGGACCGATACCACCAGATTTCCCCCGAACATCACGGAGATTCGCAGCAGCAGGGCGAAGATCAGGGTAATGATCGTGGCTTTGAGGATCACCACGCCCGCATGGCCGCCCGCCAGATAGGCGGCGTAATAGACAAGCCCGAAGAGCCAGTTGTTGTAGGAGAACGGGTTTCCGGTGTCGATGAACGGCTCGCTGGCGGGTAGCGCCTGGTGCTCCCAGATCCAGCGCCCGAAGCTGAGGTGGGTCCAGGTATCCGGGTCCTCGATGCGGATCAGTCCGAGGGCAAAGATGCAGCCCAGAAAGACGATGACGAGGAGGACATGCCCGGGGCCGGCCGCGGGCCCGGGCATTGCCGGTCCGCTCACCGGGCGATGCTCCAGCGACTGATCCGGAACAGGGGCACCGGGTGGTAAAGGGTGCGGGTGGCTTCGTTCCGGAGGCCCGCCTGCCGAAGCTGGGCCTCGATGTCGTAGATGTTGGTCAGATGGTAATGGCCGGAAAATCCCGCGAGCCAGCGGCCAAACTTGTAGAAGGCGTTCTCCGTCGGCCCGGAAACGATTATTGCGGTGCCGCTTCCGGCGTAGCGCAGGAGACTGTCAATGCAGGAGAAGAGGTCTTCCACGTGCTCCAGCACGTCCAGGGCGAAGATGACGTCGAAAGCCTGGGGTTCGATCTCGTCCAGGGATTTGTAGATGCGGGCTGGTATTTCCAGGCGATGGCAGACCTCGGTCGCGAGGTCGAAGGCGAAGGGGTCCACGCCGGAGATGCGGCACCCTTTCCCGTGCAGGTAGCGGAACATGGTGCAGCCGCCGCAGCCGAAGTCCAGCACCGAGCGTCCCGTCACGTCCCCCGCCAGGGCCAGAGCCGTGTCGAGGCGCCTCCAGAACAGCCAGGACATTGCCGGATTCGGATGGGTGTAGGAGGGCAGGGCCATCTCGTCGTAGTGGCCCCCGGGGGCGCCGCGCAGCATTTCCTGGAACAGGGCCTGGTATTGGCGGCGGTAGGTCCGATCCGTGATCAAGGGTTCACCTCGGGATGGGCAGATGGGAAGGGCTCATTGGGGGGGGCTCGGAGATAGCAGTGCGCGAAACGGGCCGATTATCCCCCGGCCTTCAGCCCCGTGTCATCGGTGGCCGGGGTCCAGCCGGCGCAGCCCATGGCGCGATGCCAGTTCAAGCGCGTCGCGGTACTCCGAGGGCGTGATGCGCCGGGCGAGTTCCGGGTACTCCCGGGCGCGGTAGCAGGGGTAGTACTGGTCCATGATGTTGACGCAGGTGTTGCGCGACACCTCCCGGGCGAGAAACCCGAGCACCGCCCCGGTATTGGCGACGTCGCCCGGCAGCACCAGATGCCGCACCAGCAGGCCGCGCTGGGCGATCCCGCGCACGTCAAGCACCAGGTCGCCCACCTGACGGTGCATCTCCCTCACCGCGGCCCGGTTCACCTCCACGTAGTCCCGCACGTGGGAATAGCGGTGGGCGGCCGCGGAGTCGCCGTATTTCATGTCGGGCATGTAGATGTCGATCACGCCGTCCAGCAGCGCGAGGGCTTCCGGGCTGTCGTAGCCGCCGGTGTTGTACACCAGCGGCAGGCGCAGCCCGCGCCGGGCGGCGATCCGCACTGCCGCCAGGATCTGGGCCACCACATGGCTGGGGCTGACGAAATTGATGTTGTGGCAGCCCTCGGATTGCAGCTCGAGCATGATGCGGGCGATTTCCGCGGGCTCCATTTCCCGGCCCAGGCCCTTCTGGCTGATTTCCCAGTTCTGGCAGAACACGCAGCGCAGGTTGCACCAGGTGAAGAAAATCGTTCCGGAGCCGCCCGTGCCGCGCAGCGGGTCTTCCTCGCCATGATGGGGCCCGTAGCCATGGACCACCGCGCGCTCCCCGGTGCGGCACACGGCGCCCTCGGTGCCCCGGAGGCGATTCACCCGGCAATAGCGGGCGCAGAGGTCGCAGGCCTCCATGCGGCGCCAGGCTTCGGCGACGCGGCGGTCCAGCTCGCCGCTGGCGAGCAGCCGAAGATAGGCCGGCTCGAAATCGCTCACGGCCGGCCAGTGCTCTCGCCGCGGACAATGCCGCCGGCGATCAGGTGCGCGGCGCGCAGGGGCTCGGGGAGGGCGCCGTTCAGGCGCAGGCTCGCGACCAGGCGGCCCGCCTCGGCGGGGGAAATTCCGGCGCACTGCAGGTAAAGGCCTGCCACCGGCTCCAGGGGGCCGGCGCGCTCCACCCGCCGCCACTTGCGGCGGCCTCCGGGAACGCTTCCCAGGAGGGCTGACTTGACCCGGGCCAGATGGGGCCGGCGGCGGCACACGACGATCACGGGGATCCCGAGGGCGGCATGCAGCAGCGGCAGGTCCACCACGTTGAAACCGGCGAGGGCGATGCCCTGCAGCAGCACGGCGTGAAGCTGGGGAAAGAAGCGGGAGCGCCGCACCAGGTCCCGGAGCACGCGGGTGGCGTTGGCTCCGTCGCGCCGCACCTTGCCGGAGACCACGCCATCCAGACGTGCGCCCGCGAACACGGCTCCCACCACCAGGACATCCCCGCGATGGCCAGGGTCGAACGGACCGTCGTCGAAGCCGATGACGTGGAGAGTGGTGCGTGACACGGTAGAGTTGCGGAATATAGTACGCGCGGAGGTTCGAAGATGAGACTTTACCTGTTGCAGCACGGGGATGCGGTGCCGGAGTCGGTGAGCCCGGAGCGGCCGCTGAGCGAGAAGGGCCGGCTGGACATGCGGCGCCTGGCGAAGTTCCTGGGGTGGAGCGCGGTGAGGGTGGCCAGGGTCCGTCACAGCGGGAAGACCCGGGCCCGGCAGAGCGCGGAGATCGTCGCCTCGGAAATCACCGAGCGCGTGACCCCCGAGGTCATGGCCGGGCTCGGCCCCAATGATCCGGTGGCGCCGCTGGCGGAACAGGCCAATGGCTGGGGCGAGGATACGCTGCTCGTGGGCCACATGCCGTTCCTGGGAAGGCTGGCGGCGCAACTGGTGTGCGGCAACCAGGATCTGCCGCTGCTGGCGTTTCGGCCGGGGAGCATGGCCTGCCTGGAGCGCGGCGAGCCCGGGCAATGGTCCGTGGCCTGGATGCTGCGGCCGGAACTGATCCAGGGCTGAACGGGCGCGCCGGTGCACCGCTGGAACCTGACCCCGGCGGAAGCGATTTCGCTGCAGGAGGAATTGCGCCATCGGGTGATCGCCCGGGACCGTCTCGGCAGGGTGCGCCGGGTGGCGGGCGTGGACGTGGGTTTCGAGCGGGACGGCGCGGTGACCCGGGCGGCGGTGGCGGTGCTGGGCTTCCCCGGGCTGGAACTGGTGGATTGGGCCATCGCCCGGACGCCCACGCGCTTCCCCTACGTTCCCGGGTTGCTTTCCTTTCGGGAGACGCCGGCGGTGCTGAAGGCGCTGGCGAAGCTGAAACTGCGCCCGGACCTGCTGCTCTGCGACGGGCAGGGGCTGGCGCATCCCAGGCGCTTCGGCTTCGCCTGCCATCTGGGGCTGCTGGCGGACATTCCCGCCATCGGGGTGGCCAAGACCCGTCTCATCGGCGAGCACGAAGCGGTGCCGGGAAATCGCGGCGGATGGACGCCCCTGGTGGATCGCGGGGAGATGATCGGCGCCGTGCTGCGCACCCGGCCGGGGGTGAAGCCGCTATTCGTGTCGGTGGGACACCGGGTCAGCCTGGACACCGCCATCCGCTGGGTGATGGCCTGCGTGACCCGCTATCGCCTGCCGGAAACCACCCGCTGGGCCCACCGGCTGGCCTCGGGCGGCGACCGGAGCCTGCCGCGCCGGGCTACTTGACGCCCTTGGCCCGCAGCCAGTAGCCCAGGGGCCGGTCCATCTCGAGGATGTGCTGCGTCAGCCAGTAGCCGAGGAAGTCGATGATGTGCTGGGCATCGGCCTTGTCCTTGGTGGCGATATCCTGGCGCAGCGTGAGCAGCTGGTCCACCAGGTGATGGTGGCCTTGCCGATGGGAGGCCTCGCCATGGTACCCATATTGGGCCATGTAATGCTCTTCGGTGAAAAAGTGGAACTCCGAGAACTGGACCAGCACGTCCAGCAGCGACCGCAATGACTCCGGGTCGTCCCCGTTATTGATGGCCTCGCCAATGCGGTTGATGAGTTCCGCCAGCCGCTGGTGCTGTTCATCCAGCTCGCGGATGCCGACGCCGTGGGTCTCGGGGTCCCATTTAATCACCGCGGCATCTTAGCAGAAGACCCGACTATCGGGATGGAGATGACGCAACCTCTTCCGCCAGGGGGTGGAACGCCCGATTCACGTAGGCGATGACGGCCTGGACCTGGTCCTCGGTCAGCACATCCCGCCAGGCGGGCATGGACGTGCCGGGCAGCCCGTCGCGGATCACGTTCCGCAGGCGGGAACTCGTCATGCCCGCCATGAGCTGGGGATCCGTCAGATCCCGGGGGTGGGGCTCCAGGAAGCGTCCAATCCAGTTGCGGCCGGTGCCGGTGGCGCCATGGCAGAAGGCGCAGTTTTCCTGGAACAGCTTCTCGCCCTCCCGCTCCCGGGCGTCGAGCCCCTCGATCTTCGGCGGCACGTCGTGCTTGGCGTAAGGGCTGGCGCTGGCCATGGCGTCCAGTTCCTGGCCCGGCGCGTACTGGTTGCGGGGGTAGGACAGGGGCCGCAGGTCCCAGGGCTCGCCTTCATCGTTCACCCGCGCCCGGTCGTGGCAGGTGATGCAGGTGGTGAGGAACAGGCGCTTGCCGGCCTGCTGCTCGGGCGTTAGCTGCTCCCAGGGCGTGTCCAGGGGAATTTCCCAGGTGGCGAACGGGAAGGCGGCGGCGAAGCGCTGGTGGTCCGGCCATCCGTTCTCCGGGATGTGGTAGCGCGTGTTTTCCGCCTTGGCCGTCATGAATTCCCGGCGCACGAAATCCACCACCAGGGCGATCTCCTGCTCCGAGAGCACGGAGGTAAAACTCTTCATGGCGGTGCCGGGACGGCCGCGGATCACCGCCTCCACCATGCGTTCCCGGGAAAGGGCGTCGGGCGCGGTGGCGGCGAAGTTTCGCGGCAGGGGATCCAGGTAGGTGGCGGCCAGGGTCCTGGCGTCGCCGGAATAGCCATGGCAGAAATAGCAGCGGAAGTTGTAGATGCGGCGGCCCTGCTCGTGGTCATCGGCGGGAGCGGCCTGGGACGCGGGCGCTGGGGACGCTTTTTCCGTCGCGCGCTCGCCGCAGCCGGCGACCAGCAGGAGAACCAGGGCGGCGCCGAGAAACCGGCGCCTCATTTCCGGGAGGTTTTTTCCGCTTTGGCGGTGGCGCCGGGCCGGATGAAGGTCTGGAACACGTACTCCGCGATGTTGGCGATCTCCTGGTCGCTGATCACCTTGTTCCATGCGGGCATCTCGGAGCCGGTCCTTCCCTTGGAGATGGCGTCGAACAGCAGGGGCCGGTTGAGGGTGTTGCGGGCTTGGTCTTCCAGGAAATTGCGCGGCACGGGCCGGATGAAATAGGCCCGGGGCCCCTGGCCGTCGCCTTTCACCCCGTGGCAGGTGGCGCAGTTGGCGTTGTAGAAGGTGCCGCCGGCGGCGGGGTTCCCTTTGAGGCCGTTGGGCATGGCCGTGGCCATGTATTCGGCAAGGGCATCGGAGGACTTGGCTTCCGCCGTTGCCGGGGCCGTGGCGGCGGGGGCAGGCGCCGCCGCCTTGCCGGGGACTGTTTCAGGCACGGTGCCGATGCCCATGAACCTGGCGCGCACGTAATCCACCACCACCTCGATTTCCTTGTCGTTGAGCTGGGTTTTCCAGCCCACCATGGCGGTTTCCGGCTTGCCGTCCCGGACGATGGCGACCATGTATTCGCGGGTCAGGTTCTTGGTCTCGGGCGCCGTGAAGTCTTTCGGCGGGCGAACGAAGCTGTTCTGGGCGCGGCTTCGGCCGTCCCCCTTGTCGCCATGGCAGACCGAGCAATAGTTGTGGTAGATCAGGGCCGGCGTGGACTTGTCCGTGCGGCTGCCCTTGAGCGCTCCCGCCGCCAGGGCGGGCGTTGCGGTCAGGGACGTGATCAGGAAAAGCGCTGACAGGCTGGCGGCGGTGGCAAGTCGAGTATTCGGCATGAAGCGTCTGCTGCGGTTAGAATTCGAGGAGACTCATTATAGTGGTCGGGCCAGCGCCCTGTCACGGCGCACCGATCCTGGAATGAAACCTGCTTTCCAGATGTTTTCTGATGAGGGTCATGGCTAATCGGATCGCAACTCCACGGCGAAGTTTCCCCGGCTGGGCGGGGATCATGTTCGTCCTTGTGGGGGCGCTGGGGTTGCTCCTGGCGTCCGGGCTGAGCCATTCCGACATCCGCAACACCAAGCACAACCTGGCGCGCCTGCACCCGGAAATGGTGATCAAGGACGAGAACGATATCTGCGTCTTCTGCCACACCCCGGAAGGCGCAGTCGGCCAGTCCCCCGAGTGGCATCGCGGTCCCGCAGCCGGGGCGTTCGCCCTTTACGACGATATCGGGCGCCTGGGGCGACCCGGCAGCCGCGCGGTGGGGTCCACCAGCATGGCCTGCCTGTCCTGTCACGACTCCACCCAGGCCATCGGGGTCATGACCTTTTCCTACGATCATCCGGTGGGGGTGCCTTACCCGGGCACGTTCCCCGGATATGCCCCCCTGTCTGGCTCGGGGGCCACGGCATCTTACGTCGCCGGGTACCCGAGGCGATTCGATTTCCGTCCGGCCCAGATGGCCATGGTGGACAATCGCAAGGTGTTCTGGGTCCCCACCGAAGGCCATGATGCCACGGGGAACCGCCTGCGCAGCGACCTTCCGCTTTATGGCCGGGATTCGCCCGACGGCGAGATTCCCTATATCGAATGCACCAGCTGCCATGATCCCCACGCCGAGACCCGCACCTTCCTGCGGGTTGTCGAAGGGGGCGGCGGCATCTGCCTGGCCTGCCACGACAAATAGCGGGCGCAACTTCCTGGAGAGGACACACAAATCATGAATCGATTCATCTTGGGCACCCCAGCCGCGTTGCTGGCGGCGGTGCTGGTGTCAGGCCTGGCGGGGTGCGGGACCGCCCCTCCCGAAAGCGCGGAGAAACCCGCGCCGCTCATGTTCCCATCCCCGCCGGACGAGCCGCGCTTCGTGTATGAGCGGACGCTCCGCAGCAGCATCGACGTGGATCCCCTGAACAAGGAAAGCGAGCTGCGCCTGATGCTCACCGGGGAGGCCACCACCGCCGAGGGGCTGGTGAAGCCCTATGCCGTGGCCGCGCACCAGGGCAAAGTGTATGTCTCCGACACGGTAGACCGCTTCGTGAAGGTGTTCGATTTTCCCAACAAGAAATACTACAAGATCGGAGACGACGACCGGGAGCCTTTGGCGAAGCCCCTGGGCATTGACGTGGACAGCGCCGGCAACGTGTATGTGGCGGACGGGACCCGCAAGTACGTCATGGTGTACGACACCAACGGCAAGTTCCAGCGCAAGATTGGCGGTCCCAATTCCTTCGAGCGCCTGTCCAGCGTCACCGTGGATCCGGAAGGCAACCGGGTGTATGTGGTGGACATCGGGGGCGTCACGTCGGACCAGCACCAGGTCCAGGTGTTCGATGCCAAGACCGGCAACCATCTGTTCAACATCGGCAAGCGCGGCGGGGATCTGGGAGAGTTCAACCTGCCCCGGGACCTGGCGGTGGGCAAGGACGGGCGGCTCTATGTCGTGGACGGCGGAAATTTCCGGGTCCAGATTTTTGATCGGGACGGCAAGCCCATCAAGGCCTTCGGCAAAGTGGGCAAGCAGCCCGGACAGTTCTCCCGCCCCAAGGAAATCGCCACCGATCCCCAGGGCAACGTCTATGTGGCGGACGCGGCATTCGGCAATTTTCAGATTTTCAGTCCGGACGGAGAACTGCTGATGTACATCGGCGAGCGTAGCGAACGGGAGGCGCCGGCCCGGTACATGCTGCCGGCGGGGATCGCCGTGGACGAGGACGGCCGCGTCTATTTCGTGGACCAGTGGTTCCGCCGGGTGGACGTGTTCCGGCCCGTCGTAATCAAGGAGAACGAAGGCGCCCTGGGGCGGGCCATCTTCCCCCCGGCCCCCCCAGAGACCAAGGCCGAAAAGAAGTAGCGTGAACTTCCGCACAGGCTTCCCGATTCCGGGAAAATGTGCGGGAATTCCCGGACCTGAGAAACCCTGACCTCGGTCAGGACTTCGCGAAAAGTCAGAAAGGCTGTGGATAGTTTGCGTTGGGGGATTTCGCTGGTGTTTTCGGGCCCTGCCGCTACCCTGTCTCAGATTGAAGTGGCAAGTAAAAATCAATTAAAAATAAATAGTTAATGAGAAAACCCGGGTTGCGCTGCCGACGGGTCTTCGCTTGAGCGCTGATCCGGGTACTTGAACGACCCGCCAAAAGAGAAGTTGGCATAACTCCTGCTTTAAAGGAACCGGAAGCCGACATTCGGCCAGCGGGGAATGGCCCCGGTAACGTGAAAAGCGAATAGGAGAGATAACCATGCAACACAAGCGAGTTTCAGCCCTTCTGGCTGCGGTGCTTGCCGGGGCGACCATGGTGATTGCCACGGGCGCGCTGGCGGGGATTGCCAACACCCGCCACAACCTGTCCAACACCAATAACGTCGCGGACTCCAACAACGTGACCGACACCGCCGACGTGTGCGTGTTCTGTCACACGCCCCACGGCGCGGACATCAGCCAGACTGACAACCCGCCCCTGTGGAACAAGCGCCTGCTGACCGGCGCCACCTACCAGACTTACGCGCAGATGAACTCCGCCTCCATCGACGGTGAGATCGTCGCGGTGGGATCCATTTCCCTGGCCTGCCTTTCCTGCCACGACGGCACCCAGGCCATGGACAACATCATCAACGCTCCGGGTTCGGGCGGCCTGCTCGCCGACGGTGGCGGCACCAACGGCCGGAACTTTGCCTGGACGGGCTCCCCGCGCGTTGACGCCGGCGGCCTCGGCCTGCTGACCGGCATCGCCAACCTCGGCGTTGACCTGCGGAACGACCACCCCATCGGCATCGAGTACTGCGGCGGCGGCTTCTCGGGCGGCGGCACCGGGCCCTGCAACGACGAAGATTTCCGGACTCCGACCCGCGGCGCGGCCAACTCGACCCTGGCCAACAGCTTCTGGGTGGATACCCCGACCGTGGGCACGGCGGGCACCCGGGACAAGACCGACATGGCCCTGTTCACCCGGACCTTCACCGCCGGCCTTGGTCCGTCAGTGGAGTGCGCGTCCTGCCACGATCCTCACCTGGAGGCGGGCGTGAGCAACGGTGGCCTGGCTGGCGAGACCTTCCTGCGGGTTTCCAACGCCGGCAGCGCGGTCTGCCTGGCCTGCCACACCAAGTAATTCGCAGTTCAGAAAAAAGCCGCGCCTCGGGCGCGGCTTTTTTTTGCCTGCCGCTCTCCCCGATTCGGTTGTGGCGGATACGGGCCGCGGGTAAACTCAGTTTCCTTTTGTGGAGTGCAGCACTTTGCGATTTCTCTTGAAGATTTTTCTCCTCGTTCTCCTGTCGTCGCCGGCCCTCGCGGAGCTGATCACGGACCCGGCCAATCCGGCGCGCAAGATCGAATCCACCCAGACCTTCGCCACCGTCAACGGCCAGGTGCTGACCTGGGGCGATTACGCGGTGGCGTTCAGCACCGCCGCCCGCAACAAGTTCTACCACGGCAAGCCGCCCGAGGGCGAAGTGGCCAAGCTGCAGCGGGAAGTGGCCGACCGGATGGTCAACCGCATCCTGCTGCTGGAAGAGGTGAAGCGCCGGGGGATCAAGCCGGACCAGGCGGCGATCACGAAGCAGATCGAGCAGTACGACAAGCAGTATGCCGGCAACGAGCGCTGGACCCAGAACCGGGAAAAAATGCTGCCGGGCCTCAAGGAGCAGTTGGAGCAGCAGGACCTGCTGCAGCAGATCGAGAAAAAAGTGCGCGACGTGAAGCCGCCCGATGACGCCGCGCTCCAGGCTTACTACAAGGCCCATCCGGAACTGTTCACCGAGCCGAAGAAGACCAAGGCGTCGGTGATCCTGCTCAGCGTGGATCCCTCGACGGGCGAAGCCGCCTGGAAGGCGGCCGAGGAGGAGGCGAAAAAAATCATCAAGCAGCTGGAAGGCGGGGCGGACTTCGCCGAACTGGCGCGCATCCGCTCGTCGGACCGCACGGCTGAAAAAGGCGGCGACATGGGCTGGCTGCACAAGGGATCGTTGCCCACCCCGGTGGAAGCCGTGCTGGAAAAACTAAAACCGGGGCAGGTGAACCCGGAGCCGGTGCGGGTGCTGGAGGGAATCGCCATTCTCCGGCTCGATGGCACGGCGCCAGAAGAACTCAAGTCCTTTGGAGAGGTCAAGGAACGCGCACGCGCGCTGTGGCTCAGGGAAAAGGCCGACGAGGCCTGGAAATCCCACCTGGCCCAGCTTAGAAAGAAGGCGAAGGTCGAGATTGACGAATCGCAGTTCCTTCCTCTCGCAGCCTCCGGTACCGGGGAGAAGACCCAGGCGCGCTGACGCGCTCGGACGGTGGACCCGGCGGAACGGAGCGCCCGGTGCGTGAGCCGGGGCATCCGTTCAGGGTCCGCCTGTTGATCCTGGCGGTGGCCGGCGCGCTGGCGGCCCTGTCCCGCCCCGGGTTGGCGGCCGGTGATCCCGGTACGCTCCCAGGCGGCGCGGGAATGGGCGTCAGCGGCACCTCCGGAGACCCAACTTCGACCGCGCAGCAGGACGGGAAGGTGGTCGTCGCCGAGGCGGCCAACGAGCCGTTTCTCCTGGCCCAGGCGTCCCCCGGCAGTCCGGCTTCGGGCGGTGGCGGGGCGCCGGTGGACCCCAGCCTCTGGTCCGCCATTCGCTGGAATCTGGGCCCGGTGAACTGGGGCTGGTCCGGCGTCCTCGGCATGACCTACCAAGTGCGGGACTTCGCCGGGACGCGCTCCAACACTTTCGCCGGAAACCTGGGCTTGAGCCTGCTGGGAAGGAGCTTCATCTGGCAGCCCTGGTTCATCCAGCTGGAGGGGCAGCTGGGCGTGAGCCTCAACTACTACGATCAACGCTACGACACCGACGATTTTGCGCGTTTCAGCCAGAACTTCAACGAGACCAATACTGTCAATCCCTACGGTTCGGCTTCGGTGCAGGTGTTCCCCTTCAGCCGATTTCCCTTTCAGGCCTATGTCCAGAAGTCGAATAGCACGACCTCCGGACAACTCTTCGACCAGGACTACGACAGCTTGCGCTACGGACTGAGGCAGTCGTACACGCCAGCCCAGGGCGGTCAGTTCTACGGGCTGAGCTACGACCACAGCGACATCGACACCACCAACGCCAATATTCTCGGCGTCATCGAGCCCATCCGGGACACCCTGGACGTCCTGCGCTTCGACGGCTCCTTCAATCGACCCAATCACGCCGTGTCCTACGGCCTGGAGTGGGACTGGAACGATCGCACCGACGGCTTTTCCTCGGAGCAGGCGTTTGGCTTCGGCCAGCACAGCTGGGCGGTGTCGCCCCAACTGCTCGTCAACTCGGACGCGAGCTACCGCCGGTTCAAGAGTTCCCAGGAGCCGCGCCCCTTTGGCCTTCGCGTCCGGCGGGACTCCGATCTCGACTTCGCCCAGTTCGGGACCGTGGGCACCTGGCGCGCGGCGCAGCTGCCGCTCACGGTGTTCGGCTCCCTGCGGGGCATCTACACCAAGAACGAGCAGAGCACCGATTTCGCGGGGCTGAGCAACGAGCTGACCCAGGGCATCGGTTCCCTGGCCGCCACCTACCAGTACACGCGGAACCTGCGCTTTGACGGCAACTTCTCGGTCACGGTCAGCGACGACGAGAACACCGACACCACTACCAACCTGATCGCTACGGCGACTTACAACGCCGACACCATCAACCTCGGCGCCTGGCAGTATTACTGGTCTGTATTCGGTTCCGGGCAGAACCAGACCGGCGACCGCAGCGGGTCGGCATTCACGGCCGGGTTTGCCCACAACGGGCTGCGCCCCCTGGGCACCATGGGCGGCGGGCAGTTGACGCTGAACCTGTTCCAGAACGTGAGCACGACCGCAGCCTCGGGAGACCTGGCCAGCATCACCAATCTGGGCAACGTGGCATCCCTCAACTGGGGCCTGGGATACAGCGCGGGCAGCATGAGCGCGGGAATCACCCTCTCGGACCAGCGCACCTTCGGCGACGAGGAGCAGGATTTCCAGCAGGTCAACGTCCAGTTCAACGCGGACGGCCAAATTACGCGCTACTCCCGGTGGACGGGCAACATCACCTATCAGGCCAACTGGCAAAGATTCGATGAGCGGCTGGATGACCCATTCACCGTCACTGATCCTTTCCTTTTTTCCCGATCCAACCGCACGGATAACTGGTATCTGAACGCCAACCTGTCCTACCAGCATGCCCGGGTGTTTGGCGTGCCCCGGCTCCAGTTCACCAGCACCTTCCAGACCTTCGATTATCAGCCCACCCGCAGCGAGGGTAACCTGGTCCTGAATGCGCCGCAGGGAGAACTGACCTGGCGCTGGGACAACCGCCTGCTCTATTTCATAGGCAGGACCGAGTTGGAACTGGGAGCCCAATTCAATAGAATCGAGCTTGGTTCCAGCACCGCCGACGAATGGCTGGTGGGGGTCCGGCTGGTGAGGCGGTTGGGGTCATACTAGGTTAGTCTCGTCCTGCATGCGAACGGCAGAAAGGTGGAAGGCATGAGAAAACTGTTGGCTGTGGTGGCTGCCGGTCTGGCGCTGGCACTGTTTATGGCGATCCCGGCGAGCCGCGCGGAATACGGCGATGTGGTGATCAATAACTATTCCGACGCCGCGGGCATGCGGCCGGTGGTGTTTCCCCACTGGTTCCACCGGGTGCGCTTCCGCTGCAAGGTCTGCCACGCGGACCTGGGATTCAAGTTCCAGGCCGGAGGGAACGACATCAACATGGTGAAGATCATCGACGGCGAGTATTGCGGGGCCTGCCACAACGGCGAGATCGCGTGGTCGGTGGAGAACTGCAATCTCTGCCACTCCGGCGTGCCGGGAACCCCGACCCAGGTGCATGAGAGCACGATCCAGAAGCTGGTGGCTCCGGGCGGCAAGACGGCGCCGGCGGCGAAGAAGTAGGAGGATCCATGAAGCGAGTAACCATTGCATTGATGACCGCCGGGGCCCTCGGCCTTGCCGGTGCAGCGACGGCCTGGGCCGACGGCAAGACCGTGTACGACACCAACTGCGTCGCCTGCCACGGCAGCGGCGTGGCCGGGGCGCCCAAGATGGGCGACGCAGCGGCCTGGGCGCCGCGCATCAAGGCGGGCCAGGCGGCGCTGTACGAGAGCGCCATCAAGGGCAAGAAGGGAATGCCGGCCAAGGGCGGCAACCCTGCCATTCCGGACGCCGACGTGAAGGCCGCGGTGGATTACATGGTGGCCCAGTCCGGGGGCAAGAGCGGCGCCGCGAAGGCCGCGGAAAAGGCGCCCGAAAAGGTTCCCGAGAAGCCCGCCGCCCCGGCCAAGACCGCGGAGGCAGCGCCGGCGGCGGTGGATGGCAAGGCGGTTTACGGCAAGGCCTGCGCCGCGTGCCATGGCAGCGGCGCGGCAGGCGCCCCCAAGCTGGGGGATGCCGCGGCGTGGGGCCCCCGCATCAAGGCGGGCCAGGCCGCGTTGTATGAAAGCGCCCTCAAGGGCAAGAAAGCCATGCCGCCCAAGGGCGGCAATCCGGCGCTTCCCGATGCCGAGGTGAAGGCGGCCGTGGATTACATGGTGGCCCAGGCGGGCGGCAAGGGCGGTGGCGAGAAGGCCGCGGAAAAGCCGGCCGAAAAAGCACCCGAGGCCCCGGCGCCCAAGGAGGCGGCAGCGCCGCCCAAGCCGGCTGCGCCGGAAAGGGCGGCCGAGGCCCCCAAGGCGGCGCCCGCGCCAACACAGGTGGCGGCGGCCAAGCCCGCGGCGCCCATTTCTCCCGCGGCGGAGGTGAATGCCTTCAACCGGCTGCTCAAGCCCGTGGGCAAGCGCAACCTGCCTCCGACCCAGGACGGCATCCACGATCCGGCGAACGACGGCACCCAGCTGCTGCAGCCGCCCATGGATGCCTTCAAGACCCTGCCGCGCAGCCCCGGCGGCAATGGCGTGAACTGGGTGCAGGCCCTGGAAAACAACAAGATCGCGCCGCGCTATGACAAGGCGGATCCCAAGGCCGAACCGGTGGTCATGGACCTCAACATCGTGCGCGAGGTCAAGGGCTCCATGCCCGACGTGGTCTATCCCCACAAGCAGCACACGGAATGGCTGGATTGCTCCAACTGCCACCCGGCGATCTTCGTTCCCCAGAAGGGGGCCAACCAGATCAGCATGGCGGCCATCCTGCTGGGGCAGAAGTGCGGCGTGTGCCACGGCAAGGTTGCCTTTCCCGTTTCCGAGTGCCGCCTGTGCCACTCCAAGAAAAAGGACACCATCACGACCGGCGCCGCCAAGTGACGCGGCCGGGTACGGCGGCCCTGCTGGCCTGCATGATGGCCATGGGCGGCCCGAGTGCAGCCTGGGGCCAGGCGGCGGCGGAGGCGACCCCGGAGCAGGCCGCGGCCGAAGCCGAGTTTGCCCGGCAGCGGGCGGCCATCGAGCAGAAGATGAGCTTTGCCAGCCAGGTGTTGTTCCAGGCCGCGGGCGCGCGGCGGGTCGCGGCCAGCGACAACGCCGACGCCAAGGCTATTCTGAGCGAGGCGCGGGAGTTGTTCACCAAGGCCCGCGCCGCCATTGATGCGCGGAACCTGGTGGCGGCCAATGACCTGGTTTCGGAATCCCTGCGGCTGGCGGCCCGGGCCGTGCAGCAGGTTCCTGACGAAGGGCAGGATGTCCAGCAGCGGTTGCGTTTCACGCACCGCCTGCAGGACCTGCAGACCTTCCAGGCGTCCCATCTGCTGAGTATGAGGCAGGTGAGCGAAGTGCCCACGGGGGCCACGCGGCCGCCGGAACTGGAGCAGGTGCGCGAGTTGATGGCCCAGGCGCAGACATTGGCCGACAGCGGGAAATACGGGGACGCCCAGCAGACGCTTGCCCGCGCCGCCGAAGTGATCACCACCAGCGCGCCCAAGTTGATGGCGGGCAGGGCCGCTGATTATGACATCAAGTTCGCGTCGGCGTCCGGCGCGTTCGAGTTCGAGAACGCGCGCTTTCACAGCTACGAGGACCTGGTCCCGGTGGCGGTGGGCTACCTGAAGCCGCCCCAGGAGCGCATGGAAGAAATCCGCAAGGCGGTGGACGAGGGACGCCGCATCCATGAGCAGTCCCGGGAGCTTGCGGTCAAGGGAGAATTCGAGCGGGCTGCGCGGTTGTCGGAGCAGGCGACGGCCCAGATGCGCAAGGCGCTGAAGGTTGCCGGCGTTGGGCTGCAGGAATAGATACAGGGAGACGATCGTGAGACATGAGCGGCGTTGGTGCGTGTGGGTGGCGGGAGCGGTTCTGGCCCTTGGCATGGAGGGAACCGTGCTGGCGCAGGTGCAGGCGCCCAAGGCGGAAGCCACCAAGGAGAGCGTGGGGCGGCGGCTCGAATCGGTGAACACATTGATCGAGAAGTCCTCGGCCGCGAAGCAGGTTGACAGCGCCGGAAACGGCGATTCCGCCCAGCGCCGGGAGCGTGCCCGCGCCCTGCACAAGGAGGCGACCGCCGCCTACGAGGCGGGCGATTACCCGAAGGCCAGCAACCTGTTGGACGAGGCCGCCAAGGCCATGATCGGCAGCGTGCGCAAGGCCGAACCGGCGCAGGTGGTGGAAGACAAGAAGCAGCGGGACTTCAACAACCGCCTGGACAGCGTGAAGGCCCTGCAGGATGCCCTGAAGCGGGTGAGCAGCGAGAAGAAGGCAGGCGCCAAGGGCGCCGAGGCGTCGAAGAAAGTGGACGAGCTGGTGAAGGAAGCCGTTTTGCTGCGGGACGGCGGGCAGGTGGAGAAGGGACGGGTGGTCCTGGACCAGGCCTATTTGACGGCGAAGCTGGCGGTGCAGAATCTCCGCCAGGGGGACACCCTGGTGCGGGAGCTGAAATTCGAGAGCAAGGAAGAAGAATACAAGTACGAGGTGGACCGGAACGATACTCACCAGATGCTGATCCAAGTGCTGGTGGAAGGGAAAGGGCCCGGGGCGTCCCAGGATCCCATGGTGGCGGATCGGGTCAAGGCGGCCGATGCTCTGCGCAAGGAAGCCGAGGCCCTCGCGGCGAAAGGCGACTTCGAGGGCGCCATCAAGAAGCTGGACGATTCCACCAGGGAGTTGGTGAAGGGCATACGCGCCTCGGGGATATTCATCCCGGGCTGACGGATCGAGTGTTGAAGCGAGCGAGGTTCTTTCTTCGGTTGATGGTGGCGTTGGGGGTGGCGGCAGCTTCCGCCAGCGTGCTTGGTCAGGACCGGAGCTGGCTTCCCCTGAGCAAGGACAACGTCCACGACCCCCTGTCCCCGGCGCTGCGCCTGCTGCAGGAGCCGGGGGAAGCGCTCTCCAAGCTGCCCCCGGACACCGCCGGGAACATGGTGAGATGGGTGGAGGCGCTGGAGACGGGCGCCATCAATCCACGAACCAACATCTTTCCCGAGACCAAGGTCAATGTCCTGGATCTGGACAACTGGCTGAACACCAACGGCAGCATGCCGGTGGTGAAGTTCCCGCACCGCCAGCACACTCTCTGGCTGGATTGCGCAAACTGTCACGAGCACCTGTTCAAATCCAAGGCCGGCGCCAACAAGCTCAGCATGCTCCAGATCCTGAATGGGGAGCAGTGCGGGGTCTGCCACGGCGCGGTGTCGTTTCCGCTGACGGAGTGCAGCCGCTGCCACAACACCACCTTCGAGGAGTACCGGCGCCAGGTCCAGAAGGGGCCAGAGGCGAAGAAATGAGGGGCCGGCCCTCTGCCGCGGCGATGGTGGCCGGCTTTCTGGCCGCCCTTCAGTTCCTGGCCGTTCCGTTGGCGCGCGCCGAGTACGCGGACGTGCTGATCAACAAGCGGTCGGAAAAGGAAGGCATGCGGCCGGTGGTTTTTCCCCACTGGTTCCATCGCATCCGCTTCCGGTGCAAGGTTTGCCACAACGAGCTGGGTTTCAAGATGCGCGCCGGCGGAAACGACGTGCTCATGGTGGACATCATCGAGGGCAAATTCTGCGGTATGTGCCACAACGGCCAGATTGCCTGGAGCCCGGAGAACTGCGATCTGTGCCACTCGGGGAAGCCCGGGACGCCGACCCAGATTTTCGGAGGCCACGAGACGAGCGGGCCGGGGCGATGGTGAAGGCGGGTCTTCTTTGGGAGTGGTTCCCGGTCAGATCTCCGGTAAACCCGCAATCTGGCATGCAATCTGCTTTATCCTCGGGGATGAACTGGACATTTCCGACCTTTTTGTTGACCGGGTTCCGGGGGCTCCTGGCGGGGTGCGCGGCATTGCTCGCCGCCGGCTGCGGCGGTGGCGAACTGGTCCGCGGGGAATTCCGGCTGCAACTGGACGAGGAGGCGGTGCGAAACCCCGTGATGTGGCCGACCCCGCCCGAGGTTCCGCGGTTCATGTACGCGGGCGAACTGATCGGCGAACGGAATTTCGTGGATACCTCCGAGGGCGTCGAGCGGGGCGCCAAGACGGTCTTCAACTGGCTGGTGGGCCTGTTCGAGGGCCAGCCGGAGGAGGTGACCCTGCAGCGTCCCCAGACGGGCGTGGTGGACTCATCGGGGCGGGTGCTGGTGACCGACACCAGCCGCAACGCGGTTTACGTGTTCGACGAGACCAAGGGCGAATTGCAGATCTGGGAGTATGCGGACGGACTTCAGCGTTTCCTCGCGCCCATCGGCATCGCCGCAGGCCGCAACGGCGAAGTGCTGGTCAGCGACGCGGAACTGGGGCACGTGGCTCGGCTCGATGCGACCGGCAAGCCCGTGGGCGCCATTGGCAAAGGCATGTTCAAGCGCCCCACGGGGCTGGCGCGGGATCCCGAGCGGGGGCTGGTGTATGTGGCGGACACCCACGCCCATGACGTGAAGGTTTTCGACG
>Ga0210334_10656007_pt1 | contig 27793 bp, 28 predicted proteins | sample S306metaT_FD_164440 | JGI IMG/M metagenome (GOLD analysis project Ga0210334, IMG submission 164440) | Metatranscriptome of estuarine sediment microbial communities from the Columbia River estuary, Oregon, United States - S.306 (Metagenome... | ecosystem: Environmental > Aquatic > Marine >... | reverse complement strand
CTTCGTTGTCGATCACGTTGTCGACCACGTTGGCGCGCGCGATGCCGACCGACACCACGGTGGCGACCACAATGGTGGCGAAGGCCAGCGCGGCGCTGGCAATCAACGCGGCGACGGCGACGCGGCGGCGCTCGCCCCGGCGCTCGGGGACGCGGCGGCGCTCGCCGCGCTGCTCGGCGACGGGGTCGAGCCGCTGCTACAGGCGCTGGCTACGATGGCAATTCCCGCCAGGCCGACGACCAGCCGTGCCATGCGAGATCGCTTGTCGAACATTCACTCCTCCTCGTGCACCGGTGCCCGCAGATGCTGGGCGGACCGGGCCTCTAGGTCCCACGTGCGGGGTAAGTCGGCGCGCTTGGTCCGTCACACCTCCTGCTGTTCGGGGTCCGTGGGCCCCCGCTGGATGATGGCACGCGCGAGACGCCGCGCGTGCTCCCGATAGGCCTCGTCGAAGAGGACCGTGGAGCGTTCCTTGCCGACCACCGAGGCGCGCGTGATCACGGGCGGCATCGCCCCCCGTGCCACGAGCAGCTCGGCGGTCCGGACCTTGACGGCGTTGACGATGGCGACTGCGCCGATGGTAGAGCCCGGGCCGACCGGACTGTCCAGGCCGCCGATGGTCACCAATGCGTCGGCGTGGGGAGTGCAGACGTCGAGGACGAGGTCGGCTTCCTCGAGCAGGCGTGCCCCGGCGGCGGGCTCGGGCTCGCCGGCTATCGACTGCGCGACGGACGTGACGGCGATGACGCGCAGTCCTCTTGACCGGGCACCCCTGGCCATCTCCACCGGGACCGCGGTCAGACCGCTCGCGGAGAAGACGATCATCACGTCCCGCGGACCGAACGAGAAGTTGCCGAGGATGACCTCGGCCAGGCCGGGTACGCGCTCGATGAACATGGCCTGGCGCTGCCCGTTCGCGCCGACGACCTGGGTGTGGAACGTCATCGACAGCTCGACGATCGGGTTGAAGCCCGGGTACGAGCCGTAGCGCGGGAACATCTCCTCGACGGGGATCCGCGAGTGGCCGGTCCCGAAGAGGTGGACGAGGCCGTCGGCGGCGATCGCCTCGGCGCACCACTGGCTGGCCGTCTCGATCCCCTCGGCTTGCGTTTCGGCAACGCGCCGGAGCACGCCGGCGGCCTCCGCGAGCCAGGTGGCGGCGGCGGTCGGGGCGATCGTCACGCAGCCACCGTCCGCATCAGTAGGCGCTCCCATCGGCCGCGGCGGCGACACCGGCCGGGGCGAGCCCGGCCTTGCGGGCCTTGAAGTCCTCGAGGATCGTCGCCGTGGCAGTGGCTCCGATCCGCGTGACGCCGAGTGCCATGACGGCAAGGAGCGCGTCGAGCGTCCGCACCCCGCCGGCCGCCTTGACCTGGACGTGGGGGGAGGTGCTCGCCCGCATGAGCGCAAGATCCTCGTGGGTCGCACCCGACGGCGCGAACCCGGTGGACGTCTTGACGAAATCCGCGCCCGCCGCCTCGGCCAGCCGGCAGGCCCGGACCTTCTCGTCGTCGGCCAGGTAGGCATTCTCGAAGATGACCTTGACGATCGCCCCGGCGGCGTGGGCGACCTCCACGACGGCCGCGATGTCGGCTTCCACATCCGCGTCCCGTCCGGACTTCAATGCCCCGATGGGCAGCACCATGTCGAGCTCGGTGGCGCCGTCGGCCAACGCCCGACGGGTCTCGGAGACCTTGATCTCCGTCGCATGGTTGCCGTGGGGGAAGCCGATCGTCGTGCCGACGGCGACGTCGGTGCCCGCGAGGATCGCGACCGCCCGCCGGACGTCGACGGGACGGACGCAGACGGACGCGACGCCGTATCTCGCCGCCAGCCGGCAACCGTCGGCGACGAACGCGTCGTCGAGCTCGGGGCGGAGCAGGGAGTGGTCGATCGTCTTGGCGATGTCACGCTCGCTGACGCGGGCCAGGAGATCCTCGAGCAGCTCGGGCGTCAGCTCGGCCGGCGAGCGGGGGGCTGCCACCTCGGCCCAGGAGGGTGTCGGGACGCTCACTTGCAGTACGGCCGGAGGACGTCGCGGGCGATGAAGAAGCCCTGCTTGACCTTCTCGTCTGTGCCTTCGAAGCGCCGGTCCTCGTGCTCGATGATGCAGTCGCCCTCGTAGCCCTGGCGGTACAGCTCCGAGAAGACGACGTTCCAGTCGACGTCGCCGAGGCCGGGGATGCGCGGGATCTGCCAGCCCATGCCGAGCGAGAAGACGCCGCGCTCGTAGAGGCCATCGCGGTCGATCATCAGATCCTTGGCCTGGTAGTGCAGGACGTGGGGCCCGAACTCCTTGAGGAAGCGGCGCATGTCGATCATCTGCAGCACGAGGTGGCTCGGGTCGAAGTTGAGCCCGATCGTGTCGCCCCACTGCTCGAGGATGCGGCGCCACATCCGCGGCGTCGTTGCGATGTTGTGCCCGCCCGGCCACTCGTCGTAGGAGAAGATCATCGGGCAGTTCTCGAGCGTGATCTTCACGCCCTGGTCCTTGGCGAAGTCGACGATGTCCGGCCAGACCCGGAGCGCCTCGTCCCAGTTCTGGTCCTGGTTCTTCGCCCCGTCGGCGCCCATGAACGTGTTCACCAGCGGGATGCCCATCTTGCGTGCGGCGACCATGACGAGCTTCAGGTGCCCGATGACCTCCTCGCGGTGGGCGGGGTCGGGGTGGAGCGGGTTCGGGTAGTAGCCGAGGCCCGAGATCGTGAGGCCCTTGGCCGCGATCTCGTCGACGATCTCGGTCGCCTGGGCGTCCGAGAGGTCGGCCACGTCGATGTGGCTGGTACCGGCGTAGCGGCGCGTGTCACCCGATGAACGCGGCCAGCAGGCGATCTCTAGCACCTCGAAGCCATTCTCGGCCGCCCAGTCGGCGACCTCCATCAACGGCGTCTCCGGGAACGGTGCGGTCAGGAATCCCAGCTTCATCGCGGTGCAGCCTCCTGTGGCAGCTGTTGCGGCGTCAGGCACGCTTCACTCAGGGACACTCCGCTCAGGGACGCTCCGCTCAGGCGCTCCACGCCCGGCGGCTCGATCGGCGGCAGGGTGGCGGGCCGGCCGGTCACGCGCGCGCGACCTCGACCCACCGGCCGGTCCGGGCGCTCTCGGCGACCGCGTCGCCGACCAGCATCTCCTCGTGGCCGTCGGCGAAGGTGGCGTACCTCCGGCTCGCCGAGGGCCCGCCGGCCAGGACGTCGGCGTAGATGGCCGTGAAGACGGCACCGAACGTGTCCCCGAACCCCTCCACGTGTCCGCCCGGCAGCCGCGCGGCCGCGCGGCCCTCGGGGCCCATGAGCGCCGGGTTCCGGAGCAGGATCTCGTTGGGCCGGTCGCGATGACCGATCCAGAGGTGGTCGGGCTGCTCGGAATCCCACGCCATCGCGCCGGCGGACCCGTCGATCTCGTAGACGAGGCTGTTCTTGCGGCCGGGGCTGAGCTGCGAGATGGCGACCGAGCCGCGGGCACCCCCTTCGAAGCGGAGCAGGATCGTGGCCACGTCCTCCGTGTGGATCTCGACCGGGATCGTCTCGGCCGCGCGCTCGGTGGAGAACGTGAGGACCTCCCCGGTCGGCTTCTGGCGCACCGGGATGAAGGTCGCGAGGTCGGCCATCACCGCCTCGACACGCCGACCGGTCAGGAAGGACGTGAGGTCGAGCCAATGCGAGCCGATGTCGCCGACCGCTCGCAGCGCCCCGCCCTGGTCTCTCTCGAGGCGCCAGTTCCAGTCCGTGTCGTAGAGCAGCCAGTCCTGGAAGTAGCGGCCGGTGACGAGGCGGACGTCGCCGAGCCCGCCCTCTCGGACGACCGACGCGACGTGCTGGTTAAGGGGGTAGAACCGGATGTTGAAGTTGACCGCGTCGACGAGGCCGCTCGCTGCGGCGAGCTCGACGAGCTCACCGGATTCCTCCGAGGTCAGGGCGAGCGGCTTCTCGCACACGACGTGCCGCCCGGCCGCGAGGATCTCCTTCACCTGGGGATGGTGCAGCTCGTTCGGCGAGGTGACGTGGACGACCTCGACGTCATCGTCGGCAAGCAGGTCCGCGAGGTTCGCGTAGGCCGTGGGGATGCCGAGGGCCGCGGCCCGCTTGGCGCCGAGCTCCGGCGAGGCCTCGAGGAGCCCCGCGACCCGGACGCCGATCCGGCGCAGCGCCTCGATATGCACCGTGCCGATGAAGCCCGTCCCGATGACGGCCGCGCCGACCTCGGCGATCGTCCGCATCCTCGCTCCTCCTCCGCCCGATCTCGCCCGGTTCTGCCTCCGGGTGGCGATAGTCTAGACAGTCTAGCTGGGTCGGGCCAGCGGGATTCGGGGCTACGAGCGCCCGTCTGCGCACGCCAAGACGGTGCGTCGGCTGGGACCCACGGGACACGCCCGCGTTCGGCCGGGAGGAGTCCGAGCGAAACGCCTACCCGCCGGCGACGACGCGGTCGACGAAATCGCCGCTCGCGGGGTCCTTGAGGATGAGCTTGTGGCGCCCGTCGGGCAGGATCTCGCGCTTGATGACGACCTGGCCCTCGAACATCTCGGGCTGGCCGCCGATCCGCGGGGTCGTGCCACCGCGCCATTCGAACAGCTCGATGGGCTCCCAGGCGCCGCTCTTCGCCGAGCGGTAGGCCGTGTCCATGATCGCGTTCACGACATAGCCGTCGTAGAACGTCTCCCGGGGCGCCCTTCCCTCCTCCAGCGCGTCGAACATGTCGCTGAACATGTCGACGTAGCCGAGCTCGGAGACCTCGTCGCCGACCGGGAACAGCCAGCCGGCGGTCGTCTCGGCCTTCTCGGCCACGTAGCCCCCGCCGCCGCCGGCGGTGAACATCTCGAAGCCCGTCCGCAGGAAGTGGTTCATCCAGATCGTGCCGTGGGTGCCGGCGACCTCGTCACGGAGGTCCATCCCGCCGCGGAAGGTCCACGACACCTCGAACTGGCCGATCGCCCCCGATTCGAAGCGGATAAGGGCGATGGCGTTGTCCTCGTCGTCGATGGGGTGGACGAGGGTGTCCGTATGGCACATCACCTCCACGGGCCGGTTCCCCTTGCCCGCGAAGCTGCGGATGATCTCGATGCAGTGGCAGCCGAGGTCGATGATGGCGCCGCCGCCGGTCAGCCGGCCGTCCCAGAACCACGCCGAGTGCGGTCCGGGGTGGGTCTCGCGCGAACGGACCCAGGTCACGTCGCCGATCGCCCCGCTCTCGACCGAGAGCATCGCCTTGAGGCTTTTGGGCGTGTAGCAGAGGTCCTCGAGATAGCCCGCGAAGACCCCGGCCTTCTCGACCGCCTCGAGCATCCGCCGGGCCTCCTCCGCGTTGCGGCCAAGAGGCTTCGTGCAGAGGACCGCCTTGCCGGCCTTCGCGATGGCCGCCACCGCCCCCTCGTGGAGGTGGTTCGGCAGCCCGACGACCACGACGTCGGTCTCAGGGTGCTCGATCGCGGCCTGCATGTCGGTCGTGGACTCGGGGATCCCCCAGCGCTGCTGGAAGGCCTTGCCACGCGCCTCGCTCCGCGAGTACACGACCCGGACCCGGTCGCGACTGCGCTGTCCGTGGAGGGTCATCGTGTAGAAGTCGCCGATCAGCCCGGTTCCGAGCATCGTGATCTGGTGGGCCTGCATGGCGGGCATCTCCTCGTGCGGCGCGGGTCCTCGTCTGCCGTCGATTGTATGGAGGCCGGGCAGTCGCATGGACCCGGTCGCGCCACGATGGTCAGCGCGGCCCGACCCGCCTGGAGGTCCCATGCCCGCTGCCGCTTCGACCCGCTGGCTCCGCGCTGACGTCGTCGGACCGCGCCGCGTGCTCGAGGATCGGCTGGTCCGGCTCGAGGGCGAGCGAATCCTCGACCGGCGACTCGGATGCCGCTCCACGAGCCATCGGCGCAAGGCGGCGATCGCGTCGGTGGGTCAGGGTGTCCCGGTCGCACGCTGGATGGCCGCAGGCACCCACTGCACCTCGAGATCGACCGGGTGACCGAGCTTGACCGCGAGCGCCTGCGCAAGCGAGGCGGTATCGCCAGGCTGGCTCGGCCCAGTGATGCGCAGCGTGATGCTGTCGCCCTTGACCGAGTAGCCGGTGACCTCGACGTCGCTGCCGCCGAGCCAGGCCATGACCACCGGCGCCGCCGCCTGCTCGGTGAGCGTGACGCGGACCGACTCGACAGCTCGCCAGACAAGGGGAACGCTGACAGCAACGAGCGCGACGACCGCGAGCGCAGCCCCGATGCGGAGGCGGTGGCGCTCCCGGAGCATCTCCCGGCTGGGCGCCGCGCCCGCGATGACGAAGACGACGGTCGCGGCGACGATGATGGCGGCGAAGTTGGTGAGGAAGAGGAGCCCCGCACCTGCGGCGTCATCGAGCCGCCCGAGCTCGAGGCAGATGCCCACGGTCGCCAGAGGCGGCACGAGCGAGACGGCGATCGCCACGCCCGGCAGCGCATCGCTGCCGGTCCGCCGCACGGCGACGTAGGCGCCCGCCGCGCCGGCCGCGATCGCGACGCCCAGGTCGAGAATGCCCGGCTGGGTGCGCGCCTCGATCGAAGGGGGCACGACGAGCGGATCGGGGATCAGGAGCGAGATGACGTAGGCGACGACGACGACCCACGCGGCGCCGAGCCCGGCCTGCAGGAGTGTCAGGCCCTGCCAGCGCACGCGTCCCGTCACGAGGGCTGCCGCGACGGCCATGATCGCGCCGCCCAGTGGCGCCACCACCATCGCGCCGATGATCGCGGCGACCGAATCCTGGTACAGGCCGAACGTCGCGATGAACGCCGAGAGCGTGAGCAGGACGACGTACGTCCGGACGGACCTGCGGAAGGCGTCGCCTTCCGGGAACAGGTCGTCGAGGACCGCCGACCCGAGGGACATCCGGGCATCGACGAGCGGCGCCCGTCGTACAATCGGGGCCGACGGCGCAGCCGCGTCCGGCGCCGCAGCCGCGTCCGGCCTGGAGCCGTGGGTCGCGGCCGGCGTGGCGTCCCGCATGGCGCTGGGGATAGACGCCGGGAGCGCTTCGTTCGCGGGCGGCTGGTCCATCGCTCCTCTCCTCCATCGCGCGCCAACGAAATAGCACGCGGACGACGCGTGTGCCCGCGATCTCGCCCGGGCACTCGGTCGCGCTGGCGGTCGCCACGATAGCGTCGCGGTGGCCGGGCCGCCGGCCGTTCTCGCGCACCATCGAGGCGGCTGTCGGCGATGGTTGCGGCCGGTGCGAGGATGTGCGCAGGAGGTGCGTCCCATGTACGGCACGATCGCCCGCATCCACCCCAAGCCCGACCGGATCGATCAGCTCCGCGCCTATGTCGAGCGTCTTGCAGCAACCGGTCGATCGCCGGCCGGCTACCGGCAGAGCTACATCTTCCGACCGGACGAGGACCCTTACGAGCGGCCGACGTGGTTCCTCATCGCCCTGTTCGACGACCGCGAGTCCTATGTGGCCAACGCGAACAGCCCGGAGCAGGATGCGGAATACCGTCAGCTGCGAGAGCTGCTCGAGGACGACCCCGACTGGATGGATGGTACCTTCACCGGCGCCTGACGACGGCCTCGATGGCGAGCCGAGCGTCGGCGCCACTTGGACCCGGTTCGGAGCCGGTGCGCTGGATCAATGCCGCTGCGGCTCCGGCTATCGCGGCGGGAGGTAGAGCAGCGGATCGACGAACGTCCCGCTGCGGCGGACCCCGAAGTGAAGATGCGAGCCGAGGCTGCAGCCGGTGTCGCCGACCCGACCGACGACCTGGCCCCGTTCCACCTGCTGGCCGACCTTGACCGAGAGGGCCGATAGGTGGCGGTACCAGGTCTCGATCCCGCCACCGTGATCGAGGTGCACCTGGATCCCGCCGCAGCTGTCGCCCTTGCCGGCGAGCGTCACGCGCCCGGCCCGCGCCGCCCGGACCGAGTCGCCGGTGTCGCCATCGATGTCGAGGCCCTCGTGGTAGCCGTACTTCGTCAGCGATTGGCCGAAGCGCTGGGTGACGCGGCCGAGGAGCGGCCAGGCCCAACCCGAGGCTGGGGCTCGCGGCGGGGCAACCGATGGCGGCACGACGATCGGGCGTTGCGTGGCGACCGGAGCCGGCGGTGGCGTGGCGATGGTGAACGCGGCCTCGGCCGAGGCGACGATCGCCTTCCCGGCGGCCGAGCGGGCCGTCTCCGACACCACGAGCTGCACGCGGGCGCCGGCCGGGAGCCGCCGCGCGAGCCTGATGACGAGGACCGTGTCCGTCTCGGCCCAGCGAGCCTTGCCCGTCCAGGCCGTCCCGTCGACGACCACCGAGAACGCAGGGGTCGTCGTCGCGCGATCCATCCGTTGGGTGAACCGAACGGATACCTCAAGGGGCGCTTCGACGGCACGCGAGCCGTTCCGCGGCCGAAACCGGACGACGCTCGGTCGCGGCTCGGACGCGGCCAGCGCCGTCTCACCCGTCCGATCGCTCGGGCCCGTGGGCGAGGTCACGATCGCGGCCTGACGGAGCGCCGCGGTCGTCTGACTGCTCCGACCGTCCGTCGCGGAGCCGGACCCGGCGACGATTGGACGGAATGCCTCCAGCGTTGGTATCGCGGGCCTCGCCGGCATGGCGGCGCTCGGACTCGGCTGGCTGGCCGAGACGAGCATCGCCCCGATCACGATGCCCGCCCCGGCGACGAGAGACACCCCGATCGCCGAGCGCGATCGGGTCGCGGCCCGCAAGTAGACGGCCACGAGGACGGGAAGCGCGAGGACGGCGGCAGCGAGCAGGCGGAGGTTCACGCGATTGCCAGACTCCGGCGTGGTTTCGAGGGCCGTTCAGGGTAGCAGCGCTGGCGGTGCTGGGCACTCGTCCGTCCGTCGCCCGATCCCGCCAGACGACCTCCCGGGCCGCGTGGCGACGATCGGCCCGTGCTTCGCCCGGCAGTGGAACGCGAGGGGTGCGAGGCCGCGACGCGACGGCGCTAGCGTGCCCGCATCCGGTTGTTCCTCGGATCGTGGGTCAGCTCGGCCAGCCCGAGCGCCTCGAGCAGCGGCGGCAGGTAGACGCCGAAGCGGCCGCGGAGGCCCTTCTTGAGCCCGTACCAGCCGCCGACCGGGTTGTCCGGCGAACGACCCCAGGCCTCGACCGTGCCCTCCGGGGCGGGCTTCTGCTCGTCGGCGCCGCCGAGCGGCACCCACTCGCCCTGGGCCTGGAGCCAAGCGTGAAGGTCCTCGATGCAGCGGAGGTGATAGCGCAGCTGCGTCCCCCCGACCTGGCACACGAGCGCCGGTGGATCGGCGGCCTCGTCGCGCCACATCCGGTACTCGGACGTGCCCGGCGGTGTCTTCAGGACCCACGGATCCTCGCCCGTGCCGGTGCCGCTCGCGTGTCCTGGGGCCATATCTCCTCCTCCAGCGCAGTGGGTCGGCCGAGTGTAGGCGAAGGCAGCGCCCCGCACCATCATCGTCGATGATTCGGACGCCGGGTGGCTGGGATGTCGAAAGCGCCCTTCAGGCCGAGGTGCTCGTCGTCTGGCTGGACGACGGTCGACTCGAGATGATCGGGCCGTGCGGCGCCGCGCCATGGCTCATCGAGTTGGGCCCGGCCAACCACCCGGTGGCGGTCGTGGACCGGATCGTGCGCGACGGGCGCGACGTCCATGCGCCGGGTCATGGACTCGGGGCGAGTCGACCGGGCGATCGGGACGGAATCTGTACCGGTTCTGTATCCTTCGGCACCTTCCCGCGCCACCGCGTCTGCGCCACGCTGACCCGCATCCCCAGGGGGAGGTCGAGTCCCGGCCGCAGTCAGGAGAGTCGGGTGGAGCAGGAGCCGCGACCGGCACCGAGCGGAGACTCCGCTTCCCAGGCGCCCGCGCCCGCGATCGCGACGCCCGCGCCCGTCACGCCCGCGCCCGCGCCCAGGCCCACGACGCGGCGACGCTTCCTGCGCTACCTGCTCGGCTTCTCCGTCGTCTCGACGATGGCGCTGGTGCTGGCGCCGGTCATCGCCTTCCTCGTGCCGCCCAAGACCGGCAGCGCGGGAACCGGTGGCAAGGTCTCGGCCGGCACGCTGGCGGACATCCCCCTCGGCCAGGGCAAGGTCGTCCCGATGGGCAGCAAGCCGACGATCGTGCTCAACACCGAGCAGGGCGTGAAGGCGTACTCGGCGATCTGCACGCACCTGGGCTGCATCGTCCTGTATGACGGCGCGAATGGCACGATCGCGTGCCCCTGCCACGACGGCCGGTTCAATCCGTTGACCGGGGCCGTCGTCTCGGGTCCGCCACCGGCGCCGCTGCCGACGGTCGAGGCGAGCGTCGACGAGACGACCGGCGAGATCTTCCTGATGGAAGGCTGACATGACGGCCGAGATCGAGCAGCGACCGGCGCCTGAAGGACAGGGCGGCTGGATCGAGAAGCGGACCGGTGCCCGCGAGCTGATGGCCGCGCTGCTGCATGTCCGGATCCCGGTGGAGGCGCGGACGCTCTACTTCGGCGGCATCGCGCTCTTCCTGTTCGGCATCCAGGCAGCGACCGGCACGCTGCTCGCGCTGTACTACAAGCCGACGCCGGATGCCGCCTACAACAGCATCGTCTCGATCATGAGCGACGTCAGCTTCGGCTGGCTCATCCGGAGCATCCACCACTGGGCGGCGAACCTGATGATCCTGTTCGTCGTCTTCCATCTCCTGCGAGTCTTCTACCAGGCCGCGTTCAAGTACCCGCGCGAGCTGACGTGGATCATCGGCGTCGGGCTGCTCGGGCTGACGATGGTCTTCGGGTTCACCGGCTACCTCCTGCCCTGGGATCAGCGAGCGTACTGGGCGACCGTGGTCGGCACCGACATCGCCGGAGCCGTGCCGTTCATCGGCGATCAGCTCCTGCTCCTGCTGCGCGGCGGCACCGACGTGACCGAGGCGACGCTGAGCCGCTTCTTCGGGATCCACGTCCTGGTGCTGCCGATCGCATTGGCAGGGATCCTCGTCATCCACCTGACCCTCGTGCATCAGCTCGGCCTGGCCAACCCCAAGCGACCCGATCCCCGGGACGGCCCGCCGCAGGGCGCGACGAAGCCCTTCTTCCCGGACTACATCCTCGACGAGGTCATCGCCTGGTACCTGCTCCTCGCGATCCTGGTCGTCCTCGCCTCGCTCTTCCCAGCCGGCCTCGACGACCCGGCCGATCCGCTCGTGACGCCCGAGGGCACGAAGCCCGAGTGGTACTTCCTCGGTGTGTACGAGTTCCTGAAGCTCGTGCCAAGGACGATCGGGATCCTCCTGCCGATCGTCGGGCTGCTACTCCTCACGGTCTGGCCGTTCCTCGAGCGCAGCCCCGAGGTGCTCATGCGTCGCCGGATCTTCGTGGTGGTGGTCGCGACGGCGATCCTGGTCTTCGGGATCGCCCTCACCGTCGTGGGGTTCCGGAGCTGATGGCCGGCCTGCGCCGGGACCGCCGGATCGGTCTCCGGGTCGCCGCCGGGCTGCTCGGCGTCGGGCTCCTCCTCGTGGTCGCCGGAACGACGTTCGCCGAGGACCCGTCGCCTTCTCCGGGCGTGTCGCCATCGCCGTCGATACCACCGACGGTCCCCGGCCCGGCGGCTCCCCGGCCGATCGCCCACCCGACGGACGGCAGTTCGAACCAGTGCTACGACTGCCACGCCGCCGTGAATGAGCGGCAGAAGGCCATCGCGGACGCCTGGCAGGGGAGCGTCCACGGCACGGGCGGTGTGACCTGCGCCGATTGCCATGGCGGGGATCCGCGATCGGACCGGATGGGCATCGCGATGGATCGGGAGATCGGGTTCATCGGGACACCGAGCCGCGAGCAGACCGTGGGGGTCTGCGGGAGCTGCCACTCCGACCCCGAGCGGATGCGGGCGTACAAGCTGCCGACCGACCAGTACTCCAAGTACTGGACCAGCGTGCACGGCCAGCAGCTGCTCACCGCCTCCGACACGCGGGTCGCGATCTGCATCGACTGCCACGGCTCGCACGACATCAAGAAGGCGTCCGACCCGACCGCCGCCGTCTACCCGCCCAACGTGCCCGCGCTCTGTGCCGGCTGCCACGCCGACGCCGAGCTGATGGAGCCGTACGGCATCCCGACCGACCAGTACGACGTCTACCAGCGGAGCGTTCACGGCGAGGCGCTGCTCGTCAACGCCGACGTCCGTGCTCCGAGCTGCACCTCCTGCCACGGCTCCCACGACGCGAAGCCGCCGCGCTCGACCGAGGTCGTGGAGGTCTGCGGCAAGTGCCACACGGCCACCCAGGAGCTCTACCTGGAGAGCCGTCACTCGGAGCTCGAGCAGGCGGCCCCGAAGTGCTGGACCTGCCACGGGACGCATGACGTGTCCCAGCCCTCCGAGGCGCTCTTCTTCCACCCGGAGCCACCGCAGTACCTCTGCACGACCTGTCACGACCTCGAGAACCAGACGCTTCGCATCGAGCTCGATCAGTTCGCGGACCCGGCCGACCGACGCTGCGACACCTGCCACCATCCGGAATCGGACATCTACGCCCAGGTCGAGGCCATCGCGGGCTCGCTCTCCGAGGCGGAGACGGCCTACGCGGACGCCGAGACCCGGATCGCCGAAGCGGCGGACATCGGCATGATCGTGAGCGACGCCGACGTCGCGCTGTCGGAGGCGAACACGAGTCTCATCCAGGCCCAGGCCGCCGTCCACACGACCAAGCTCACGCTCATCTCCGAGACCGCCGGTGAGGCGACGACCAAAGCCGAATCGGCGTCTGACCTCGCGCAGGCCAAGCTCGACGAGAGCGTGTTCCGCCGCAGCGCGATGGTCATCGTCGTCGCGCTCATCGTCCTCAACGTCGTCGCGCTCTACGCCGTCAAGCGCTACCTTGAGCGGACCAGCCGTGGGAGCGGCGGAGGGGCGCCCCCGGCCTGAGGGTGCGGCCGCCGGGACGCTCGATGGGCGCGACGGCGGGCACGCCAGAATGGGCGCCATGACCCCCGCCTCGACCCCGTTCCCGCACCTGTTCTCTCCGCTGCGGGTCGGCAGCATCACCCTCAAGAACCGGATCGTCTCGTCCGGCCACGACACCGTCATGTCCGAGGCCGGACAGGTCGGCGACCAGCTCATTGCCTACCACGAGGCTCGAGCGGCCGGCGGCGTCGGCCTCATCGTCGTTCAGGCGACCGCGGTGCATCCCACCGCGGAGTACACGGACCATTCGCTCGCCGCCTCCGACGACGACTGCATCCCGGGGTTCCGCCGGCTGGCCGAGACGGTCCACGCCCACGACTGCCGCATCTTCGGGCAGCTGTTCCACGGCGGTCGCGAGATCATGGACTCCCGGGACGGCTCGCTGCCGGTCGCGCTGGCGCCATCCGCCGTCCCCAGCGAGCGGTTCCATGTCATGCCGCGGGCCGTCCCGGCGACCATGATCGGCGAGATCGTCGACAGCTTCGGCCAGGCGGCCCGCCGCTTCCGGACGGCCGGCTTCGACGGGGTCGAGATCGTCGCCAGCCACGGCTACCTGCCGGCCCAGTTCCTGAACCCGCGAGTCAACCTGCGCAGCGACGGGTACGGCGGCAGCGCCGAGAACCGGTCGCGATTCCTGCGCGAGACGGTCGCCGCGATCCGTGCCGCCATCGATCCGGATTGCGTGGTGGGCCTCCGGATCTCGATCGGCGAGGTGACGCCTGAGGGCCTCACCGCCGAGGAGGCGATCGAGGCGGTGGCCGCCCTCGATGCGGATGGCGCCGTCGACTACGTGAGCGTCGTGGCGGGCACCTCCGCGACCCTCGCCGGCTCGGACCACATCGTGCCGCCGATGACCGAGGCCAACGCCTATACGGCGCCGCTGGCAGCCCGGGTGAAGGCCAGGGTCCGGGTCCCGGTGATGGTCGCCGGGCGGATCAATCAGCCGCAGGAGGCCGAGGCGGTGCTCGCGGCGGGCCAGGCCGACGCCTGCGCCATGACCCGGGCGCTCATCAGCGACCCGCTCCTGCCACGCAAGGCCGCCGAGGGCCGGCTCGACGACATCCGCGCCTGCGTCGGCTGCAACCAGGCCTGCATCGGCCACTTCCACGCCGGCCACCCCATCTCCTGCATCCAGTTCCCCGAGACCGGTCGCGAGCGGGAGTTCGGCCGGCGAATGCCGGCGGCCGCGGGGCGGGCGGTGATGGTCGTCGGCGGCGGGCCAGGTGGGCTGAAGGCGGCTGCCGTCGCCGCCGAGCGCGGCCACCGGGTCACGCTCTACGAGGCGAGCCGACGGGTCGGCGGACAGGTGCTCCTGGCCGAGAAGCTGCCCGGCCGCGCCGAGTTCGGCGGGGTCGTCACCAATCTGGCCCGCGAGGTCGAGCTGGCCGGGGCGCGAGTCGTCACCGGCGTCCGGGTCGATGCCGAGTTCGTGCGACAGGAGCGGCCCGACGTGGTGGTCGTGGCGACCGGTGCCCGGCCAAGACGGCCGCACCTGGAGCTGGCTGGCGACCCGATCGTGCTCGATGCCTGGCAGGTGCTGCTGGGCGAGCCCGTGCCGCCCGGACGCGTCGCCATCGCCGACTGGCGGTGCGACTGGGTGGGTCTCGGGCTGGCCGATCTGCTGGCGCGTCGCGGCCATCCGGTGACGCTCGGGCTGACCGGCTACATGCCCGGTCAGCGACTCCAGCAGTACGTTCGCGATGCCATGACCGCGGCTGCGCTGCGCGCCCGGGTCGTGATGGAGACGAACGTCCGCGTCTTCGGATACGACGGTTCGGCCGTGTTCTTCCAGCATGTGCTGACCGGTGAGCCGGTGATCGTCGAGGATGTCGCGGCGCTCGTGCTCGCGCTCGGCCACGAACCGGTCGACGATCTGCTCGGCGCGCTCGAGGATTTCGACGGCGAGATCCACGGCATCGGCGATTGCCTGGCGCCGAGGACCGTCGAGGAGGCGGTGCTCGAGGGGCTGCGGGTCGGCTCCGAGATCTGATCGCCCCGCTGGAGGGCCCTCGTCGTCAGCAGTGCCAGGGCGTACGCTGTCGGCATGCTCGAGCCCGCGAAGGATGTCGTCAGCTGGTCCGATCTCGATCGCCTCGTCGGTGCGCTCGCCACGAGGGTCCGACCCGAAGCGCACGACGTGATGCTCGCCATCACCCGGGGTGGGCTCGTGCCGGCGGGCATGCTCGCGTACCGGCTGGGCATGCGGAACATCCTGATCGCCGCCGTGGCGTTCTACGACGACCAGGGGCAACCGGGCGAGCACCCGACCTTCCTTCAGTTCCCGGCCGACCCGCTGCTCCACGGGCAGCGAGTGCTCATCGTCGATGAGGTCTGGGACACCGGCACGACGATCGAGGCCGTGATCGAGCGGGTGCGCCGAGCCGGCGGCCGGCCGACGACGGCGGTGCTCCACTACAAGCCGGCCCACTCGCGCGTCGCCTCGGTGCCGGACCACCACGTTGTCGAGACCGACCGCTGGGTCGTCTACCCGTTCAAGGCCGGACGCTGACGCCGGTCTTCCCGACCCGACTCCCGGGCCTCGCCCGGGCCGACATCACTCGGCCGTCGTGTCCTCGTCGTTCACGGTCAGCGTCAGCTCCTCGGCGCCGCGGACGATCGCCAGGTCGAACGGGAGCGAGACGCTCGCCAGCGCTTCGTGGAGATCGTCGACGTCGGCCACCGGCCGGTCGCCAAGGGCCACGATCAGGTCGCCGGCGGTCAGGCCGGCCGCTTCGGCGAGCGAGCCTTCCTCGACGCCCCGCACAAGCAGCCCGTCGCGATCCGGCAGCCCGACCGAGCGACGCAGCCGTCGGGCGACATGGCCCGGCGCCACGGCGACGCCGAGGCGCGGCCGGGACGGGGATTCGCCGCGTCCGAGCGCGTCGACCCGATCACGAAGCGCGGCGTCGGCCGGCACTGCCAGGTAGAAGCCGTCGCCGATCCGGTTCGTGTTCACGCCCAGCAGCCGGCCGGCGCGATCAACGATCGGTCCGCCCGACGATCCCGGGGCGAGCGGGGCCGTGTGCTCGACGCTGCCGCCGATGCGCCGCCCGTGTGGCCCGCGGAAGGCCCGCTCGACGGCCGACACGAACCCGACCGTGACCCGCGCCGGTCCACCAGCCACGGCGGCCACCCCGAAGACGGCGGAGCCGATCGCCGGTGTCTCGCCCGTCGCCCATTCGACCGGCGTCGCACCCGTCGTGTCAATAGCCACGACGGCAAGATCGCCGTCCACGTCGAGCCCGGCCACGCGACCGCGCTCTCGCCGGCCGTCGGCGAACGTGACCGTGACCTGCTCGCCACGGATGTTGTGGGCGTTCGTCAGGACCTGGCCGTCCGAGACGACCACGCCTGATCCGCGCGGCCGGGCGCCGATGGCCACCACGGCCGGCCCGACCCGGCTCGCGACCGCGGCCACCGCCGCGGTCATCTCTTCGAATGCGCTCAACCTGCTCAACCTGCTCTCCTCACGGCTTCTCGGTGACGAGAACGATCGTCCGCCCGCGTCGCTTGCTACTTGCAAGTTACTACGCTGTGACCCAGCGCGCAAGCGTCCGCCGTACACTGACAAGGGATGAGTGAACCGCCTCGCCAACCATCTCGGGCGACCGCACCGAGCTTCGCGCGCCGGGCTGAACCGGGCGCCGGACGTCGCGCTGATCCGAGCGCCGCCCTGGTGACGGCGCTCGACCGCGTCGGCGACCGCTGGAGCCTCCTGCTCGTCGAGGCGCTGCTGGAGGGACCGCGCCGCTTCGGGGAGCTCGGCGAGGCCGTCGCGGGCATCGCGCCGAACATCCTCACCGACCGCCTGCGCCGGCTCGAGCGCGAAGCCATCGTCCGTTCGACCCCCTATTCCACCCGCCCGCTCCGCATGGAGTACGGGCTGACCGCCGAGGGCCACGAGCTGGCCGGTGCGCTGCGACTGCTCGCCGACTGGGGCGCTCGCCACGCCGGCGACGCTGCGGCGCTGCGACACGACGCCTGCGGCACCCCGCTCGAAGCGCGCTGGTGGTGCCCGACCTGCGATCGGGCGGTCGAGGGAGTGGACACGGACGGACTGACCCGCCTGTGAATCGAGCGGCGGGCCAGACGACCCGCCGCTCGAGGGACTGGCTGGAGCGAAGATGCTCAGGGCATCGAGCGTCAGAAGCCGAGCTTGGCCCGGAACGCCGTGGCGATCACCTGGTAGCCGTCGGCGGTCGGATGGAAATCGCCCGGGTGCGCTGCGCTGCAGATCCAGGTCAGCGCGCAGAGCGTGGCCACGTTGACCGGGACCGGGTACGGGTACGGCGGCATCGCCACGAGCGGCAGGAACTCGGTCGTCCTGAAGGCGCCTTCCACATCGGCGACCGGCATGCCGAACGCCGCGTAGATGGACTCCTCCAGATCGTTGATGGGTACGATCGCTTCGTCAACGGACAGGTGCGCGATCGCCTCCGCCTCGGGCGTCCCGCTCAACCAGTAGACCAGGAACGGATCGTAGATCGTCCCTCCCACGATCGGGACGTCCTGACCGGCCGCTGCTCGCAGGGCGGCGAGGATGCCCGGCAGGTTGGCCTGGATCGTGGCGGCACCGGGCAGGAGGCAGTCGATCGAATCCTGGCACGGGAAGTCGTTCCAGCCCAGATCGATCGTGATGAAGGAGACGAACTTGGCGTGGGCGTGCAGGAACGCCATCGCCTGATCCAGCTGCGAGCCGTGCTCGTAGTCGCAGATGCCACCTTCGACGAAGGTCGCCGTCGTTTCGCCGGGACAGCCGAGCTTGACATGCCGGAGCTTCGGGAACTGCTTGGCGGCCATCTGGTAGAGCTGGTCCGTGTAGCCCTCGCTGGTTCGGTACATGTCGGCGGGGTCGCCGGTCGGCTGATACCCGGCGGCAAGCGAATCGCCGAGCGACAGGTAGTAGTGGACGGCGTGATCGCCACTCGCGCCGGGCGCGGCCATCGCGGGACCGGCCAGGGCGAGCACGAGCACCGATGCGGCAAAGATGGATCCGAAGCGGCGCATGGGTCGGCCCTCATCTAGGGTTGTGGCCACGGACGCCATGAAGCGTCCACGGGATGCGACGCGCGGAGACCGATTCTGTTGCCGGCGGCGAGCCGGGCCGGCGGATCGGTCGCGGTTCAGGTGAACGGCTCGAACGACTCCGTGCGGTCGGCCACCGCGTCGGCGCCGAGAAGGCTCGGCTGGCTCGGGTTCATCGACTGCCCGAGCACCGCTCGCCAGCCGAGGTCTCGCAGACCCTCGAGGGTAGCCCGGGCCTCGGCGATCATCGCTTCGGCGTGCTCGGCCGAGGCCCCGCGCAGGGTCGGCGCGCCGAGCCCCTGGGCCACGGCGGCCGCGACGGTGGTCGAGGCGCGGTGGTCGGCTGCGGCGCCGGCGAACGCCTCGACCGGCTTGCGTCGCACGATGTACGCGGTATCGCCGGCCGCCGGCAAGGTTGCGGCGACGAGGTGCGTCCAGGTCGCGGTCACCCGTCGCTCGGCGGGATCGTCCCGTGGCGCCGGCGCCGAATAGGCCAACGGATGGCCGGGGTGGAGCGCCCGGCGAACGGCGACCTCGGCGAGGCCGCGGGATGCGGCATCCGGCTCGTCCAGGAGCCAGTCGGGGATCGCTCCCAGCGAGACCGACGACGGATCGAGCCCGCCGGCCACGGCGATGCGCGCCGCGAGCAGCTGCAGGGCCAGGGCTCGACCCGACAGACCGGCGGGGCCGGGCGGCACCCCGCGAGCGAGATCGGGAGCGACGACGAGCGGGCCTGCGCCCAGGGCGAGGGTCGCCCCGCCGCGCGCGTGGAGCCGGTAGGCGAAGACGTGGTCCGCGAGCGTGCGGTCGGGGTCGATCCCGGACCCGATGATCTCGGCGAAGGGGTCCGCGTCGACGATGTCGACCCGCTCGAACGCCGCGACGACCGCTTGCTCCGGGGCGGAGAGGGCGGGTGCCGCGGTGCCCAGCCGGATGTAGTCTCGTCGCTCGGCGGCGATCTGATCGAGCATCCGGCGAAGGAGCGACAACCCTCGCTGCGAGCCGACCGGGGCGGTTGCCGGGTCCTCGTCATTCGGATCGCCGAGTCCGTCGCGCGGCGCGGGATCGGCCGTCTCGAGCCCCAGGTCGAGCAGCCTGATGGCCAGCTCGCGCCCGGCCGGGACCTCGACCCGCATCATGTCGGCGCCGGCCAGCCCAAGGGCAGCCGCCTCGGCCGCCGCCGCCCGGGCCGTCGTCTCGGTAAGCACGACCCCGAGCCACGGGCGCGGGGCGTCGCCGAGCATCCCGACCAGCTCGTTGCGTGCGGTGCGGTTAGCATCCATCCGTTCGAGCGCCGCCAGTGCCAGGCGGCGAGCCTCCGCCTCGGCCGCCGTGCGGCGCTCGGGATCGGCCAGCAGCTGTCCCTCCAGCTCGAGGTCGATCGCGCCAGAGGCGACGTCGAGGGCGACGTCCTGAGCGGACTGCTCGTAGACCAGCATCGCCGTGGCGAACGGCAGCGCGATGCCAGAGCCGAGCCGGCCCGGAGCACCGGCGAGCCAGCGGTCGACGACCGACCAGGCGAGCGGACGTCCGTCACGATCGAGACCGGCGACCCCGAGCGCTCGCAGGATCGCCCGTTCGCGCCCGACGGTGGTGGACGCCCTGGCGCCAGCCGCCCAGGCGGCGGCCAGGGGCTCGGCAAGTGCCTGGAGACGCTCGATCCCGGAGAGCGGATCGGTCATCGACGTCAGCCCAGCGCCGGGACGAGCCGGATGCCAGCCGGGAGGCGGCGGCAGGCGGTGGCCGAATGCAGCTCCGGATGCCCGCCGCCCTCGACGGCAGCGTCGGCCTCGCCGATCGTGAGCCCGACCGCGGCCGGACGGCCATCGTCGCCGAGCTCCGGTGCGCCGCTGCGGCTGATCCCCGCCGGGCCCTCCATGTCGACCGAGATGCCGACCTTCACTGCTCGCCCTCCACTGCCCGCGGGCCTTCACGAGCCGGCTCGCCGATCCAGACGCGACCATCGGCGAACCGCTCAGCCTTCCAGATCGGGACGCGGGCCTTCGTCTCGTCCATCGCATAGGCCGCGGCGGCGAACGCCGCCCCCCGATGCGGCGAGGCGGCGACGATCGCCACGCTGACCTCGCCGAGCGGGACCTCGCCCGTCCGATGGACGATCGCCAGGCGCTCCACACCGTAGCGCGTCTCGATCTCATCGGCGATGCGCTCAAGCATCCGGAGGGCCATCGGCTCGTGGGCCTCGTACTCGAGCGCCAGCACCCGTTCGCCGGCGTGGCGCGCGGCCTCAACCTCCTGCCCCAGTGCCGGTGTGCCGGCCGTCACGCGGGTCCGGCCGAGGAAGCCGACGACCGCCCCATCCTCCTCGGTCGAAAGGCGGTCGGCGAGCTGGGCCAGGATCGAGGCGTCGAAGCGCGCCTCGCGGAGCTCGAGGATGCGTCGACGATCCGGGTCGGGCGATCCGTCGTCCGACGCATCGCCGCCGCTGACCGGCGGGATGCAGGCGACATCGTCGCCGTCGCTGAGAGCCTCCGCGGGCGCAGCGTAGTCGCCGTTGCGAGCGAAGCGCAGCGCCGCCCGACCCGGAGCCAGCGCGGGATACCGCTCGACGAGCGCCAGCCAGGCATCCTCGATCCTCGCGCCGCGCGACAGCTCGAGCGTCACTTCTCGCGCGCCCACCAGCTCTCGCTGCATCGCGAACAGGCGGACGCGGATGCGCAGCTCGTCGGAGCCGGCCGTGCTGGTCATCGGGCAGCAGATCTGCCGACAAGGGCCGCAACGAGCAGCCCGTCGCCCACCGGCAGGATGGTGGCCCGGAAGCGCGGATCGGACATGACCGAACCGGAGAAGGCGCGGAGCGCCGCGGTGCCGTCCCCGGGCCGGACGGTGCGCGAGCCGGCCGTGCGGCCGCTCCAGAGCACGTTGTCGGCGACGACCAGGGCACCCGGCGCCAGCCGGGGCAGCAGCGCCTCGAGATAGGCGCCGTACTCGTCCTTCAACGCGTCGATGAACGCCAGGTCGAAGGGCCCATCCAGCCTCGGATCGTTCGCGCCGAGCGCCTCGAGCGCCTTGGCCCCGACGACCTGGATGCGCTCGTCGGAGATGCCCGCCCGGCGCCAGAGACCCCGGGCCCGGCTCGTCCGCTCGGCATCAGGGTCGATGGTCACGATCGACCCGTCGGGCGGCTGGGCGAGCGCCATCCAGAGGGTCGAGTAGCCGATGGCGGTGCCCACCTCGACGATCCGGTGGCGGCCCGCGGCGAGCACGGCCAGGATCCGCCCGCTGGCGCGATCGAGGATCGGGATCCCCTCCGGGCGCGCTGCCTCCTCCACTTCGAGCAGCACGGGATGCGGATCGATCGCCAGCGACTCGATCCAGTCATGCTCCTGCCGTCCGGGGATCCAGTCGATGCTCGAGGTGGACACGGAGACCTCAGATGAACAAGCCGGCGCCGAAGAAGACGCCTGCGGCCAGGATGGTGCCGGCAGCGACAGAGCCGACGTTGATGTAGAGCAGGCCGGTCGCCGACTCCATCGACCGGGTCCGCGCGGTCTGCAGCGCCATCCAGCTCACGACGAGCGGGAAGACGAGCCCCACGATGAGGCGGAGCCAGGCGAACAGCGCCCAGGGACCGAAGAGAATGGCGAAGGGCGCCGTGCCACCCGGGTCCGATCCGGGCACCCCCGCGCCCGTCGCGGCGAAGATGACGAACAGCACGGTGAGCGCGATGATCACGCCGAGCAGCAGGCGGCTCACCACGACCAGGGGCTGCTCGGGCAGCTTCGGCGTCACGAGGTACCAGTGGCCGAGGATCATCGCGGCGAACACCCCGCCGGTCGCCACCGCAAGGAGCCCCTGCTGGGTCAGGAACGAGATGCCGTCCACCGGTCCGCCGGCCCAGCTCAGGGCGCCAAGCACGAGCACGGCTAGCCCGAGGATCAAACCGCCCACGGCGAGCGGAACGGCTCGCGAACCCCGCCGGATGGCGATCAGATAGGCGATAGCGGAGAGCACGAACAGCGCCTGGGCGACCTGGCGGGGCGTCTGCCAGGCGGGGTCGACGACCACCGGTGAATCGACGACGGCCGCCGGCAGCGCCGTGTCCGAGAGCCAGGCCAGGGCGCCGAACGTCGCAGCGCAGGCGGCGGTGAAGCCGAGGAACCCGCGCGTGGCGCCGGTCCGCAGGCGTCCCAGCACGACGATCGCGAAGCAACCGAGCGCGAGGCCGGTGAGCAGCGTCCAGTTGATGAAGGCGAGGTTCTGGGCGATCGCCTGGGAGGACACGGCGCGAGTGTACGGCGAAGCAGGGCGCAGGGGGGCGGACGGCCCTGCCCGGCAGTCGGCGAGGTCGCTACGATGATGGCGGAGGTGCCCCGATGGCGATCGATCGCGACACGACGTTCACCTGGTACGGCCATGCCTGCCTGGAGGTCCACACTCCCGGCGGCAAGATCGTGCTCATCGATCCCTGGTTCGGCAACCCGAAGAGTCCTCGCGCGGCCGAGACGGTCGATCGCTGCGACGTCATGCTCGTGACCCACGGGCACTCCGACCACCTGGGCGAGGCCGTCCCGATCGCCAGTCGCACGAGACCCGAGTGGCCGGCCATCCACGAGCTATCCCTCTGGCTGTCGCGCAACTACGCCCACCATGACCGGGTCATCGGGATGAACAAGGGCGGCACCGCCAAGGTGGCCGGCCTCCGGGTGACGATGACGAGCGCCGACCACTCAGCGGGCGACTGGAACGACGCTGGCGGCACGACCCTCTACCTGGGCGAGCCGGCCGGCTTCGTGGTCGAGGTGGAGAACGGCTTCCGCTTCTACCACGCCGGCGACACGAACGTGTTCGGCGACATGCGCCTGATCGGCGAGTTGCATCGGCCCGACCTGGCGATCCTGCCGATCGGCGGCCACTACACGATGGGACCCCGGGAGGCCGCGCTGGCAGTCGAGCTGCTGGGCGTGTCGCACGTGATGCCGATCCACTACGGCACCTTCCCGATCCTGGCCGGCACGCCGGACCAGCTGCGGTCCGAGCTGGCGGCGCGGGGTCTCGGCAACGTCGTCGTGCACGCGCCGGAGCCTGGCGACACGATGGCGTAGCGGCGGACGCCGACCGGCCGCGCCAGCGATCAGCCGCGCTCGCCGAGCATCGTCAGCGCCGCCCGGAACGCCTCGCGCGTCTCGTCCGAGAACAGGACGAACGTCGCCAGCTCGACCGTCGTCTCGCCGGCGAGCGCCTCCGCCACCGTGCTCGTCGCGATGCGGGCGGCCGCGTCAAGTGGGTACCCGTAGACGCCGCAGCTGATGGCCGGCAGGGCGACGGTCCGGGCGCCGACCTCGTTCGCCAGTCGCATCGACACCCGGTAGGCAGAGGCCAGGGATGCCGCCTCGCCGGCACCCCCACCGCGCCACACCGGTCCGACCGCGTGGATGACCCAGCGCGCGGGCAGGGCCCCGGCGGCGCCCACGACCGCGCTCCCGGTCGGGCAACGCCGGACGCCGATGGGACCGTAGCGGACGTCAAGGTCGTCCATGACCGCCGATCCCCCGGCTCGGTGGATCGCCCCGTCCACGCCACCGCCGCCGATCAGCGCCTCGTTGGCGGCATTGACGATCGCGTCGACGCGAAGGCGGGTGATATCGCCCGCCACCAGCATCAGCTTCCGGTCGCCGATCCGCAGCTCGTCCATCGGTCGCTCGGGTCAACTCGGCGTCGGGACCGCGGGGCCTCGCTCGAGGGTCAGGCGCCCGACCGCTTGAAGACGGCCGCCGCGGTCATGAACATGATCCGCAGGTCGAGCCAGAGCGACATCCGCTCCATGTACTCGACGTCGAGCCGGAGCCGCTCGTCGAACGTGGTCTCACCGCGCCCGACGACCTGCCACAGACCGGTGATCCCCGGGGTGACCTCGAGCCGCTCCGTGTGCCACAGCGAGTAGGTGCTTGCGGCGAACGACGTTGGTCTCGGCCCGACGATCGACATATCGCCGCGCAGGACGTTGAACAGCTGCGGCAGCTCGTCCAGGCTGGTCTTGCGCATGAAGCGCCCGGCCCGCGTGATCCGCGGATCGTCGGGGATCTTGAAGTCGGGCGGCGGGAGGATGTTGAGGTGCGCCAGCGAGGCCTTGAGCGCCTCGGCGTCCTGGACCATCGTCCGGAACTTGAACATCCCGAAACGGACGCCGTGGCGCCCGGTGCGCTGCTGGCGGAACAGGATGGGTCCCGGCGTGTCGAGACGGATGGCGACCGCGCAGAGGCCCATCGCGACCAGCGCGACCGGCATGATCGCCAGGCAGAGGACGATATCGATCCCTCGCTTGAGTCGGAGATACCCGCGCCGCTCGGCTGTCGCGTCCATCACGCCCGTTCGACGGCCGCTGGCCGGGGCTCTTCGACCTCGGTCTGCCGGACCATCGGCGCGGGACCGGGGGCCGAGCCACCGACGGCCGCGATGAGGGCGCCGCTAGTCAGCCCGTCCTCCGGGAAGACCGCGACGCTGACGAACCGGTCAGCGGCCCCCGAGACGCGGCTGATGGCTCCCGCTACCCCTGCGCGATCGGTCTGGGGCAGGAGCAGGTAGACGTCGTCGTCGGTCGGCCAGGCGGCGTCGATGCGCCGGATGCCGCGTCGGACCCGGGCCAGCCGATCGCCGACGGCGACTGGATCGGTCGCATCGCCGGGGAGGCGCACGAGCGCCATGTGGTAGCCGTGTCGACGCGACCGGCTGAGCTCGCGTCGGAAGTCGCGCCAACCGGCGCTCGCTTCGGCCTCGAGCGGCGGCATCGGCCGGCGGGCTCGTCGTGATCCGACGAAGGCGATGCCAGCCACGGCCGAGGCACCGATCGCGACGCCGGGCCAGGCCGAGTCGCCGACCAGGCCGAGGCTGGCGAGGGACGCGAGGATCGCTACGCCGGCGGCGATCCCGCTGAGGAGGAGGAGCACGTCGGCACTCAGTCGCTGCTCAGGCGACGGACGCGGCAGGCGCCGGTCGCGGTGCGCTGCGGCCGAGCTCGTCCAGCTGGCGCCTCTTGGCGGCCAGCTCCGTTTCCCCAGCCTCCTCGTCGACGGCCAGCCGACGGCCGAACCCGACATAGCGGATCCCAGCCGCGGCCATGTCCGCCCGATCCAGCGCATTCCGGCCGTCCACCACGGCGGGGTTCGCCATGAGCGTGGCGGCGAGCGCCCAATCCAGGCGACGGAACTCGGGCCACTCGGTCACGAGGCCAACGGCGTCGGCGGCGATGACGGCCTCGAGCGCCGAATCGACGACCCGCAGGCCGGGCACGAGCTCGGCGGCATGCTCCCTCGCGGCGGGCATGGGATCGTAGGCGACGACGGTCGCGCCGCTCTCGAGGAGCAGGCTGGCGATGTCCAGCGACGGTGCGTCCCGCAGATCGTCCGTGTCGGGCTTGAAGGTCAGTCCGAGCAATCCGATGCGCCGGTCCCGAAGGCCGCCGGCAAACGCCGAGAGGCGGTCGACGAAGTCCAATCGCTGGCGGAGGTTGATGTCGTCGACCGCTGCCAGGAGCGGGGTGTCGATCCCGGCCTCCGCCGCCGAGCGGACTACCATCGTGACCTGGTGCGGCAGGCACGAGCCCCCGAAGCCGACGCCGGCGCGCAGGAACGAGCCACCGATCCGCGGGTCGAACGACATCCCCTCGACGACTCGCTCGACGTCGCCACCGAATGTCTCACACAGTCGCGCCAGCTCGTTCGCGAAGCTGATCTTCGTTGCCAGGAAGAGGTTCGATGCCAGCTTGACGAGAAGAGCGTCCTCGCCGGTCATCACCACGATCGGCGCCCCGAACGGGTGGTAGAGGCGCTCGAGATGCCACTGGCCGCGCCCGGCCGGGTCGTCGATGACGCCGATGACGACGCGGTCCGGCTCGAGGAAGTCGCGAAGCGCCGTCCCCTCCTTGGTGAACTCGGGGTTCACCAACACCGGGACCGCGGGCCGCCCGATCGACTCGCGGAGGTCGCGAGCGATGGAGCGGACCTGCGCCACGAAGCCGGGTGGCATCGTGGAGCGCACGACGAGCACGCTATCGTCGGCGAGTCGCGGGACGATGTCGTCGAGCGCCGACTGCAGCGTCTCGGTCTGCCAGCCGCCGTTGCCATCGTGGGTCCCGACGCAGACGATCGTCACCTGTGACTGGGAGACGGCGTCGACCTCCTGGACGAAGCGGAGCCGTCCGCTGGCACGGCCCTCGGCGACTGCCTCGTCAAGGCCAGGCTCGTGGAACGGAACTCGCCCATTGGCGAGGTGCTCGAGCCTGCCGGTCGACGCTTCGATGCCGACGACCTCATGCCCGAGACGAGCAAGACAGGCCGATGTCACGAGGCCTACGTAGCCTAGGCCCACGACGGTGATTCGCATGCCCTCGATCCCCATCCCCTCCTGGGTTCGCCAAAGCGATCCCTGAGTCCGCGACGCACAATCGACGACTGCGTCCCAGACATCCCGATTGGTCGGACCGTCGGCCACGCCCCCCTGGTCAGAAAAGAACCGAGTACGAATGAGTCCGTGCGATGGGCCAGCGGTCCTCCCCACTCTATGGGTCGACTCTCCTATTGACAACCCGTCTTCCGGCCGTCGCCAGCACGGTGACGTGCGTGGAACGGGCCGCCAAGGGCCCCTTGGACCGAAAGGTGGTGCGACAGCGCAACATTCGACAGCTGGCGCTGGGTCCCGGAGCAGTCTCGAGCGGTCCGGTACGATGACGGCCGCCGCCCCTCCCGATGGGCTCTCTGTTGGGGCGGTGGTACGAGGTCCCGGGTGTCGGTCGAGCTGCTCGTCATCTCCGCCATGGTGTTCGGTCCGGTCAGTGGTTGGCTGGCGGGCCGTCGCCGGCGGCCGCGCCTGCCCTGGCTCCTGTTCGGGACGGTGCTCGGTCCCGTTGCGCCGGCCATCCTGCTCATCGCCCCGCCCGGACGCTGCGCCGCCTGCGGCGTCGAGACCCGCGGCTGGCGCCGTCGATGCATGGCCTGTGGGCGCGGCCTGGACGGGGAACAGCCCGTCGAGCCAAAGGTCGCCGAGATACCGCAGGTCGCCGAGATGCCGCAGGTCGTGGAGACGCCGCAGGTCGTGGAGACGTCTGCCGCCACCCCCGGGCCGGCCATCGTTTCGACGAGTCGCTCCCAGGCGCGGTCGGTCGGTCCGGACTTGACCGGGATTGCGTCCGTGCCCGCCCTGGCTGGCGCGCTGGCTCACGAGGCCGGTCGGGAGATCCTCGGTGCCGGCGTTCTCGTCGGCGGCAGCGGCGGCCTGACCATCGGCTCGCGCTACATCATCGCCAGGGATGAGGACGAGCTGCTCATCCTGGGGCCGCTCGACCTTGATCCTGACACCGTCGCCTTCCGGCGCTCTCGCCGGGGTCTCGAGGCCACGATCCTCGAAGGTCGCCTCGTCATCAGCGAGCTGTCCCGGGGACGGCTGACGTTCGCCCTGGCGTTCACGACGCTGGCGCTCGTCTCGGGCCGAGATCTGGAGCACGATATCCCGGCTTCGCGCGCCGCCGAGTCTGTCGGGTCGCCGGGGCCGGACGAGGCACCAGTCGCGGCCGGAGCGATGGCGCCCGAGCCTGGCGGCGAGCGCGGGTCGGAGCCGGTGTCGGCGGTGGTCCAGGGCTTCGAGTCGACCGAGGCGGTCGCGATGGCGGAGGCACCCCAGGTTCCCGAGTCGGCCGAGGTGGCCGAGTCGGCCGCGGTGGCCGAGGTTTCCGAGTCGGCCGAGCTGCCTGCGCTCTCCGAGGCAGCCCAGGCCAAGGAGATCCCGGGGGCGACCGAGGCACCCAGGCGGCCCAGGCGGTCGAGGCGGGCAAAGGCCCCCGAGCCGAGCGACGTACCGGCGACGACCGAGGCGCCCAAGGAGCCCGAGCTGCCTGAGGTCTCGGAGACAGCCCAGACCCCGGAGATCCTGGCG
>Ga0210334_10690852_pt1 | contig 27806 bp, 25 predicted proteins | sample S306metaT_FD_164440 | JGI IMG/M metagenome (GOLD analysis project Ga0210334, IMG submission 164440) | Metatranscriptome of estuarine sediment microbial communities from the Columbia River estuary, Oregon, United States - S.306 (Metagenome... | ecosystem: Environmental > Aquatic > Marine >... | reverse complement strand
GGGACGGGCAGCCCGATGGTCGGTGGATACACGCTCATGAGCGTCGCCGCCGTGGTCCTCGGCGGGGTGAGCCTCGCCGGCGGGCGTGGCGGTGTGTTCGGTCCCATCGTCGCCGTCCTGATCCTCGCCCTCATGCAGACGGACATGACGCTCCTCGGCGTCAACAACAACCTCGCGACCGTCCTCCAGGGGGCCATCCTGATCGGCGTCGTCATGCTCGGCAGCGTGACGCAGTACCGGCGGAGCCGGCGATGACCGCCACCGCTCGCCCCGAGACCGACCGCAGTCAGTGGCGAAGCGTCGACGCCTGGCGCCGGCTGGTCCGGGACCGGCCGATCATCCCGCTGCTCGGCCTGCTCGCTCTCCTCATCCTCACCTACGCCCTGGTGAGCCCCAGGAGCTTCAGCCCCTCGTGGATCGGCGTCCAGCTGCAGGCCGCGATACCGCTGGCCATCCTCGCGGGCTGTCAGACGCTGGCCATGCTGACCGCGGGGATCGACCTGTCGGTCGGCGCCGTCGCCTCGATGGCCGCGTTCGTCCTGGTGGCGCTCGCTCCCGACATCGGGAGCCCTGGCGCGCTCCTTGTCGCCCTGGTCCTCGCCGCGCTCGCCGGCCTGATCACCGGCGTCGGCGTCGGCGTCTTCCGGGTCCACCCGCTGATCATGACCCTGGGCATGAGCCTGGTCGTCCTCGGGTTCGCCAACGCCTTCCAGCTCGTCATCGTCCACACGCAGTCGGGCGTGCTGGACTTCGTGCGCGTGATCGGGTCGGACACCCTGTGGGGCGTCCTGCCGTACAGCCTCATCGTGTTCGTCCCTGTGGCGGCGGCGATCCTGCTCGTCCTGCGGCGAACCGGGTATGGCCGGCTGCTCTTCGCGATCGGCGACAACCCGGTCGCCGCCCGCCTGTCGGGCGCCCGGGCCTGGCAGGTGCTGGTCGCCCTGTACGTCATCTCGGCGATCCTCGCGGCCATCGCCGGGATCCTGATCTCCGGGGCCACCAACGTCGCCAGCGTGACGCTGGTCGACATCTACGTCCTGCCGTCGGTGGCGGCGGCAGTCATCGGCGGGACGTCGATCATGGGCGGCCGGGGCGGGTACGGCGGGACGATCGTGGGCGCCCTCATCCTGACGATCATCACGTCGCTGCTCGGCATCCTCGGGTTCCCCGAGGCGGTGCGACAGATCCTCTTCGGGGCGATCATCGTCGCCGTGGCGGCCGCCTACGCGCGAGTCACGGCGGAGAGCTGAGGCGACGACGGCGAGCCATCCCATGCCCGCGACCTCATGGCTCCCCCAGTACCGCCAGATCGAGCAGTCCCTGCGGGCACGGCTGCCGGCGATGCGCCCGGGCGAGCGCCTGCCCTCGGACGCGGAGCTGTGCGACGAGTTCGGGGTCAGCCGGATGACGGCCCGCAACGCGATGCAGCGCCTCGCGGAGGACGGCCTGGTGCGCCGGATCCCGGGTCGCGGCACGTTCGTGGTCACGCCGCCGTCGCACCGCTACGCCGACCGCCTCATGGCCTTCTCGCACGAGATGGAGCGCCAGGGCCGGACCCCCAGCTCGCGGCTGCTCGCCCGGGAGATCCGTCCCGCGACCGAGGCCGAGGCGGACGCCCTGGCGCTTCGTCCCGCGGAGCCGGTCGTCGTGGTGCGGCGGCTCCGCCGAGCCGACGGTGTGGCCATCGCGATCGAGACGGCGGTCCTCGTCGGGCGCACGGCCGAGGCGGTCATGGCCGCCGATCTCGAGACCGGGTCCCTGCACGAGGCGCTCGCCCGGGCCGGTCTGGTCCTGCGGCGGGGGAACGCCACGATCGCGGCCGAGGCCGCGACGGCTGATGACACACGGCTGCTCGAGGTCGACGAGGGTCATCCGCTGCTCGTCGAGCGCCGGGTCATCACCGACGGCTCTGGCCACCCGATCGAGGCGACCGAATCGCGCTACCCGGGCGATCGCTACGCCCTCGACGTGCGGTTCGAGGTCGACGCCGGCTTGCCCGACGGTGTCGCGTGACGCCGATCCGCGGCCGGCTCGTGCTCGACGATGCGGTCGCTCCAGGTCGCCTCCACGTCGAGGACGGGCGCATCGCGGCGATCGAGAACGACGAGGCGGAGGCCGACGGCCCGCTCATCACCCCCGGCTTCGTGGACGTCCACGTCCACGGCTGGGGCGGCCACGACGCGATGGGGTCGCGCGCCGACCTCGACGGCATGGCCCGGGCGCTTCTGCGCCACGGCGTGACCTCCTTCTTGCCCACCTCGGTCACGGCCTCGATCGACACGCTGCGCGCCTTCGCCGACCGGGTCCGCGACTGGATGCCGGCCGCGCCCGCCGACGGCGCGGCGCCGCTCGGGTTCAACCTCGAGGGTCCGTTCATCTCCCCGGAGCGGAAGGGCGCTCAGAACCCGGCCTTCATCGTGGCCGCAGCCGACGTGCCACGCGAGGCCCTGACGCCGCTCCTGCCCGGCATGCGGATCATGACGGTGGCGCCCGAGGCTCCGGGGAACCTGGGGCTCATCGGCTGGCTGGCCGCGAACGGGGTCGCCCCCTCGCTCGGCCACTCCGCGGCGACGCTCGAGGAGGCACGGGCGGGCTATGCCGCGGGCGGCTGCACGACGACGCACCTGTTCAACGCGATGTCGGGTGTAGCCCACCACGCTCCGGGGCTCGCTGTCGCCGCGCTGACGGACGACGCCGTCTATGTCGAGCTCATCGCCGACGGCCACCACGTCCATCCCTCGCTCTGGCCGATCATCACCCGCACGAAGCCGGCGGACCGGCTCGTCCTCGTCAGCGACGCGCTGTCGATTGCCGGCACGGGTGACGGCCGGACGACGATCGGCGGCCTCGAGGTGCAGGTCGTCGGCACCCGCGTCACGCTCCTCGGCACGGACACCCTGGCGGCCAGCGTCATCGCCCTCGACTCGGCCGTCCGCAACTTGGTCGCGTCGGGCATCGCGCTCCCGGTGGCGGTGGCGGCCGCGAGTAGGAACCCTCTGGCCCTCCTCGGCGTCGAGGACCGCGGCCGGATCGCGGTCGGCCAGCGCGCCGACCTCGTCGAGCTGAACGACGACCTCGTGGTCCGGCGGGTCGCCCGAGCGGGAGCCTGGTTCGACGCCGCCTGAGCCCGTCTAGCGAGCCGCCGCCGCCAGCAGCTCCTCCATCCGCTTCGCCGTGTAGGACGGGCCCTCGTCGCGGGTGAGCTGGGCGAGGACGTCGAGCGGCAGGTCGTCCGCGATCGCGCCGTTCGGGTTGAACAGCAGGTGCTCGTCGACCGCCAGCCCGAACGCCGAGCCTTCCTTCACCGCCTGGTAGAGGGTCCGCGGCCGGACCGAGTCGCCGGCGTTGATGACCGGCACCCCGGCCGCACGCAGCTCGGTGAACAGATCGAGCTCGGGCCGCGTGTGGCAGCTCACGATGTCGTCCACCTCGAGCGTCGAGAGGTTGAAGTCCTTGTCGCGCAGGACGACCTCGCCGTCGCGGATCTCGGCGACCGTCGTGTTCGTGATGACCGTGACCGGGTGCTTGAACGGGCGCGAGCTCAGCACCTCGGCGTCGCCCTGCGCGTAGCGCTTGCGCAGGACATACATGTGGATGACCTCGCAGTCGGCGCCGAGCTCGCGGTTCTCGGTCACGACCGTGACCTGCTTGCCGATGTCGGCCAGCCAGGCGGAGCTGTCCACTGCCGCGTAGTGGTCGCCCCAGAGGAGCACCCGAGCGCCGAGCTTGTGCATCTTGCGGCCGCCAGGGTGGCACTCGCAGGAGACCTTCGGGCAGGCCATCGCCTCCTCGAACGGCACGATCCGCGACGTGTCCCCGACGACCGGTGGCACGTACGAGCGGGCGCCGGTGGCGTTGAGCACGACGTCGAAGGCCCCCAGCTCGTCGACCGTCGGCGCGTGGTTGAGGCGGATGTCGACGTTGAGGTCGAGCAGCTGGTCGCGCACCCAGTCGAGGTACCAGCGCATCTTCTCCTTGCCCGGGACGAGGCAGACGTAGAGCATCGCGCCGCCCAGCTCAGCGGCCCGCTCGTAGAGCGTCACGTGGTGACCGCGCTCGGTCGCGATTCGGGCGGCCTCCATCCCGGCCGGCCCGCCGCCGACGATGCCGACCTTGACCGGCTTCGCCGTCCGCCTCATCTCGTGGAAGGCCGGGTTGCCGCAGGCCGCGTTGATCGAGCAGGCGATCTCCTTCTTCGCCATCAGCGAGTCCTGCCAGCAGCCGCCGAGGCACGAGATGCAGCGACGGATCGACTTCACCTTGCCGTACCTGGCCTTGACCGGCCAGTAGGCGTCGGCGAGGAGCTGGCGGGCGAGCCCGACAAGGTCGGTCTTGCCCTCGGCGAGGATCTGCTCGCAGTACTCGGGATCGCGCAGCGAGTGGCTAGTGATGACCGGGATCCTGACGACCTTCTTCGTCGCCTCGGCAGCATAGGTCGCCCAGCCCTGCGGGTAGTGCATCGGGTCGAAGCCGGCGCCCGGGCTCTCCTGCATGCCCTGCGAGAGGTCGAGGGCGGCGCAGCCCGCCTGCTCGAGGACGCGCGCGGTCTCGAGGCCTTCCTCCATCCCGCGGCCGCCTTCGCACCACTCCTCGAACGAGTAGCGGACGAGGACCGGATAGCTCTTGCCGCACTTCTTCTTGATCGAGTCGATGACCGCCAGCGGGAAGCGCATCCGGTTCTCGAAGGAGCCGCCGAACCGGTCGGTCCGCATGTTGAGGTAGGGGCTCATGAACTCGGACAGGAGGTAGCCGTGAGCGGCGTGGAGCTCGACCGCGTCGAAGCCCGCCTGCTTGACCCGCCAGGCGGCCTCGGAGAAGAGGTCCACGAGCTCGAGGATCTCTGGGATCGAGGCCTCGCGGATCTCCTTGCCCTTCTCCTCGGCGTTCTCGTAGATGATCTCGTGGCCGGCCGACCAGGGCAGCTTGAGCACGCGATCGGTGGCACCGAGCGTGTTGTAGCGGGGGATCGCGCACTGGCGCCCGGGGTGCTGGAGCTGGACGGCGCACTTCGCCCCGTAGCGGTGCATCCCTTCGGCCAGGCGGGCGAGCCCCGGGATGTAGTTGTCGCCGTCGGCGACGAGGCAGGTCACCGTCGGGCGGCCCGTCTTCATGTCCGGCGTCGTCGCGCCGACGATGACGAAGCCCGTGCCGCCCTTGGCGATCTCGGTATGGTGGTGGATGTCCCGCTCGCTGACCTCGCCGTCCGCGTGCGACGAGCTGATGTCCGTCGGGACGTGGACGATCCGGTTGGGCAGCTCCATGGTCCCGAGCTGGAGCGGGCTGAACAGGTGCGGGAAGTCCATGACCGGATCTCTCCTGGGTGACGGGCAGATCTCGACCCCTCGATGCTGGCCCCGATGGGGCGGGCGGGGCAATGCCAGAGCGGGCCGATGAAGTGGCAGAAGCGGCTGCCCGATCCGGACGGCGTCCCAGAAACGCTCCACATGGCCCTGTCCGATGCGGCTGCCCGGCTGCGACGGTGGGCGCATGGCCGTCTACGTGTGGCAGCAGGACCTGGACCCATGCTTCCCTCTCGCCGTGCTCGAGTACACGGCCCAGGGGGACGGCGACAGGATGCACTGGCACGATCACCTCGAGATCGCCCTGGTCCTCGAGGGCCGCGGCGCCTTCCTGTTCGGCCGGCGCTCGCTTCCGGCAGAGGTCGGCGACACCTTCTTCATCGACAACTCGCAGCCGCATGTGGCGATGGCGGAGGCAGGGACGTCTCTCCGGCTGCTGCTGGTGCTCTTCCGGCCCGAGCTGATCGCCGGTCCCGGCTGCCGGGAGCTGGACCTGGGCTATCTGGCGCCATTCCGGATCGACGAGCGCACGGCGTCGCCCCGGATCCGAGGCGATTCGGCGCTCGCGGCCGACGTGGCCCCGGTCCTGCACGAGCTCCGCCAGATCTGGGAGCGTCACGACCCGGCGGAGCGACAGCTGGCCGACGCGACGCTGCGCAGGGCGCTGGCGCTGGTCAACCGGCATCGTGGCGCCGGCTCGACGGCCGCCGCCGCGCGCGCGGCTACCGACCGCCGCGAGCAGATCCGGCCGGTGCTCGCCTATGTCGACCGCCACTGCCGCGAGAGCATCACCCTCGACGACGTGGCGGAGGTCGTCCACGTCAGCCCGTCGCGAGTCCGCCACGTGTTCAAGGACGTCACCGGTGTGAGCTTCAAGGAGTACGTCACCCAGGTCCGGGTGGCGGAGGCGAAGCGACTCCTGCTCGGGACGGATCTCTCCGTGGCGGACATCGCCAGGGCCGTCAGCTACACGAACCTGAACCAGTTCTACAAGGTGTTCTACCGCTCGTGCGCGATGTCGCCGGGCGAGTACCGCCGCTACTACACGCCGGCCGGCGGCGAGACGGTGCCGGCCCTGGCACGCTAGGCGAGGCCAAGGCCTAGGGCGGACTCCGCGGGGCCGCTACTGCCCGAAGAGGAAGTCATGGACGACATGGTTCACGATGCTGGCGACGTGAAGGTGCGCGAGGCGGTCGACGCCGACTGGGTGGAGGCCGGACGGATCTGCTACGAGGCGTTCGCGACGCTAGCGGACCGCCACGGCTTCCCGCACGACTTCCCGACCGTGGCCTCGGCGGCCGAGCCGATCCGCTGGATGATCAACCACCCGCAGTTCTTCAGCATCGTCGCGGAGCAAGACGGCCGGGTCGTCGGCAGCAACCACATGGACGAGCGCGGGACGATCTCGGCGATCGGGCCGATCAGCGTGGACCCCACCGCCCAGGACAAGCGGGTGGGCCGGCTCCTGATGGAGGCGGCCTTCGATCGGGCGCGCCAGACCGGCACGCCCGGCGTCCGACTGGTCCAGATCGCCTACCACAACCGGTCCTTGAGCCTGTACACGAAGCTCGGCATGGACGTCAAGGAGTCGTTCGTCGCGATGTACGGCGACCCGATCCGCCAGCGGATCCCCGGCTACGACGTCCGCCCCGCCGCCTCCGACGACGAGGCGGCCTGCAACGCGCTGTGCCTGCGAGTCCACGGGCACACGCGCGCCGGCGAGGTGCGCGAGGCGATCGAGTCCGGCGAGGCGCGGGTCGTCGAGCGGCTGGGCAGGATCACCGGCTACACGACGAGGATCAACTACTTCCGCCACTCTGTCGCCGAGACCAACGACGACATGAAGGCGCTCATCTCCGAGGCCGAGGACTTCGGGACGCCGGGCTTCCTCGTCCCCCTGGCCAACGGCGACCTCATGCGATGGTCGCTGGCGCACGGCCTGCGGATCTACTTCGTCGTGAACCTCATGGCGATCGGGATCTACCAGGAGCCCAGGGGCACGTACATGCCCTCGGTCGGCTACTGACTCGGTACGCTGTCGACCTGATGAGCGACGTCACTGCCCGGCACCTAGGGCTCGACCTGGGCGGCACGAACCTCAAGTGGGCGGTGGTCGAGCACGGGGGCGAGGAGTGGCGGACCCTGGCCACGGACCAGTCGTCCACCGAGGCGCAGGAGGGGCCGGAGGCCGTCGTCCGGCGGATCGCGGAGACGGGCGCGAGCGTGATGGCGACCTGGCCGGGCATCGTCTCGGCGGGGATCGGCGTGCCGGGCTTGTACGACCCGGCGGCGGGGACGACCCGCTTCCTGCCCAACGTGCCGGGGGATTGGGCCGGGAGACCGGTTGCGGCCCCGGTCAGGGCCCGGCTGGGCGTGCCCGCGTTCCTCATCAACGACGCCCGGGCATTCGGGCTGGCGGAGCTGCGCCTCGGTGCTGCGCGAGGCGCCTCGTCGATGGTCGGACTCACCCTCGGCACCGGCGTCGGCGGCGTGATCGCCGTCGATGGGCGCGTCCACCAGGGCCACGACGGGACCGGCGGCGAGGGTGGTCACCAGACGATCGATCCGGATGGCCCGTGGTGCACCTGCGGCAACCGCGGCTGCCTGGAGGCCTATGCCAAGGCCGACCGGATCGCGGCGGCCTGCGGCACGGCGACGGCCGAGGAGGCGGTGGCGCGCGCACGCGACGGCGACGCCCGTGCCCGCCGGGGATTGGCGGAGGTCGGGCGATACCTGGGCATCGGGATCAGCAACCTCGTCGTCGTCATCTCGCCGGACCGGATCGTGATCGGGGGCGGCGTGGCGGCGGCGGGGGATCTGCTGTTCGAGCCGATCCGGGCGGAGCTCCGGACGCGCGTCCATATCACCTCCCTCGAGCAGGTGACGCTCGTCGCCGCGCAGCTCGGGACGTGGGCCGGCGCGATCGGGGCGGCGGTCCACGGCGCGGAACGGGCGGCTGAGGTCGCCAAGGCGGCTGCCCCGGCGCGACGGGCAGCGGGTCGGGCATGAGGCGGGACGTGACGAGCCCGCGGGTGGGCGGCGCCGGGCGCGCGCCCGCGATGCTCCCGCCGCTCGATCCGGGCTTCAGGCCGATGTGGCTCGCTCAGGCGGGGCTCGCTACCGAAATCGAGGCGAGCGGGATCGGGGTTCGGGTCGCGCTGGCGGTCGCCCAACCGACCGGCTCTGTCTGGCACAGTCAGGCGTGGGCGTACCCGCCGGGTCATCCCGGCGAGCTCGCGTCCTACCGGGCCGTCGAACGGCTCTGCAAGTTCCTCCTCTGGTCGCTGGGTGGCGCTCGCCTGTACGTGGACGGACCCGAACCGCTGATCGCCTTCCTGGCCCGCCACTACTCGGCGGAGCCCACCGGCATGTTCGACGCGCGCTTCATGGGCCCGCTGCTGTTCGGCGTTCCGTTCGAGGTCGTGGGCGTCCCCGAGGCCGACTTCCCGCCGGCACGTCAGGCGAGCACCGCCCTCGGCCGCCACGTGGATGGGTGTCGGATCGGCTTCGACCTCGGCGCCAGCGATCGCAAGGCGGCGGCGCTGATCGACGGCGAGGTCGTCTTCAGCGAGGAGATCCCGTGGGATCCGGCGCGGCAGGCCGACCCGCAATGGCACTTCGACCAGATCATGGACTCGCTGCGACGCGCCGCCGGCCACCTGCCGCGAGTGGACGCGATCGGCGGCAGCGCGGCCGGCGCGTACGTGAGCAACGAGGTCCGCGCCGCCTCGCTCTTCCGGGCGGTCCCCCCGGCCGCCTTCGAGGCCCGCGTCCGAGGCCTGTTCAGCGAGCTCCAGGACGCCTGGGGCGGCATCCCGTTCGTGGTCGTCAACGACGGTGAGGTGACTGCGCTGGCGGGCTCGATGATGGCCGGCGCCGGTGGGCTGCTCGGGATCTCGATGGGATCCAGCCAGGCAGCGGGATACATCGACCGCGAGGGCCGCCTGACGTCGCGGATCGATGAGCTGGCGTTCGCGCCGATCGACGATGAGCCGGATGCGCCGGTCGACGAATGGTCGGGCGACCGTGGCTGCGGCGTGCAGTACCTCTCGCAGCAGGCGACAGGCCGCCTGATGGCCACGGCAGGGTTCGTCGTCGACGAGGCAGCCTCCCTCCCGGAGCGTCTCGTCCATCTCCAGGAGCTGATGGACGCCGGCGATCCCCGTGCGGGCCTCGTCTATCGCACGGTGGGCACGTACCTCGGCCACGCGTTGCTGACGTATCGCGACCACTACGACCTGGATCACCTGCTGCTCTTGGGGCGGGTCATGACCGGGGTCGGCGGGGACGTGATCATCGAGACGGCACGGGCGGTGCTCGCTGCGGAGGACCCGGCGGCAGCCGAGGGGATCGAGTTCCATCTCGCAGATGAGGGGCAGAAGCGTCACGGGCAGGCGGTCGCGGCGGCGAGCCTCCCCGAGCTCGGCTGATCGGTCGATGCCTGGGCCCGCGGCCGACACCATGCCCGGCCAGATCGACGCGCGGACGCGGGTCCGTCTCGCTCTCGACCATCGCGAGCCCGACCGGATCCCTCGCGATCTCGCGGGGACGCGCTTCACCGGGATACACGTCGGCGTCTACCCCGGCTTCCGTGCGGCTCTCGACCTCCCGCCGGTCGAGCCGGTCATCGCCGACGTCAGCCAGCAGCTCGCCCGGGTCGACGGCGACGTCCTCGACACGGTCGGGGCGGACATCCGAGGCGTCGAGCCTCGGTCGCCATCGAGCTGGCATCGAGTCATCAAGGAGGATGGCCGGTACCGCTCGTTCCGCGACGAGTGGGGCGTCATCCGGTCGATGCCGCTCGACGGCGGGCTCTACTACGACTCGACCCGGGCGCCGCTCGCCGGCGTCATCTCGGAGGCGGACGTCCGGGCGTTCCCCTGGCCCGATCCCGCCGACGCTGCCCGCTACGCCGGGATGGGCGAGGCGGCCCGACGGGTGGTCGAGGACGAGCGGCGAGCGGTGTTCGTCGGCTCGATCTGCGCCGGCATCACCGAGACCTACTTCCGGCTCCGCGGCTACGAGGACGGCTACGCCGACCTGAAGGCCGACCCGGCGATGGCCCGCGCGATCATGGAGCGGATCCTCGAGGTCAAGCTCGGCTACTGGCAGCGGGCGCTGGCGGCCCTCGGCGACGCCGTCGACGTCGTCGGCGAGGCGGACGATCTCGGCGGGCAGCAGTCGCTGCTCTTCTCGCCGGCGATCTACCGCAGCGTCGTGAAGCCACTCCACGTCGAGCTCTTCGGCTTCCTTCAGTCACGCACGACGGCGAAGGTCTTCCTTCATTCGTGCGGCGCGATCCGGCCGCTCATCCCGGACCTGATCGAGATCGGCGTCGAGGTGCTGAACCCGGTCCAGGTATCCGCAGCGGGGATGGAGGCCGCTGGCCTGAAGCGCGACTTCGGGGGCGATCTCGTCTTCTGGGGCGGCGCGGTCGACTCGCAGCACGTCCTCGGCACGGCCGGCCCGGGCGAGGTGGCTGCGGCGGCCAGGCGGCACATCGCCGACCTCGCCCCGGACGGCGGCTTCGTCTATGCCACGATCCACAACGTCCAGCCGAACGTGCCGCCGGACAACGTCGTCGCCGTCTGGGCGGCGGTCGAAGAGGCCGGCCGATACGGGAGATGAGCCGCGTCGTGCGCGGCCGACCCACCGCTTCCTCCCGGCCGACCGCCCCGCCCGCCGGATCCGGCGAGCCGCCCGGCGCCTGGCCTGGCCGGCTCAGCCCTCCGGGGCCGGCATGCTCGACCGCGGCTCGCTGACGCCCCAGCCACCGTCCACGGTCACCACCTGCCCGGTCACCATCCGGGCATCGTCAGACAGGAGGGCGAGGGCCATCGCCGTCACGGCATCGGCTTCGATCGGGCCGCCGGCTAGCGGCTGCTTGTCGACAAGGTAGGCGCGGATCGCGGGATCCTCCTGGGCGCGACGGCTCATCGGCGTCGCGACAAGGGCCGGGGCGATCGCATTCACCCGGATGCCGTGCGGCGCGTAGTAGGCGGCCAGGGCGCGGGTGAGGGCTTCGATCGCCCCCTTGCTCGTTGCGTACGCGTGGGTCGCGAAGAACTCGCTCGCCGGATGGGTCGCCAGGGCGCTCGACATCAGAAGGAGCGCGCCACGCGACCCGCCCGTCGCCGGCGCCTTGCCGAGCATCCGGCGGACCACGGCGCGGGCGAGGAGGAACGACGAGGTGGCATTCGTCGTCATCGTCGCCTCCCACCCCTCGAGCGTCACCTCGTGGAGCGGCCCATCGCCGAACCGCCGGCCGCTGATCCCGGCGACGGCGAAGAGCGCATCGATCCGCCCGAATGTAGCCATGCACGCCTCGACGGCCGCCTCGACCTCGTTCTCGCGTGACAGGTCGGCGGATCGCCAGGCGGCGCGCCCCCCCGCTGCGCCGATCGATGTCGCGAGCTCCGACGCATGCCCGGCCGTTCGCGACGCCACGAATACGGCGCCGCCTTCGTCTGCGATCGCGCGGGCGGCTGAGGCGGCCATCCCGGTCGAGCCGGCGACCAGAACGACCCGGTCAGAGAAACGGTCCCGTCGCGCTGGAGCTCGCCCGCTCATCGAAGGCCGCCCGTGATGGATCCGACGATCGCCCGCCGCTCGTCGGGACTCGCGCGGATGATCGCGCTACCGATGCCGACCGCGACGGCCCCCGCTTGGAGGAACAAGGCCGCGTTCTCGAGGTCCACGCCTCCGGTCGGGATGAGCTCGATCTCGCCGAGAGGGCCGCGGATCTCGCGGACCATGGCCGGCCCGACCGCCGAGGCCGGGAAGAGCTTGACGAACGTCGCGCCCCCGGCCCACGCGGAGGCGATCTCGGTCGGGGTCAGTCCCGCCGGCACGAACGGCAGGCCGGCGCTGGTCGCCGTCGCGACCATCTCGTGGTCGAGGACCGGCGCGACGCCGAAGTCGACTCCAGCGCCGATGGCCGCATCGAGCTGTTCGGGTCGGATCAGCGTGCCGGCGCCGACCAGGATCCGGGCGCTTCCGTCGGCCTGCCCCGCCGGACTCTCCCGCGCCGCGAGGTGTTCGCGCAGCGCCACCACGTCCCCGCCCACGGACGGCGCGTCGAAGGTCACCTCGAAGATCCGAGCACCAGCGTCGATCAGCGCGTCGACCAGGGCGAGGAGCCGCTCGCGAGGCTCGATCCGCCGCAGGATGACGATGAGCCGGTGGGCGCGGATCGCTGCCGCCACGGCCCCGGTCCTCAGTTCGACGGCGGTGCTCACGTGGAGGCCCCGACTGGAGCGAGCGGTTCGAGGAGTGCCCCATCGGCCGCGAGGCGTGACCGCAGGACACCCGGATCGAGGGCCCTTGGGACGGTGCCGCCGCCCGCCGCCATCGCCGCTGCGCTCCCGGCAGCCTGGCCCATCGCCATGCACGTCGCCATCGAGCGAGCCGAGGCGTGGGCGTCGTGCGTCGCCGAGAAGCAGCGCCCGGCGGCGAGCAGCCCCTCGACTCCCCCGGGCAGCAGGCACCGATACGGGATGCCGTACACGCCGCCCTCGGCGACGTACGACCACTCGGTTCCGCCGCCGGGGCCGTGGTCCTCGATCGGGGCGCTGCACAGCGCGATCTCGTCCTCGAACCGTCGCCCCGCGGTCACATCGTCCCGGGTGAGGCGATAGTCGCCGAAGATCCGCCGGCTCTCGCGGACGCCGATCGCCGGGCTCGTCGAGACGAGAACGGACCGCTCGAAACCGGGCACGCGGTCCCGGAGGAACCGGTGGCACTCGAGGACCTGGCGGCGGCCCTCGAGCTCGGCCCGGGTCAGCTCGACCGGGTCGGTCGCGTCCACGTTCGGGACGCGCGTCATGTGGATCATGACGACGCCCGCATGTGGCGTCCGGTGCCAGGAGCCCTCGAGACGCGGCAGGCGGTACTCGCCGCTCGCGGCGGCGTCGCCCATGCGGGCCCAGAGCTCGGCCTTCGGGACGGCGCTCGCCCGGTCGACATCCACGTTCGCCAGGCGGAAGAGCGTCGACAGCGACTGGATGGACCCGGCCGAGCTCGCGTCGTCGTACGCCACGCCCGCCATCGCGCAGACGTCGGCGTCACCCGACGCGTCGACGAATGCTGCGGCTTCGAATCTCTGCTCACCGCCCTTGTTCCACGTCGTGATCGCCCGCAGCCGTCCGGCCTCGAGCACCGCACCGGTCGCCCAGGTGTGCAGGAGCAGGTCGACACCGGCCTCCCCGGCAAGCCCCTCCCAGACCACCTTCAGATACTCAGGATCGTACGTGACGCCGGTGCCCGCGCCATATGTGTTGGGCCGCTCGAAGGCCAGACCCGCCGAGGTCAACCGCTCGACGATCTCCCAGCCGAGCCCGCCGACGACGCGCCGAGGCGCCGGACCTGGCGAGTAGAAGGCGTAGAACGTGTCGAGGACCGCGGTCGACGTGCCGCCCATGAATGCCAGCCGGTCGACGAGCAGCGTCCGGGCGCCGGCGCGAGCCGCCGCAATCGCGGCCGTGGACCCGGCCGAGCCGGACCCGATGACGACGACGTCGTAGCGCTCGCTCACCAGACCCCCGCGCCCGGGATCGCGGCGAGGCGACGGGCGAGTGCGTCGGCCGACCCGACGGTGACTCCTGGAACGCGGCCGGTGATGGTGACGACGGGTGATTCGCGCATCACCGCGAATGGTATGCGGGCACAGGACGCAGCCGCCACGGCGCGGAGCCATAGCACCGGCGATCCCACCCCACCGGCGCTTCCGATCCCGTCTTCCCCCGCGGCCTGCACGAGAGGGCCGTCCGTCCCGCCGACTGGTGACGTTCGGCCCGAGGCACTTATATGACATAAGCATATATACATATTGACAATATAGAGCGCTCAGGCACTCGTCCGGAGAATGCCCATGTGGAACGCGAGCGACGACATCGATGCCATCCAGGCGTCGCTGCTACGCACCCTCGCAAGCCCGCACCGCCTCAGGATCGTGCACCGCCTCGGCGAGCAGGGCTGCGAGGTGAACGAGCTGGCCCGCGCCCTGGGCCTGTCGCAGGCGGCCACGTCGCAGCACCTCGCAGCGATGCGGGTCGTCGGCATCGTCGACTCGATCCGCGACGGTCGGACCGTGCATTACCGGCTCAGCGACCCCGAGATCCTCGCGGCCTGCTCGCTCATGCGAGAGGTGCTCGTGCGCCGCCTCTCCCGTCTCGGCGATCTCGCGGCATCCGCCGACCGCACGGCGGCCGATGTCGCACCGGCCCTCAGCAAGGTGGGTCATCGATGAGCGACTGCCTCAGCATCGTCCTGTTCTCGGGTACCGAGGACAAGCTCCATGCGGCCGGGACGATCGCCGCCGGCGCCGCGGCGATGGAACGGCCGGTCAACGTCCTCCTCATGTACTGGGCGCTCGACGCGTTCCGCGCCGATCGCATCGACAAGGACCATGGACTCGCCTACGACGCCGCGCGGCCCCGCTTCAACGAGCCCGTCGAGCGGGTCGGCACGATCCCCTGGCTGGAGACGTTCCGGCAGGCCAAGGAGATCGGCGACGTGACGATCCTCGCTTGCTCGGGATCGCTCGAGGTCCTCGGCATAGACGCCGCCACGCTCGACCCCCTGGTCGACTCCTCGGGCGGCATCGCCTCGTTCCTGATGGCCGCCGAAGAGGGCCAGATCCTGTTCATCTGACGCGTCCGCAACACCCAGGAGGTATCGCGACTTGTCCGCCACCGAGAAGCTCGTGTTCATGGTCCTGCACGGTCCGAGCCATCCCGAGCACGCCACGATCCCGTTCGTGATGGGCTGCGCGGCGCTCGCTACCGACGTCCAGGTCGTGCTCGGCTTCCAGGCCGATGGCGTCGAGCTGGTCCAGCGAGGTCGCATCGACGGCCTCGAGGCCGCCGGCTTCCCGCCGCTCCAGAAGCTCATGACGGACTTCCGCGAGCTCGGCGGGCAGATGCTCGTCTGCGGACCCTGCCTCAAGAGCCGCGAGATCACCGCGGAGGGCCTCGTCGAGGGAGCGGAGATCGTCGCGGCCGGTCGCTTCGTTGCAGAGATCACGTCGGCGACCAACTCGCTCGTGTACTGAGAGCCGCCCCAACCACCCGAAGGAGAGCACATCCGATGACTACCAGCGAAGCGCAGCTCCAGGACATCGTCGCCGCCAAGGTGACCGACGCCCGAGGCGTGGGCTGCCCGGGGCCGCTCCTCGAGGCCAAGAAGGCCATGCCGGGTGTGCCCGTCGGGGCCATCGTCGAGGTCTGGTCGACCGACCCCGTCACCAAGACCGACATCGCGGCCTGGTCCGCCAAGGTCGGCCACGAGTTCCTCGGTGTCGTCGCGGCCGACGGCTATGACCGGGTCTTCGTCCGCCGCGCCAAGTAGTCCTACCCCCTGGCCCGCCGGCGAGGCGCCGCACCCTCGGCCCTCGCCGGGCAGGTCGTGCCAACGGAGCACGCGTCGATGACCGCTCCCGCCGCCCCCGCACCTGAGATCCCGGAGGCGATGCGCCAGCCCCGCATCCTCGTCTTCTCGACCAACAACATCTCGGACCCGGGGATCGACATGGCCGGCAGCGCCCACCTGCACTACAACCCCGGCGTGCGGGTGATGCCGCTCCCCTGCACGAGCCTGATCAAGCCGGCCTGGATCCTGCACGCCATCGAGCACGGGTTCGACGGCGTGTTCATCGCGTCGGACGGTGACGAGTGCGCCTACCTGCCGAACTGTGCCGAGCGGGCCTCCCACAACGTGACTCGGGCTCAGGCGATGCTCAAAGACGCCGGCCACTCGCCACAGCGCGTGAGGATGGCGGCGATCTGCTCGGTCTGTGCGGAACCGTTCGCGAAGCATGTCGCGCAGTTCTCCGAGGCGCTCGTCGCCCTCGAGTCGTCGGCAGCGGGGTAGCGCCATGGACTACGACGTCCTCGTCATCGGTAGCGGCATCGGGGGGATGGAGTCCGCCCTGAAGTTGGGCGACATGGGCTACAAGGTTCTCGTCGTGGAGAAGGACGCCAGCGTCGGCGGGAAGATGATCCTGCTCAGCAAGGTCTTCCCCACCCTCGACTGCGCCAGCTGCATCTCGACCCCGAAGATGGCGGCGACCACCCACCACGAGAACATCACGGCGTTCACCTACACCGAGGTGGAGGGTATCGAGCGCAACGGTGACGGCCACTTCAAGGCCCGGATCCGGCGCAAGGCGCGCTACGTCGACGAGACGACCTGCACCGGCTGCCAGCAGTGCGAGACGGCCTGCACGGTCGCCGTTCCCGACCAGTTCAACGCCGACCTGATCCCTCGACGCGCCGCCTACATCGCGTTCCCCCAGGCCGTACCGAAGAAGGCCGTCATCGACCGGCGGGGTAGCTCGCCCTGCTCGTTCGCGTGCCCGGCCGGGATCCAGGCCCACGGCTACGTGTCCCTGGCCCGCAGCGGCGAGTTCGAGGAGGCGTTCCAGCTCGTCCTGGAGGCCACGCCACTGGTGGGCACCCTCGGGCGTGCCTGCTATGCCCCGTGCGAGAGCGAGTGCACCCGCGGCGAGCTCGAGGGGACGCTGCCGATCCGCCGGATCAAGCGCTTCGTCGACGACTGGCACAACGAGCACCTCGATGGCCCGGGCGTCACCGTCGCGCCGTCGAACGGCAGGCGGGTGGCGGTCGTCGGCTCCGGCCCGGCCGGCCTGACGGCGGCCTGGCAGCTCGCCCTCCGTGGCTTCGGCGTCAAGATCTTCGAGGCTGCGTCGGAGCCCGGCGGGTTCCTGCGCCTGGCGATCCCGGCCTATCGGCTCCCCGCCGACGTCGTCGCCAGGGACATCAAGAACGTCACCGACATCGGCGTCGAGATCGTCACCGACAGCCGCATCGACGATCTCGAGGCGCTTCAACGCGACGGGTTCGACGCGGTCCTCGTCGCGACCGGCACGCCGCGTTCGACGAACCTCGGCGTCCCGGGCGAGCAAAGCGCCGGGGTCCTCGGCGGCGTCGAGTTCCTGCGTGACGTCCGGCTCGACGCCGCGCCCGATCTCGCGGGCAAGCGGGTCGTCGTCGTTGGCGGGGGCAACGTGGCGATGGATGCCGCGCGCACGGCCCGGCGCCTCGGCGCCGCGAGCGTCACGGTCGCCTACCGTCGGGGCCGCGAGGAGATGCCCGCTCACAAGGCCGAGATCGACGATGCCGAGCGCGAGGGCGTCGAGTTTGCCTACCTCGTGGCTCCGGCCGGCGTGGAGGCCGATGGGTCGGGCAGCCTGCGCGGGCTGCGCTGCACCCGGATGGCGCTCGGGACCCCAGACGAGTCGGGGCGGCGGCGTCCGGAGCCGATCCCCGGCAGCGCGTTCACGATGGGTTGCGACACGCTCATCGCGGCGATCGGGATGGCGCCCGACACAAGCGCCTTCGCCGCCCTGGTGGAGACCGACCGGAAGGGCTCGCTGCGCGCCGACCCGGTCACGCTCCAGACCGGCGTCAGCGGCATCTTCGCGGCCGGCGACGTGGTGACCGGCCCAACCGACATCACCCGGGCCGTCGGCGAGGGTCGCCGGGCAGCCTTCATGATCGACCGATGGCTCACCGGCGGCGCGTTGAGCGGGTTCGACGATCGGCTGCCCGTCGTGAACAAGCAGGACGTCCTCAGCCGCCAGCACGCCTGGACGCCGCGGAGCGCTCGCTCGACCCCCTCGGCGACCGACCCGGCTCCGCGCGACTTCGATGAGATCGAGCCGGCGATGACCGAGGCGGAGGCCCGCGAGGGCGCTGGGCGGTGCATGGATTGCGCCGTCTGCTCGGAGTGCGAGGAGTGCGTGAAGGCGTGCCCGGTCCCCGAGTGCATCGACCTCCACGCTCGCGACCAGGAGCTCGAGGTCGAGGTCGGGGCGGTCGTCCTGGCAACCGGCTTCAACCTGTTCCCGGCTGACCTCAAACCCGAATACGGCTACGGCACATTCAAGAACGTGATCACGGCGATGCAGATGGATCGGCTGCTCGCGCCGACGCGGCCGTTCAACACGATCCTCAGGCCGGGCGACGGCAAGGTGCCGGACCGGATCGCCTACATCCTGTGCACCGGGTCGCGCGACGAGCAGGTCGGCAATCCGCTCTGCTCGCGCTTCTGCTGCATGTACTCGGTCAAACAGAACCAGCTGATCATGGGCTCGCTGCCGCTAGCCGACGTCACCGTCCACTACATGGACATCCGGGCCGCCGGCAAGCGCTACGACGAGTTCTACGAGCAGGCCAAGGGGATGGGCGCCCTGTACGTGAAGGGGCGTGTGGCCAAGATCACCGAGAAGCCCGACGGCGACCTCATCCTTCACTACGAGGACATCGAGAACGGTGGCCGTCTCGCCGAGGCTGAGTACGACCTCGTCGTGCTGGCGGTGGGCGTGGCGCCCAACAGCAGCGCCACGGCGCTCTTCCCGGAGGGCGCGCTCGCGCTCGACGAGTTCAAGTACATCGCCGAGCTGGACGAGGACGTCGATCCCGGCGCCACCAGCATCCCGGGGGTGTACGTGGCCGGATCCGCCTCGGCCGCCCGGGACATCGCCGAATCGATCGTCCACGCCGGCGCGACGGTGTCACAGGTGGCGGCCCACCTCGAGCGATCGCGCATCGAGATGGTGGAGGTGCCGGCATGAGCGGCGTTCGCGAACCGGACGAGACGCCGGTACCGGCGGAGACTCCGGCCGTGGCCGAGACCCCGAGCGGGGAGGAGCCCCGGCGCCGGGTCGGCGTCTACATCTGCCACTGCGGCGGCAACATCTCGGACTACGTCGACGTCGAGCGCGTGGCCGCCGAGGCCCTCGGCGAAGATGCCGTGGTGGTCGCTCGCACCCCGATGTTCGCCTGCTCGGAGGCCGGCCAGGAGGAGATCACCGAGGACATCGAGAAGCTCGGCCTCGACGGCCTGGTCGTGGCCTCGTGCTCGCCCAAGCTCCATACGTACACCTTCCGGGGCGTGGCGGCGCGGGCCGGCCTCAACCCGTACGAGTACACGCAGGTCAACGTCCGGGAGCAGTGCTCCTGGGTCCACTCGGATGACGAGGCAGCGGCGACCGACAAAGCCCTCGGGCTCGTCCGTGCGGGGATCGCCCGGACCCGCCTCACGACGCCGCTCGAGCCGCTCGTCGTCGAGACGACGCCGAAGACGCTGGTCATCGGAGGCGGCGTCGCCGGGTTGCGGGCCGCGATCGGCCTGGCCGACATCGGCCTCCAGGTCGTCCTCGTGGAACGCGAGCTCGCGCTCGGCGGCTGGGTCGGCCGCTTCGCCGAGATGTACCCCCACGGCAAGGACGGCCGCGAACTGGTCGCCACGCTCGTCGAGGCGGTCAAGCGGCGCCCGGTGATCACGGTCCTGACCGGGGCCGAGGTGATCGGCAAGTCCGGCAGCTTCGGCAACTACGAGGTCGACATCCGCGTCGGCGGTCCGGGCGCCGGGTCGATCCAGGTGCTCGTCGGCTCCATCATCGTGGCGACCGGGTTCGACTCCTATCAGCCCGAAACCGGCGAGCTCGGCTACGGGATCGATGGCGTGCTCACGCTGCCGGAGCTCAAGGAGCTGCTCGACGCGTCATCGGGTCCGCTGCGCTACCGCGGGAAGCCCGTCCGCAGCATCGCGTACATCTACTGCGTGGGCAGCCGCCAGCCCGCCGGCGACGGGGCCAATGAGTACTGCTCGCGGTTCTGCTGCACCGCGGCCGTCCACGCGTCGGTCCAGGCCTCGCGTCTCGACGGCTCGGTCCGGCAGTTCCATCTGTACCGCGACATCCGCACGTACGGGAAGTACGAGACCCTCTACACGGAGTCGCGCAAGCTGGGCTCGGTGTACATTCGCTTCCCCGACGACACCCCACCGGCCGTCACCTCGGGTGACGACGGTCGGCTGACGGTTGAGGTCCGCGACCTGCTGACGAACGGCGAGGAGCTCGCGATCCCAGCCGATCTCGTGGTGCTCGTCACCGGCATGGTCCCGCGTGAGAACCCGGAGCTGGTCGGCACCCTCAAGCTCCCGCTCGGGAGCGACGGCTTCTTCAACGAGATCCACCCGAAGCTGCGCCCGGTCGAGACCGTCGTCGACGGGGTCCTGATCGCCGGCGCCTGCCAGGGGCCCAAGAGCTCAACGGAGAGCGTGTCGTCCGGCCTGGCGGCCGTCACCCAGAGCGCGGCACTCCTGCGGAAGGGGTACGCGGAGCTCGACCCGCTCGTCGCGTTCGTCGATACCGACGCCTGTACCGCCTGCGGGGACTGCCTGACGACCTGCCCCTACGACGCGATCACGATGACGTCCGAGGACGCCCGGCAGGTCGCGCTCATCTCCGAGGCCACCTGCAAGGGTTGCGGCGGCTGCGTCCCGGTCTGCCCCGACGATGCGATCGACCTCCGTGGCTACACCGACGCCCAGATCCGGGCCCAGATCGACAGCCTGCTGGAGGTGCAGGTCGCATGAGCGTGACGACGAGGGAAACCCGGGAGATCGTCCGCGAGGAGATGGGCATGCACGGCCCGATCCTCGACGCCCTGAAGGCGGGACCGCTCAGCGTGCCGGAGATCGCCGCCGCGCTCGACCGGCCCACGTACGAGGTCGTCATCTGGGTCATGGGCATGCGGCGCTACGGCTGGCTCAGCGAGGTCAAGGGATCGGCGGATGACGGGTACTTCCGCTATCAGGCGGAGGAGCGAGCATGACCGTCCTGGCCGACCTCGGCCTCTACCCCGTGCTGCAGCGGTACGGCGCGACCGACATGTCCGCCTGCTTCAGCTGCGGCAACTGCACGGCCATCTGTCCGCTGTCCGAGAACGACGCCACCTTCCCCCGACGGATGATCCGCTATGCCCAGGTCGGGATGAAGGACGCCCTGATCTCGAGCAAGGAGCTGTGGGCCTGCTACCACTGCGGCGAGTGCTCGGACAGCTGCCCGACCGAGGCCGACCCGGGCGAGTTCATGGCGGCCGCCCGACGCTACGCCATCGCCAGCTACGACGCGACGCGCCTGGCCCGGACGATGTACCTGCGGCCGGCCGTCGGCATCGGCATCGCCCTGCTGCTGGCGATGTTCTTCGCCGTTGTCATGTATGCCGGCCGGGGCCCGCAGAGCTCCCTGGAGCTCGCCATCTTCGAGTGGATACCGGCCGAGCTCATCCACGACCTCGGCATCGTCGTGATGGTCGCGGTCTTCGCGGCGGGCTTCGTCGGCGTCGCCCGCATGGGGAGGGCCATCGGGCGCCGCGACGAGGTCGGCTGGGGGAGCGTCCTCGGGAGCCGCCAGGCGATCGCCCGATCGAGCCGCGCCCTCGCCTTCTCGCTGGGACGCGAAGCGCTCGGCCAGCAGCGGTACCGCACCGAGTGCCGCATCGAACAGGTGGCGCTGCCGCTCTACCGGCGTCGCTGGTTCCTCCACGCGGTCTCGTTGTGGGGATTCCTCGGGCTTCTCCTGGCCACCGTCCTCGACTACGGGCTGGAGATCGCCGGGATCAAGGCGACCGGCACGCCGGTGCCGATCTGGTATCCCGTCCGTCTGCTCGGCACCGTCGCCGGCATCATGCTGGTCTACGGGACAAGCGTGATGATCCTCGATCGGTTCCGCCGGATCGACGCGTCGGTCGCGCACTCGGCACCAGCCGACTGGACGCTCCTGGCACTGCTCTGGATCACCGGCGTGACCGGGTTCGTGCTCGAGCTCGCCCTCTACCTTCCGGAGGCCCCCGTCTGGGGCTACTGGGTGTTCCTGGTCCACGTGGCGGTCGCGATGGAGCTCGTCCTCCTCGCGCCGTTCACCAAGCTCGCGCACGTGGTCTACCGACCCGTCGCGCTGTTCTTCATCGCGCTCGCCCGGATGCCCGAAGTCGGCGCCGGCCAGCCGGATCGTGCCGGCTAGAAGGAGGTCTTCGATGACGCACACACTCCCGCGCGTGGCCCACGAGCACCATGAGCGGCTCATCAAGCACGTCGACGAGATGCCCGCGGTCGGGGACCTCATCCTGACGGCTCCCGAGGCGGAGCTCAAGCCACGGCTCGAAGGGCTCGGCGAGTTCCTGACGGGGACGCTCCTCCCCCACATGGACGTCGCCGAGCCGACCCTCTACCCGGAGCTGGAGCGGCTGCTCCAGAACCGCCACTCGATGACGCCGATGAAGCGCGAGCATGCCCAGATCCGGCGTCTCGTTGCCGAGTACGTGCGCCTCATGGGCGCGACCCGCGACGCCAAGCACTCGCTCGGCAAGGCGGTCGCGCTGCGTCGCGTGCTCTTCCAGCTCTACGCGTTGCTGAAGATCCACGTGGCCGAGGAGGAGATGTACATCCGGATCATCGACCACGACGCCGCGACCGATGCCGCTGATGTCATGGCGGCGGCGCTCGACCATCACGCGATCACCGCATCCTGAGGGGCAGGCAGGACGGCCGGCGTCCAAGGTGCGTGCCGGGCGGACCTGACCCTGAGCCTCCCTGCCTACGGCAGGAGAGGGTATTCTCCGCAGCCATATGGATGCGTCGAGCAAGGAGCCGATCGCGGCGCTGACCGGAGCGGATGGCCTGGCGTCCGATCATGACCAGGCTGGCGTCCCCGTCCATCGTGGTTGGGCGCCCGTCGCTGGCCGCCACCGCTGGATGGAGCCCTTCGTGCTCGTGCTGCTGGCCGAGGGTCGGGCCCACGGCTACGCAGTCATCAGCGAGCTCGAGGAGATGGGCATCGCCGGCGGTCCGGTCGATGTCGGGCAGGTGTACCGGACGTTGCGCGAGCTCGAGGAGACCGGGCATGTCACGTCGTCATGGTCATCCGAGCCGGTCGGTCCGCAGCGGCGCGATTACGAGCTGACCGAGGCCGGCTATGCCGCGCTCGATGAGTGGGCCGCGGTGATGAAGGAGCGCGAGCGACTGATCGCCGAGTTCGACGCCCGGTACCTCGAAGCCGTGGCGCGTCCGCGGCCTACGCGACGGTAGAGTGTCCGCGGCCACACGAGGTAGAACAGCAGCGGCCTACGCGAAGACGGAGCGGCCGCGATCGGCGCGCCGTCCGAGCTCCCTGACGACGTCAGGTCCGCGGCAGCTGCCACACGACGCCAGGGGCGCGGCAGCTGCTTCGCGACGCAAGGGCCGCGACATCGGGTCAGAGTCGCTGGGCGGCCGCGTGATCGATACCCCGCGCCAGGCGGTCCTTCTCGTCGGTCGAGAGGTTCTCCTCGAGGACGCGAAGGTAGAGCTCCTCCTCGGCCAGATGGACCCGCAGGATCGAGTGCATCCGGTAGAGCACGCGTCGGAGGCCCATCGCCTCGGTCGCCGCGAGGTCGCCGGATGCCAACGTCGTCCGGTAGTCCCCCAGCGTCTCGATGAGCCGGCGCAGCTCCTCGTGCTCACGGCGCATCGGCGCCATGGAGTGGCGGCCCTCCATCAGCCGTTCGAGCCGGTCATAGAGCGTCGTCTCGATCGCTTCCATGTGCGGCACCAGCTGCTCATCGATGAAGTGCCATTCCTCCTCGAGCCCTGCGCGAAGGGCGAACGATGTGCCGGCGTCGGCCATCTCGGCCAGGGCACGGAGCCGCTCGATGTGGCGGATGAGCCGCTCCCGGTGCTCGTGGCTGGTCTCGGTCAGCGAAGACATGGACCCTGCTCCATGGGCCGGCGGGTGCCGGGCGCCTGCCTAGAGTGTGCACCGGCGCCGGAACGCCGGGGAGGGCCGTCGGCACCGATGATCCAGCATCCGGCGGCCTCCTCCGACGCAGCGGATGCTTGATCCAGCGACCGGCTTCCGCGGTGTTCCTGCCATCCGTCCTCCGTTGGGCCATGAGGCGCCCATGCGGCGGGGAGCGGCGCCGGGCGGCGAGCGGGAACCGGCTCGCGCACGTCGTGGGAACCTGCCAGACGGTCCCATGGGTTCACATCTGGCAGGAGCTGGATCGCCGATCCGAGCCGCGTGATCCGTGGCGGGTCACGTGGCAGGAATCGGGACCCAGCGCCCAGCTCGACCGGCTTGGGATGGAGCGCAGGTGGGTGATCGGCAGCCGGATTCGGCTCAGCCACGCGGGCGCGCTGCCATCTCGGGCGAGCGCGGAGGGACCTCCGCCGAGTGTCCGGTGAGGGCCGCCACGGTCGCGACGATCGCGATCCCGGCCAGCCAGCCGGCGAGGACATCGCTCGGGTAGTGGACGCCGAGCGCGATGCGCGACAGTCCGACGAGGAAGACGAGCACGACCAGCGCAGCGACGACCGCCCGCCGCAGGCCGAGTGGCAGGCGGCTCCGCCAGACGACGAGGACGACGAGACCGTACGTGACCGCACTGAGCAGCGAGTGACCCGACGGGAAGCTGTAGCCGACCGCGGGCGCCAGCGGGTCGCCCGGCGGCCGCGGACGCGACACGAGGTCCTTGATCTGATCGGTCGCGACGGTCGCGCCGATGAGGGCGACCGCGACGACCACGGCCACCCGGTACTGTCGCAGAAGGAGCAGCACGAGCACCAAACCGACACCGATGGGCACAAGGACGACGCCGCCGGCCTGGGTCAGCACCTGCCAGGCCTCGGTCGGGATCGACAGCCCTTCGACGAGGGAGATGACCGGAGCGTCGAACGCGAACGAGCCTTGCCCGTTGAGTACGACGGCAAGCAGCAGGAAGCCAGCGGCGCAGACGATCGCCACCAGGAACCAGGAGTCGATTCGGCGTGTCGTCCGGGTGGACACCGAGCGATGGTAGCGGGGCCACCTGACACTGCGTCGTGCCGGGTGACGCCCCATGTCGGTGACGGCGCGTCGCGGCGGGTGACGCCCATGGGCTGGAACCCAGGCGCGTCGGTCGGGTGGCGCCCTCGACCACCGGCGTCGTGCGCGATCCGCGGGACCGCGGCGATTCACAGCGCCGCGCCAACCCTCGCGAACCGTGGCGCAGCCGGCACCCGCCCCCAGGCCCAGACCTACAGCGTGGGCTCGGCCCCGACCTACAGCCTGCGCTCGGCCCCGACCTACAGCGTGCGCTCGGCCCCGACCTACAGCCTGCGCTCGGCCCTGACCACGCCCTCGGCGTCGCCGGGCCGGATCGAGAAACCGAGTCGGCCGGCGGTCGTGAGCATCGCCGCGTTGTCTGCCAGGACGTCCGCCCCGAGCACCTCGAGCTTCTCGGACCGCGCCACCTCGACCAACCGTCGCAGCAGCTCGCTGCCGATGCCCTGTCCCTGGAACTTGTCCGTGACGAGCACCGCGAACTCGGCGGAGCGGGCCACGAAGGTTCGGCTCAGCCGACCGATGCCGACGATCTCCGACCGCCCGTCGGCGCCCTCGCGCTCCGCCACCAGGGCCAGCTCCCGGTCGTAGTCGGTGAAGCAGATGCGGATGAGGCGCTCGTGCGCCGTCCGTTCGTCGAAGCCGAGATCCCGCAGGTACCGACGGTAGACCGTCGCCGGCGAGAGCGAGCGATGGAAGTCCACGACCAGCGGCTCGTCCTCTGGTCGGATCGGCCGGATGCGGATAAGGGCGCCGTCGGGTGCCGTCCAGGTGCCCTCGTAGCGGCGCGGGTAGGGTCGGATCGCCAGGCGGGGCAGCCCCTCCGCCGTGACGGCCGGCCCGTGCAGCACGACCCTGGCGTCAAGCGCGATGAGACGCTCCGGCGAGGCCAGCAGCGGATTGATGTCGAGCTCGGCGATCCAGCGCTGCTCGACGACGAGCTGGCTGAAGCGGACGAGCAGCTGCTCGAGGGCTTGGATGTCGACGCCGCGCCGTCCGCGGATGCCCTTGAGGGCGGTGAGGATCTTCGTGCCCTCCATCATCCGGCGGGCGAGGGTCGTCGTGAGCGGCGGAAGCCCGAGGGCGCGGTCCTTGAACAGCTCGACCAGCTGGCCGCCCATCCCGAACAGGAGGACGGGTCCGAACTGGGGGTCGATGCTGCTGCCCAGGATGAGCTCGTAGCCCGTCCAGTTGACCATCGGCTGGACGGTGACGCCCTCGAAGTGCTCGAGCCCGCGGTGGTCCGCCACCGAATCGCGGATCGTCCCGAAGGCCGTCCGGACCGCGTCCGGGTCCTTGAGGTTCAGCTGCACGCCGCCGACATCGGTCTTGTGGGTGATCGTCAGAGAGTGGAGCTTCACGACCACCGGGAACCCGATCAGCTCCGCGGCGGCGACCGCCTCGTCCTCGGTCCCGGCCACGATCGTCTCCGTGATCGGGATGCCGTAGGCGGCGAGCAGCTCCTTCGATTCGAACTCGGTCAGGAGCGTTCGCCCCTCGGCTCGGATGGCCTCGATGAGGGCGGCCGCTCGCACCCGGTCGACCGGTAGCTCCTCGTCACTCGGGAGGGTCGGCGTCTCGTACAGCTGCACGAGATTCGCCTGGAGCCGCCACGTGTTGTTGAAGGTCCGAACGGCCGTGTCGGGGTAGGGGAACGTCGGGATGCCGGCCTCGCGGAGAAGCGTGGCGCCCTCCTCGACGTCGGTGGCGCCCATCCATGACGCGAGGACCGGCTTGCCCTCGATGTGGGCGAGACCGGCGAGCGCTCGCGCCGTCCCGGTCGAGTCGGTCATCGCCTGAGGCGTGAGGATGACGAGCAGCCCGTCGGCGTTCACGTCCCCGGCGGCGATCCTGAGGGCGGCGGCATAGCGGTCGGCCCCGGCGTCGCCCAGGATGTCGATCGGGTTGTTGTGGCTCCAGGGCCCCGGCAGGATGGCGTCCAGTTGCGCGACGGTGTCGGGGCTGAGCTCGGTCAGCTCGCCGCCTCCGCCGATGAGCGCGTCGGTCGCGAGCACCCCGGGTCCGCCGGCGTTGGTGACGATCGACAACCGCCGGCCGGACGGGCGCGGCTGCTTGGCGAGCACCTCTGCCACGTAGAACAGGTCCTCGATCGCCTCCACGCGGAGCACGCCGACGCGGGCGAACGCGGCTGCCAGGACCTCGTCGCTCCCAGTCAGGGAGCCGGTGTGCGATGCGGCGGCCTTGGCGGCCTCCTCGGAGCGACCCGGCTTGATCACGATGATCGGCTTGGTCAGGGCGACCTCCCGGGCCGCGGAGAGGAAGGCGCGCGCGTCCCCGATCGTCTCCATGTAGACAACGATGCTGGTCGTGTTCGGATCGTTGCCGAGGTAGGTGATGACGTCGCCCCAGCCGATGTCGAGCATCGATCCGAGCGACACCACCGCGGAGAAGCCGACGCTCTCGCCGCGACTCCAGTCGAGCACCGCCGTGAGGAGCGCCCCCGATTGGCTCACGAAGCCGACATTGCCGGGCTTGGCGATGCCCTGGGCGAAGGTGGCGTTGAAACCGCTGACCGGGTTCATGACGCCCAGGCAGTTGGGCCCCACGATCCGCATCCCGCTCGAGCGCGCTCGCTCGAGGATCCGGCGCTCGAGCTCGACGCCTTCGGGTCCGATCTCCTTGAAGCCGGCCGAGATGACGATCGCGGACCGGATGCCGAGCTCGGCACACTCGTCGATCACCGCCGGAACGGTCGTCGCCGGCGTCACGACGACGGCGAGGTCGACCGGGTCGGGCAGCGCCGCCAGGCTCGGGTAGGCCTTGACCCCGAGGATGCTGGCGCGCTTGGGGTTGATCGGGAAGACGGTGCCACCGAACGG
>Ga0210334_10918100_pt1 | contig 28363 bp, 19 predicted proteins | sample S306metaT_FD_164440 | JGI IMG/M metagenome (GOLD analysis project Ga0210334, IMG submission 164440) | Metatranscriptome of estuarine sediment microbial communities from the Columbia River estuary, Oregon, United States - S.306 (Metagenome... | ecosystem: Environmental > Aquatic > Marine >... | reverse complement strand
CCCCAGCTCCACGGCACTCGTGTCCGGATCCGACACCACCGAAGGCGTCGCCCCATTGTCCCAGACGCTGCAGCAGGCACCGGTGCCGCCGCCGCTTACGGTGACGGTGGCGCCAGCCGAGGGCAATTCGAGATTGCCGCTGTCATCGACGGCCCGGCTTCTGATCGTGGCCGATACCCCGGTGCCCGATACTGTCCATGCAAAGGTCCAGTTTTCCCGGCCGTTCGCACGCCGCCAGGTGGCGCCGCCGTCCACCGACACTTCGACGCCGCCTACCACGCCACCGCCCGTGTCGGAGGCGGTGCCGCTGATGGTCACAACGCTGTTGGCCGCCACCGTGCCGCCGGCAACCGGCGAGGAGATGGCAGAGACAGGGGCCGACGTGTCGGTAGATGCCGTGGCGGGAACCAGTCCGGGCTGCAGGGTTGCCGGCTGGACGCTCATATCGGAGAAGAGGTTTACCGTCGCCTGCTGCATCCGTACATCTGTGAGTGTTCCCGATCGGTCGTGCTCGGCGTCAAGACCCCAGGACCATTGGACCGTCCCAGCGCCAAACACCAGGGCGCCGCTGGCATGGCGATAAAGGGTCAGATTGTGGGTCGCGGTGCCGGGAGCATAGGTTGAGCCGAAATCCTGGAGTACCGGCGCATTCGGCACGACGGTGGTCGAGAGCTGGATTAGGCCCGCGGGGCGAAATCCGTTGTCCAGATCCGAGTCCCACTCGTAGCCGAGGGTGCCATTGGGAAGCGTGGCAGTCTGGCCGGGAGCAAGCGATGCCACGCTGGTGTTGCGCCAGAACCGCATCTTGCCGTCCGCCGCCGGCACGGTGATGGATGTGGTCGCGCCGTCGTTGACCATGAAGATGGTGCCGGTGAGGGCGTTCTCCGGCCGCCCGCCGTCGGAAGGAGGGCTGAAGCGGGGATCGCGCCATGTCCCCGTCCAGGTCGGGTCGGGATCTATCTTCGCGTTGTCGCGGGTTTCCTTGTAAGAAACGAGCGTACGGTAGGGCGTGCCGGAGCCGTCAATGCTGGTTTCCCAGCGTGTCTTCCAGAACACCTCGTTTCCGCTGAGGAAAGCGAGATGCACCCCGGCATCCCGTGCGGCCTCGACGTTGGCGCGCTGCGCTCCGGACCAATACTCGTCGTGTCCAACCGAAAGGAAGACACGGTGATTCAGGATCTGCGAACCGCGGCGGTCCGAATCCACCCCGGTGAAATAGCTGACGTTGTAGCCGTTCGCCTCGAGCCAGCGGACCATGGGGTACTCGGCGTTGAACACCCAGTCCTGTCCGCCGTCGACTTCCCGGGTGTTGAACGGCCTGTTGTAGCTGACTTTGTACGCGCGGCCCGCCGGAGACCCCGTGTACAGGCTGTTGCCGCCGTAGCTGTTGTACGCCTGCCAGGTGGTATCCGCGGTCTGGAACAGGATGTCGGCCGTGCTCGAGTCGTCCCGGACGATGAACACGATGTGGCTGGCTCCTCCCGTGTCCAGGCGCGTCGCCTTGGCGAAGTAGATCCCCGACGTGGCACTGGCGGGCACGGACCAGGAGGCGGAAACATCCCAGTTGCCGCAATCGATGAGCCCGGTGGAGGCGTCGTTCAGGCACGCCGGTTGTGATTGCGCCGCAATCGGTGAAATCGTGGCCACCCTGCGCGCCCCCGTTCCACCGTAATACCCCATCCGATAAATATCGAGTCGGTAAGCCGCGGCCGCGTCAATCTTGAAGGAGACGGTTTCCCCGCGATTGACACTGATATCCGTCGCAAACCCCTGGATGCTCGGATCGCCGGCCCCGGCGATGTCCCACTCTGCGGCAGGATTCCCCGGCAGGCAGTTCTCCGAAACGATCGGATTTCCACCCGGGCAAGAGGATTGGGCTTGGGCAACGCTGATGCTACCGCTGAAAGCGATAAACGCTGTCAGGGTCGCAAAAAGCACCCGGCACGACCTAGCGATAGGCGCACGCATCGTCTTCCCCTTTTTGTCAGGTTCGTTTAGAGGAAAACGACTAGGTACGTTCGCAACGGATGAGTGCTCCGCCGCGATCTACATGCCGTTGATTTTCTCTTGGAAAGGACTGCGGTTGCCGAAACAGCTCGGCCCAAAACGGGCAGGGAATTTGTACGACGACAGAATGGGCCGTACTCCTCGGGACCTTTGCTGCTGCAACGCCGTTGACCGGACGGGCCGACCAAAAGCTCATTGTTTTTATTCATGTTGTCACCTCAAGCGCGCTCAAGATTTTCGTGTATCCGGGGTTTTTCTTAGCTTGCCACCCCTGGGCACCTCAGCATTACACCGGGTGCGAACCTGCTTTTTTGTGAAGTTTACGATAGTCCCAATCCTGACGAGAGTCAACGAACATTTGTGTTAGGAGCAAGGTCCTATTATCCCTTTATGAAACGTGGACATATCACTCCACCTTGGCGAAGCGAAACGTGAGGTTTGCATGTGAATTGGCGATTCACGGGGTCGGGCATATAGGAAATAGAAGCCAAGTCAAAGAGTCAAGAATTGTTTCGCCAGTGGGACGCATAAGGGTCAGCAACTACCGTCACGCAACGCCGGGAATCATTGAAGAGCCGAGGAAGGGTGTCCCCATTGTCCCGACTACCGCGGGATATAATGCTGAGAATTAGATTAATAACCTGCGACCTGGGGCCCTGACAGCGATGAAAATCTCAGTGGTTGGAGGAGGCCGCATGGGTCTCCCCCTTGCATGCATGTTCGGCAAGCATGGCGCGTCCGTGACCGTGTGCGACGTCAACCCGGGGCTGGTCCGGTCCATCGAGGATGGGGAGTGCCCCTACGAGGAGCCCGGGCTGCGCGAACTCATGGCTGAGCTTCACGCGGCAGGCCGTCTCGGCGCGACCACTGACACGGCTAAGGCCGCGGCCGAGTCGGACGTGATCGTCATCATTGTCCCTGCTCACCTGACACCCGATCGCGACATCGATTTCAGCATCCTCCAGGCGGCGTCGGCGGAGGTCGGCAAGGGCCTCCGCCCTGGGTCCCTGGTCGTCTACGAAACCACGGTCAGCGTCGGCGGGACCCGGCGCAGCTTGATACCGGTGCTGGAACAGCACAGTGGCATGAAAGCCGGCAGGGACTTCCACGTGGCCTACAGTCCCGAACGGGTGAAGGCGAACCTGGTTCTGAAGCGACTCGGAACCACCCCCAAAGTAGTCGGTGGGCTGGACGAAGCGTCGCGCAAAATGGCTGTTGAGGTCTACGGCAGGTACCTGGGCGCGCCCATCGATGACGTGGGCACCATAGAGGCCGCCGAGATGACCAAACTGCTGGGGATGCTCTACCGGGACGTGAACATCGCGCTGGCCAATGAACTCGCCGGCTTCTGCGAAATGGCAGGAGTGGATTTCGACCGGGTCCGCGCCGCAGCCAACACCGATGGCGAGGCCAACCTCCTTGTTCCCGGCCTCGGGGTCGGTGGCCATTGCACGCCGGTCTATCCGTATTTTCTCACGCGGGAATCGCGCCGCCTGGGCATGACCCAGCGCATTTCGGAGGCAGCGAGGGAGATCAACGATCTGCAGCCCGCCAGACAACTGGATCGCGTCGCCGCCCACTGGCAACCATTGAGCGGGAAAAAGGTGCACATCCAGGGCCTGGGATTCCGGCCCGGCGTCAAGGTGGACACCTTCAGCCCCGCCTACGCGTTGCGTAGCCATCTTCTGGAGCGGGGCGCCATCGTCACGATAGAAGATCCCTACTATACGGAACAGGAAGTCGCAGGCGCGGGATTCACGCCCGCCATGGCCATGGGCGCGAGCCTGGTGGTTCTCAACACGGCTCACCCGGAGTTTGCCCAACCGGATTTTCGAGCTTGGCGCCAATCGGGTGTCGAGGTCGTGCTGGACGGGCGAAATCTGTGGAACCAGGCGGAGGCCGAAGCGGCTGGAATCCTTTACTTTGGAATAGGCCGCTCTTCGCGGACCGAGCGTCGCTGACGCTTTTCGCTCCCGTTTTAAGGAGTTATATCGGCAGCGATCTGCAGACAAACAAGCCGCCTAGAAGCTCTCTCTTGACTCCATTACCTCATACCACTATTCGGTATGTGACGGTTCCGTTTTTGAGCGACGCGTACGCCAATTTTGCACGCTCGGCCTGAGGGCCAAGAATTTTCCACGTTCCGTTTTCTCTAGTAAGGGTCATCTCGCGTCTGGCCCGCCACCAGCCGTCAACTTCTCGTGGCAACGCAATCCAGACGCCACACTCCGCCCGCAACTTGGCAAGATACTCCAGCAGTTCGTCATACAGCTTACTCGACCACCCTTCGCTTACGTAGTCCGGGTGGATGATGAAGCTGATCAGGCCATGTCGCTCCCGTATCATCTCGATCTGCCGAACCCAGGTAGCCAGCGAACGTTGCCCCAGGATATTGAAAAGTGAATAGTCCTGAATCGTGGTCAGCGGCAACTCGAGAATATCGCCGATGAAATAGGGCATGACGGTACAGCATCCACCACGCTGCGGATCCAAGTGCCCCACATTAGGTACGGACATATCGTATGAGAATTCCAGGGCGTACAGCCATTCGAGGTTGCGATACATGACTGGGGACCGAAATCCGAGTGACTTCCACTGCTCCGCATAGGCATTGATTTTCCCTGCGCGTTCAAAGAACACGGCCTCCGAGCTAAACAGGTGACCGTCGTGATTCAGTCCGTGGATACAAACCTCGCAACCGCCATCCCGAATCCCCTGGAGAAATGTATCCGGTACTTCATATCGCTCCTCCGGGACAACCTCAAAGGCGGAATTAATGCCGTAGCGCTTCTCCATTTGCATCATCGTGCCGCAAAAGTCGCGGCCAGCCTGGGTCTCCACGTCATGCGTCATGATGCAACAACTCGCATGACCATCCGGCCAGAACCAAATAAATGGAAGCTCTCTGCCATCCGTCGAGCTAAGGAGCAGTCGCCAGGTTCCTTCCATCAGCTTTTCTACTGATAAGTCCACCGGCCACGCAGGAAAAGCTCTCGCGTCCCAGCCGCGAAGCGCCATTCGCTGAAGATATTTCCGAAACGAAACCGGGAACAACGGTCTCAACATGTAATAGCTGCGCCTGACTGCCGCCTTGAGACCAGACTGATGCGCGTCCTGAATCCGGTTATCGATGTATTTCTCGTGGCGAAGCCACTCGATTGCGTGATCAATATCCCGCAGCGTAAGCGGGACTTCACCGTCACCGTTTGCCCTACGATCAGCCAGCGCCATGAACTTCCCAGCATCGGACGGCGAGGCAATGGTCGAGGGGTCAGACACAGCCCCAGCGTTGGTACCCGCCCGGATTCGCTCCAAGGATGGCGCCAGGACTGACTCCGGGCAACGCGTATGTTCCAGGAAATTATTCAGCATTTTCGAAAACGCTCGCGAATATACCCCGCTGGCTGTTCGAGCGTTCGGGTGGAAAAGGTCTGCGGCCCGCTCAAAACTTCAGACCCTTCTTGAAAAACGCCTTGATATCCGCCCTGCTCGGGTAACTGTAATTGCGCCATTCACCGGGAGGTTGCGGTGTTGATTTAACTTCACGCAAATCAGTTTCCTCGAGATACCGCGCCATCATTCGGCCTCCTGCGTCCGACGTTTTTTGATTCAGGGTATGCACGGTATCCTCAGGCTCGATCGGGACCTCGATCTGCTTGATGATGTCGCCCGTATCAAATCCCTTGGCGATCTTGTGAAGTGTCGCGCCAACGCGCTGTTCCCCATTCAGGAGCGCATAGAAGCTGGGGGCCATACCCCTGTAATGCGGCAAATAGGACTTGTGAAGATTCCATGTCCCAAAACGAGCCGTACCCCACACCCGTTCCCCTACATAGTGGCTGAAGTTTGTGGATATGATCAGGTCCGGCGCCCAGGATCGCAATCGGCCCAGGCTCGCGTCGTCGTTTATGTTGCTGCTGTAGAAGACTTCCACATTATGCGCGTTGGCAAGCTGCGAAGGTGTGATTACTCGTTTCGCTCTTGCAAGCTTGCGTATCACCTTCATCCTGAACATCTCCGCGGCGTACCGGAATCCGGAGCGCTTAAGTACAAATATCATGGCCTCAAGCCAGGATTTCTTGTAGATGACCGAGGTGGAGATCACGGATCCTACCACCCACTCGGGATGCCGCTCGAAGACATACCGCTGCATGCTCCCGGCGAACTCATCGTCCACAGCAAGAAATACGAGTCTCATTTCGCCGATTGACCGATAGCGCCCGTGTTCTTGTCGAATACCTTGGCGTAAGCGCGGTACAACGCATCCTTGGAGTGCTCCCAGGTTAGAAATTGCGCGACGCGCTCCTTCCCTATGCTGCCCATGGTCGCGCGTAACTCCGTGTTATCCAGCAGGTAGTTTATCTTTTCTGCGAAATCTTCCTCGTCGTTTGGCACAGCGTAAAGCGCAGCACCGTTCGCCGATTGCCGCACCTCCTCAAGATCGAACGCCACGAACGGCCGCCCGAGACTCATATACTCGATGGCCTTAACGAGGGAGCATTTGTCACTGAGCTGGGTCTTCGGGTCTGGGCACAGGCACACCTCGGCGGAGGAGATTCCCTCCATGACTTGCTCATAATTGACGTGGCCAGTGAATGTCACAATGCCCTCAAGACCTAATTCCCTGGACTTCTGCTTCATCTCGTCGAGGACTGTGCCGCTACCCATGACGCGCACATGGAAGTCTCTGCTCTCTCGCAACTTGGTCAAATGCAATATCGCCCGCAATAGTCCGTCGATCCCCTCCTGCGGTCCCATCATACCCACATAGGACAGCAGATACCGCTTCCCATTCTTCAACGCCAAATTCGGCGCCGCATCGCGAATGTTTTGTAATGAGGGGCCATTGCGGACAACGAATACGTCCTCGGGCCTTCTCCGCCCTCGTGCAAGCGCGATCTTCCGGCAGGATTCGTTGACGACCATGACAATGTCGGAAAAGGAGTATGTGATCCTCTCGAAAAAAAGAAGCGCTGCAACTACGGAATTCCGACTGCCCACCTTCTTTTGGACTTGATAGATCTCCGGACACAGATCGTGCTGGTCGAAGATCACCTTTTTCCCAATCAGTTTGAATGGCAATGCGGGCAGGATTAGCAGGTCCGGAGGATTGCAGATTTGGATCACATCGAATCCTTCCCGGATCGCGACGACCATCATCAGCCAAAAGGACATGGCCAGCGCTACGCCGTATTCGAGGATGTAGGAGACGAAACCGCCATCGGACTGGAATCCGGGGTACCTGTAGATGGCGACGCCATCAACCACGTCCCGGGACTTGGTGTCATTTCCCACCCCCCTGGGAGATATGACCGACACCTTGTATCCCGCCTCGCGCAAGGCGCCGCATTCCCGCCATACGCGGCGGTCGAACGGCACGGACAGGTTCTCAACGACAATTAGGACTCTGCGCCCGCTGTCGATCTGGCCAGTTTTGGCTGCAATCATGCGCAGGCCTCTGAATGGAGGAAAGAATTTGGGCCCGGACCGGCATTGCGCGGTCTCGCCACAGCGGTTGCCATGCAATTCGCCCCATCGGTCATGATATTGAAACCGGTTGTGCGCTTTGTTGCCTGGAGACGCTCCCCGCAATGCCGTGCGCCGCCAACTTTGTGAAGCTTGGATAGTTCAGCGCACAGGAGCGCCAATAATTGTTCACCGTCCTTCCATCAGTGGCCAGTCCCCCGGTCCCGCGAACGTAATCGATAATATTCCAGAACATGCGGTCATATCCCGGATCCCTTGCGCCGCCGAAGACGATTGGATGCCAAACCACCGAGACACACCCTCTCTTGTACCGAAGATCTTCTAACGTCGCCTCAATCGCCCCCCATGCACGTTTTCCCTTCAGTCCCATGTAACTGCGCAGGGTCACATCCATCAGAAAGAGACTTATCTGCAGTACATTGTAGGGCCGGTCCTCCCTCAGGCAGTATGGGAAGTAGGGAAATGAAAATCCGGCGCGGGGGCCGATGCGGTCCGGATAGCCTATAGACATGTCGTAACTTATTCCTGCCTTCTCTTGGGCAGTAAACAAATTGTCGTAGTCAAAGGACAGAAAGTGCTGCCGGGAACCGAACGGCCTCGCAAGGCGCGCGGTCAGCAACGCGACCTCTTCACTGTACCACGCGATGTTTTCGGTGGACCTGTAACTGCCATGCAGGCAGAGGTCGAATCCCGCGTCTGGGATCGCTCGCAGGTAGTCCCGGACACGGTCGTCCTCGATCCGGTAGTTGACGTCGTTGGGATGCCGATGGCCCACAGCCACCTGAAATGACGCGCTGACTCCCAGATCCCGCTCGCGTTGGATGATTTCCGGAATGCAGCCGTAAGGATCACGCCCCCGCAAGAGAGAGCGCGCCAAGCCTACCGCTGCCTGAATGGCATCGCCCGGATCGCGCTGACGCACCAAGTGACGGAGCAGCGTCTTCAGACCCTGCACAACCGTATCGAAGAGGCCGCTTGGAATGAAGTCTATGTCGTGAGAGAGAACCACCGCATAGGTTGTCCGCCCAGGCCACTCCAACGGTGCCCATCGCGGCCATCCGAGCCGATCGCAAAGGGTGTCGAGGCCATTCATCAGCCGATGAAGGTACAGATCGACAATATTCTGGGGCACGCCCAGCCGCGAGAAGGCGCTATTCGCGTACAATCTTCGGCTCTGCGCATTAGCCACCCCCGTGCGCTCGGGCCATGATGACAGGAAGAAGAATGCGTTGGCGACGATATCGAACGGGATGTGCGATGGTGGCTCAAAGGCAGGCACCGTTTCCGGAAACATGGCCGCCAATCCCTCTACCTCCCCGCTGGCAGTGATCTCGTCACTCGCATCGAGAAATCCCCATGCTTCGGGTCGGTGACCGATACCCAGGCATTGCCCGACCGGCCATGACGGCTCCCCGCTGGGCCCATAAAGGACCCACGGGCCGTTAGAGGGTGGCGCATCAGCATAGGTGACCGGAACTCCTGCGGCCATAAAAAGGGTTTCAAACACATAACGGACCTTCGGAAGCAATGCCTCGGCGCAGCGAACAACGATGGGAAGTGGATCGCTCATTTAGGGCCCTGCGTAGCGGCAAGACGAGAGCCGGCTCTGCCCCTTATTGAGGCGGGATTGCTCGGCATCTCGGGAATTCTTGGCTCCGATGTTTGTCGTCTCGGCGGATAGTCGATTGCAATGATATAGAACATCGTCCAGATCAAATGTACTGCCTTGAATCCAGCCTCTGTAAAATTAAAGGCGAGAATCGCAAAAAGGAATGCGAGCCGGAGGCACGCAACGTCAAAATTCCCCCTGAGCTGACGGGTAATCTTTCGGAAGGTAGAGACGAGCATTCCCAGCAGCAGAACGGCTCCGATCGTTCCGAGGTTCAGGTAAGTCTCGACGTATCCGTTGTGTGCCTGGTTTGGATGCCACCACCACTTTTCCCACAGGACCTCCAGGCGCGGTCCAAGCCAGAAGCTCTCGAATCCCATGCCAAGCAGGGGATTGACTTGCAGGGCAAGGGCATCTGCCCATACGAGCGTCCGGTCGGTAAGGGTCGGGTCGCGTCCAAGTGCTCCAATGACCCGCCCATACACCCCGAAGGTGAGTTCTGCCGCACCTCCAACGGCAAGGGCCACAATGACGAAAATCCCGACTGACCTCCGGCCCACGATCCCCGAGTGGAGCAGCAACATAGTACCCGCGCCCAGGGTGAAGGCCACAATCGCGGTAGCGCTGTCCGCCGTCTTAAGCAGCCACGCGATCATGCCGACGAACCCCACACTCAATACCACTTCAACCCGCCTGGCGGCCTTGTTCTCGATTCGGGTTCGCGTCAGCAAACTCCAAAGAAAAAACAGACCAAACACCCAGCAAAGGTAGCCCAGATCATTCTTGGTAAGGGCGACGCCGCTATTAATGGGTGCACCGGTGTAGGGATCAAAACCCCGCCCATACTCTGGAAAGTACTTGATGAACAGCACTGAAAAAGGGAACAGAAGATACGCGCACCGCTTCATTACGGTCCGAAATGCATTGATCGGATCCGGATCGGTCAGGATGATCAGGGCCATGATCGGATGCCCGACGGTCTTGATCCAGCGCTTAAGCGCGATAAAGGGAAAGTCTGACCACAGAATGGCAAGGAAACTGTAGATGAAAAATGCCACCAGCCAGCCGTTGTTCCGCACTATTGCGGCGACCGAGACTGGCCGGCGGGCCAGAACCGCCGCTCCCGCGAGAATGAGGATGCTGAAATAGATGGCATCTATCGGACTGCCTTCCATATAGGAATCAATGCTGTAATGACCAGTGCCCATCCACTGGGAGACGAAGCGGGAACCGGTGATTGCCAGCCAGAGGACAGGCAGCCAGAGAGCGCCACTGACCTTGCTTTTCCCCATTGCTTCGCGGAGGAAAAGAAAAGAGACGAAGGCGACAGTCATCAGCGCCGCGAGGGAAGGAGGCATTGGTTCGAAATTTCCCTATCCGGCACGGATGCCGCGGTCGCGGCCGCCGGGAGGCTGCGTGGGATGGTTGGAGCCTTCGGTGGCACCTTGCTCCCGCGGGAGATTGGAACGATCACCGCGCACTGAATGCTAACGACCATTTCAAGCTAAACCGTTAAGCTCGTCGGCAAGGCAATGGGGGCCACCCCTAGGCCGGATTCAGTCGCTAATTCTCGCCGTAGCCCCATTGCCAGCAGCCGCGCGCGTCTCTGACTCCTCCCGTGCGACGCCCAGTAATCTGCGATACACGGCCACGGTGATCTCACCAACCTTACTCCACGAGTGGCGCTCACTGGCATGGTTCCGTATCTCTGATCGCCTCGACGACAGGTTTCGATACATCTCGCCGGAAAAATAGGACTTCACAGTTCGTGCGAGATCACCCGGATCCCGCGGCCTGCAAACGAGGCCGGTCTTCCCCTCAATGATGTCCTCCCGCAGGGAGCCAACGTCGGTGGCGATTACCGGCAGTCCGAAACCATAGGCCAGAAAGGGGACACCGCTCTGGAAGATTTCGGTATAGGGAATGACCAGCACATCAGCAGACTTGAAATACAACTCAATGTCCTCGTCGGGGATGTGCTCTATCCGGGTGATCACGCGCTCCCGAGCTTCCGCACTGGACAACGTCCCCTCAACCTCCTGCCAGTAGCCCTCGCTCCCTCGCTTGACTTTCCCGGCGATGATTAGGCGAAACCGGGGGTCGCTACTTACCACTTCAGGAAGCGCCTCCACCAGGTATTTCAGCCCTTTGTACGGCGCAATCTGACCAAAAAAAAGCGCCGCGTGGTCTTCATCGCCTACCCCCAACTTGCGCCTGGCGTCGGCGGGCGAAAGGTCGGTTGTCGGAGCGGTATTGTTAATACCAAAAGGGATAACGGTAACTTTGGCCGCGGGGATCCCGAAATCGGCCTCCATTTCGTGCCTCATCTTCTCCGTGTGCACGAAGATATGATCTGCAAGGTGGTACTGTATCCTCAACGAGAGCCGATTGGCTGCACTGTCATGGCCATCACGTTTGCCGGCGTTAACGTTGTGGGCCGTGAATGCGACCTTTCGGCCTAGCGCTCTGTAGTAGAGCATAAGCAGGGTTCGGTCAAATAGCTCAAACTTGTTGTTCCAAAGAATATGGAAGATACGAGGCTTTGCAAACACCGCGTATTTCAGGAGACGAACATAATAGGTCAATAGCCTGGCCGCCTTCCTCCGGAACGGGGCATCTTCCCGTTGATCACCCCGCAAATTGAGGAATTTCACCATAGGGTTGTCGTGCAATTCGGGGCCGTCCACCCTGTCGCTTCCGACGAAATCCACGAAAACCCCCTGGTCCACGAGCGACGACGTCAGGCCAAGGGCATAAGAACGGTCGTCTCCGCCGGTCAACAGCCCCACCTGAATCGCCGGAACCGGAACCGCCCGGCCAGTTGTATCCCGGCCGCCATTGGGCGCGGAGTTCACTTTGGATGGCTGCTTACAGCCTGACATTACGTTTCTTCTTCCGCACAGGACGTACGCTCGCGAATCCTACCCATTACCGCGTCCAGGACTGAATCGAGGCGGATTGCCGTGGTGGCCCGCTTGTCATCGCCGCGTTTGTAGAAGAATTGCCCGAGAAGGGGCGATACGATCTTCGTCTGCAGACCGTAATCGAATATCTCCCAGGGGCTGGTGCAGCTGAATAGGGTAACGCATGGTGTCCCAGTTCCAAGGGCAAGATGCATGGGCAGGCTGTCGCCGCTCACGAGACACCGATGGTTCCTGACATCACCAAGGTGTTCGAGTAATGAGGAGCGCTGAGGAAGCACGTTAACCGTGAGACCCTTTGCCTCCAGTTGCAGGCGCAGTTGGTCATAATGAGCCCAGTTTTTCATCGGCCACACCACGCCAGCCTTGGGGGCGATCGCAACATCCCCGCACAATTCCGTAGTTAGGGGTTCAGGCAAATGGTAGGTTTCGCCCTCAAAACGGTATCCCATCCCTTCGAAGATCAAGTCCTGATAACTGCGCCGATTGAGGTACTTTAGCTCATCTGCCTTGTCCTTTCCGTGCCGGCTTATCAGGCTCAGATCAAACCACTGTCTTGCGCTATCCGTATACTGTATACGGTCCTGGACTCCCAGATAGGCGCCAAAGAGGTGATGGTGGCGAACACCCTTGGCAAATGCCGCCACTTCCGCCTCATCTTCCAGATTGATCAGCAAATCATAGTCGGCCTCCAAAGCAAGCGATCTGTGCTCCCATGCCAGACAGCGAAGATTTTCGGCTGCACCTTCGAGCAAAGCCAAGTTGGATCGCGCGGTAACCCAGGTGATGTCTCCCGGCAGGCGATGCAGCAGGGGCGTGGTTCGAACTACGTCGCCGGTGGCGTTGAGCTTGAGGATGAGTGTCTTCATGGAGTGACGTGCCTTTGCGGTAACCTCGTGCTTGTTTCTCCAGCCCGGAGCAATGTTCGCTCGACTGCCTCCAGGCTGAGAATAGCATTGATTTCCCTCATGTAATTGCCTTTCCCCTTCACATGATCCGACGAAATCTTTGGCAGGAAGTGCGAATCCCAATACGGCATGCGCTGCGTCGACGGGTCTCCTAACACGGCGTCCACGTATTTCGCGACGTCGCGCCGAAACCAGAGTCGATACGGCAGGAATTTGTGTAATCCAAGCAGTCCAAGGCATGAAAGAGGTTCGAACAACGGATCGAGCGGCGAAAGCCAGCCAGGCAAACCCTCCTTGTGCAGGTAATCGAGCTTGAACGTCAGTTCCGCAAAGAGCCGTCTCCCCATTTGCTGAAGCCCATGGCCTCCCCAAGCCAGCCCCCTGTCCGTAGGGATCTCCGCAAGTATCGGACTGTGCGCATGAACCAAGCTGAGGGCGGTGCGTGATGATTGACGGGCGCTCTCCGGAGCGCGGAACGCGAGCCTTACGATCTCGCTGTCGAGATAAGGAGTCCGAAAGGTCAGTTGCGATCTTCCCGCGGCGAGCGTGCCGTAGTGGAGCCACGGTATCTCCTGAAACGCCGCCCGCGACACAGGGTGAGATTCTTCCTCAGGGGCGCAGACGGCAGTTCCAGCAACGAGATTCCTGAAATCAGGAGCAAGAATCGCGCTTATTAGTCGCTGACGCTTAAAGGTTGACATGCCCCGCAGAATCTCGCTCCCGTAATTGCCGGTTAGCCGGATCGGGGCAAGCTCTCTCGCCTGCGCATTTAGGTAGATCTCGTGAGCGGCCAGGGCACCCGCGCAGCCGTCTGTGACAAAGGCGGTTCGGTCCACGTGGTGCCCGAATTCCGACACGAAATCGTTGCCAACGCGCAGCGTGTGATGCTCAAGCCCGCACGCCCTGGCCACCCGTGCCGCCAACCGGACATCCAACGTATCCCCCGCGGCGCCGGAAAACGTGTAGCAGACCGGACGGATCCCCGCAGATGCAACTCCTGCCATGATCATGCGGGTATCCAGCCCCCCCGTCAGCGAGATCCCAAGGCTCTTGGCGTCGTTCAGGTATCGAGGCAGTATCCTTTCGAAGGTCTCGCGATAAGCGCGGTCAAACGCCCCCTCAGTCAGCGGAGGCTGCGACGCCCATTGCTCCGGCTCGAAATATCGCTTCCGGGAACTCCCAGCAGCGGCGTGAAAGGACCAAACCGACCCTCCTGGAAGAAATCCAATGCCGCGGAAAAGTGTCCTTCCGTCCAAAGTGCATCCATATGACAGGAACTGGGCAACCCCTTGATCGTCGAATGCCCTTAATTCCGGAAGCACTCGCAAGAGCGCCTTCGCTTCGCTCGCGAAGTACGTGGCACCGTTTTTTTCGTAGTGATAGATCCGTTCGCATCCATGCCGATCGTTGAACAACAGCGCACGCTTGCGCTGCGGGTCGATCAATAGGCCGCTGAACAGACCGTCCAGCTTTTCGATGAAACGCTCTTCCTCACGTTCATAAAGACTGAATACCGGTTCGTCCTGGGTGCGCGCGGCATACTGGGCCGTCCGTGATGGTTCTTGGCTCCCGGCGCCCAAGGCACTGAATTCCCCGGACATTAGGATCGCGACACCAGTTTCGCTCCTATCTTTCGATACACGCTCGGCCATGGAAGCCTCGTGGGCAACCCAGCCGCCATATGCACCCATTTCCGGAAATACGTGCGTACCGGAGACGTAGGAGTTCTCGTGCATCATCGTCGCAAGCATTGCCCTAACGACGCGCTCGCACTCGTCAGGTGGTGCGGAACTGATTAATCCAACGATTCCCGGCATCGTCTATCTAACTACTGTAGTTGCTCCACCCGATGCTTCTGCGTGTTTCCATTTCCCGGGTCTCGCCCCTGAGCGTTTGGTTCCAATGGAGACCGGTCATGGGCTCCCTGGTCATCGGTCCTGCAGGCCATACCAGTAACGCCTTGCCTTCTTGAGCGGCGCTTTAACGGCTTCCGGAATCAGCGCCCTCCATCCATGGTGGGCACCCAGTCTCAATGCCGCTCGTCCCTTCCATGTTAAGGGAACGTAAAACCGCGGCACGCTCACCTTCTCAAAACCGCAACGGCGCTTGAACTCGGCAAGCGAATCGTCGCTCCAGAAGTAATAGATCAGATGGTCCCAGCCTCGCGAGACCGATATTTCCACCGCCTTGGCGATGAGGGCATTGTTGGTCGCTTTATCGCGGTGCCTTGTGCTGGATATGATCTGGCCCGTAAGTCCGTACCGCCCAGCGTCGCACAGCATCATGAAGCCGATCATTTCCCCTTCCAGATAGGCGCCTATCATCTGCTCTCGGAAGAGGAAGCGCGAAAACTGTTTCTTGACGGTTTCGACGTCCTTTCCGTAATGCCAAAACTTTCGGCCCTGCCGGACCGGTGATTCGTTGAAGATCGCGGTCATGCCCCTGACGAATTCGTCGTCGAATTCCGCCTCCTTGACAATGAGACCTTCCTTCTCGGACTTCCGGATCAGGTTCCTGGTGCGAGACTTTATCTGATTGCGCCACCAGTGGTCGTAGGAGGTTATGGGCAATACGGCGATGTCCTCCCATTCCAGGGCAAAAGGGTATTTCGGCTCCACATCTGGCATGCGCTGCCAGAAGGTAAGCAGATCGGGTGTGAATCCAGTAGTGTCGCGAAGCGCATCGATCACGGCGTGCGGATTGGAGACGTCCTCAAACCATTCGTCCTCCAAGCGCACTACGGTTAATGGGCCCGGGCTGATTTCGAAGACCTGGCCGCCAATCTCGATGCATCTGATGCGCCCCGGTCGGCCGTTAATCAGGGTTTCCTTGCTGAAAACAGATCCTCCGGCTGATCGTGGTAGTGGTGTGTCGGACATTTCTTTTTTTTCCGTGTAGGCTGGTCCCGGCAAATTCCTACCTCCCCAGGCCCAGGCGGTCCGTAAGCATTCCCTTTAACCTGGCCATCTGCTCTCGTCGGTGAAATGCCATGAGTTCCGGAGAGACTGAGCGCTGGTGTCCCGTGATCCAGCACCAAAAGTAGCCCAGAACAAGGAACATACCTCCCACCACGTAGGGCTTTTTCGCCATCTGAAACCCACCCCTCATCAGCTGCCATAGGGGATGTCCACCGAGAAAATAGTCCTTCTTGCCATAGTGGAAGCGGGCCCTCAAGATATTGCTTTCGGCGGTCCCCATCTTTCGATGATGATGGAACGTCCTGTCCTCGAAGGAGTAGGTCCTCCAACCCTTCATTCTCGCCGAGGTAACGGCGACCCAATCAATGCCACCTCCCTTTATCGGCGTGTAGCCGCCGATATCCTCAAAGCAGGCGCGGCGAAAAAGCTGACACTGACCATTGACGTGATGGACGTTGATGTAGCTGTCCCTGAAAGAGTGGAAGGCACCCTCGACATAGTGGGTACCCCCAACGCCTAGTTCGGGCATTTCCTCGAACTTTCCCAAAAGATAGGCGAAGAAGTCACGGTCGAAGGAGATATCAGCGTCGATGTTGCCGATTATGTCGAACGAAAGGTCCTTGACGCGCTCATACCCGGCATTGAAGGCCGCCACCTTCGCCGCAAAATTGCGGTCACGGTGCTCCGGCAGCCTGACCAACTCCAGCCATGGCCTGTTCGCAAGGTACTTTTCGACGATTCTATCCGTGCCGTCAGTGGACCCGTCGCTAACGATCACCCACCGCTTTGGGAGGATGGTCTGCGAAATAACAGACCGGATTGTCAGGTCAATGAATTCCGCCTCATTCCGGGCCGGTGTCACGAGAACATACTCGAGTGCCATGATGCTGAGGTCTGTCTTACGCCCAAGTACCGATTGTTATGCCGCCGCCCGGCTGCTAGGGGATTGATTACCGCGCAACCATTCCTCTAGTACAACGAGGCTGAACAGGATCTTGTGGTTGTCGGACTTTTTGGCCCGGTGCTCCTCCAATAATTCTTGCGCGGCACGCGGCTCCAGAAATTCGTACATCAGCGAACTGTGGTCAAGCAGGTAGTCCCCCATCTTGCTCTTTAGGGACCCCTGAAACCAGTCGTCCACGACGTTCACCGCGAAGCCGCGCTTTTTTCGCCGCAGTATCGCGCCCGGGAGAAAACCGCCGCAGACCGCGCGGTGCAGCCATTTTCTCGTTCCATTCCGCACCTTGAAGGACGCGGGAAGCCGCTCGACGTACTCGACAATCTCGCGATCGAGAAAGGGAACACGAACCTCAAGGCTATGGGCCATGGAAAGCTTGTCGGCATACATGAGGAGCTCGTCGGGAAGCGACGATCTCAGCTCCAAGACCTGGAAACCGCCCAGTTCATCGGTGCCGTCCATTTCTGCCTCCAACTCTGCCCAGAATTCTCGGACGCTGTCTCCGGCCCCCGGGGGTAGAACGCTCGGCCGGAATAGTGCGTCAATCGCTGCGCCGGGCAGGATTGAGAACACGTTCTGGTACCTGCGCATCCGGTCCTGGGTCGTAAGGGAGTACACGCCTCGCTTTAGCGACTCGTTCCTGGGAAGCCGCCTTATTCCAGCCTCAATTCCGGATCTCAGCCATCCGGGGACGCTGCGCCAGTACCCTCCGTAACGCACTCCGAGATGGCGGGTGTAGCCGCCGAATAGCTCGTCCGGTCCCTGGCCTACCAAAGCGACTTTCACGTCCTGCCGGGCCCGCTCGCACACGAAATACATCGGCACGATGGACGAGGCCGCGATCGGTTCCTCGAGAATCGAGACGATTTTCGGGAGTGACTGCTCGAAGGTCGTCCGGCTGAGCTGTACCGGGTAGTGTCTCGCGGAAAATATCCGCGCGGTCTCCGCGGCGTCCGCGAGCTCATCATCGCCATGCTCGGACCGGCCGTAGCCCACCGTGAACGTGGGCCAGGATTCCCCGTAGAGGTTCATCAGCCCGAGTAGAAGACCGGAATCCACCCCACCGCTCAGGAGAAGCCCAAGGGGAACATCGCTGATGAGATGGCGCCTGAGCGCGCGCTTATATATTTCTAGGAGTTCCTCTCTTGCCTCCGAATCCGATTTCGGGGGCGAGAAGGGTTTCGGACGGAACTGATACCAGCGCTGCACGGTCCAGTCTCCGCCCTCGAACACTGCCATGGTTCCCGGTGCGAGCTTGCGAATGCCCGCATGAAGCGTAAGTGGTGATGGCGTATAGCGATAGCGCAGAAACAGATTCAGGGCCGTCATGTCCACAGCCGGACGTTCCGGAAGCGCGGCGAGGATCGCCCGGATTTCCGATCCAAACAGGACCGTTCCGGAATCCACCCGGTAATAGACAAGCTTGATTCCTGCCGCGTCCCGCGCCAGGACCAGCCGTTTACGTTTCTCGTCCCAAATGGCGACGCCAAACATGCCGTTCAGGTGGTTGAAGACCTCGGTGCCCCACTGCTTGTATCCGTGGACAATCACCTCGGTGTCACACCGGGTTCGAAAGACGTGTCCGAGCGTCTCCAACTGCTTGCGAAGTTCGGGAAAGTTATAAATCTCACCGTTAAAAACTACCCGGACCGTCTCTTCCAGGTCCGACATAGGTTGGTGCCCGCCTTCGAGGTCAATAATGGAGAGCCGCCTGAATCCAAGGCCAAGCGCCCCGGAAATGAAATATCCCTCGTCGTCCGGTCCCCTTGGGATCAGAGAATCGGCCATCGCCTTGATCGTCGCGGGCGCCACTGGCCTTTGGTCCCTATAATTGAATTGACCGCAGATGCCGCACATTGCTAGATAGGCTCCGGGCTCACCGATTCGAATCTGGCGCAAGCAACCCTAATTGGCCACGCGTGGGGTCGTCAGACGCGCATTTTCCGGAAACTGGCGCTGTCATCCGGCAACTCCTGCATCCTTGCTCGCGTAAAGAACCGAGCAGAGACTTCTAAACACTTGGGACTGTGCCCAGCGATGCATGGGGACGTTGTCCCAACCCAGAAGCAGCCTTCTCGAGCGGAACGACCCATCCCTCTTGCGCCACCTTGCCAGAAGGTCATGCAGCGTTGACCTTAGACGATCATCAAGGTCTTTGAATCGCCCCTGAAGGAGGACTCCCAGGTTTAAGCACTCCGCGTAGTCGTAGAGTTCATGGCGGTAAACGGTGAGACGGGGAGCGCGGGAAAACGGCTTTGGCAAGCCCTGGTCATCAAACAGGTTGTTCACGTAATAGTCAACGCCGGCCTCGATCGCCCGCCGACAACCCTCGTGCCCGGTCAGTTGCTCGATCTTGGCGAGAGCCTTGAGCACGAAGCAGGTATGGAAGTGGTCAACGAAGTCCCTGACGCCGTCGGCCGCGTAGAACCATGATCCGTTGCGCTGCTGGGATCGGAGCACGAAGTTGAGGTTGCGCTCGGCGGCCCGGCGGTAGTCCTCCCGCCCGAACTGGACTGAGGCGCTGGTAAGCATGAACGCACGATAGGCGCTGGCATTAATGACCCCGCCGTCCGAGTCCAGTGGATTGTATCCCGCCGTGGCGGCGTCGTCCGAGATTTGCCGGTCCCTGATATCCAGCAAGGCATGCTCGGCGGCGGAGTTCATGATATCCAGCCAGCGCTGACTGCCGTCGATCTGGTGGACCCAGGAATATGCCTCGTAAACATAGGGCGTCGTGGTAATGAGGGGAGTATTGGCGGGCATCACCCCCGTGCGGGTGACCCAGTCGAATGGATAACCCCAACCAAAGAGCTCGTATCCGGGGCACCTGGTCTGCTCGAGCACCTCGAGAAAGTGGACCGCCCTCTCATAGTGCTTCCTCTCTCCCGTGATCTGGAAGAGCATGGCATAGCCCATGGCATAGTGCGCATCGGCGATGGGAAATCGCTGCTTGCGCCAGAAGAGTTGTCGGGCGGATGGAACGAAGGCTTCACAAAAGATCATGGGCGCGACAAATGCTGTTCCCAGCAATGGCCTCCGGTAATACATCGCCTTCGCTCGGCCACCAAAAGGTCCGGCAAAAAAGCTCTGGTGATCGTACGATGTTTCGCCATAACGGCTGAGCCAGGCATCAAAGCGGTTCAGTGCCGGGTAGATCGCCTCAGTCAATGCCATCCTTGTCTCGGAGACTGGCCTCCCGGGCGCGTCCAAACGCTGTTCCTGCCGTGCGCCGCAAATGCTTTCCGTTGCTCGAAACACTTCCACCGCTTGCTCCTATGCCTTGCGCGCACACGCCTGCAATAGCTGCGTCTTCATTAGCTTTCGCCGCAGCCTGCCAAGCGCATTTCTCGCATCGCTGAAGGGCCTTAATGACCGGGAATAGACTTCCCTATACCAAGGCACGCGCCATCCGGCCCACTCTGTCCGGTCCAGGTACCGAAAGAAATATTCCTTTTCTTCGTAATCGCATCCAGGTAACCATGGCTTTTCGCCAGTAATGAAGTGAATGATGCTTTTTCTTGTTCTTTCCGGCACCCAGGCCATCTTGTGGGTTCCGATGCGAACGCCTCTCCAGATGATCTGCCAGTTCCAGCGGAAATCCAGTTCTCCCCAATCGTCGAAAAGGACCGCGTTGAGCACCTCCTGATCCTCGTATCTGATGATCGCCTGATTCTTCGTCAGGTAATTCAGGAGTCGTGCGCTCGTTCCGCTCTCCCTCCATTTCGTTACGTTTACAAAGAGGACTCCAGAGTTAAAATACTTCGCATCACCAGGAATTCCCAGCTCCCGATAATTCGATACTCCCCCATCCGGATTTCCTACCCAACCTATCGTGTCTCGAACGGCAAGGAGTGAGTTTCCCCCAATGTCAGCATCCCAAAGCTCACTCAGGTCCTCGTTCACGACGAGATCGCAATCCAGGTAAATGACTTTCTGTACTTCTGACGGCAGCAAACCCGGGATTAGCAGCCGTACCAGGGCCGAAGGAGTAAGCCACTTGTTGACCATCCTGACGTTCGCTACGCGCTCGATCGGTGCGTCCAGCCAATTGACACGGGCATTTGGAAACCCGGTTCGTTTCAATGACCGCTCCACCTTCTCGCGAAGACCCGGCCCGATCCCATCCTGAAAAACATTGAACGTCAAATGGCGAGACCTATCGCAATTCGTGGCCGCTGAGCAAATGGCCACTGTTAAGGGCATGACATAGTTCGCATCGCAAGCAAAGGCGACCTGAATGGAATCCTTCGTGTTGGGAGCGTACATTGTTCCTCCTCAATTTCACGTTGGCGAGTTATGCCTCAGGGGTCTGAGATTGTCTCTGCTCTATTGGCAGGTTGAATTTTGAACTTCCCGATTTTGGGCCAGATCGACGGAGCGCCGCAGAAACAATCTTTCTCGTACGTATACGGCGGCGCTTCTGAACCCATCCGCGACGCTGATAGGTAGGGCCGGCATGGCGTTGGCGGCGCTACGGCAAACTTCCGATAATCGGGAGCTGACCGTCTCCAGGGAGTAATGGCGAACCGCGAACTGCCGCGCGAAATCTCCGAGCACGGAGAATCGCTCGGGAGCTTCTGCAATTCCGCGGATGTCCGCGACAAGCTGGTTGTTGTTTCGGTGAGCACTGCCGAGGCCGAAGAAGCCCTTATAGTAAAAGGATTCGGCCGTCTCTGGTGTGAAGGGCGCGGAAAACCCTTGCTCTCCAACAATGATGACGGGTTTTCCAAAAGCCATTCCTCGCAAAGCCGAGCCACCCATACCAACGACGATGTCCGCCGATGCGTATGCGGGGCGCGGATCCAGCAGTTCTCCAATGAAAATGACGGCGGGCCTTCCTAGTCTTTCATTGACTTCGCTTGCCAGCCCCTCGAGCTTTGTGCGGGCCCCGCCATCGCCTACGATTATGAGCTGTAGCGGCAGTTCAGAACCCAAGGTGCCAACCGCGTCAATGGTCCGGGCCAGACTTTCAAACTTCATCGAGAGGTTAAGCCGCGAAACAGTAACCAACGTGATGCAGTCGTGCCTGATACCGTATTTCTCCCGAAACGGATTCGTATCCACCGCACCGGGGGCATTCGCCTGAACGTCAACAGGCGGTAGCAAAAGCTCCACCCGCTGCCGCCCCGCCGCTCTTGCGAGGTCCACGAGTTCAGGCGTCCCAAACGTGGTCGGCAGCGCCTTGGGCAGAACTCGGGTCAAGGTCATGAACATGTCCGTCACGACCATTGGTACCCGCATTGGCAGGTGGACCGAGTAATAGGCCTCGAGGCACTGAAACCAGTCCCACACGTGAACGACATCCGGCCGTTCCTGGCGCACCACTTCGTGCACGGCGCGCATGCGAGCGGGTGACGGATGGACGTAGCCTTCGGGTGCGGGCAAATAGCGGAGGCCTTTTTGTTGAACCAGCTTGAGCATCGGGCCCGGCGTAGCGAAAAACACGACGTCGTGGCCATGAAGGTCCCGAAGCGCTGCAGCGAGCTCAATACTGTTCAGTGGAGTTCCACCGACTATGAGGTGGTGGCCGAATACGAGAATCTTCATGGTTTGGGTCGCATCTTCAGGTTGATTGTTTGCTGGGTATTGCGCATCAATGGAGTGGGCGATGGTTCCGCGATTACCGTGGACCTCTGCCGGCGTCGCCAAATCGCACAAGCCAACGCCGAATTGGGCCTGGAACGTGCTCAATCGGAACGAGCGTGATCAGGAGTCGGAAGGAATAAATGCCAGTCAGAAGGGTGGCCAGTGTTCCGATTGCTGCCGCGAGCAGCGGCGGTAGCAGATAAAATCCTACGAAAACTCCAGTAATTGCAGGGATAAAGACCCAGGCGGCCTTCCGAGTGGCGGCTGACAGGCGAAATCCGCTGAGCCACCGCACGATCGGGTAGATCATGAGAGCATGAAAGACATATGATCCGAAGAAGGCCATGCCCGCTCCGTTTAGACCAAATGACTCGATCAGCATCCAGCTGAGTCCTACATTTACGACTGTCCATGCCAGCTCAGTGCCGAAGAAAATGGCCCGGCTGTTTTTTGCGACGATGATGAACCCCATGGGCCAGGTAATCACGCGCAGGGCCATTCCAAGGCAAATCCACCGAAGGATCTCCACCGCCTCAGCGAACTTGGCCGTGTAAAAGACGGCGATCACAAGGGGGGCGAACGTGAGGGTGGCTAACACGCCCGGTGCGGCCAGCAAAAGACTCACCTGGGCCTGCTCGTTGACCAGGCGGTTGCATTGGGGGTTGTCTCCGGCGACACCAACCAGGCGAGGATAGAAATCCGCACCCATCGCCTGCAGAATGAATCCAACATACAGACCTCCTAAGGTCCACGCCGCCTGGTATAGGCCCGCAGCCTCAACTCCCTCCGCCCTAAGCACCATGGCGCGCACCGCGTACGCGGCTCCCATCATCAGGAAGGCGCTTCCCATGAAGGCCAGGCCAAGGCGAATCAGTGAGGCGGCCTCTTGCCGGACCTCTGTATAGGTTAACGCGGGACGCTCGATGCGCACCTTTCGGCTGTACCACCACGAAGCAGAAAGCAGCATCGCCGCGTTGCCGGCGAGGGCCAGGGCAATTCCGTCCTCACCAAAGGCATACACCAGCGCGATACTGACAATCGTGCCCAGGAGCGCACCAATAATTGCCAATTTGGCGAGATCTGCAATGCGCCGCAATCCCTGCACAAGGGCCGCCTGACTGTCCGCAACCAGCTTGAAGAAAAGCGCGAAAGCCAACAGTGCCACGGCTCCGGCGTGGTCCTCGGTGCCGAATGTCAGATGGGATATCTGGAACGCGAAAATGGCGAGAAGGATCGCTCCGAATATGCCAAGGACGACGGCAGTTCGCCTCAGGACCACTATGGTGCGAGCGATATGCTTACTGTCTCCAGAACCTACCGCTTCCGCGATCTGTCTCACGCCGCTGCTGTTTATGCCCAATGCGGCAATGCTCAGGGTAAGGTCGAGAATGGAGCTGTACAGTCCGAGCAAACCGACGCCCGCCGGTCCCAGCAGCACTGCCATCGCTTTGGTGCGGACGATTCCGATTGATATGGTGACTGCAGACGAGCCACCAATCAGTGCTGACGACTTGAGAATTTGGCCGTACGTATGCTGCGCCACCGGGTTGGGTGCGGTGGGGCCTGGAACCACCGGCGGAGGAGATGCCGCCAACGGAATATCGTTATGACGCGAGGCCATTCGTTGCGACACCCTCTTCTATTGATCTTCGCATGGCGGAAGATGCTTCGGGGTTTGTCGGTTGCCGAGGGTCATCAGCGACCTCGGCTCGCTTCCTTGACGCGTCGCCCAGGACAGGCTTCGCGTAAGGCGGAAACTACTGCCCTTTGCTGTTCCTCCGTCATTTGGGGGAACAGCGGTAGCAATATACAACTGTCCTGCGCATCCTCGGAGTGGATTAGTGGGTGGCGCATGGGATTTTCCCGGTATGCAACCTCGCGATGGCTGCACATGATGCCGCGGCGGGTACTGACTCCCGCGTCCAGCATGCTCTGCATGACGGCGCGTTGGTCGCTTCCCTTTGGCAAGCGCACGCAGTAGCTTTGCCAGTTTGACCTCGCCCATGGCGGTTCCTCCGGAATCCGGAGGCCGGGAATATCCGCAAGCAGCCTCTTGTACCGATCCGCCAGTGCCCGTCTCTGCCGGATGATTTCGGGTAGACGCCTGAGCTGTTCCCGTCCCACCGCAGCCTGAATGTCTGTCATTCGATAATTGAAACCAAGCTCCGGATAGGACTCGAAGATCACCTGGCTTGACCCGTGACGCACGGTATCGGGAACGCTCATAGCGTGCTGCCGCAGCAGGCGGAATTTTTTATCCCAGTCGGCGTGGGGCGTGGTGATCATTCCTCCGTCGCCGGTGCTGATTACCTTGCGGGGATGAAAAGAGAAGCATGCGGCATCGCTTTGGGGTCTCCCGATCTTTTCCCACTTGTCTTGCCAGAGAATCTCGCTTCCGATCGCGCAGGCCGCATCCTCGACAAGCGGAAGCGAATGCCTGCGCGCGACCTCAGCCAGGGTTCTCAGGTCGCAGGGCATCCCGATCTGGTGCACGCAGAGGATCGCGCGCGTGCGTTCGGTGACGGCTGCGGCAACCCGCGCCGGATCGATGTTATAGCTATGGGGATCGATATCCACGAACACCGGAGTTGCGCCGCAATACCGGATGCTGTTCGCGGTTGCGATGTAGGAATGGCTCACGGTGACTACCTCGTCGCCATTAGCCACCCCCGCGGCCAGCAGTGCCAGGTGGAGCGCCGTCGTGCAACTGGAAACGGCGCAGGCGTGAGGTGCGCCCACGAATTCTGCGAATTCCCGTTCGAACGCCGCAACCTCCGGTCCTTGGGTAATCCAGCCGCTGAGGATGACGCGCTGCGCAGCATCCGCCTCGGGCTGGCCCATGACGGGCATGGCAATGGGGATCATGCCGCGGGCACCGCTATGCGGTGGGTCTGCCACCAGCGCACCAGGCGGGTCAAACCTTCCTCCAGGCCAACGCTGGCCCGGAACCCCAGCAACCGGTCGGCCTTACTGACGTCCGCCAGGCGCCTCGACACCGGATTCACCTTTCGCTCCGGACCGTGCTCTGGGCGCAGTTCCGAGCCCATCACCTTCAGCAGCGTCGTCGCCAAGTCGTTGAGACTGGTCTCGGTCCCGCTCGCCACGTTAAACGCCTCCCCCTCCACCTCCGCATCCAGGGCCAACACCGTCGCCCGCGCCACGTCGTCGATATAAACGAAGTCCATGGTCTGGGTGCCGTCGCCCAGGATCAGCGGCGGCTCCCCCGCCTCGATGCGGTTCATCCAGCGGATCAGTACCTCGGTGTACTTGCCGTGAATGTCCATGCGCGGTCCATACACATTGAAGTAGCGCAGCGCCGCCCACGGCAGCCCGTATATCGCGTGGTACGCCCGCAGCAGCCCCTCCAGCATCACCTTGCTCGCTCCGTACCAGGTCTGGTCGTTGTACGGGTGATGATCCTCCCGGGTCGGAAAGCTCTCCGCCAGCCCGTAGATCGAGGCCGAGGAGGCCGCCACCACCTTCTTCACCCCCGCCGCCCGGGCCGCCTCCACCACGTTGAAGCTCCCGTCGCACATCACCTCCAGGCCCTCGCGCGGCTCGGCCGCGCAGGCCGTGATGCGCAAGGCCGCCATGTGCAGCACCGCGTCCATGCCCCGCATGGCCTGCTCCACCGTCCCCACGTCCCGGATGTCGCCGCGCACCAGGGTCACCCGGGGATCCGTCAGCGCCGCCTCCACATTGGAGAGCGACCCCCGCACCAGATTGTCCAAAATCACGATCTGCGCCGGCGCGTATTCCCTCAGCAGCAGGTCAACCGAGGAGGATCCGATCAGACCGCATCCGCCTGTCACCAATACCTTCGCACCCTTGACGTTCATGTTTGTTGGTCTTTCCCGTTTCCGTATGCAATAAGCTTAGCAGACGGGATGCATGAGCGGGTATGGGAGCAGCGGGGCTCCCCCAGGTTTAAATGTTGGCGCATAGGGGTACGTACCCCGGCTTAGGCTGTGTACGGTCCCCTGGCGTGGCGCGGGATACCGCAGTCGCTATTCGCGAGAAAGGCGACTCAGAACCACCTTGACGGTTTTCAGCAGGATGCGCAGGTCGAGCGAGAGGGAGCATTCCCGGACATACCGGATGTCCAGCCTGACCATATCGTCAAAAGTCGTGGCATTGTGACCGTTGACCTGCCACAGGCAAGTGATCCCAGGTTTGATCTCGAGTATGCGCCGAAGATGCCAATATTGGTATTTCTCAACCTCATACGGAAGGCCGGGTCGCGGGCCCACCAGACTCATGTCGCCCTTCAGCACGTTAACTAGCTGCGGAAGCTCGTCAATATGCGTTTGGCGGATAAATTTGCCCACGCAGGTGATCCGCGGGTCAGATTTCATCTTGTAGAAAGGCTTGTCCGGGCTGCCGTTATTGACTTCCCCAAGCTTTCCTTTGATCAGCTTCTCCACATACTCCCTGTGTATGCGGTCGTCGGCGTCGTTACGCATCGACCGGAACTTGTAAAAGACAAAAGGCACTCCCCTTTTACCGACCCTGGTTTGTCTGAAGATAACGGGCCCCGGGGAGGTCAGCGCAATCACCAGCGCCGTGATCAACATCACGGGGGAGAAAAGGAGCAGTGCAACTGAAGCGCCGATAAGGTCGAGGGCTCGCTTCAACGGATACGCTGGCTCCTTCTGAACCGCGTGCTCTTCGTAATCGAAAGCCATCGCATCGGGAGTCTCACCGCTATCCCGAAGCAATTCGTCGAAAAGCGCATTCGGGTAGCTGGCGGTAACGACGGAGAGACCTGGTGCACCAGCGCGCGAAACAATTCTCTCGGTCAGAATCTTCGCGCCTTGTTCGTTCGTATCGGGAAGCAGCAAAGCGACTCGCCCTCCTCCCACGGACCCGACGACGTCCGTCTCCCGCTTCACGCGCTGGAGTATCTCTTGCAGCTCCTTGCTGCCAATGGCGGCTACCGGTCCCTGCTTTGCATCGAACTGAAAAAGCGCGAGGGACAAGGGAGCGGTGGTTCGATCGGTTCGCCGTTTCTCGCGCTGCAATTCACCGATAAAACGTTGCCTGGGAAGGACTCCCTCGGGAAGCAGCGATGAACCCATCGCGACCCCGTTTTCCGCCGGCGCGGTTCGCCCAATGGCCGCGAATCCCTGCGACTGGTACGAACGCCTGCGCAATCCCATTGCGGGAACGGAAACAGGGCTTCCGTATCCCCAGCGAATCGATCGCCCCATTTTCAGCTGGGCATCCATTGCCGCTACCATCAGATCTTGATTATTGTTGTTCATGTCGCGCCTCATTAGCCTCAAGCGTTTGATTTAAAGTTATTATTACTACCACTTCGCCCCACGGATTCCCGCCGGTCTTTGGCGTGGAACCTGCTAACTTGTTAGGTGCTCTTCTAATTTAATTTCTAGCATGTCGGCGTTAAGTTTTTTCTACGCCGCTGACCCCAAGGCATGCGTTTAGACTACCGGGCGGGAGGACGACGGCACGGGAAATACTCATTTCCCTTGGCCAAGATAGAGAATCGCGTCCGCGACAAACCGCGAAGTGAAATTTCTGCTGCAGGAAAGCCGACGGCAAAGAACCCGGAACCGTAGCCGGTTTTTTGTTATTCATTCCACACCTCTCGCCTCAAGATTTTGTTATTACGGGTGTTTTTTTATTGTCACCCGCCTGCGCTATGGCATGGCCACACGCAAAATCTATCAAATTTGTAGGATTAGCCTAGTTGACTCCAAACTCGCCGTCAACCCTCTGTGCGTCCTAGTCTCTTGGGAGTAGCCCTGGATAACCCAATCCCCGGTTCCCAAGTCTGAGGGCCCCGAAGGCGCTCGGGGCGTTTGTTTCGATCAACGAGAGACCGAGCGTAAGCTCCCCCGTCAAGCGGACACTTCAAAAGTAGAACTCCTGGCGTATTGTTGACGGTACTCGACGGGGGTGAGCGCGCCGAGCGAATCGTGGGGCCGCTGCTCGTTGTATTCGATCAT
>Ga0210334_11038700_pt1 | contig 29180 bp, 27 predicted proteins | sample S306metaT_FD_164440 | JGI IMG/M metagenome (GOLD analysis project Ga0210334, IMG submission 164440) | Metatranscriptome of estuarine sediment microbial communities from the Columbia River estuary, Oregon, United States - S.306 (Metagenome... | ecosystem: Environmental > Aquatic > Marine >... | reverse complement strand
TGACCGCCAACGCGGCCGCCTCGAGCTCACCCTCGCAGGCGCGGCAGCGGGACAGGTGGTCGAGCGCCGCCTCGGTATCGCGCTCGGCCTCGCGTCGGTCGATGAAGTCGAGCAACGCGTCCCGATGGCGCGCACATGCCGCCCCGGGCCCGATCACCCTCCTACCTCCACGTCGCGCGGGGAGAGATCCGCGGGCCCGTAGGCGCCGCCGAAGCGACGATCCCGCTCCAGCTCGGCGCGTAGCGACCGCAGGGCGTAGTGGAGGCGTGACTTGACCGTGCCGAGACGCAGATCGAGCAGCTCCGCCGTCTCCTGGAGCGACATCCCGTGGAGGTAGTACAGCACCACCACGCTCTGGTGCTTCGGCGGCAGGGCGGCGACGCCGTCACGGACGATCTGCCGGAGCTCCCGGCGCTCCGCCCGCTCGTCCGGCTCGACGGCCGCATCCCGGACCTCGCTGTGACCCTCGCCGATCGGCTCTGAGGGCAGCCGGCGACGCCCCAGGCGCGAGTAGCACAGGTTGAGGGCCACCCGGTGCAGCCAGGGCAACGGGGACACGTCGGCGCGCAGCGTCATGCGCCGCTGCCAGGCCCGCTGGAACGTGTCCTGGAGCACCTCTTCGGCGGCCTGCGGATCGCCGGTCAGGCCGTACGCGGTCCGGTAGATCGCGCTCCGATAGCGCTCGAAGAACGCCTCGAAGGCAGCGAGGTCGTCGGCCTGCATCCGCCCCACCAGCTGGAGGTCGGGTGATCGCCTGCCGTAATCCTCAACCACGTCCGGCTCGGTCCTCCGGTGCGTGCGCTACTACAGCCCCCATCTCACCATACGCCAGTCCGGGTCGAATGGTTCAGGCAGATCAGCCGCTGACCACGCCAGCACGCGCGCCATCGCTCAATCCGGGCAGGGCGTTTCTGCGCCGGCCATCGGTCGCCAGCGCAGGTTCGGTTGTCGCGCGGCCGCGGTCTCGTCCAGCCGGCGGACCGGCGTGGTGTGGGGCGCGTCGTGGACCGTCTCGGGCGTCTCCCGTGCCTCGCGGGCGATCTCGATCAGCGCGTCGGCGAACGCGTCGAGCGTCGCCAAGGTCTCGGTCTCGGTCGGCTCGATGAGCATCGCCTCCTCGACCGTCAGCGGGAAGTAGATCGTCGGCGGATGGAACCCGAAATCGATGAGCCGCTTGGCGATATCGAGGGTGCGCACGCCCGTCGTCCTCTTCAGGCTGGCCGACGAGGCGATGAACTCGTGCATGCACGCCCGATCGAAGGGGATGTCGTAGGAACCCTCGTCAGCCAGGCGGCGCTTGAGGTAGTTGGCTGCCAGCACGGCATCGTCGGAGACCTCGGCCAGGCCGGGGCCGTGGGCTCGGATGTAGGCGTACGCACGGAGTAGGACCCCGGTGTTGCCCACGAAGCTGCGCACCCGCCCGATCGAGGTCGGTCGCTCGCCGGGGCGCTCCAGGCGGAAGCGCCCGTCGGGCTCGCGCAGCACGCGCGGCGAGGGCAGGAACGGCAGCAACACCTCCCCCACGCCGACCGGTCCGGCGCCGGGACCGCCGCCGCCGTGCGGCGTACTGAACGTCTTGTGGACGTTGAAGTGCATCACGTCGAAGCCCGCCTCACCGGGCTTGAAGCGGCCCATGATCGCGTTCAGGTTCGCGCCGTCCATGTAGGCCAGGGCGCCCGCCGCGTGCACGGCCGAGAGCAGCTCGCCGAGGCGCGCCTCGAACAGGCCGAGGGTCGACGGGTTGGTGATCATGATGGCGGCCGTCCGCGGCCCGAGCGCCGCCCGGAAGGCGTCGAGATCCACGCCCCCATCGGGCGCCGACGGGATGTTCACCGTCCTGAAGCCGGCCATCGAGGCCGTCGCCGGGTTCGTGCCGTGGGCCGAATCCGGGACGAGGACCTCCTCACGATCGAAATCGCCGCGACTCCGATGGTAGGCCCGGATCATGAGGATGCCCGTCAGCTCGCCCTGCGCTCCGGCCGCGGGCTGGAGGGTGACCGCCCGCATGCCACTGATCTCGGCCAGGTCCTGCTCCAGCTCCCAGAGCAGCTCGAGCGTGCCCTGGGCGACCTCATCGGGCGCCTCGGGATGGAGATTGGCGAAGCCGGGCAGGCGCGCGGCCCACTCGTTGATCTTGGGGTTGTACTTCATGGTGCACGAGCCGAGCGGGTAGAAGCCCGTGTCGACGGCATGGTTGAGCTGGCTCAGGTTGACGTAGTGGCGCATCGCCTCGGGCTCGGCGACCTCGGGCAACGCCGCGGGGACCGATCGGCGATGGACGGCCGGGATGCGATCGAGAGCGTCGTGCGGCGGGTGGGGCACCTTGCCGCCGCCACTGCCCGGCCTCGATCGCTCGAAGAGCGTGGGCTGCATGCGCTCGCCGGTGACGCTCATCGGGACCCCCTGGCGGTCGTGCGATCCGGGGGAGCGCCGGGCTCAGCGCTCAGCTCTTCCCCCAGCGCCCAGGCGAACAGACCGATCTCGTCGCTCGAAGTGACCTCCGTGGCACACACCAGAAGGCCGTCGGACAGGCTCGGATCGTCGGGCTCGAGCTCGGACAGCGGGATGCCGGCCAGCACGCCGTGGCCGAGCAGGCGACGGTGGACCGCCGCCGCGTCGGGCACGCGGACGGCGAACTCGTTGAGATATGGGCCCGGATGCATCCGCGCTGCGCCGACGGCGGCCAGGGCAGTTTCGAGCTCGGCGGCCCGGGCGGCACCCATGGCCGCGACATCGCGCAGCCCGTGCGGCCCGATGGTCGCCAGGTAGACGCTCGCGGCGAGGGCGAGAAGCGCCTGGTTGGTGCAGATGTTGCTGGCAGCCTTCTCGCGGCGGATGTCCTGCTCGCGAGCGCGCAACGTCATCACGAACGCCCGGCGTCCGTCGACGTCGGTCGTCATCCCGACCAGGCGCCCAGGGACCTGGCGGATGAGCGCGTCGGTGGCGGCGAGGATACCGAGGTAGGGACCGCCATAACCCGGTGCGATGCCCAGCGACTGCCCCTCGCCGGCGGCGATGTCGGCACCGTACGCTCCCGGCGGCTCCAGCACCGCCAGCGAGACCGGTTCGACGACTGCCACGAGGAGGGCGCCGGCGGCATGAGCGAGGCGCCCGATCTCGGCCATCGGCTCAAGCAGCCCGAGGACGCTCGGCTGGGCGACGACGACCCCGGCCACCGGCCGATCCGGGTCTGCGAGCATGCGCTCGAGGGCCGCGAGGTCGGTCGTGCCGGCGGCCGGACCGGCGGCCACCAGCGGGATGTCGTCGAGGTCGAGCTCGCCGCCGTCGAGGTAGGTGCGGACGGTCTCGCGGTACTGGCGATGGACACCTCGGCTGATGAGCACGCGCTCGCGACGGGTGGCGCGGCAGGTCATCAGCGCCGCCTCGGCCGTGGCGGCGGCTCCGTCGTAGTGGGAGGCGGACACAACATCCAGCGCGGTCAGCTCGGCCATCAGCGATTCGTACTCGTAGATCGACTGCAGCGTGCCCTGGCTGACCTCCGGCTGGTACGGCGTGTAGGCCGTGTACCACTCGCTCCGGATGAGCACCTGGTCGACGGCGGCCGGCGCGTAGTGACGGTAGACGCCGGCGCCAAGGAACGAGGCCAGGTCTACCCGATTGCGAGTGGCGAGGCGCCTCAACCTGTCGGCCAGGACCAGCTCCGGCTCGGCCGGCGCCAGGCGCAACGCGCTCGTCCGCAGGTCGGCCGGGATGTCCGAGAACAGGTCGTCGACGGTCGAGATCCCGAGCGCGGACAGCATCCGCGCCCGGTCGGCAGGGGTGTGCGGGCCGTACGCCATGGAGGGTCAGCCCTCCGCAATCAGCTCTTCGTAGGCCTGGGCGTCGAGAAGCTCGGCGAGCTGGTCGGCGTCGGCGAGGCGGATGCGGACCATCCAGCCCTCCCCGTACGGGTCACCGTTGACGAGCTCGGGCCGGTCGGCGAGCTCCTCGTTGCGGGCGACGATCCGGCCACCGACGGGCGCGAACAAGTCGCTCACGGCTTTGACGGACTCGACCACCCCGAACGTCGCGAACTGCTCCAGGTCGCCGCCCGGATCAGGCAGCTCGACGAACACGACGTCGCCGAGCTGGGTGGCGGCGTATTCGGTGATGCCGACGGTCGCCTCCTCCCCGTCCATGCGGACCCACTCGTGCTCTTTCGTGTACCGCAGATCCGACGGGATCATCCGAGCGCTTCCTCCTTGCCTGTCGGTATGGGCGAATCCGGGCCGCCGATCGCTCGCTCCGGGCTCCGGTCGGGCTCAGCGAGGTCGCCGATAGAACGGGAGCGGCACGACCTCCGCGGGTACGCGCCGCTCACGGACTTCGACATCCAGCATCGTACCCGGTTCGGCATCCCCCGGAGCGACATAGGCCATGGCGATGGGGGTCCCCAGCGTCGGCGACAGGGTGCCGCTCGTGACGGCGCCCGTGACCTGATCGCCGGCTCGCACCGGGTACCCGTGGCGGGCGATTCCGCGACCGCGGATGACGAGTCCGACCAGCCTTCGCGATGGTCCGTCGCGGGCGACCTTCTCGAGGGCCGCCCGACCCACGAAGTCACCGGGCTTCTCGAAGCGAACGACCCGTCCGAGCCCGGCCTCGAGGGGGTTGGTCGTGCGATCGAGCTCGTTGCCATAGAGGGGCATCCCGGCCTCGAGGCGCAGCGTGTCGCGAGCGCCCAGGCCGACGGGCACGACGCCGGCCTCGGTCCCGGCCGCGGAAAGGGCGTCCCAGACGGCGACGCCGGCCTCGGTGTCGACGAAGATCTCGAAGCCGTCCTCGCCGGTATAGCCCGTCCGGGCGACGAGGGCTTCGCGGCCGGCCACGAGGCCCTGGGCGATGGCGTAGTACGACAGGCCCGAGAGGTCGACGTCGGTCAGGGGCGCCAGGACGTCGATGGAGCGCGGTCCCTGGATGGCCACCAGGGCGGTCGCCAGCGATCGATCGTCGAGCACCGCTCGCCGGCCGGCGAGGCGCTCGGCGAGTTCGTCAGAGACGGCGTCGGCATTGGCGGCATTGGCCACGACCAGGAATCGTTCCCCGGCGAGCCGGTACACGATCAGGTCGTCGATCACGCCCCCAGTGGGAGCGCAGATCATCGAGTACTGGGCGCGACCGACGGCGAGCGCGGTCGGGTCGGATATGAGGGCGGCCGCCAGGGCGGTCCCGGCTTCGGGACCCTCGACGAACAGCTCGCCCATGTGCGAGAGGTCGAATAGCCCAGCTCGCTCACGGACGGCTCGATGCTCCTCGATGATGCCCGCGTATTGGACGGGCATGAGCCATCCCGCGTACTCGATGAGACGAGCGCCGAGCGCCTGGTGGCGATCGAGCAGCGGCGTGAGGCGGGCGGGGGCGGCGGGGTCGTTCATGGCCTCACCCCGCCGTGCCCGGCGCCCGATCGGCGCCGGCGCTGGTGGCGCCCTCGGCGGGCTCGTGGCCGAGACCGATGGCGGTCGCGGCCCGGGCCACGAGGTCGCGCTCGGTCTCGAAGGTCAGGCGGGTCGGGGCGTCCACCAGATCGAGCCAGCGGACCTGCTCGAACTCGTGATCGTGATGGGCGAGGTCCCCGCCGGTGGGCTCCATGAGGAAATAGTGGACCGTCTTGTGGATGCGCGTGCTGTGCTGGACGAAGCGGTAGTCGATCGAGCCCATCGGGGCCAGGACGCGCACCTCGAGCCCAGTCTCCTCGCGAACCTCGCGGGTGGCGGTCTGCTCCAGCGTCTCGCCCGCGATCGGCGTCCCCTTGGGCAGGGTCCAGGTCCGCCCATCACGTTCCCGCCGGCGGATGCCGACCACGATCTGCAGTCGGCCATCAGCGATCCGGATGACGACGCCCCCGGCAGAGGTCGCGGAAGCGTTCCTCAGCCGCGCCACGGCGCCGTCGGGGCGCTGGGGTGGCGATCGGCGCGCGTGTGCGCTGGGGCCGCCCAGCGCATCGCGACCCTCGGACGAGGGCCACCGCGCGACGGACGCATCGGCTGCGCCGGCGCGATCGAGCGCCAGCCGGCGCGAAGCTGGACGAGCGGACCGAGATCGGTCCGGTGCAGCACGGTCGGCCGCGCCGGGGCCGGCGTGAACGTGCCGAATGCGCGAAGGCCGAGGCGGCGCGTACGCGCGCGGGCGCCAGCGGTGACGAACCGCCCGACCGGTCGGACCGCGTAGCGGGCGGCGATGCTGTGCTGCATGACCGACATGGTAGCGGTTCAGGGGGTCGATGCAAGAGCGGCGCGCAGTCGTGCCGCCATCTCCGGTGCGATGGCGCCCCGGGCCTCGGCCAGGGCGATCTCGCGCTCGGCCGCCGCCCGGTAGAGCGGCAGCACGTCGGGCGCACTCGCGGCCAGCACCTCCAGGTGGCGGCGCAGCGTCCCGACGTCCCCACGGGTCATCGGACCGGTAAGGGCCGCCCGGATGCCCAACGCCCGGGCGTTGGCCATCGTCTGCTCGGTGAGCCGCCCGAACACCGCCAGGGAACCGGGCTCGTCGAGGCCGACCACGCGGCCCAGCTCGGCGATCGCGTCGAGCAGCGCGATGAAGCCACCGGCCGCCAGGACCGCCGCCGCATGGTAGGCCGGCTTCGTGCCCGGAGCCAGGCGGACGGGGGTCGCGCCGACCGACTCGGCGAGGCGGCCGAGCAGATGGGCGAGCTCGTCGTCGCCCTCGACCGCGACCGTCGCTCCGCGCAGCGCCTCGATCGAACGCTCGAGGTCCGCGAAGGAGACCAGCGGATGGAACGAACCGACCTGCGTCCCCGCGGCCATGGCCGGTTCGAGCACCTCGGCGCCAAGTGCGCCGCTCGTGTGGACGAGCGCCTGGCCGCTGTACAGCCGGAGCTCGCCGGCCAGCTCCGGCAGGGCATCATCGGGCACGGCGAGGATGACCAGCTCAGCTTCGTCGAGCACCGCGGTCGCTTCGGCGAACGCTCGGACGCCGGGGCCCACGAGATCCCGGAAGCGAGCCCGGCGGCCGGCGTCCCGCGAGGCCACCGCCACCACCGGCCAGCCGGCCCGCGCCAGCGCGACCCCGAGGGCGGTGCCGACCGCGCCAGCACCGACGATCCCGATCGCGGGTTGCCCGTCGGCGTCGGAATGGCGGTGCGGATGCTCGTGATCGGAGGCGTGGACCTCGTCGCCGTGGCGGTGATGACCTTCGGGCACCGGATCGAGGTCGATGCCCTGGCGCGCCAGCTCGGCCAGCGATGCGGCGTCGGGCGCTCCGGGACCACGCCGCTCGAGCTCGTCCCAGGGTCTCATCGCCGGGCCCCGTGCCAGCTGAGACGGTACGATTCCACGAGACGAGTGTAGCGACCCCCTCAGCGAAGGACGGACCCTTGCCCGCGAATGACCCGTTCGGCGCCCGTGCGCCACTTGGCCCAGGTCTGCCGGATGCCTTCCGCCTTGCCGTCCTCGGCGATCGGCTCGACCTCGGCCGCGCCCCGGTGACGGTGAAGATCCTGCTGGAGAACGTGCTCCGCCACGCCGGCGGCGGCATCGTCCGGCCCGAGGACGTCGAAGCGCTCGCCACCTGGCGCCCAGGGACCGCTGCCGAGGCGGAGATCCCGTTCATGCCGGCCCGCGTCGTGCTCCAGGACTTCACCGGCGTGCCCGCCGTCGTCGACCTCGCCGTCATGCGCGATGCGATGGCCGATCTCGGAGGCGACCCCGGGCTGGTCAACCCGCTGGTGCCGGCCGACCTGGTGATCGACCACTCCGTCCAGGTCGACGCGTTCGGCACGCCCGCCGCCTTCGCCTTCAATGTCGAACGAGAGTACGAGCGCAACGGCGAGCGCTATCAGCTGCTGCGCTGGGCCCAGACCGCCTTTCGTGACTTCCGCGTCGTGCCTCCGGGCACGGGAATCGTCCACCAGGTGAATCTCGAGTACCTGGCGACGGTCGTGTCCGAGGCAGCGATGCCCGATGGCTCGGGCCGCGTCGCGTTCCCGGACACGCTCGTGGGCACCGACTCGCACACGACCATGGTCAACGCCCTCGGCGTGCTCGGCTACGGCGTCGGCGGCATCGAGGCCGAGGTCGTGCTACTCGGCCAGCCGCTGTACCAGCCCATGCCGCGAGTCGTCGGCGTCCGATTGACCGGCGAGCTGCCGCGCGGGGCGACGGCGACGGATCTCGTGCTGGTCGTGACCGAGCGGCTGCGCCGGCTCGGTGTCGTCGGGTCATTCGTCGAGTTCGCCGGCGAGGGGCTGGGCGGCCTGACCCTCGCCGACCGGGCCACGATCAGCAACATGAGCCCCGAGTTCGGGGCCACCGCGACGATGTTCCCGATCGACGACGAGACGCTCGCCTACCTCCGGCTGACCGGACGACCGGACGAGCGGGTGGCACTGGTCGAGCGATATGCCAAGGAGCAGGGGCTCTGGCGCGAGCCCGTCCCGGGACCGGACTTCGACGACGTCCTGGAGCTCGACCTCGCCTCGGTCGTGCCCTCGCTGGCCGGGCCCCGCCGGCCCCAGGATCGGGTCGCCCTGGAGGACGTCCGGGAGAGCTTCCGGAACGCCTTCCCGACGGCGACGGCCAAGACGATCGACATCGAGGTCCAGGGCGAGGCGACGTCGATCCGCTCGGGGTCGGTGGCGATCGCCGCCATCACGTCCTGCACCAACACCTCGAATCCCACGGTGATGGTCGGAGCCGGCCTGCTCGCCCGCAACGCCGTGGCGCGAGGGCTGCGCGTCGGCCCGACCGTGAAGACGTCGCTGGCCCCGGGCTCGCGAGCCGTGACCGGCTATCTCGAGCGGGCCGGGCTGATGGCGCCCCTCGAGGCGCTCGGTTTCGCCCTGGCCGGATACGGCTGCACGACGTGCATCGGCAACAGCGGACCGCTTGACGAGGCGATCGCCGCGGCGATCGAGGGCAACGACCTCGTGGTCACGGCGGTGCTGTCCGGCAACCGTAACTTCGAAGGGCGGATCCACCCGCTCGCGCGCGCGAGCTATCTCGCCTCGCCGCCGCTCGTCGTCGCCTTCGCCCTGGCCGGTCGCATCGACACGGACCTGTCGACCGAGCCCCTCGGCGTCGGTTCCGACGGCAGCCCGGTGTTCCTGGCCGATCTGTGGCCGACGATGGAGGAGATCCGGGCGGTCATCGGCTCCTCGGTCGACGCCGATCTGTTCCGGCAGACGTACGCGGTCGTGTTCGAGGGCGACGAGCGCTGGCGCTCGCTCCCGGTGCCGACCGGTGCCCGCTATGCCTGGGACGATCGATCCACCTACATCGCCAGGCCACCATTCTTCGACGGCATGGGTCGCGAGCCGAGGCCGCTCACCGACATCGTGGCCGCCCGGGCGCTGGCGGTGCTGGGCGACTCGGTGACCACCGACCACATCAGCCCGGCCGGTTCGATCGCCCCCTGGTCGCCGGCTGGCCAGTGGCTGCAGTCACGCGGCGTCGGGCCGCTCGACTTCAACTCGTACGGCGCCCGCCGAGGGCACCACGAGGTCATGATGCGCGGCACGTTCGGCAACATCCGGCTGCGCAATCGCCTGGTGGAGGGCAAGGAAGGTCCGTACACCCTGCAGCTCCCCGCAGTGGAGGAGCGGTTCATCTACGATGCGGCGATGAGCTATCGCCGCGAGGCGGTGCCACTGATCGTCCTGGCCGGGAAGGAATACGGCTCCGGCTCCTCGCGCGACTGGGCGGCCAAGGGCACCGCCCTGCTCGGGATCCGGGCCGTCATCGCCGAGAGCTACGAGCGGATCCATCGCTCGAACCTCGTCGGGATGGGCGTCCTGCCGCTCCAGTTCCTGCCCGGGGACAGCGTCGGCTCGCTGGGCCTGAGCGGCCGCGAGGAGTACACCGTCCGCGGTCTCGCCGAGGGACTCGAGCCGCGGGCGCGGCTCACCGTCGTCGCTCGTGCCGACTCTGGCGACGAGCGGTCGTTCACCACGGTCGCCCGTCTCGACGGGCCGATCGACGTCGAGTACCTGCGCCACGGCGGCATCCTGCCGGCCGTGCTCCGTCGTCTCGCCGGCGAACGTCCCGCCTGAGCGCCGCGTCAGCCTCGCGCCCGGCGATCGCCGAGCGCCCGGGCATGGAAGCGACCATCGTCGCCGGCGTCGAGACGGAGCGCCATCCCGAACGCCTCCGAGAGGCCGGTGGCCGTCAGGGCGGTGGCGACGGGACCGGCCGAGACAGACCGCCCGCCCCGCAGGAGCAGGGCGTGGGTCGTACCCGCCGGGATCTCCTCGACATGGTGGGTGACCAGCACGACCGCGGCCGGGCGGATCGCCCCGGCCAGCTCGCCCAGCGACGCCACGAGCGCCTCACGGGCGCCGAGATCGAGGCCGGCCGCGGGTTCGTCCAGGAGGAGCAGGTCCGGGTCCGGCAGCAACGCCCGGGCGATCTGCACCCGCTGCCGCTCGCCGGTCGAGAGCGTCCCGAAGCGCCGGTCGGCGAGCTCGCCGACAGCGAGGCGATCGAGCATCTCGCGCGCGCGAGCGCGATCGGCCTCACCGTACTCGTGCCACCAGGGCGCCAGGGCAGCGTCGCGGGCGGTCATGACCAGCTCGACCGCGGTGAGGCTCGGGTCCATCTGCATCGCCAGCGCCGGGCTCGCGTAGCCGACGCGGCGGCGGAGCTCGCGGGCATCCACTGCGCCGAGCCGTTGTCCCAGCACCTCGACCGACCCGGCCGACGGCCAAAGGACGGTGGCGGCGACCTGGAGCAGCGTCGTCTTGCCAGAGCCGTTTGGCCCAAGGAGCGCCCAACGCTCTCCGCGATGGATGGTCCAGTCGACCGGGCCGAGGATCGTCGCACCCGACCGATGGACGGCGACACCCGACAACCGGACGATCGGGTCCGGCGACACCTGGCTAGGGGCGGCCGAACGAGGGATCGATGTCGCGCCGGCGCGCTTCGAGCGGGTCGAGGAGCGCCGCGAAGGTGAGCGGAAGCAAGGGGCCCGTGACGGCGAGCGCAAGGCTGGCCAGCGCGAGAGCGGCGGGTCCGGACAGGCCCAGCGACATCGCTGCCGCGCCGACGACGACCGCCGGTCCGAGGGCCACGACGAGGAGCGCCGCCAGCAGGGCCGCGATCTCGAGCAGCAGGCCATCGGCAAGGTCCCAGCTCAGCTCGAGCGCCTCGAGCGCCGGCATCCCGCGACCGATCACAGCCGGCAGCATGAGCGCGCAGCGAGCCAGGATCGCCAGCGTCGTGAGCGCCACGAGATACCAGCCGAACAGCCCCGCGCGCAGGGCACTGACGATGAGGATCGTCGGGGCCACGACGACGACGAGCGCGCTGCCCAGCAGCAGGCCGCCGACGAGAAGCGGAACGGCGCGCGCGTTGGCGGCCGACAGTCCCGCTCGGACCGAGGCCCGCCGGGCGGTGGCGACCCCGAGGGCGGCCCCGGCGGCGCAGGTGAACGCCACCAGCCAGCCGATCCAGGAGAGCGGCGGTGGGAGCTGCCCGGCCGCGACCAGCGCCGGGATGCCGACGATGGCCCAGGCGAGCACCGCGCGCGGGTAGACCCGAGCCAGCAGGCCGGCGAGGTCGTGGCGCAGGTCGCGGGCGCCAGGTTGGACGCGAGGCCGGCCGAGGAGATGGCGCTGCTGCACGGACACAGGGTACGACCGCGCCGTACGCTCGGGAAGAGCCGGGTGGTGGGCGATACTGGGTTCGAACCAGTGACCTCACGGATGTGAACCGTGCGCTCTGACCGGCTGAGCTAATCGCCCCGGGCACTCCCGGCCGGGGCCGGGGCCCGGGCATCATACCGCGAGCCCGGGCCAGCGGGCGACGAGGGCTCCGGCGGTCACGCCCTCGACCGTTACGGTCTTCGTCCGTCCGGTCGTGCCGCCGACCAGGCGGACGGCGTGCTGCGGCAGGTCGAGCTCCCGAGCGAGCAGGCGCAGGAGCGCTCTGTTCGCGGCCCCGTCGACGGGCGGGGACGCGACCCGGCAGCGAAGCGCGCCGTCGACAACCCCGTCGATGCGATCGAGCGCCGCGCGGGGCGTCAGGCGGACCGAGAAGCGGTGCTCGCCCCCCGTCAGACGAACCGCATGAGCATGAACAGCAGGATCAGGAGGATGGTGGGTGAGAAGTCGATCATCCCGGTGCGCGGCAGCACCCGTCGGATGGGCGCCAGCATCGGCTCCGTCATCGCGAAGATGAAGGCCGAGAACTGGTTCGAGCCGCGCGGATCGATCCAGGACAGGATCACCCGGGCGAACACCAGCACGGTCACGGCGACCAGCAGCAGCTGCAGGAAATTGCGCAGGAAGAGCTCCACGGCGGGAGTCTAGCAGCGCTCAGGCATGGGGCCGCTCGCCGAACAGGGCCCGGCCCACGCGGAGGTGCGTGGCACCCTCCTCGACCGCCACCTCGAAGTCGTCGGTCATGCCCATCGACAGGTTCGGACCGAGGGCCGGATGCTCGCGACGCAGCACCTCGGACTGCCGTCGGAGCGCGGCGAAGGTCGATCGCGCCGCTTCGGGTTCGTCCACCAGTCGACCGATGGTCATCAGGCCGTCGGTTCGGAGCGCAGTCAGGCGCTCGATCGCCGCCAGCGCCGCCGGCAGGGTCTCGGGCTTGAAGCCGGCCTTGGCGGGATCTCGGTCGACGTTGACCTGGAGCAGCACGGGGAGGCGGTCGTCTGCGGCGATCGGTCCGCCGGCCGGCAGGCCGCGGATCTCGCGCACCAGGCGATCGAGCCGGGCGGCCAGCGCCACCGTATCGAGCGACTGGACCACGTCGAACAACTCGACGGCACGGCGAGCCTTGTTCGCCTGGAGCGGTCCGACCAGGTGCCAGCGCGCGCCTGGGACGAGGGGTATCTTCTCGGCCGCCTCCTGGACCCGGTTCTCGCCCAGCTCCGTGACACCGACGGCGACGGCCGCTCGCAGCCGGGCGGTCGGGACGGTCTTGCTGACCGCCACCAGGGTCACGCTCGAAGGCTCGCGCCCGGAGCGAAGACAGGCCGCGGCGATCCGCTCGAGGACGCGGGCGCGCGCACGCGCGAGGTCGTCGACCTCCCTCCGGTCTGGCGTAGGCTCGTCAGCGCCGGCGGCCACCGGCGCCCCTCACTTGCGGCGCAGGAAGCTCGGGATCTCGAGATCCTCGGCGTCGTAGGTCCGACGCACCGACGGTGTCTCCCTGACGGTCCGGACACCAACCGTGGCCGTCGCCGGCAGATCGCCGTCGGGCGCCGGGGTCTCGAGGACCTCCTCGGTCACTGCCGCCCGCTGGCGCTCGAGCTCATCGAGGAAATCGCGCTCGCGTGCGACGCGGAAGCCGGTCGTCGAGAGATCGGAGGCGGCGGCCTCGTCGCGCCGGGCGGCCGCCGGCCGCTGGCGGCCATCGAAGCCGGTCGCGATGACCGTGACCATGACCTCCTCGCCGAGGCGATCATTGAAGGTCGTCCCGAAGATGATGTTGGCCTCCGGGTCCGCGGCGGCGCGGATCTCCTCGGCCGCCTCGAGCACCTCGTTCAGGGCGAGATTCGCCGAGCCCGTGATGTTCCAGAGGATGCCCTGGGCGCCGGTGATGTTGACCTCGAGGAGCGGGCTGGCGATCGCCTGCCGCGCCGCCTCGACGGCTCGGTTCTCGCCCGAGGCGCGGCCGATGCCCATGAGGGCCGACCCGGCGTCCTTCATGATCGTCCGGACGTCGGCGAAGTCGAGGTTGATCAGGCCCGGCATCGTGATGATGTCGCTGATTCCTTGGACGCCTTGACGGAGCACGTCGTCGACGACCTTGAACGCGTCGAGGACCGTCGTGTTCTTCTGGACGACGTCGCGCAGCCGATCGTTCGGGATCGTGATCAGCGTGTCGACCTTCCCCTTCAGCTCTTCGGCGGCCTTCTCGGCAATCAGCTTGCGTCGAGCGCCCTCGAAGCCGAACGGCTTGGTGACGACGCCGATGGTCAGCGCTCCCATCTCCTTGGCGACCTCGGCCACGACGGGGGCGGCGCCCGAGCCGGTGCCACCACCAAGGCCGGCGGTGATGAACACCATGTCGGAGTCGCGGATCGCCTCGGCGATCTTCTCGCTGTCCTCCTCGGCGGCGCGCTGGCCGATGGCGGCGTCGCCACCCGCGCCGAGACCCCGGGTGATCTTGTCGCCGATGCGGATCTTGTGCGGCGCATCCGACTGGAGCAGCGCCTGGGCGTCCGTGTTGCAGGCGATGAACTCGACGCCCATCATCTCCGCCCGGATCATCCGGTTGACGGCATTGCTCCCGCCGCCGCCGACGCCGATGACGCGGATGAGCGCGAAGTTCTCGGAATCGGAACGCAGCGGCATCGCCTCTCCTCCGGGTGTGCGCGGGAACCAGTGTCGGTGCTTCTTTGCGACGTCAGGGACCCCCGTCTCGCCGCGGTCCGGACGGCGTCGTGGGACTCCCCTCCGAGTCGGCCGAGTATACGCCTGCCGGCGGTCCGACGGGCACCGTCGAATCGCCGTCTCGCCGGTCTCGACGCGTTCGCGGTCCGGATGGGTGGTGCCTCCGGGCACCGGGCGGAACGGCTTTGCCACCCGGCGGGACGCGGCAAGGCTACGAGACAGCCGGCGCGGCCTGCGATCCGGCTGGCGCGGCCCGGCCCAGAGGTGAGGACGCCCAGCCTCGAGATCAGCCGGGGACGAAGCTGAGGCGGACGGTGCGGACCGGCTTGTCGGCATTGGGATCGACGAGCGCGATCGACTGCCACGTGCCGAGCGCCATCTGCCCGCCGACCACCGGGATCACGACGGATGGGGCGACAAACGCCGGCGCAACGTGATCGGCGCCGTGGCCCCGGGGGCCGTGCCGATGGTGCCAGCGGTCGTCCCGGGGCAGGAGATCGTCGAGGGCGGCCACGATGTCGGCTTCCGTGCCGGAGCCGAGCTCGACGATGGCCAGCCCGGCGGTCGCGTGGGCCACGAACACCGACAGGAGCCCGTCCTCGTCGGCCGCCGCCTCGGCGACGAACGCCTGGCAGGCCGCGGTGAGGTCGGTCAGCCCGCGCACGCCGCCCGTCCGGATCGCCAGCTCGCTCGTCCGCACGGCGCCCGCTCCTCGAGATCCTGCCGACCGGTCCGGCGACCTAGGGGAAGATGCTCCGGAGCGCGTCGCGGATGCGCCCCAGCCCGCCGCCGGCTGGGGCCGTCTCATAGCGCTGCGCGTCGGGGCCACCGAGGCCGGAGGCGCCCCAGGCCAGCAGCCCGACGCCGGTCGCGTAGCCCGGGTTGAGAAGCGTGTCGACGAGCCCTCCGATGCCCGTCGGGGCAGCCACGCGGACCGGCATCTGGAGGACGTCGCGGCCGAGCTCGGCCATGCCGGCCAGCTGCGAGGCGCCGCCGGTCAGGATGATGCCGGCCGGCAGTCGGCCAGGGCCAGCCCCCGCCATCTCGCCGCGCAGCATCTCGAACGTCTCGCGCATCCGGGCCTCGATGATCTCGCACACCTCCCGGCGAACGAGCGTCCGACCCGCCTCCTCGCCGAGCACGGTCACGTTGATCGTGTCGTCGTCGCCGATGGCGCGCAGGTCGCAGGAGCCCTGGGAGACCTTCACCTCCTCGGCCACCTGGAGGCTCGTCATCAGGACGCTCGCGATGTCGTTGGTGACGTTGTTGCCGCCGACCGGCAGCACCGACGTGTGGAACGGGGAGCCATCGGAGAACAGGGCCAGGTCGATGGTGCCCGCGCCGATGTCAGCGACGGCGACGCCGAGATCCTTCTCCGTCTCGGTGACCACGGCCTCCGCCGAGGCGAGCGAACCGACGACCAGCTCGTCGATCTTGACGCCCGCGGCCTGGATGCATTTCGACAGGTTCTGGACCGCCGTGGCCGAGGCCGTGACGATGTGGGTCTCGACCTCCAGCCGCAGTGCGCTCATCCCGAGGGGGTCCTTGACCCCTTCCTGGCCGTCGACGATGAAACCGCGGCGCTCAACGTGGAGCACCTCGCGGTTGGAGGGAATGGACACCGCGCGGGCGACCTCGATCGCCCGGTTGACATCCTCGCGCGTCACCTCCCGATGGTGGGCGGTCACGGCGACCTGGCCCGTCGAGTTCAGGCTTTCCACGTGCGGCCCGCCGACCGACACGAACGCCCGATCGATCTTCCAGCCCGACAGGCGCTCGGCGCGCTCGACGGCGTCCGCGATCGAGCGGACCGTCTGGTCGATGTTGACGACGACGCCCTTCTTGAGCCCCGAGGCCGGCACCGTGCCGTGGCCCATGATCGTGAGCTTGCCATCCCGGCTGACCTCGCCGATCAGGGCACAGACCTTGGAGGTGCCGACGTCGATCCCCACCAGGACCGCTTCTCGTTCCACGTTCTCCTCGAGTCTCCCGCTCAGATGAAGTGTCGCCGGATGAGAGCGACGTTGTTGAAGATGCGCAGGCCGAAGGTGATGAGAGCGACCAGGTACAGGTCGATGCTCAAGCGATCGCCGATGAAGGTCAGGATGACCGCCACGACCGTATTGGTGACGAACCCGCTGATGAAGATCCGGTTGTCGTATACACCGTCGAGCTCGGCTCGCACCGCTCCGAGCACCGAGTCCAGCGCTGCCAGGATGGCCACGGCGGTATAGCGACTGAACTCGAAGCCCACGTTGACATTGAGGACGAGCCCGGCAAGGACCCCGACCAGCAGGCCGAGCAGGGGCAACAGCACGTGGCGACGTCCTCGTTCCGGTGACTGCCGGGTAGGCTACCAGACCCCGCCCGCCGGTTGTGCCGGGGCCCCGCTGGACCCAGGAGCCGGAACGCCCTCGTCACGGCTTCGGGCTCGGCGAGGGGCTCGGTGAGAGTCGCGGGACGTAGGTCCCGTCGGTTCCGGAGGCCAACACGATCCGGGCCACCTCGTCCTCCCGGGCCGCCAGCAGGCTGCGCAGCAGGCGAACCTGGCCCGGAATGAGCTCCGGGGATCGGAGAGAGGGCGTGTAGAAGCCGAACACCGCCACCCAGCCACCCTTCGCCGGGCGGAGCACGAACCCATCCTCGTCGTCGACCGAGACGACCAGGCCGCCCATCGCGCTGCCGACGTCGCTGGGCTCCACCGAGCCGATCCGCCGCGCGGCGTCAAGCAGGATCGTCGTCAGCCGATCGCCCACCTCGAGCGTGAGGCCGCTTGACCGCCGATCGGTGAGCAGGGGGAGCGGCGAGCCCTTGGGGGACATCGACCCCACAGACGCCCCAGCGCTCCGGGTCGCGATGGAGCCGTCGGGGGCCAGTCGCGGCAGCTCGTCGTCCGGGGCCAGCTCGGCGATCAGCCGACCTTCGACGTCGACCAGGAAGCGACGCTCCCCCACCGCCCAGGCGAGGATCGGCCGACGCTCGGCCACGCGGATCTGAAGGGTGTCCGGCAGAGCGGCGGAAACGGCAGCGCTGCGGACGGTCGGCAGCGCCTCGAGGCGGGTCGCCAGGAGCGCCGTGTCGAGGGTCACGAGGTTCGCGCCACGCGGCACGTCGAGCGCCGCCCGCACGGCGGCGTCATCGGTCAGGGCGGTGCCCGTCGTGGACACGCGGGCCAGCCCGAACACCGGGGAGTTGGCGAGACCGTAGGCGGCGAGCGCCGCGACGACCATCGCCAGCAACGCGCCGGCGCGCACGGTCGTCAACCCGGCCGAGCGTCGCTTCACGGACGGCGTGCGACGACGAATCTGGGCCCGGGGGCGGACGGACGAGCGACCGGTCATCGTGGAAGGTCCTCCGGGTCCAGGCGCCGGTCGACTCGACCGGCACAGCGTTCCAGAGCGAGCTCGAGCACCCGCCCACAGACAGCGGCGAAGTCGTAACCGCCCTCGGCGGCCATCGCGGGGAAGAGGCTGATGGGCGTGAAGCCGGGGATGGTGTTGATCTCGCTGAGGTACGGCTGATCACCGACCAGCAGGAAGTCGACCCGAGCGAATCCCTCGGCCCCGATGGCCCGGTAGGCATCACGGGCGAGCTTGAGGATCGCCGCTCGCGTGAGCGGCTCGAGCTCGGCGCGCGCCGAGGTCTCCGACAGCCCCGGCGTGTACTTGGCGGCGTAGTCGTAGAACTCGTGGCCCGAGAGGACCTCGCCGGGTCCGTACAGCTCAAGCGCGGCCGGATCGTTGCCGAGCACCGCGACCTCGAGCTCGCGGGCCCCGGCGAGGTACCGCTCCACGACGACCAGCGAGTCGTGGCGGAACGCGGTCTCGATCGCGGGCGCCCGTTCGGCCGCGTCGTGGGCCAGGGTCATCCCCACCGAGCTGCCGAGTCGGGCCGGCTTGACCATCAGCCGTGGGTCGCCGGCGGCGGTGAACGCCTCCAGCTCGGCGAGCACGGCACCTCGCTCCATCGCCCAGCGCCCGGCCCCGACCTCACGCCAGTCGGCGACGGGCAGGCCGAGGCCGCGGACGAGGCGCTTGAAGAGGGCCTTGTCCATGCCGACGGCCGAAGCCGCGACGCCGGATCCCGTGTAGCACAGGCCGACGGCATCGAGCAGGCCTTGGACGACGCCGTCCTCTCCGAACGGCCCGTGAAGGGCGATGAAGACCACGGGTCGGGGGTCTGCGGTCCCGAGCCGGTCGACGGCCGCACCGGGCGACACGGGGCCCTCGGCGCCGAGCGCCGCCGGGTCGTCGTAGACGGCAGGCGAGCTGCCGCCCAGCCGGTGGCCGGCCGGCAGCCACCACCAGTCGCCGGCAAGGTCGATCAGCACCGATCGGACCGCGGACCCGCTGCTCGCGAGCGCGTCCGCGATGGCCAACCCGCTGACGACCGACACGTCGTGCTCGGCCGACGGGCCGCCCATCAAGACGACGACCTCGGCCCCGACGGGGCTGTCGGAACCGTGCCGGGGCGCGCTCATCGGGCCTCCTCGGCCGGCCACGGCCAACCCGCCCAATCGCCCAGGAACTCGATCTCGAACGTCAACGCCAGGCCGTGGCTGGTGAGCATCTCGGCCTGAAGGCGCTCGGCCAGGCGGCGGACATCGGCCGCCGTGCCACGCCGATCGTTGACGATGAAGTTGGCATGCTTCTCGCTGACCGACGCCCCGCCGACGCGGAGGCCCTTGAGACCGGCCTCGTCGATGAGCCGCCCGGCGGAGTCGCCCGGGGGGTTACGGAACACGCTGCCGGCCGAGGGGATGCCCAGGGGCTGGTGCTCGCGACGCCAACGCTTTATCTCGTCGAGGCGCGCCCGGATCACGACCGGATCGTCAGGCGTGAGCCCGAACGTCGCGCCGACGACGACCTCCGGCGGAGAAGGGGGTGTGACGCCGTCGGCGGCGGCCTCGAGCTTGAAACGGCTGTGGCGATAGGCCAGCCCGAGCTCGGCCGAGGGCAGGACGACCTCGCTCCCGTCGGCCACCAGCACGGTCGCACTTTCGAGCACCCGGGCGACCTCGGACCCGTGGGCGCCGGCGTTCGCCCAGACGGCTCCGCCAACGGTGCCCGGGATGGCCAACCCGAACTCCAGGCCGGACAGGCCGGCGGCCTGCGCTTCCGTGGCCGCCCGGGCCATCGGCAGGCCGGCCTCGGCGACAAGCCGCTCACCCTCGATGCGCGAACCCTCGGCCCGAACGCCGATGACGAGGCCGCGGATGCCGCGATCGCTGATCACCACGTTGCTCCCGCGACCGAGCAGGGTGTGGGGCAGGCCGCGCCCGCGGGCGAAGCGCAGCAGCCCGCGAAGCTCGAACGCGTTGTGAGCGACGGCGTAGAGGTCGGCCGGACCACCGACTCGCATCGTCGTGAAGCGTGCCAGCGGCTCGTCGCGCGACGTCTTGACGCCGAGCCGGCGCTGGATGTCGGTGCCGGTCGCCAGGGCGTCGAAGGACACGTCGGCGGTCATGCGGACACCCCGCTGGCCAGGGCCTCGATCGACGCCGCCGTCGGCAAGCCTCGGCGTTCCGCGAGGGCCATCAGCAGCTCGGCGACCGCGATGGCGGCGCCGGGGCGGCCCAGCGAGCGGGCGGCGGCGCTCATCGTCACGTGGGCGACGGGATCGTCCAGCAGGGCCGCCGCGTCGAGCAGGGCCACCGCGTCGAAGGCGTCGTCGGGGACGAGACGGGCAGCGCCAGCCTCCACGAGCACCTGGGCATTCGCCTCCTGGTGCCCGCCAGCGTGGGGGTAGGGCACGACGACCATCGGCAGGCCAAGCGCCGTGACCTCGGCCAGGGTCGAGCTCCCGGCTCGCCCGACCACGAGATCGGCGGCGGCCAGTGCCGCCAGCATCTCCTCGCGGAGGAACGGATAGGGTCGGTACCGTTCGCGTGCCTCGTGACCCAGCGCCTCCCGTCCGGCAAGTGCGGCGGCATAACCATCGTCACCCGTGACGTGGATGACGGCGGCCCGCTCGACCAGGCGAGGCAGGGCTTCGGCCACGGCCCGATTGAGGCGCCGCACCGCCTGCGATCCGCCGAACACGAGGATCACCCGCGCCCCGGGCGGGACGTCGAGGCGAGACCGGGCCGCCTCGCGATCGATGTCGCGCGTGTCGCGGATCGGCGTGCCCGTCACGAAGCAGGGGCGGTCGCGCCCGAGCGTCGCGCAGGTCGGCTCGAAGGAGACAGCCAGGGCGCTGGCCAGACCGGCCGTCGCCCGGGTGCTCCGGCCGGGGATCACGTTGCCCTCCCAGAGGAGCGTCGGGATGCCCAGCGGCTTCGCCGCGAGCAAGGTCGGGATCGCCACGTAGCCGCCGGTCGTGAGGATCGCCGCCGGCCGCTCTCGGGCAAGGATCGCGGCGGCCTGCGGTACGGACACCGCGAGGCGCAGGGGGTCCAGCACCAGATGCGCGTCTCGTTCCACGGAACGCAGCGAGCGCAGCACGAGACGGCGCAGCGGGATGCCCGCGGCGCTGACGATCCCGGTCTCGAGGCCGCGATGGCCGCCGAGCCAGGCAAGTTCAGGCGCGTCCGGGCGGGCGCGCAGCGACCGGGCGACGGCCAGGGCCGGGTAGATGTGCCCGCCCGTTCCCCCGCCCGCGATCAGCAGGCGCATCGTGCCAGCTCCCTTGTTCGACGGTCTCGCTCGAGATCGAGAGCAGGATCCCGACCGCGGCGAAGCTGATGATCAGCGACGAGCCTCCGGCGCTGATGAACGGCAGGGTGATGCCGGTCACCGGGAACAGCGCGACGACGACGCCGATGTTGATGAACGCCTGGCAGCACAGCCAGGCCGTGATGCCGGCCGCCAGCAGCGCGCCGAACGTGTCCGGCGCGTGGAGCGCGACTCGGGCTCCCTGGAACGCGAGCACCAGGAACAGGACGATGACCAGGCCGGCTCCGATCAGGCCGAACTCCTCACCGATCACGGCGAAGATGAAGTCGTTCCAGGCGTTCGGCAGGTAGAGGCCCGCCGCCGAGCGGCTCTCCCCGAGACCCGAGCCGAAGAGCCCGCCGAGGCCAAGGGCGAGGAGCGCCTGGATGGTATGGAAGCCCGCGCCCTGAGGGTCGGCCCATGGGTCCAGCCAGGCCTGGATCCGTTCGACCTGGTAGTCCTGCAGCCCGACGACGGCGACGCCCAACACGGCCAGCCCGGCCAGGCCGACCAGGTGGAGCAGGTTGGCACCGGCGACGAAGAACATCGTGAAGGCGGTCAGCGACACGACGATCGTGGTTCCCAGGTCCGGCTCGCGGAAGATGAGGAAGATGACCGGGGCGGCGATGACCAGGAACGGGACGGTGCCGCGCCAGAGGGTCCGCACCGCGGTGCCGCGCTTCGCGAACCAATGGGCGAGGTAGACGACGAGCGCGAGCTTGGCGAACTCGGCCGGGTGGACCGCCGGAAGTGGGCCGATCTGCAGCCACCGCGCGGAGCCGCCGACCTCGATCGGCCGGATCGGGCCCACCGCTGGCAGCAGGACGACGACGAGCAGCACGAGCGCGGCCAGGAACGCCGGGACCGAGACCAGCCGCAGGTAGCGGTAGTCCACGCGCATCAGACCCACCATGGCCGCCACGCCCAGGGCCGCCCAGACGATCTGCGGCCCGACGATGGCGAAGGTGTCGTCGTCCTTGAGGTAGGCCTTGATGCCGGACGACGAGTAGACCATCAGGATGCCGACCGCGGCCAGGGCGACGACGGCCACCAGGATCGTGTAGTCGGCCGCATGACGTTCCGGTCGCAGTCGGGCCGTGCGCCGGGTCGTCACCGCGGGTCGCGAGGCGCCCCGAGGGGCGACGGCTGGACGCGTCGTCGGGATGGGCCGGACGCCGCCGGTGAGCCGTCCGATCATGCCGCCCCTCCCTCTCGTCGTTCCGCCGCGATCGTCGCGACGGCCGCCCTGAATGTCCGGCCCCGATCCGCGTAGTCGACGAACATGTCGAAGCTGGCCGCGGCCGGGCTGAGAAGAACCGTCCCGATCAGGCCCGGCGCGCCACCGTCAGCCAGGGCCGTCGCCTGCACCTCCCGGACGAGCGCGTCGGCCCGCCGGACCGCTGCTTCGAGCGAGTCGGCCCGTTCGGTCCTGGCCAGCCCGCTTTGCCTGAACAACGCCTCGAGAGCGGGACCGCTCTCCCCGATGAGCACGGCAGCGGCAGCACGCTCGGCGACGATCGGACCCAGACCGGAGAGGTCGACGCCCTTGTCGCGCCCACCGGCGATCAGCACGACCGGGGCCTCGAAGGCGCGCAGGGCTGCGGCCACCGCGTCGGGCTGGGTGCCCTGCGAATCGTTGACGAAGCGGACGCCATCGATCAGACCAACCGGCTCGAGCCGGTGCTCGACGCCGGTGAAGTCGGCGGCAGCCCGACGGATGGCATCCGGGGCCACCCCCAAGAGCAAGGCGGTCGCGACGGCCGCCAGCGCGTTGGACACGTTGTGCCGGCCTGGGATCGCGAGCTCGCCGACGGGCAGGATCCGGCCTCCCGGGCCGGTGGCCGCGGGTCCGCCGCCCGCCAACGGCAGGCGCTGCACCCCGGCCGCCACGATCCAGTCATCGACGACGCCGACACCGCCGGGCATCGGCCGCTCCGTTCGGTAGAGCACCGAGGGCGCCCCGCCGAGCCCAGCGTACGTGACGACCACCGGATCCTCCGCGTTGAGCACGAGTGCCCCGTCAGGATCGACGAGCTCTGCCAGGCGCCGCTTGACGGCGCGGTAGGCCGACAGCGAGCCGTGCCGGTCGAGATGATCGGCCGTCACATTGGTGTAGACGCCCACGGTCGTGCCCCGCGACAGCGTCGGCAACTGGAGCTCGGACAGCTCATCGACGACGCGGTGGGCGGGCGTCACATCCCAGACCCGCTCGATCAGGGGGCTGCCGATGTTGCCGCCCAGCACCGCCGGATGCGAGGGGTCGGCCGCCAGCAGGGCATGGATGAGGGACGACGTCGTCGTCTTGCCCTTGGTGCCGGTCACGCCGATGGTCGGGGCTGGGCACAATCGCAGGAACAGGTCCGGCTCGGACAGCAGCGCGGGCGCGGCCGGATCGCCGGCCGTGCGGCGAGCCACCAGGTCCGCCAGCGCGCCCCGCAGGCGGGGCTCGGTGGTGGGATAGGTCGGGCCGATGGACGGCGAAGTCATGACCAGCGCCGCCTCCGCCCACGCAGCCGTCGGATCGATGTCCGGTCCCAGGAGCAGGCGGACCGGGCGGTCGCCGAGGGCCGCGATCGCGTCGCCGAGGTCCGCCGACGGGCGGCCATCGTAGACGGTCACGTTCGCACCGGCGTCGACGAGGAACCGGCTGAGGGCGATCCCGGTGCGGGCCAGGCCGAGCACCGTCGCCGGGCGGCCGGCAAGCGCTCCGGCCCGGATGGCCTCGAGGGTCAGCCGGTCCGGATCGAGCGGTCGGGTCGGAGCAGCCATCGTCACGCTCACGGCAGCCGGTTGATCGAGGCGAGGAAGAGGGTGACGCCGAGCAGCCCGGCCAGCACCGCCACGATCCAGAAGCGGAGCGTGATCTTCTCCTCGTCCCAGCCGGACAGCTCGAAGTGGTGGTGGAGCGGTGACATCTTGAAGATGCGCCGGCCCCCGGTCGCCTTGTAGTAGGCCACCTGGAGCGCCACCGAGCCCGTCTCGATCACGAACACCAGCCCGATCAGCGGCAGCACGAACACCTGGCCGGTGATGAGCGCGATGACAGCCAGGGTGGCACCGAAGGACAGCGAGCCGGCGTCGCCCATGATCACCTGGGCCGGATGCACGTTGAACCACAGGAACCCCAGGAGCCCGCCGATGAGCAGAGAGCACAGGAAGGCGATGTTGGGCTGCTGGGGCACGTTCAGCAGGGCGATGATCAGGAAGGAGACGAACGAGAATATGAGGGTGCCTCCGGCGAGGCCGTCCAGCCCGTCGGTGATGTTGACGGCGTTGCAGGAGGCCACGATCGCGAACGCCGAGAAGGCGATGTAGACGATCGGATCGACGGTCACGTCGCCGATGAACGGCACGCGAAAGCCGGACAGTCCGTACGTCTGCTGGACCTGCCAGGCGAAGAACACCGCGAACACGGTCTGCCAGAGGAGCTTCTGGCGTACCCGGATGCCCTCCCCTGTCCGGGCATTGAGGTAGTCGTCGAAGGCGCCCAGGATGCCCACGATGGTCAGGGCCGCGAGCGGCGCCACGACGGCCGCCTGCGGCAGGCCCCGGAGCAACAGGTAGACGGCAAGCACCACCAGGATGACGAGAAGGCCGCCCATCGTGGGCACGCCCTCCTTGGCCAGGTGGGTCTCGGGCCCCTCGAGGCGGATCCGCTTGCCGAACCCCGCGTAGCGCAGCAGCCGGACATAGGCCGGCATCAGGATGACTACCAGGGCGAACGCCAGGAGCAGCCCCTGGATCAGGTCCAGGGTCACGGCCGGACCGCCCGGTCGTCGGGCCCGGCACCGAGCTCGGCAGCCAGCGCTGCCACGAGCTCCTCGAGCGCGGCGCCGCGGGACGCCTTGATCAGCACGACGTCGCCATCGCGCAGGCGCCCACGCAGGGCATCCAGGGCCGCGTCACGATCGGGTGCCCGGAGGACACGCTCGGGTGCGAGGCCCGCCTCGAGGGCACCATCGGCGATGCCGACGGCGCCCGGTCCGACGACGAGCAGCAGGTCGACGACGGAGGCGGCAGCTCGGCCGACCTCGAGATGGCCCGCGACGTGGGCGGTCCCGAGCTCGAGCATCTCGCCCAGGACCGCGAGCCGCCGCCCGGGCAGGCCGGCCAGCAGCTCGAGCGCCGCCGCGACCGATCCCGGCGAGGCGTTGTAGGCATCGTCGACGATGGTCACCCCGCCGGCTCGGACCAGTGCGCTCCTGTGCGGCGCGCTCCAACCGGCCGCCAGCCCCTCGACGATGGCGGACACGTCCATGCCCGCGACCCGCCCGACCGCGACCGCGGCCAGGGCGTTGTGGACCGCGAGGCGCCCGAGCCCAGGGATGGCGACCGCTCGCCGTGCCCCCTCGAGCCGAAGCGTGAAGCGCATGCCCGCGAAGCCGGCCGAGGCGACAGCCTCCGCACCGACATCCGCGTCGTCGGCGAAGCCGTAGAGGATCGGCTGGGCCGCTGTCCGCCCGGCCATGCCGCGGACCCGCGGATCGTCGGCGTTGAGCACGGCCGTGCCGCTGGCCGGCAACGCCTCGACCAGCTCGGCCTTCGCCGCCTCGATCGCGTCGAGGCTGCCGATCCGCGACAGGTGGACGCCCTGGACCGCCGTCACCACACCGACCGACGGTCGGGCGATTCGAGCCAGGTCCGCGATCTCACCGCCGACGTACATGCCCATCTCGAGCACCGCGGCCTGGTGCTCGGGCGCGAGCTCCAGAACGGTCAGCGGCAAGCCGATCTCGTTGTTCTGGTTGCCGACGGAGACGAGCGTCCGGAAGCGCTGCCCCAGGACGGCGGCGACGGCCTCCTTGGCGGACGTCTTGGCGATGCTCCCGGTGATCCCGACCACGAGCGGCTCGAACCGTGCTCGCCAGGCCGAAGCCGCGGCGCCGAGGGCACGCAGCCCGTCCCCCACGCGCAGCACCGTGACGTCGCCGAACGCCGCAGCATCGGTCGGCGGGCGGGTCACGACGAGGGCGGCGGCACCGGCCGCGGCGGCCCCACGGAGGTGGAGATGCCCGTCGGTCCGCTCGCCGGGCAGGGCGACGAACATGACACCCGGCCGGACGAGGCGGGAGTCCACGGCTCCACCCCGGATCGGGCGGTCGGATCGGGCGACGATCGTGCCGCCCGTGACGCGGGCCAGCTCGTCGGCCGAGAGGGCAGGAGCCTCCGGGACCGGCGGTCGTGGGGCGTCGGTCATCGTGGACAGTGTGGCACAGGCGATCCGGCCGCCCCGGATCACGGGGCCGCCCCGGAGGACGACTCCGGGGAGGGCGCCAACCCCTCGTCCACCTTGCCGGGCGCGGGCTCGGCTGCCGGCGGCTCCGGCAGGTCGATCATCGTCATGGCACTCGTCGCGATACGGCGGAATAGCTCGAAGGACATGACCGGTAGCTCGATCCTTCCGACCCGGACGACAGAGGGCTTGGCTTCCTCGATGCGGACGGCCACGACGACCTCGGGGATGGTTCGGCCGATGTATCCGACGAACGAGTAGTTGAACTTGTTGGTCTTCCACCCCCCGCGCCCCTCGTTGAGCGTTGCGTCCCATATCTGCGCGGTCCCGGTCTTGCCGCCGACGGCGTAGCCAGGGACGAGCGTCCGGTCGCGGTAGGTCGGCACCTCGGTCACGACATGTCGCAACAGGCCCACGAGCGAGCTCGAGAGCGCCGGGCTGACGAGTCCCTCGGCTCGGGCGGCCGGTGCCAGCGCCTGGTCGCCGATGACAGACGTGACATGCGGCTGGATGAGCCGACCGCCGTTGACCATCGCCGCGTAGGCGGTGGCCAGCTGGATCGGGGTCACCGCGACGCCCTGACCGAAGGAGCCGTTCGCCAGATCGATCTGACGCCAGGGGACGACCGTCGGGTCGCGCACCAGCCCGCCGACTTCGCCGGCCAGGTCGATCCCGGTCAGAGCGCCGAAGCCGAAGCGGCGCCAGGTGTCGTGCAGGGTGGCGGCGGCGGCGGCCGTGGTCTCACCCAGGCGCAGCGCCACCCGGGCCGCGCCGACGTTGCGCGACCAGGCCACCACATCCTCGAAGGTGATCCAGCCCATCGCCCTGCGGTCGGCGTCGTCCACCTGGGTCTTGCCGCCGTCGAGCTTGAGGGTGCCCGAGTCGTTGATCTTCGTCCGCAGGCCGACCGTCTCCGTCTGGAGCGCCGCCACGGCGGTCAGCATCTTGAACACCGAGCCTGGCTCGTACACCTTGCTGACGACCGGGTCGACGAACGTCTCGGGGGCCGTCGCCGCGACTTCGCGGTAGTCGTTGGCGTCGTAGGCCGGCTCGCTCGCCAGGGCGTAGACCTCGCCGGTATACGGGTTCATCACGACGGCCGAGACGCTGACCGCCGAGTCGGCCAGGTAGGTCGCCAGCAGCTCCTGCTCGAGGGCGAGCTGGAAACCCGCGTCGATCGTCAGGCGGACGTCGACGCCGGGGACGCCCGGATCGACGATCTGGGCCGTCTCGGGGATCGCCCTTCCGCTGACGTCGCGCTGGGCCAGGACCGTCTTCGGCTCGCCGCCGAGCAGGTCCTGGTAGTAGCGCTCGACCCCGTACTGGCCCATGCCCTCGCGATTGACGAAGCCGAGGATGTGCGAGGCGAGGGTCGTGCTCGGGTCACCGCCCACCTGGGGATAGACGCGGATCGGCTCGGGCTCCAGCGTCACCTGGGCGATGGTGCCCTGGGCCAGGGCCCGCCGGATCTGGTCGGCGACCTCCTCCTCGAGGTCGCGCGCGAGGACCACGTATGGCCGGTCGGTCCGGATCCGCTCGAGGAGCGTGGCGGCGGCCTCCTCGTCCAGATCGAGGATCCGGACGAGCTCCTCGCCCACTTGCAGCCGCCGAGTGACGGGAAGCTGATCCGGCGCGGCCGCCAGACGGTAACGGTCGATCGTCGTGGCCAGCAACACGGTACCGCTCCGGTCGTAGATGGATCCGCGGCGGGCCGGGACCTCCGTGCGAAGCGTGGTCTGCTCGCGGGCGAGCGCGGCCAGGGACGCCTGCTCGACCACCTGCCATTGCGCAAGGCGCACAAGCAGGCTGCCCGCGACGACCGTCAGGCCGACGAGCAGGAGCAGCAGGCGGCGTCGGGAATCGGTCCGGCCGAGCATCGGTCGTTCGATGGCCTAGCGGGCCTCGACGACGACCGGCGAGCCGAGCTGGCCCAGACCGAGGTCGAGCGCCTGCTTGCGGATGGCCGGTTCGCTGCCGAGTCGGTTGACGTCGGACTTGAGCTCGAGCAGCTGCGCCTCCAGGCGATCGCGCTGGATGGCCAGTCGGTCGATCTCGTAGGCGGTCGCCGAGACCCGCATCGTCTGGGCCAGCGAGAAGAACGCCAGCAGGAACGCCAGCACGATCCCGCCGAGCAGGATGCCGACCCGGTTGGAGCGACGACCGGCGCGGACGGCTCCACCGGCGCGGACCCGGCGACGCGGCAGCGCGCCGGCCACGTCTGCGGCGCCGGGGCCGATCGAGCGAGTCGGCAGGCCCGAACGTGGTGCGATGCCGGTGCGCACGGACAGCGCCGAGCGTGGCCGGGCACCCTGGTAGGCGGCCATCAGTCGACCGGCGAGTAGCTAAAGGCCCTGGACGAGGCATCGATCTCGAGGCCGAACGCCTCCAGCCGGTCGGTCGCGAGCTCGTCGACGCGGGCGTCGAAGAAGGCGTGGTCTCGCTGCCTGAGGTACCGCTCGTGCACCTCATGCTGGCGGCGACCGTACGATTTCCGTCGACTCGCCTGGTGTCGCTTGCTCATCGGGGCTCCTCCTGCTCCGGTGGGCGGCTGCCCGGCGGACCATCCGCCGGATCGGGTGGGCGTCAGGCGGCGATCCGTTCGGCCGCCCGGAGTCGGGCGCTCCGCGCCCTGGGATTCGTGGCGATCTCGTCCGCGCTCGGCGCGAGCGAGGGCCGTGTCACAAGACGCAGACGGGGCTGCTTGCCGCAGACGCACAGCGGCACCTCGGGCGGACACGTGCAGCCGCGGCGCTCGGCAGCGAGGAAGCGCTTGACGATCCGGTCCTCGAGCGAGTGGTAGCTCAGGACGACCAGTCGACCGCCCGGTCGCAGCAGATCGACCGCGTCGGCCAGGGCGATCGCGAGTGCCTCGAGCTCGTCGTTGACGGCGATGCGCAGCGCCTGGAAGACCCGGGTGGCGGGGTGGATGCGCCGCCGCCCGCGTGGCGCGGCCGGCGCGACGTCCTCGACGATCGCGGCCAGGCGCTCGGCCGTG